>JAABUW010005088.1_pt1 | contig 17386 bp, 14 predicted proteins | sample 5560081 | NCBI WGS metagenome assembly JAABUW01 (sample SAMN10711882, study PRJNA513363) | rock metagenome | isolation source: Antarctica rocks | place: Antarctica: Victoria Land, Knobhead sud | reverse complement strand
ATCGAACATTTCAAATTATCTCAAGAAATGGGTGAGTCGTCTTCTGTATTCACCTTCTTTTACAGACCATAGCGTCCGCAAGAAGATATCTCCGGAAGATCCTGCCTCGGACGCAGAGCTGACGGCATTTGGGTTGATTATACGAGCACGTGGCTAGTGGTACTTCTCCCAACAGATTTTACGTCATTGCTATAGAAGCCGGAACGGCATGATGGATGTGGCCAAGTAAGTCGCGGCTATCGGCTGTTAGTCAAGCGTTCAGAAACGTGGCTCAAAATCGTACGAGGATATTGCAGGAGGATGGTATGAGTTCTCTAGCCTGTTCTGGTAACTGATCTGCTACCCGAGCTGTCGATTCTAGGTTCGCGCCTACTCAACGCATGGCTGGATCCACCTTGCATATTGCCTAGTATACCTGATATGGCCCCAATTTCCCGCTTTGGGGCTCAAAGCGGCTATCGCTAGAGGTCGACGGACGCTATCTGTCACGATACTTCAAAAGGGTCGTGAGGCTACGCTTAAAAGAACCCGAACGTGCTCCGTCGGCTATCACCGAAGAGCTTCCATCGTCAGAGAGCAGCGAGGCTCAATTATCAGCTTAAGGAGATGGATCCTCCAGATAGAGTGGAGTGAAGAAGGCTCTTCACCTTCTTTTCCCACTAGGTGTGGCTGCGGCGCAGATCGGAATCCGGTGTAGCGCATGTCACACTGTCGATATCTTCTGGATCGCAAGATTTATGAACTTGCGCCTACCAATATGTTCTTATTTGAGGCTCCGCCGCTTCATGGTTGAAACGGAATACCATAGCCGTGCCGCAGGCAATCTTCATTGGTCCAAGCTTCAAATTACTCGAAAAGCTACAGTATCAATTATCTCTCATACCTGTTTGCTAGATGGTTTACCAGCGTTAAATCAGCCTTTTCTGCCAAACATTGAGATAAAACCTCGGCGATTCAATTGCTATGGCTACTTCTCGCCTTCTCCACAAACCAATCATTAGCATTCTGCTTGGTAACATCGCTGCATTACCAGCGGGACCAATCAAATATGTTCCAGTCGGACTAAATAACTACACATTTGGAGCTGTGGAAAACGCACTTAACAATCGTCTCGACGCCGCGAACCTTAACGCCTCCGCGGCTTCGAATTTTACCATTTTTCCTCCTGGGAAATACCTTGGCCACGGTTTAGACATGACAGCGATAATGCCTTTTGATATTAAAGCGGTAAGTATTCCGCTTCAAGGTCTTAGAATCATGTTTCTGTGGTACTGGTACACCTAGATCCTAACTACGTTTTTGGCAGGTCACAAATTCCATATCGCACTACCATCGTATGATCAAACTAGAATCCAAAACGTATCAAGTGCAAATCAAGGGCGGCGATGTATGGACAGTACCAATGGGTGTAGACATCGGTCAAGATGTCACCCAAGGTGACTGTGAGTTCACCACTGCAGTGCCCCAGCCCCGTCTTACTACCAATGCTAATTCCAGCCTAGCAGTATTCACCACCTTCGCAAGTGGAAAGGAAGCCGAGACGAACCTTGATGGCGGCGGCGACCTTTCAGTGCGCTACAAGGTAGTCCAGGGTGACGCTTCTTTAGACGCTGGAATCCACACGAATTTCCAGCAAGATTATCAGTACGCTATGTTCGGCTACACTACTGAAATCGCGCAAGCCAGCTTCAGCGAAATACAAGACCATTTCGACGAAGTTCGCCTTCGAAGGGACTTCGTGGACAAACTCCAGCCCTTCGATTCGACCGACAAGTTTTTTGTTGCGAAATACAAAGCTCTCTTCCGCCTCATCGGCAGCTACCTCATTACGAACGTAGATTATGGAGCGCGCTTGTCAGTGGTACGTTTGGATCCATGTGCTTGCGTTCCACTAGTATCTAATAACAGCGACCTCTTATGTAGGCAGCATGGGCCTCTAACAAGGACAGCACCGTAAACAAATACTTTAATCTCGACGTCGGTGCCGCCCTTGAGGGTCTTCCCGTCGAAGGCAAAATCGACGTCGACGTCACATCAAGCTCCCAATACGAAACCTTCACCCAATCCTTCCAGAAAACCTGTTCCTGCCTCGGCGGCGATAGCGCGCTCGGCACCAGCATCTGCCCCAACACCGCCGACCCAAACATCTACGAAACCTTCGAAGCCTGGACCAAAACCTCCAAGACCCACCCGGACGTCACAGGCTTCGCCACGATCGCGCTGTGGGACCTGATGACCTTCGCGAAAGACGGCAAATTGGCCAGCTACGCGCGACATGTCAGCGACGCGTACCATTACCTCGTTGAGCATCCACAGATCCATTGGACGCCCGCGCGTATCAGTATCAGCTCCGACTGGGCCGAGATGGGCATGTCCTCGCCCGGCGCTTTTTTGGAGGAGGATCCGAATAATCTCTACGAAAGCGAATTGGAAATCAACAACCCCCACGCCGGCACGAGAGTTGATCATCGAGTACGTTATTCCTCACAAACAAATTAACCTCCAGATAGATCCATTCACAAACTTCTGATGCTGAGCGTGCTGCAACAGCGTCATAATCTGCAACTACGGCACCCCCATCGACATGTATCTCGCCCACGGCAGCAACGGCGAAACCTACAACACCGGCCGCGTCGCCGTCAATATCCTAGGCGTACGCTCCCTTTCCCCCTTCAAATTTGCCTCTCCAAATTCACTCTTAACTCCCTTGATCCTAATATGAGATACTGACGCTCTCGTAGGCAACCTACACGGCCCAAGGCATCACCGATAACGGGTGGAATCTGCAACGTTTCGTACAGGTTCCCGTCAACGAGGATGGTATCGAGGAAGCTATGCTGCAATTTATGGCTCTTGAGACTGTGGAGGGGACGGCTACGGCTAGGTATAGGCGATAGTGAAGTATAAGACAAGGTTCCTTGTCCCGACAACAATTCCTCTCAATGTTCACTCAGTCGTCGCAGGTCGTCTCTCTACTACTTGAGACAAATCACGACATTGGGCACAGACATCTAGAGGGTGTTGCGCTAAATTATTGTCCATACAGCACTCACAGCCCATCTTGTATACACCTCTGACTCCAACGAGTCCTATGACCAACACCTCAAAAGCTCCCTATTTGGAATGAAAACCAGCGGCATCCCACAAATACCCACAACTCTCCGAAAGCCCCACACGAGTAACTCGCTCGTACACTTCTCCATCGCTTTCCCACCACGAAAGAGATCATAGAATCTCAAAAATTATCGCTCCACTGTCAACCCCTGTGTCCGCATAGAAAAGTGACGATCCTTCGCCATAATCCTTTCTCACAAGATCCACCTCCCTCTATTACCGCACAAATTCTCGGAATGTTTATGTATATGTATACTCACTCGTGCGCGGATTAGTAGGTTAGCGCCATGAGTGCGCACTATTTTGTACGTAACTCTCGTACTCATCCAAAGCGACGAGGAATAGTACTTCCATTCATAGTAAATTAAGTGGGTTATTATAGAAGGGATAGCGTGCTTCTCACCTTATAGAAGGATGAAAGGTGGTGAGGCTGTCTTAGGGAAAATTCAATTACATCTTGATATAGTACATAAAACCTTACCGAAACTCCTTCATCTAGCTCTAGCGTCCTTATCCCTTTAGCGCCTTAGAACTAATAGTAATAGAATGATAGATCACAGTAAAAGCCCTGCGTGTATTTCATAGGTATCGCTCGAAAGTGTTAAATCAGTGCAGCGTGGCGGATTAGGGGTATATAATCCCACAATCCTTTTACTAAGAGCTACGAGCTTCATATCCTTCCGCGCTAGTGATAGCACGGCTAGCGTAGGCTAAAAAAAACTCACTTGTTCAAACTTAGGAAGTTAACGTCCCTCCATGGATGGCGGAAAACCCACCGTGCCGGAAAATATGAGGGGTACTTTGACTTCAAACGACTATAACTTTGCGCACACGTCAAACTTCACTAAAGTTATGTGTAAGTAGTGTGCTGTGGCTACTTTGGAACATTTAGAACCTGTCCGACCTGTAAATTGCATTTGCATTATTACCATTTCATCTGATTTACTGAGCGTCTTCTTCTATGGCAAAACATTCTCCATTCGCTATAGCACCACCATAAAGTCTTCACCACTCACTATATCCATATAAGAGATTCGTCTGGGTCTTAGAACCTTGGTACAATGATTAGAAGTCATGATCAGCTTTGTGCCTGCCATCGGACGCAAATGCATACAAAATCGCCACCCCGGTCGCTACCTCCGAACAGCAGCGATTGCCAATCCTGGTTAGCGTAAAATGACCCTGAACGCTCCATATATTGGTTGCGCTGTAATTTACAATCCATCTTCTCCTGTCGCCGCCTTATGAGGCTGACTGCGATGGGCCGAGTACCAAATTGAAACTGATTGCCTTTCCCTTTATGAATTCCTCCTCTGTCTTAAATGCACATTCTCGATGCTTATTGAGAGGTAAAGTCCCTATCTAAGTCAGAAGCTACTCGAGACTAGCTGTGATCGTCAAGTATTGGTGAATATGAGTGGGGACCCTACTCAGCCTACAACGACCAGCCGCCCCCCACGAGTTCTTGCACACTTTCCTTTTAAGGGCCGTGCTTCGTCCCCGTTACCATCCCCATCGCCAGAGTCTCGGTTGAACCAGACTGCTACGTCGTCATCAGCACAGATAACAAATTCATCATCCACCCAAGATGCACCTTCGAGCGCAGCACCAGCCGGGCCGGTTTCAGCTGATTTATCGATCGCTAATATTGGCCCCCTATCGTCACCGCAGGCGACCTCTACTCCATCTTCGAAACCAAAACTCCTTCGTGATGTGCTTAAACGACTCTCGCCCGATGATCGAGCAATTATTCAAGATTACATGTTCCATAACGCCAGTGGCATCGACTTGGCGTTCGACCAAGCCTTTGTCGCGGCGAAGGAGAAGCAACGATACTGTATCGAAAAGAGGTGGAAATTTACATTTGGGAGGCGAACCGTCGACTTGAAAGAGGAGGCTGACAAGGTGGTCGGCTGGTTGGATCGATTCAAGGCAGTTGGAGATATCGTGGCCAACGTCGATCCCATGCATGTGGGCTTGCCGTGGGCTGGCATTCGCCTCCTGCTCGAGGTAAAGCCCCACGCTCCCGAATGAAGCACCCCAAGATCTTATATTAGGATTAACAGGCTGCCGTGTCGGAGGCGAATCAGATGACTTCGCTGCTTGTCGGATGCGAGATTGCCCTATACATGGCGAACAGACTCAAGGCGTATATTGAGTTTCTCCATCAGCTGTCAACAACCCTAACCCGGACCAACTTTCAGACGGCCGTAACAGAGCTGTATGCGCATATTCTTGGATTCTTGGCTCGCGCTATTCGGATCTACCAGACTTCCACCCCTTATCGTGCGCTTCGTGCCTTTTGGACAAAGGGCGATATTATGGACTTTGAGAAGACGTGTAACGAGCTCGGAGTTAGAGTCGAGATCGAGGCGAGCAACTGCGATCGCACACTCGGTGCTCAAGACCGAGAGTGGATCGGAAAGCTGAAACAAGATCTACAGAGAGTGCTTAAGGAGTTCAAACAATCTCACCACCTTCAAAAATCGCTAGATCGGCTTGAGATTAAGATTGATCTAGACAAGTTACCGTACGCGAAAGGAGCAATGTACAATTCCTACGGAGACGACCACATCACCTGCCATCCTGCCACCCGAGTCGATTTGCTCCATGCAATTCACGATTGGGCTCGAGATCCTCATAGTGAGAGCATCTTCTGGTTGAGCGGCTGGGCGGGCATCGGTAAATCGACAATTTCTCGAACCGTGGCTGAGTGGTTAGCTGGTCAAGGTGGCCTTGGTGGCGTCGATCTTGGTGCCAGCTTCTTTTTTAAACGCGGTGAAGGTGATCGAGGTTCGGCATCACGATTCTTTCCCACTATCGCGCGTGAGCTTGTATTGAAGATACCAGGGCTCGATGCTTCGGTCGCAGAGGTGGTTACCACGGATCCCTTGATCTTTGATAAAGCGTTGGGTGAACAATTCGACAAGTTGATTTATCAGCCATTACGCCAAATGAAGTTTATTGCAAGTATTTCTTCTACCTTTATCGTGATCGTCGATGCTTTGGACGAGTGTGAGAAAGAACGGGACGTGAAAGTAATAATCGATTTATGGTCTCGATTAGCCCATCTCACCACTGTCCGTCTCAAATTGTTCCTCACGAGTCGGCCAGAATTACCTATTCAGCTAGGATTCAGGAACATATCTACAGCCGTTCATCAGGACATGGTTCTCCAGGATGCAGTCCCTCACACAACGATACAGCATGACATCTTGATTTTTCTGGAGGATGCATTCGGGAAGATTCGCAATTCCTACAACCTGGACCCCTTACCAGGAACACGATTAGATCGAGACTGGCCTGGTGACAAAAGGCTTCAAGCTCTGGTCGACATGGCTGTCCCATTGTTTATCATTGCAGCGACTATATGTCGTTTCGTTGATGACCCTGATTGGGACCCTCGAGAACGACTAGAGACGATTTTGCAATCCCCAAGTATTGGGAGATCAGAACAGATGGCACAGACATATCTGCCTGTTCTGACTCAGTTGTCGGCACGATTGAAAAATTCACATGATAAGGATAAGTTGCATCAAGAGTTTCGCATGATCGTTGGATCTATCGTCTCACTTGCCGAACCACTTTCCATACAGTCCCTGGCGGTCCTTCTAAATTTCTCTCCAGATACGATTGCGCTCCGTCTCCGACCATTACACTCTGTACTGCGGATTCCCAAGGACTCGGATACACCGATTCGAACTCTTCACCTATCATTCAACGAATTCTTACTGAGTAATCAGCTTCAATTGGAACCGTTTGGAGTCAATGGTCAAACTACACATCGTATGCTACTCTCAAAATGCTTACAATTACTGTCTAGGCCTGGAGGTTTGCAAGAGAACTTGTGTGAGCTCGAGTATCCTGGTAAGCCACGACGAGAGATCGATCAAACTATGATCAATGATCGCCTTTCGCCTGCATTTCAGTATGCATGTCAGTATTGGATTCAGCATGTTGAACATGGTAAAGTCGAGATTCATGATCAAGACGACGTGCACATTTTCCTACAGAAGCACTTTCTCCATTGGCTTGAAGCTATGAGTTTGATAAACAGACTCGCTGAAGTTATCGAACAAATACGCATTTTACAATCGCTCGTGTCGGTAAGTAGTTATTACAAAGGAACTTCCAATTGAGGATTCAATTTTGACATATTTTGGGGTAGTCAAATGATTCATCTTGTCTGTCAGATTTCCTCCAGGACGCGCAACGACTTGTTTTGGCTGACAGACATTTTGTCGATCTTGCACCGCTTCAGATTTATTCGTCGGCGATGCTTTTCGCACCACAATCCAGCGTGGTAAGAAATGTCTGCGGTCGACTTCCATCATGGATACGGATATTGCCAATCACCCCACCAACGTGGGGTCTGGAGCTACAGAAGCTCGAGGGACACACTAATGGAGTCCGTGCAGTGGCATTCTCGCAGGACGGTTCGTTGCTCGCCTCAGCATCATATGATCAGACTGTCAGACTGTGGAACCCAGCGACAGGCCAAGAAGTGCAGAAGCTTGGAAACGTAGGATATAATACGACGCTTACCTTTACGATTGATAATAAAAATCTACTCATTAATCGTGGAACTCTGCTTATTGGAAAGGAGTCTCTTTTTATTCCAACTTCTGAACTCTTCTCGAATCAAACATTGATGATAGAAGGCAATTGGATTCGACAAAATAATTATGACTTCCTTTGGCTCCCACAGGAGTATCGGAGCAGTTGTTTGACTTTTCATGATAATACTTTCGCGTTTGGTTTGCACTCTGGTCAAGTCAGCTTTTTGAAACTCGATTTTTCTTATTAGTTAAGTTATCCTATGACTAAATCGAATTATATAGATGATTGTTGTAGATTACGCGTTTTGATCATTTGGTGAACGTTCGTGATATTGCTAGCCCTGGGCCATCTTGCTTTATGGGCTGTCGTTTGTGTGCACGATAATGGAGCGTAGCCAGAGGGACACCGCTCCTTTCCGATATAGTAGCTCAAATTCTAGGTACACCTGGAGGGAGACCATGCGCCAGTACCTGACTGGCTTGGTCCATATACACGATTGTTATGACGGAAAGGGCACGAGAGACGGCTAGCGACAATATATAACAGCGGGGCACGTCAGGCCGCCTGGAATAGACTTAGCACGTGACTACTCATCGATGTTTCTAGAAAGAGAGCCACACTTCGAATTTTTTGAGCATAGCGTGTAATACAATGCCATCAGCTGATTATATAATACCGTACTTACGTAGGCCGCTAAACTTCCTTAAAAAACAAGCTGTAAACCCTTCGCGCATATGAGTACGGAGCGCATGCTCTCAGGGGTTAAATATCTTTTGAAGGCTGGAAATTTCCTCTGTTACTATTAGGACTACTAATGTAGTCGTCCGAAACTTGGAATTTCGTAGACAGGCATAGTGAAGCAGGGGTGTAAAGCAAATGCAGTTTTACGTACTCTAGATGAAACATCGATAGTACGATCGAAGCGATGTAAATTTTTAGCTGGATAGTCGCGCTCGAAGGAGAGAAGTCTAAATAATAGAATTATAATTTTCATGACGTGGTTTTACTCCGATCACAAGGTCTAAGATACCTGAAGAATATATTTATTCCGGTACGGGGGGTTTTCCGCCACCTATGGAGGGACGTTATATTTCTAATCATCACAAACCTATCTTCGCTAAATCCAAAAACAAAGGAATTCAATACCCTCCCTTCCCTCTCCCTCCACCACCCCTCCTATCTCTACAGCTTCCCCTATCATCTCCATAAACATCCTACCTACCTAAATCAAAGCCTATAACATATCTATCCGCCCCTCTTTCCTAATAGACCTAACGAAATTTCCTCGCCATAGATGAATTATATAGTACCTAAGCTGAAGTATATATTCTATAACTTCCATCTTAGTATATAAAGGTTCACCTTGCTTTTCATTTCCCGCTTTACCCATGTTGAAAGTATATACTATTGATATAGCACAGTTGCTTGAATCGAGACTTAAAATCTACTTTACGCAATGGTTAGATTTTATGATGGATGGGATTATGATAGGTGTAATGTGATAGCGGCTTGTATACTAATAGCTATTGTAGTTAGGACTTGTAACATGGAGTTTAATGCGCGTCGTTCGCATATATTGTAATCCTACTCCCGTTGATAAAGCGCTAGGTAGATCCACAACAAACACACAAACCACGGGAGCGTAGGTTGAGAATCGAGGTCTGAGATCGCTCGCGTGTTTCTAGGAATGAATCACACTTGATACGATGTTATTAGGAGAAGTCCGTTTTGTGCAGGGTGAATGAAGGAGTCGAATGGGGTGTACTTATTTGAGGATTGGACAAAATGTGGAAGTTGAGTTTGGGTGAGATGTTGCTCTGACTTTGGTGAGTATAAGTAGAGCATAGAAACCTTTGGGATCCGTGGGCTCATTGGTCCCTTATACCCCCCGGTCTATACTCTTCCAGCGCTACCATAAACAAAATACATTCCTCTTGCCATCTGAGCAAGGATCCAGTGTCCTATATAACCAGATCGTAGAACATAATTCAACAAGGCATAGTATTATACCCTTTACCTGTCTCACCCCAAATCCTTCGCACTATTAGAATCATTCCCGATAGGCACGCGGAGGGAGGACTAGTGGGTCTTGGTAGAATTTTTGATTATGCTTTGACCACGACTGCTGAGAAATGCGCCAAGCTGCGCTGTACTTTTGTGGTTCGTATCTGATGGAGGAACACCCTCTCCGCACCAGCTCTATGAACGGGCTTCCCACCTTTCAAGCAATTCGAAGCCATGTGTGACCTCGGACAGAGATGGAAGTGACACAACGGCTTTTGAGGTGACAATTTCAGTTCTCCCGTCGCCAAGAGATAACAGTCAGTCACTACATTCAACGCCTCTCCCATCTTTGTCGGCTGAACCGCTTGTAGAGAAGAGTCTAAGTGAGCTCTCATCGTAGCTCCTCCATGCACGGGAAAAGGTTGTTGGAACTTCAATACACCGCGCTGGGATTGGCAGTAAACCAGAGAACTTTGTCTTTTGTGATGTCATTTCGCCTTCATGCTGCTGTGTACCAGTGTTGCGGACCACGGCAGATCGAAAACCTATGGGTTGACCATTGGCAAGCATGGACTTAGGCCACGCTCTTTCAATCTCGCTCCTCAACAATTCACGACTCATTGGACCACATTAGGACACAATCTCTCCCTCCCCATCTTCCTCTCCCTCATCGCCTTCCATTTTCACATCTCCGTCCTCTTCATCTTCTTCCTCCTTATTCCCATCTCTTCCTCCAGACCCCTCACCATCCCCCCTGAAGCTCAGGAACCTCCAGTCCTCAATCTCCTCCGTGACGCACCTCAATCGATCTCGCACACTCTCAACCGCAAAACTCCCCAACAGCAACCTCAGCGGTGGAAAACTGCAATGTCCAAGCTGCCACACCAACTCCGCCGCCTTCACCGCCGACGTAGGCTGCTTGTCGCCGAGCCACTGCACCATCCGTTTCGCATGCCCTGCTGGCGCCGTAGGCGACGCGTAAGGGGAAGACGCGGCTTTGATAGAGAAATGGCCGAAAGTCGGTAATGGAGCGGTGCTATTGTTAGGAGGAGGGTCGTCGCGGCGTACATGTCCCGGTTCGACGAGCGTGGCGAGGATGCTGAAAGGAGAGGTTTCATAGAGCATACTCTCAATCAATCCCTCCACAGCGTACTTTGTAGCGCAAAACGGTCCCAAGCCTGGCACACCCAACGCTCCAGATGTGCTGCTAAAGATAAGATACCTCCCGCCGACTTCGCCCCCCCCATCGTCACTACCGCGCTGGCGAAAGTACGGCAGCGACAGTTGAATGATGTTGAGGGTGCCCCAGAAGTTCGTCTCGAACTGGTTCCTGATCTCATATTCGTCCTGATCTTCACACGCACCGATCACGCCGTAGCCGGAGCAATTGGCTATGATGTCAATGCGGCCCCAGTGGGCGAGGGATACCTGGTAGACGGCGGCGACCGTTTCGCGAACACGGACGTCGCAGAGCAGGGTGAGATATGGGGGCTGGTTGTTGGAGCCGTGAGTGTGAGTTTGGCTGGAGGAGGGAGACGCAGGGTGGAGGTTCTGCATGCAGGTGAGATTATCATGAAAGCTGCGGCCGACGGCGGTGACAAGGTCGGAGTGAGCGAGGGCGGCTTTGACGACAGAGCGGCCCATGTGGCCTGTAGCCCCGAAGACCTAATTGGCATGGCCCAGTCAGAGCCAGACGGAAGATGGTGAGCGGGCTATGGAGAATCGTAGACGAGGCAGACTCACAACCCATACTCGCTGCTTGGGCGGATTCTGTGGACCTGGCGGATCGCAGCTTGAGGGAAGCTGGAGCTTGGGATCGTAAGAGGCCGAGGCGGGAGAGTTGGCTTCGTACTCCATGATCCTGAGCAAGTAGCCAGTGGTTGCCTTGCCAAAGCAAGGCCAATGGATTGGATTTATCAGGACATGTTGGTTGGGGGTGCAGAGAGGGGCAAGAGAAGGGAGAAGTTGAGGCTTGCCAAGTACGCCAAGCAATTCGGAGAGCGCGGACTTGGCGAAGGACAGAGGTAAAGTAAAGTAAGTACTTGAGTACCTTAAGCACTCTCGCACTGCTAAGGTACAAAAGACACGAAGCTGATGCTCTCCTTTCTACGATCGCCTGGAGTTCAAAGCTATTGCTTACTGATATCTATGTACAAGCTATCTATACTTTAGAGATATGTCTACCGAGACATGCTCATCCACATTCCTGACACGCATACGTCAACCGAAACAAGATTATGTATTAGAAGTCAATGGCGCCAGACAAAAGGCCAACAGTCTGTAATGATCCTTCCCTTGTCGAATAGACAGCATTTCCTATCCCTAATAAATGTATCATGGTATCTCAGAAGTATCCCTATAGCACCTCGCTCGCACATGAACAATAAATCAGAACAGGAAACCGATCCGTGCGGTAAAGGAGTGGAAACAATCCAGTGAGGACTGAGCCTTGCCATAAGACTGGTGTACGTGTGGCAAGGAGACATCTTGCAAGGCTTGTGCTCCATTGAAGTGGTATATGCAGGGCTGCGTCAGGAGAATGGCACATTTCGTCGTGGGAAGATCTTCATAATATTGGAGAATTAGGTCGAAGTTGGTGTCATGACCCCGACCTCGTTACTGCCGCTCGATTTACGAGACCCATCGGGCCCAATAATGGAGCTGGCATGAGTGCTCGGAAGTGAGCTGTTTTGAGAATATTGCGTCACATCGATCATGAGTGGAGGAGTAGATGCGGCAGAGGTATCGATGATAGGAGGCGGCAGGCCATTAGGCGTGAACTGTTGAGGAGGGTAGGGAGCGGTGTATATGATCTTCTCAATTGCGGCGATCTGTTTGCCGTACGAAAAGCGTTTGAGGAGAGCGAGTTGAGCTTTGATAAGCTCCACAAACTCATCGCGCTCAGAGTCTTTCAGCTCGTTGAGCAGCTTTTCTATCCGAATGTCAGCCGCGCCGTGACATCTGCAGGAGGCATTACTTACGGATCACATAATTGCCGTACTGATCCCGAATTAGGGATTGAGAAGGACTTTCCCCCTTGTCGTTGACCGTGGTCAAAGTGGCGACGATCTGGTCCCTTTCCTCCTTTGATCCGAATTGAATGCTCTTTTCGACAACGTTGCTGGCAAATTTGTGCTTGGAAAAGATGGAAAGCTGCGAGATGACAAGGCTAACAAGCTTGGCTCGATCCTCATCCCTGCCATGCTCGATGATGTGCTGAGCCACGTAGTTGCCAAACTGGTCAAGGATGAGCGATGAAGCGCTGGCATGTATCTCGTGGAGCACAGCTGTTTGGGTAGGCTCTTCACAGTGTTCGAGCATGCGTTGTATGACACGACATCCATATGGGTGAGTTGCCAGACCTTGGACTTGGCCAGTGAACGCATTCAGGATGAATTGGATGTGCTCGGCAGGCACTCTCTCGATGGCTTTTTGAACCACATGATTTCCGTTCTGATCCTTGACGCACTTTAGCACATTATGCTCGAGCTCTCGGACTAGTTGCGCTTGTTGGTCTGTGAGGATGTGCTCAAGAGCCTGAGGATGTCAGCTACTGTGGTCCAGAGATGGTTGTATGGGAGCTGACCTTTTGCACTACACGGCAGCCGTACATCTGAGTTGACAAAGTCAAGATGTGTGTCCTCATTTGGTTGGCCAAGATCTTTTTCTGTGACTGGTTGCCATGTTCAAAGAATTTCTGGATCACGTAATTACCAAAGACATCGGTCATCAATTGGATAGCGTTGGGGAATAGCTCTCGGAAGACTTGATCCTTCTCGTCGCTGTTGGCTGTCTCCAGCTTCTGTTGAATGAATCGAGAACCATGCTGGTCACCACTGAACTCGACAATGTAATTGTAGATGTCCTGTACGAGTGTTAGCAGAGACACTAACTCTGGTTAAAGATGAAGACTAGCCTTAAGCTCATATCGTTTATTGGTCTTGCTGTTGTTCCTGAATTCCTCCAGTAGGGTACTTCGTACGGGCTGCACAACGTCGTGTTCTCGTGCCGGCCCTCTTGGAATATGTTGAGCCGTCATTTGGTGAGAAAAGGGAGGCATTGGGTAATATGAATTGACCTGGTTCATTCGAAAGCCTGGCTGGGGATGGAAGTCGTAGGCTGATGGGTGTGGGATCTGGTTACTGAAATGCATTTGAGCCCCCCTAGGCATCATGTACGCCTGCTCTTGCTGTAAGCCTCGTAGTCTACGTTCCAGCAAAGCGGCCTGCCCTGTGACGAGCGTGCCATTACTGAAACCTCCCCGTGAGGGCGCACGTTGCTGATATGTTGGAGGAGTGCCAGTAGTGGTATAATACGGGCTGTGACCGAGACGTGCATCGCTGACACTTGAAGACTGCGAATATTGTCCGCTGAAGTTCATGCCGCGGCGAGCGCCCTGTTGAGAGTTCAAAGATCCAGAACCACTGCCGGTGGGAGAGAACTGTTCTTGCTGGGCTGGGTAACCGATGTCTTCTTTCTTCCATATCTCGTTTCCGTTCAGAAGGTCTTGAGTGTACCCATTTGCATAGCCGGATGGCATTCCGTACGAAGCTTCGCTCTGAGTAGTGTAGCCATTTTGCGCTTCTTTGCCCACATTCAGATTGCCAAATTCTCCAAGCAGCTGGCTCAGTTGTGAAGGACTGAACTGATCTGGATACTTCTGGACCGTAGCTTTGGCTGGTACCGTGTATGCGGGAGCTTGTGCAGAGAGGTTCTGCCGATGTGAGGCAGACGCGTTGTACCGGGAGTATTGCGGATTATCATTAGAATAGCGCGTTGAAGGATCCACGTCACCACGCGACGGGGGCATACTGCCACTGCGACTTGCTGCACTGCTGCTGTTGTACCCCGAGACATTGTTGTTGTTGAATGACGGCCGTGCTGACGGCATCGCTAGTCCCGTATCGGTGCCTTCAAAGGCCATCTTCCTTGCCGCAAATCTGCTTTCCTCGTCGCTGTTGTGCCGTGATACACGACTCAAACTGTTGGAGTCAAAAGCCCCCGTAACAAAGCTTCCAGATGTAGGATCGAGAAAGTTCTTTTGCGATGGCCGGCTGGAAATGTTGGTCGAGGTTGGTGTCACGGAAAAGTAAGTGGAGTTGGCGGAGTTATTTTCATTGAAAGGATGAGGTATGAGCTGATTGCTGTTCTGGTGGTGCATTGGCGACGTACTTGATCCGTTTGTATGCACACGCGACAGGCCAGGGGAAGGATCATCGACAGATTTCCACGACCCTTGGCGAAGATTGAAGCCTTCAGACTCTGAGGAAGAAAGAAGGGACCCCGAGCCGGTGATTGTTCCAGGATTGCCAGTGGAAACCTGCAGGCCATCTTTGAAGCGGTCAGCGTCTCGTTTGACGGGAACCCAGCGAGGACTTGACTGACTTTGCGCCCGACCAGTGTCTTGGATTCCACTCTTCATGCCACTTCCAATAGCTTTGCCTGACCAGATGCCTTCATTCCAAGCGCCGCTCCCGCTTCCAAACCCTGATCCGAAGCCTTTGTTCGATGCATTGTTTGACGAATTTGTCGTATTCCCAAATGGCCCGGGGCGCGCTCTAGCCTGCTGAAGAAGCGTTAGTACCATTCTTCTGCCGCGTATCTCACCAGCAAAAACAAGTAGAAGACATACTGTCGATGTCATTCTTGCAGCGGGCAGCTCGGGTCTTGCGCCGTAGGCGAGGCTTGCCGATGCGCGGTGTCTGGTGCTGATGTTTCTCCCGACAGTATATGTCCCTCCTTTCGAGCTGCTTTGTACAAGACCGACCAGTATGTATAGTATTGCTATGGAGATGCGCCCACATCAGCTTCGACAGCTTCCAAGAATTGACAGCATCTTGTCCGGAAGTGGATGTGATCAACGTACACAGGAGATCCTCGGCCCAAGTATGGCAGCAACAATTCCATGTACAGATCCAGGAAGGTATTTGGAATGGAGATGAGGATTCATATAAGATATGATGGCCGCATGCAAGGTTGTTGTGACCCCTTGGCTTGGGCAAGCGAGTGTCTTTGAATCAGCAGGCAGCCGTGCAGTAATTGGATGCCGGGGAAAGTATCCTCGTGCAAGGCCACCAGATGCTTTCACCGCCAGTTGGCAGCATGGAGACAGGCCGAAGGAGGGATTAGGAAAAGGCAGCAAGGGGGACTGCAGCGGTGCGCGTGAGGAATGTTGGGGAGATTCGGGAGTGGGTCGATCGATTTTGGCTTTGAGGAGGAAGAGGGGTGCAGGGAGACTATTGTTCTCGAGCAGGCATCAAGCGTGGGAAGAGTTGTGTGGTTGTGTCAGATAGGAAGAGAGAACAAAGAAAGAGAAAGCTGGTTGATAGAGGCTAGTTGGAGAGTTTGGGTGGACGTTTGTGATGGCAGCGCAACCAGGGTGTGCTGCCCTTTAGAGTATGGGCCTAAGGGGAACAAGCCCCAGAAAGGCGTGGAAGGGTCCGGGGATGACCTTTTGGCGACGGACACTACCAAATAGGCGGCCTGTCTCCCTGTCTCCCATCACCATAAATAGCAAGCGGGGACGATCATCGATGAGATACGATCTTCATTCAGCCTCTGCAGACTCCAAAACAGCTTTGACTTGATTGTTATGCTATTGTGATATTCTACATGCTTCTGCCATGCCAGACTCCTTCGACTGACTGACAGTGGGGGTGGAATGGCGAATGCAAAGTTACCGATGCCCGGAAGGATCGCGATTGCGCCCCTACTCGAATAGGACTAGCGTAGTTCGGTCCCTCTCAGCCCTTTTTCCAGGGGAACACGCTCCACGCTGTTACCTCAAGACGAGGTTGACCCCATATCAAGCACCTTTGCTGGTGATAGTATCGCAATCGGTCATGATTGATTGGTGTTGAGGACTAGGTTCACGGATTGCATGGATCTCAATGAGCCACGTGTGCGCGTGTGGGGAACCTGTGTGCGGCCAAGAGGGGAAGTATTGCATGCAGCCAGAGATGTGATCCATTGACAATCGATAAACTCTGCCACCCCGTACGAGCAAGTGCGACAGCCACATCCCAAGGGCAGATCACCCCAAATGGCTTGCATGCCCTCATCTTGCTGCTGGTGTGTGTGTGTGTGTGGGTGGGTGCGTGGGTGTGTGAACAATCAAGTATCGATCCCTGGTACGTCCTATCGAGGCGTTCATCACATCCACCTGGTTGGTCAGAGAGAGCACCACAAAGCAGGAACACGCGGGCCCGTTGGTGGCAGCTCCCCGGCCCACCACCTCCATATTATCAGATATAGGATTAGGTAGCAGGCTTATTCCCGGATGGGTCGGAGAGATCTCTAACGTCTTCCTCTTTGACCCACACTAATATGCTTCCATCGTCCCGCTTGCTGGCCACCGTACTCTTGAAACACTGTCATACGCACAAAGAATCTGTGCGTCTGACAAGGAAGTTCCAGCGTGCTGGGATAAGGACTTGCCACTGAACGTGAGCTTTGCAAGGGTGTGATCCACCCTCGCACGCCATCACTAGACCTTAACGGCAATCCGCACAGCTCCACATTGTCAGCTGCGATTGCGACATATCGAGGGTGTATTCCTTCACGGCATTTTGTCGTCCCCATAGTCTGTAGCTGTAGAGTGTAGACGATAATCTATTGGCGCCACAATTCCTGCAAAGAACATGATATGGGTGAGTAGTTTGATTGGTTGCAGATCTGTCGGTGTCAAATTGTCCTTAGTGGCCGTAGG
>JAABUW010005078.1_pt1 | contig 17417 bp, 23 predicted proteins | sample 5560081 | NCBI WGS metagenome assembly JAABUW01 (sample SAMN10711882, study PRJNA513363) | rock metagenome | isolation source: Antarctica rocks | place: Antarctica: Victoria Land, Knobhead sud | reverse complement strand
ACTCCCGAGCTCCGGGGCAAGCTCTAAGGTATTCTAGGACTTATATACTAAGTTCCCATAACTCAATCAATAAGCGGATTCTTAGAAAAATTTCGCCGTATAAATTAGTTAATTAAAGGAGTACTATAAGTTTATAGGCGAAAGTAGACCACTGAAGTCTATAATTAGGGAGGGAATAAGCGTGGACCATTTGGGGGTGAACCTACTATGCGATAGCGCGGCTTGTTCGTGCCTTAGCTAAGCAAGCTACTTTTTCTGCCATAGTCGAGGCCCCCAGATGCCAAGCCGCCTGCGCCGGCCTCTAAACATTAGAAGTGGCTTCATCCCCATCTTACATTATGGAGTCATCATTCCTCCACACGACCTCATTGCTCTAGCACTTGCGCAAGAGCTGCCATGCGATGTGTACCTACATCACTCTTCACCCGAGTTCTATGTCGCTAGCCTTCTCTGGTGATGCCCTCAAGATGCTGGAAGCCAAAGGCCAGTCGCATTACCATTCAAGGGCTGGTCCTATTACCATGCCTTATTCTGCTGTCATTACTGGCTGCTGGCGGCCAGACTATGACCGATGGCCAGATCACGGAGTTGAGGTACGTGCACCTGGTACTCAGTAGCGGTTGCCGCTCTAATCAACTGTCTGCAGGCTAGAGGCTGAGCATATGTTCTATCACGGATACGACAACTATCTTGAGCATGCCTTTCCTGAGGATGAATTGAAACCTATTTCTTGCAAGCCGTTGACAAGAGATCGTAACAATCCTGGTCACATTGAGCTCAACGACCCGCTTGGAAACTATTCTGTGACATTGATCGACAGTCTCTCAACACTCGCTATTCTAGCTTCCTCGTCCACAGCTGGCGGCAGCAGTAAAGCGTTGCGATACTTTCAAACGAGTATTGCTGCTCTGGTCGAGCAATACGGAGATGGGTCTGATGGCGAAAATGGAAGAGGCAAAAGAGGCAGAGGCTTTGATGTGGATAGCAAGGTTCAGGTCTTTGAGACGGTTATACGAGGGGTAGGCGGCCTACTCAGCGCGCATTTGTTTGTTGTTGGAGAGCTTCCCATTCGTGGCTACAACCCCCGGAAGGGGAAGAAATCTGCCCAAGAGATAGCCAACGACGTAGATGCCCATCAAATTCAGTGGCCCACCGGCTTTGTCTATGATGGGCAGCTCTTACGGCTCGCCCACGATCTCGGACGACGGTTGCTACCAGCTTTTCATACTGTAACCGGCCTACCGTATCCTCGGGTCAATCTTCGATATGGGGTGCCATTCTACGTCAACTCACCAATGAATAATAACGCAGAAATCGGTCAATGTCATGTCAATCAGAATCCTTCGACCGAATTGACGGAGACTTGCAGCGCAGGCGCTGGTAGCCTTGTTCTCGAATTCACAACACTGAGCCGTTTGACGGGGGATCCGCGATTCGAGCAGCTAGCCAAACGAGCATTCTGGTCGGTCTGGGAGAGAAAAAGTTCAATAGGTCTCGTAGGATCTGGCATTGATGCGGAGACCGGCTTGTGGGTAAATGGCTACACAGGTATCGGAGCGGGCATTGACAGCTTCTATGAATATGCAGCAAAAGCTAGCATATTTCTGTCCGGCTCGCCGTCACCCAACGGGATGGGTCCGCAGCCTGTGGACGGGACTCCGACATCTATGCACAGTACCCTGGTATCAGAGGATCACCAGACTGGGGAGGCTTTTGGACAAGTGTGGAAGGACTCGCACGCTGCGATCAAGCGTCATCTCTACCGTGGTGATGCATACATCCATCCTCACTATGTCCAGGGTGACCTTTACACGGGAGCTTCTCGCGCATTCTGGATTGACAGCTTGAGTGCTTTTTACCCTGGCCTACTAGCTATGACTGGCCATCTCGAGGAGGCGACTGGGACGCACCTCTTAGCTACGGCGCTCTGGACTAGATATTCCGCTCTGCCAGAGAGGTGGTCAACGTCGACTGGCAGTGTTGAGGGTGGTCTCGGCTGGTGGGGCGGAAGACCTGAATTCATCGAATCTACCTACTATCTTTATCGAGCAAGTAATGATCCATGGTATTTACGCGTTGGCGAAATGGTCCTCCGAGACATCAAGCGCCGGTGCTGGACGAAATGCGGCTGGTCAGGACTGCAAGATGTCCGAAGTGGCGAGCGCAATGATAGAATGGAGAGTTTCTTCCTCGGCGAGACCACCAAGTACCTGTTCTTGCTCTTCGATCCGGGTCACCCACTGAATACGCTTGATGCAGCATTTGTTTTCAACACCGAGGGCCATCCTCTAATCATACCACGTCACATCAGTAACCAGAAACGCAAACCGAGGCCCCGCTCGCCACCCCATCATACTCCAGAGGACGCATTGATGGAAGCTATAGAGGCGCCCGTCTGTCCAGTGGCACCCTCACCGTTGCCATTCAGCTTGTCAGCAACTGCTGCACGTCAAGACCTCTTTCACGCAGCTAATCTTGCGCGTCTTCATCTAATGCCAACACCGGACACTTTGGAATCTCCTCTCGTAGAGTATTCAAGTGACCATCCCAGCATATCGATATCAGATGTGCGGTCTCCGTCTAATTATACCTACTTTCCATGGACTCTGCCTCTGGACCTTGTCCCTCATAATGGCACTTGCTCGAAGATCACACAACGACAGACGTTCGACATCACCTTCCCCGCGACGCCCAATGTGGTGAACGGCCCTGGTTTCCTCCAGCGCGTTGGTAGTGGCATCCTCATAAATTCCATGGGCGGGCTGCGACTAGGCATGATCCAAGATGTACCTTCGGAGTCGCCGGACACTCCGGACGCTCGGGAGTACCGGGTTCATGCGATCAACAACATCTTGCTCGGCAAGGACGAGAGGATCTTCCTTGCCAAAGAAACGGCCTCGAACGTGGTGAATCCCCTGGACCCCAACTTCACGCGTATCCGCGACTCTGCCATGCTTGACATTGTGGTGGATGTACGACCCTCGGAGGGCGAGCCGCATGACCAAACAAGCTCCGAGAACCACCAACAGAAGCCTGCCAACGACACTCAAACACCAACCACTCCCAGCCCTGAACTCTTACTCGACAACTCCATCGCCAACGACCCAGAGATAGCATCCAACATGAAACACGCCTTCAGCTCTCTCCTCCAACAAGTAGCCGGCCTCATCACCGTCCCCTCTCCCCCACCCCAACCCCCCCAACCCCAGCCACACCCACGCTCATACTTCCCAGCCGTCATGCCCGTCGGCCCCGGCGTCGCACCCCTCCCCGACGTCGAAGACGCCCTCAGCCCCGATATCCACGGCGCCCCCCAAGGTCCCCTCCTCTGGCACACCATCCACATCCTCGAGGAAAACTGCGACGCCCACGCCCTCCCCGCCTCCGTACCCAAAGAAACCGAGATCATCGTTATGAAACGTGGCGGCTGCAGCTTCGACGAGAAATTGCGCAATATACCCACTTTTGCCCCCTCTGAGAAATCCTTGAAGCTGGTTGTTGTTGTCTCGTATGAAGATGAGCCTGGATTGCCGCCGGGATTTCTGATCAGGCCGTTGTTGGAAACGAGTCAGTTGATGGCTAGTGGATTGCCGAGACGGAATCCGGTTCCTATGGTTATGGTTGGGGGTGGGGAGGGGACGTATGGGGTTTTGAGGAGGGCGGTTGGGGTTGGGGTTAAGAGGCGGTATTCGGTGCAGGCGCAGGGGATTCCGATCAGTAATCTGGTTATTTTGTAGATTTTGTGGTAGGTTTGATTGTATAAAGAAAGCTTTGTGCAATGCATCAGGTGTGGGATCTGGGATCTTAAAGAGCCTCCCTGGAAGGGCTTAGTCCGCTTTGATGAGTTGTGCAACTTCGACATTGAGAGATGTGCAGTGTGAATAGACAATGTATTAAAGAACTATGATTTGTTATGGAGAGAGAGCATTATGTTGAAATCATATACTTTTAATTAAGTCCGATTAATATTAACGCTGGTTCAACGGTGGAGGTTGTGTCGTCTTGTCATTTGACACGTGACGAGCTGTGTCCCGTGGCCTGTCAAACAAGCAGTCAATCCAAGATGTTGGCCTAGGGAATTGTTTGTAGGGGTGGCTACTTGGCCGACAGACACAATGGGATAGTAGAGCATTGATTGTGGGAGCGACGTAACCTATAGACTTTGCATTGACCACCATCGCTTCTCTGCGACCTGCCGAACAAGCAGCCATCGCAGAATCTCCACCCAGAAAATCGGTTCTAAGGGGTGGCTGTTTGTTCGACAGACCCAATGGGATAGTGGACCATTTCTTATGCGCGCGAAGGGACCTATATACTTTGCTTTCGCATCCTAGTGGCCCTTCGAACAAGTAGCCATCCCAGAATCTCCACCCAAGAAATCACTTATAGGGGTGGCTACTTGTTCGACAGACAACGGGATAATGGAGCATTGTTTGTGCGAGCGACGGAGCCTATATCCTTTGCTTTGATCATCCTCGCTTTCTCAAATTGCCGGACAGTTCATGATTACTCCACTAGCGATTGTAAGTCCTGTCCGTTCGTTAGCAATACATCGAACAAGAAGACTGTGCAGTCCGCACCGTAAAGCTAGCAAAGGTGTCGGTCGTTGTACAAGGCATAGAAAGCTTCGCAAGCCAGAGTTTGCGTCCTTGCCGGGCCTTGATCGACTGGATGAAACGTCAGTTGCAGCGTGGACAAGTATGGTAGTTGGGCACTGAGAATAAATACTTCTTCGATGGAATCTTTGACGATATAGCGTAAGATGGTTACGGGCTTGTCTTGATCAAGTCTATCGACACGTGCAGCAGCTTGTGCCTCGACCATGGGGTTCCATTGGGGTTCAACGAGGTGTACGTGCGTTGCTGCTGTTAGGTTTAGACTGCGGTGCGTTGTTAGCTGTGGGGAATGTTGCAAGATGGTGAGGCTACTGACCCTACGGAGCCGCTTCCGAATGAGAGCAGCATGACTTTCAGATGTGGCTGTGATTGAAAGCTTTCTATGGCTCTTCGTCTCTGGTCGAGACTAGAGCTGCCGTCGATGCGGACGCATGCCATGTTTCTGCGTGATAAAGCCTGTTCCAGAGCGTCGAGAGTTGTCGTCCAGAATGAGAAAACCAGACTAAGTGTTGATTAGCAAACCCTTGAGCTTTAATCGGGGCTGACAATCACCTTTTGATTGGCGTTGAATCTGCGTGTCGCAGTGTTCCAAGCTGGACAAGGTTATCTATAACGGCGTGGACCTTTGAAGATAATCGTGGTTCTGTTGAGATGGTATAATCAAGATCCATAGCGACATCACCATCTTCAAGGACCTCAGGGACGCCAAAATCCGTCTGGGAGGGGGGTTTCCTTCTGTCCTGCAGGCCATTTCGCGCCGATAGAGACTCAATGATCAAGTCAGGAGTGCTGTGTTCCTCGGCAGCACACTCTCGGCAGTATGTTGATTCATCGCCATTGACCGAGCTAAGTCGAGAGACGAGACTTTGGGGTAAAGCCTCCAAGCACTTGTTGCAGACCGAGTTGCTGGGCAGTGGTCTGCGCACAGCCGCATATCCTGATCCAGAGAATCGGTCATGCAGGCCGTGACTGCAAACTTGCCTCATTTGAAGTATGTAGGATAACAAATTATGGGCAGGCGATGCCTTATCAGCGCTGGCAACCATCTTCTGGGCCTTGGCACGGATCGATCCATATTGCTCACGTTCCGCATCAGTAAGAGCAACAGCCACCTCAAGGTCAGATCGGGCACGCTTCATCTCAGAATTCTTAGATCTCCTCAGAGCCACAGTCCCCATCAGTAGTCGAAGGTTGTCTATTGCGTAAGCTTCTTTGGTGCCCAAAGGGTCCAGAATCCAGCGACGCGCGTTTCGTCGGTCTTCGACAGGATGGAATCGTAAGAACTCAGTCAGCGTGAAGAGATCTTCGAGGCTATTCTGCACAGGTGTTCCCGTGAGACACCATCTCCGCTCCGTCTGAAGGTTGAAGATGGCCTGAAATGCATGGGTACGGTTGCGTATATGGTGAGCTTCCACAGGACCGATTTATCAGTACTATCACAGCAAGATTGAGGAAAATTATAGTGTACCTTCATCCAGGACAATGCGGAAAGCTATCATTTCTTGGAGACTTTTCGATCTGGTGGAATCAGAGAACACTGTCTCATAGCTCGTGAATACCACGTCATAGTGTGAAAGACCTTGTTGATCAATGCTGGTTCCTTTGCCGTGATACATGTAGGTGTTGAGGTAGGACGAAGTATGCCTACACAGGGTCAGCTCAAGACCAAGCTCTGAAAGCGATCGTGTGAACTTTTTGATCTCCAGCTCCCAGCCGTATAAAGCTGGAGTATAACGTTAGCATGCAGCAAGACAAGCCGAAGCATAGAGCTGCAGGTTCCATTACTAGATTTTGGTGTAATTATGAGTGTTGGCCTTGAGCCTGCTGCCCCTGCTCCATTCCGACCAGTGTCGTTCTCACCAGAGCGCGCAGCATTCAGAGTATGCATAATAAGAGCAATGAGCGTAAGCGATTTACCCAAACCTAAATCATTCCGTTAGCTGGAGCTTGAAGATGAAGGACGGGTAGAAACATGCCCATCTCATCCGCAAGAATACCGCCACGACATTCAGGAGGCTTTGCAATTCGCTTCTCGTGGGTAATCATATGGGTGAACCTGTAGGCCATTAGCCGCAACAAGATGGATATGTATCTTGATTGTCCTCACCCAGTTTTATAATTGACATTATGTGGCTTCCATAACGAAAGTTTATTCTGGTTTTCATTTTCTCGTGTGAGCATATATTGTAGAGCACATAACTGGTGACTTTTCGATGCTCGAATCAGTGTTCGAACTCGATGTTGGATAGTCTCGTTTGGAGTTATACCTTCGAAGCCGCGTTGATATTCGGACATCTTGTTCCACGTCACATGATGAAAGGATGAAGTCTGTAGTAGAATCCAGTATCGCTCCAATTTTGACCGCAAAGTCAGCGTTAGGATCAACCCGAGCCCTACCAAGGAGAGGCGTCGTCGTGTCGTCATCCCAGGAGAAGAAATGAGGGTTTCGGTAGAGTGCCCCGGGACGAAGATGGACTGGCTCTTGTAGGAACATGCCAAGGTCTGACAGAATCGAACCAACCTCATCATAGGATTGATCAGACCCATGAATTGAAATATGAAGTGGATGGACAGCCATTGGCTTCTTTCCCGGTCGACCGCAATTATCCTGGTCTTCCTCGTCGCCAACAGAGAGTTCAAACATGACGGTTGGGACAACCTCTTTCAGGGTTTTCAAGGCAGCAGCCATTCTGTGATCAAGCACTCCCATCTCCTCCGAAGGATGTAGTATTACTGTTGTCGCGTCATGTCTGAATCGCAATCTGAGCCCAATGCGGCCCGCCAGGGCTGCGGTTAGAGTGTCTTGACTAATTGACTGCCCAGATTTTTGCAATAATTTCATTCTGCCCCCGAGAAGCTACACTTTTCAGTCAGCCATGCGTCAGCCTGAAGCGAAGCATGGACCATACCATACCAAAACAAGTCCCCCGCTTGCTAGGCCATTCGTCCCCAGTGCCTCCTGCCACGCTGCCCGACTGGGCAATTGCTAGGCTTACAGCTCTCCCCACAGATTCTGAGGGCCTATATATGCTGGATACTACGCTTGAGGGTGTAGAAGTAGACTCCAACGTAAAGCTGGTCATGTCCTGGTCCGAACTCTCGCCGTCGCTGGCGCCATTGGGGCCAAATGAGCATTTGACATGCGATATGGTCCTTCTTTTGACACGAGCACCTTCAGAGAGGGCGATTGTGGTATCCAGATCTTCCCAATGCCTTTTGGAATGCGACATCGTTGGCGCAGAGGTGTTTGTATAAAGGTCGCTAGCAAAGAGTTCCCTATGGAAAGACGAAGGTGTTCCTTGGGAAATCGCATAGGGGACTGTTGCAGGTAAGGCGCATCGTTAGGCTTATCTGGGTCGATCTTATTGGTTGGACGGTGTGCAGCTTCGACTGAGGCTCTGAGCAGCAAAAGGCTGAGGGCTGAGGGGCTGAGGGCGCAGCTTCATGGTATCAGCCTGACCTCTGCGCTGTCACCTCCCTGTTGCCTTGCCAAAGCGCAACGTTGTCGCAGCAATAACAGGAGCCTTCTTCCCCGCCGTCTTTCATCGACAGAGCAATCATTGTTGTCTAGCCATGTCACTGTCGCAGACACCAGCTGCTTTCTCTCGTAGCTTGGAGACCTTCAAACGCCGGCTCTCCTCACAAGAAATCGAGACATTTGAATTGGCGACTTTGAGGGATCTCCGGTTTGCCGTTGCTGACATCCAACAAGAACAAGCACAGCGACGCGGTTATCGAAATCTGAACAAGATGAAGCCCTTGGTGGATTTCCTACAGCAATACGCGCGAGTCATTGAACAACTCGTTAGCGCGAAACCTGACTTCCTAGCATTCATCTGGGTCAGTGCATCACAATGCGTGAACATTCAATATTCTTGAGCTTCAACTGACCGTTGCCAGGGTCCCATAAAGCTGTGCCTTCAGGTAAAAGAGCGGAACAGTCTCATGATTCTCGTCTGTTCTAGTACATACTTTCCATTGCTGATCCACGGTGTTTAGGTTGCATCACGAGTAACTGATGCATTCGACTCTCTCCTCGATGCCTATGCACGGATCGGTGAATCGTTGCCACTGTTGGGAGCCGTCGATAATCTACTCTCTGCTCGGGGGGATGATCACGTGCAGCTCATCCTGGCTAATGTCTACGAAGACATCTTAAAGTTTCACAGCCGCGCTATTGTTTTCTTTAAGCAGCGAAGTAGGTATGGTTCCTGAATATCTTTGCCAAAAAACTAATAATCAGATAGCATGGAAAATAGCCTTCAAAACAGCCTTTCGATCGTTTGCTGATATGTACGGAGATGTGGTCCAGAATCTCTCGAGGTCGAAGGAGCTTCTCATTCAGACCGCAAGTGTTCAGCACTTTGAAGAAGCTCAGAATACTAGAGAGCGTATCACTCGAGAATTTGATGAACAGATCTGTAGAGACGAAAGACACCGGAAGTCATATGTAATAGATTGGCTTTCACATGTGCCTTGCGATGACCGACACAGCGAACTGCGCCGTAACCTGTGCTTGTATCCAAATTCCACTCACTGGGTCTTCAACCAAAGGCAGGTCTCTGAGTGGTTCTTGGGAAGTGAAACCTGCAGTATGATCCTCTGGATCTTCGGTATACCTGGGGCAGGTGAGTTGCTCCGGGTTTGTGCCTTAGTTAGTAGCTCCCAATGCTAATAGCGCACATCAGGTAAAACATACATATTCAGCTCCATAGTCGAAGAGATCAAGAGGAAACTTCCGAATGCCCAGGTCGTATTCTTCTATTGCAAATACAACGATCCTCTCAGAAGTACTTTCAACGACATTTTCCGGTGTATGATTGCACAATTACTGGCTCTGGATGCGGCCTGCTTACAGTACCTTTACGACAACATGATAGGTAGCATCACTCGCCGCCCGGAATCCACGAACGCTTTATGCACAAAATTACTCGAGACTGTTGCTCTGCATCACGAGCAGCTGTTCATTGGCATTGATGGCTTAGATGAGTGTCGAGAGCCGGAGAGACGGCAAGTACTGTCAACGTTGCAATCCATTCTCAAAGCTTCTCAGCCTACGAGAAATGTTCGAGTATTCTTGACCAGTCGTAAGGAGAAGGATATCGGTCAATCGCTTCGTTCTGCGAGCCGGCTCGAGATCAGACCCCATCACCTAGCGAATGATATTGAGGACTATGTTCGCGTACAAGCACTAGAGCTAAGTAGGAGATTCAAGATCTCGCGAGAGCAACAGATGCAAATCATCGCGAACATAGCAAAACGACCGCAAGGTTAGTAGCCCGAGCTTTGTTCGACTAAAGCTGATGAAAATACTCAGGTATGTTCCTCTTAGCTCGACTGATCATGGACAATCTGTTGGATCAAGATTGCCGTGAAGATCTAGAAGAAGAGTTGAAGGACAAGATGTTACCCAATGGCATAGACCAGGCGTGTGTCTCATTGTCCAAATTTGGAGGAGCGATATACTAAACCTCGTAGATATGCACGGATTCTAGATCGAATGCAGAAGAAAGACCACTCGAAAAAGAGATGGGACCGGGCAAAGCTCGGCTTAGATTTTTTAAAGGTGGCCACGCGGCCGTTGAAGATCCACGAGATACAAGGGATTCTTACAATTCGCCTAGATGATAGAAGCATCGACTTCGAAAATCGGAAAACAATAACACCCCTCGAAGAACTTCTGGGCCCTATAGTCGAAGTCCTTGTTGATGACTCCGTGAACTTCATACACCCTACTGCCAAGGAGTAAGCGCCTCTCTATCTTCATGTCGAGCAGCACAGCTAACGCAGTCGAGATACTTGGTTCAGCATCATAGTGACTATTTCGTCAATAGTGTTGACGCTGAGTCAAGGTTAGCACTGCTATGTAGCTCCTATCTAACTTTCCCATGTTTCAATGTGCATTTGGATGAGTCAGACATCAGAGATTCGGTCCATAATGGAGCCTATGCTTTTCAGGAGTATGCAACATTGAATTGGATTCATCACGTCAGGGCCTTATCCGATATATCAAGCCTGAGAAACTCAACGTTTCTTTTATATCAGCGGCACTGTAAATCCAAGAGGCTTCACTCAGGTTCGGATATCCAGTCACTTACCATTAATGAGTTCAATGTTTCGATGGCTTTGGACGATTGCCAGAAGGCATACGAATCGGTGGACAATATATGTGCCGAGGAAAATGATCAAGGTAAGACGCCCGCGCATCTATGGCTGGAAGGCCATCAATTAACAGTCTTGCAGAATCCATGCCGTATATTCTGCGCCGGGTTCTCGATGTCAGAGCCATTCTGGAGGAAATACCGGCGCAGACATTAAAGGATTCACCGTTGCTACACGAAGCATACGGGAAATCTCTGTATAAGTGCCCCATGACACAATGCAGTCGTTTCCACCGGGGCTTTGCTAGCCGTGAATTACGAGACGAACATTTGAAAAATCATGAACGAGCATACAAATGCACTATCGAAAGCTGTGATTACTTGGGGGTTAGCTTTCCGACAAGTGCTGATCTCACTAGACATGAACAGCTTTGCCATTGCGAGTTGGATGAATTTACGTTTCCAAGCGTGAAGCGAGCCTCATTAACTCAAACTCTCAATGTTGCAATTGACCGAGACGATGCATCAGCTACCCGCCGCATCTGTGAGGAAATGAGAATTGGTCCGATTGATGAGACCGGGTTTCTCTTCAGGGCACTCAAACGCACAAGCTATAGTGCGGCGCTGGTGTTGTTGGAGCTTTTGGGATTCAATGGGCAGCTTCGTCATAAGGATAAAGATGGACGGACAGTATTCCACGAAGCAGTGCGAATTACGCATATGGACTTACTAAATGAGATCCTTGATACAGATGTTGATGTCAACGCAATGGATTGTAAAGGGCGAACTCCATTCTCGGAAGCCCTAGAGTGGGGACACTTTGATGCCGCGAGGTTGCGCCTGGGCCATGAGAATACGAACCTCAAGACGTTCAACCAGCCTAATTGTACCAGATCATATAGGAAGGGGTTCATAGGAGCTTCCTCAGGTGGGCACAACGATATCGTGCGGGTTGTCTTTAGGGGTCTTGTGGAAGATTCTGGACAAAAACTTGGCTGGATATCGCTTTCGGTTTCTAAAGCCCTGGCAAGTGCCGCTGCAAATGGCCATGAAACAACTATTGCTCTGATTCGAGAACTAGGGCGTGAAATGGATCTCGAACAACATTACTCAGAACCTCTCAAGGAGGCGCTACCTATTGGCATGGAGGCGGTGAAGCTACTTGAGACAAAACAAGAAGAACCAGAAGTAGCTAAGAATGGGAAGACCAAAGGGAACACCCTCGGACTTGCTGCCAGGAGAGGCGACACTGCAACTGTATTGAGACTGTTGGAGAACGGGGCAGACATCAACTATATTTCCGGATTTCGTACAAATGCTCTGGGATTTGCTTCTGAAAGTGGCAATCTTTCAATGGTACAGCTTTTGGTAAGTAAGGGAGCAGATGTCAACACGGAAGGCTCAGTTCGGTTTGGTAGCGCTCTGCAAGCAGCGTCGCACGGAGGTCACGAACAAATTGTCAAAACATTACTGGAACAAGGGGCAAATGTCAATGCTCAAAGTGGAACTTACGGAACCGCGTTACAGGGGGCCTCAATAAGTGGCCGTATTCAGATTGTCCAGATGCTGCTGGAGAAAGGCGCGGATATAAATGCTCAAGGTGGATCTTATGGCAACGCATCACAGGCGGCCGCAAGTAGAGGTAATATTCAACTAATTCAGATATTACTAGAGAAGGGGCGGACGTAAATATTCAAGGTGGACACTTTGGGAATGTATTGATCGCGGCATCAACGGCTGGCCATGTTCAAGTGGTCCAGATGTTGCTAGAGAAAGGGGCGGATGTAAATGCTCAACATCCACCTCATGGGAGTGCATTGACAGCGGCGTCAATGAACGGCCGTGTTGAAGTAGTCCGGATACTGCTAGAGCATGGCGCGGATATTAATGCACAAAATGGAGGCTATGGTACCGCACTACAGGCCGCGTCATCAAGCGACCGCGTTCAGGTGGTCTGGACGTTGTTGCAGGAAGGGGCAGATGTCAATCCACCAGGGGGACTGCACCCGGGATTCGATTACGATCATAAAATAGCGCAGATGCTGATAGAGAGAGGAGCCAAGCTTAATACCTAGGTTGAAGAATCAACGCTCTGCCTACTTTCTTAGATACAATTAACGATCAAATGACAAAAATTCTACTGGATACACAGAACCCCAGATTCCTCAGACCACAAAAGCAATACCAGCATAGATGTACTAAGAATCTCGACAGATACACTCAAAATTAAGATCCTCCCCCTATTAAAACCTCAAACCATACTCTTTCTCCATACCCGCCTCCATATCCCTCCCCATCACCAAAACCAAACTCCATAAACCTCCCAAAGACTCACCTACCTTAATCTTCCTCCATCTACCCCCTCTCTCCTCTCTCTCCCTTCTCTCCCCTCTCTCCCCACTCTACCACACCCCACAAACATCAACCGCACCGCTAATACCCTCATCCAATCTACCTCCCTGTCAACCACGCAAGCTCGGTGGTACTATCACTACTATCACGCATACATCTAACTCAGTCTGTACGGATACGCCACCCTTCAATCCTTCTTTCCTTTAGTTATATCGCAGTATTTACATCCCTTACTCTCATCGTTTCTTTAGGGGAGGCTCGAGCTCTGATGTAATTTGGTGGATTAAGCAGTATTGGGGGTTTTGATGAGGTGCTTGTTTGGGTGGTGTTTATGTAATGAGAAGAGGAGAATATGGATAATGTTGTGAAGTTTCTGGGTGGGAGAAGGGAGTGTTATGGTGGTATGAGTTTGTTGAGAGGGTTGTGATGGCTTGGGGTAGTATATTTTGATGGATTGGTATGTATGATTTTGGATAGTGGTCAGATCGCAGCTAGAGGGGTTGGGGGTGGATCCTCGTCTTCCATCATTACGGCCCCATGCTCTGATGTCACTTCGTTCGTTTAGCAGTGTCTGGGCTTCATATGACGTGCTTGCGTGATGTTTATGCAGAGAGGAGGATATGGATGATGTTGTGAAGATTTTCGGTGAGAGGAGAAATTCATCATGTGGTATGATTGTGTCTAAGGGATGATTCTATATTTTGATGGTATGTCTTGATGGTCTGCAGTCACAAGTTTTGACAGTAGTCAGATCGCAGTCCGAGAGAGAGGACTTGGGAGTTTAATGGGGGAAAGAGTGCTGCCGATCAGCGTGCAAGATTACATGGGAGGAATTTTGCATACTTGTTCAAGACAGTGACTGTAGGATCAATTGGAAGGCATTATTGATATTTTCATCACTGACTTTCTGAGTTGTGTCGGGAGTCTGGGGTATGATTATTGAGGGTACCAAATGGCCATTGAAGGCCGTTTCATTGGCTGGTTAAGAGTTACTGTTTTGCAGTGCACAGCCATCTTCGGACGATGATGGATCTTTGGCAACCGCAATATATATCATATATTGTTTCTTGGGCTCGTTGCAATTTATCAGAAGCGCGTAAAAGGATTGGCCGGTCATGGGCACTGATGGCCTTTCATCCGTGGCAAAGCAAGCGTACTCGTGTTATACTTTTTATTTTGGATGCCATGGTGAACGAGGAAATATACAACCGCTGGCACCGATGTCGTGCTCAACGGGTCGTTGACGCCGAAGGCTGCTGTGTGTGGGAGCATTGAGCATGGCGAGGAGTGCTGTGGCGTACAATGATGTGCCCGGGGAGATGGCAGGATTCACTAGCGTGAGTCAACCGATGTCACGTGATTCCCATACATCCTCCAAGCGGTCAAAGAAAATAGGGGTTTGGTCGGGAATGGGTTCAAACTGTCAGATCAGGCAGGATCTGGAGGAGATAGGGAGTCGGTGGTGCGTGATAAAGGATTCAATCAAGGGTGGGGTAGATGGAATGATGGGCGGTGTTCTGAATCCCTGCCTGATTGGCCGGACTCGCTTACCCTAACCAACTTCGAACATCAAAACCCGCGGCCTCCCCCGTTTTCCTCGTTCTTCTCCTCTTATCCCACAACCCATCTTGCACTCCCTTGTTCATCTGATCAACCACCTTCTCGATATAATTCATCATCACCATCATAACACCCAATACCGATCGGATTTTCGCACTCAGTTCGCTTTTGCCTCGTTTTGGATTTCGTGTTGTTCTTGCTCACCTGCTACCCCACCACACCACGTTGCTGCCTTCCATCATGTCATTGAACAAGTCCTCTTCTCATCGTCACTCATCAAAACATCAATCGACTTTCCTTACATCAACGAAAGCCCAAAGAAGCAATTCGTCACGAAAGGTCTTGCTTCACCAACCAATGCCGTCGCCGCCACCAGATGACTGGGCGCTATTTCCGCAAGACATCGTAACAGAGAAGAACTCGAATGTCAGACATGCTCCAATCGGCAGACATGCGAGGTCTGCAACGGCATGTCGACAGACGTTGCCATTGCTTGACAGTCACGTGACCGAGCCCAAGGCAACAACGCCGGCGAGGACTGACGTCCAACGACCTCGCAAGCCATACCAACCTTCGAGGTGCTTGAATCATATGTCGGCGCGAAATTGCACCGCTGCTTGCATTGACACAAGGCCGCCGCCGCCTATGAACATAAGTATGCCACCCAAGGCACCATCTCCACCACGCCTTCCGACGCCAGATCTTTCTGACATCGAAGAGGACGATATGTGGTCCTGTTGCATGGTCTCCGATAGTAATGAAAGTAGTGAGAGTACGCAAAATAATGCCGAGTTGTGGAATGAAATGGGTAGGCTCTATCATCATCTGGCGATTCTGGCGCGACCAGCTGATGATGGCTTTATTTAGATGAGAAATTGACGCGAGCGATCAAATGGCAGAAAAGGGCATAGTAAGCAAAGAAGATTCTTAGCCAAGGCAGCGTGGTAAAGACGGGGGCACGATTGCAGCGAGTGGTTTTGCTATTAATAGACGATGTATACGAGTGTACACTTTCCATTTCCACAGTTCCTGCTTTGACATACATGTTTAATAGCCCATGAAAATTGATATGTATGATACTCTTTGGATTGTGATGTAGGGACGGACCCTGATCCCTCTTGTCATTAACAAATGCTCAGGGCGGAGGCCCAGAGCTCGGAAGGGCGTACCTGCACGATCATTGTCGCAATTCTGGACCCCGCTTTGCAACAATAGCGCCAAAATCAGTGGGGGTCCAAGATGGTGCGTTTGCTTCAAGTACAGAAGCGAAATCAATCGAATCATAGAGAAAGAGGATTGTTTTGGCATGAGGTGAGGTTGAGAATGTCAAGCACATTAACTTGTTTGGGCGTAGTCGTTGCTGTAACCCGAAATATTTTAGCGCAATCTCGGCCCACAAACATTCGCTAGCAAGCTCAACCTCGAAGACTACCAAGACCATCAACACCGACTTTCTGCCGATTAACAGCTCAAGATGTCTAAGAGAGGGTGCGCATGATCAATGAATGCCATCGCGCAGAACTGGATAGCTGACATGACCTTTCCAGGCGCGGTGGTGCCTCGGGCAATAAGCTCAAGATGACTCTTGGTCTCCCAGTGTACGCACCCTTCCCGCTCACCTGTTCCCTTCACCCAAAGGGTTTGCATGGAACGGTGTTGACCTATACTGCGCAGTGGTGCCGTCATGAATTGCTGTGATAATTCCGGGGCACGAAATCTCTACATTATCTCCGTCAAAGGCATTGGTGCCCGCCTCAACCGTCTACCCGCTGCAGGTGTTGGAGATATGGTAATGGCTACAGTCAAAAAGGGAAAGCCTGAGCTGCGGAAGAAGGTCATGCCAGCTGTGGTGGTACGACAGAGCAAGCCGTGGAGGAGGGCAGATGGGGTGTATCTGTACTTCGAGGATAATGCTGGAGTGGTGAGTCGATACCCAGAGCTTGCGCAATTCGGTAGATGATGGAAAAGACTGGGAGAGCTGGATATTTGCGAGAGGGACATAGGGCACAAGGCGTGACAATGGATGGCGTGGACGTTAGATCCGAGCGACCGTCGGGTTGAAAAGAGCCATGAATACGAACGCAAATCAAGGCTGACACCAGCTGCTATCAGATTGTCAACCCGAAAGGCGAAATGAAAGGGTCGGCAATCACAGGACCAGTTGGCAAAGAGGCAGCAGAGCTATGGCCGGTACGTGGAGTGTTGGCCGGAAGCTGGGGCATTTGCTAACAACTCCCAGCGTATTGCTAGCAATTCAGGCGTGGTGATGTGAGTTGGGGCATTCGACTTGTACGATGATTTTCGATCATGAGCAACGACAGCTTGATGGGTCTGCAGGGCGAATAGATATTCATCCATGAAGAAATCATCAACTACATTGGCCTTTCTGACCTTCTTCTGGGAATCGCGCCATGAACTCTTCTCCATCTCCTCGTCCTCCGTGTATCATCAGTAAAGCAGTGTCACGCTCACATCTTCAGGGTAGACTCGTCGCAGCCTTGTAGACAGATAATTCGTAGCGTCCCTTATGGTTGGTTGGTTATGAGGGCCAAGACCGCTACCAAACCTTTCGTAAACGACCTCGAACATTTTGCAATCGTACATCCTCTCGTCTATATCGTCAAATGCATCGTTACGTGCTTGGAGCTTTGCTTTTCTTGTTTTCTATAGCGAATATACTAACATCGTACTTATATCTATACCCCACGGTCAATTACTGCTCCTTCCCGCCTCAACCTGAGCGGCGCGATAACGTCAAGATCTATCCTACCCAATACCCACCCTTCCG
>JAABUW010005074.1_pt1 | contig 17425 bp, 24 predicted proteins | sample 5560081 | NCBI WGS metagenome assembly JAABUW01 (sample SAMN10711882, study PRJNA513363) | rock metagenome | isolation source: Antarctica rocks | place: Antarctica: Victoria Land, Knobhead sud | reverse complement strand
AAATGCCAGCGGCACAGAACATAGAATGGCTTTTTGGCAACCTGCTGTGCTATACCTAAGTCCACTCTGTCAGGGTGCAAATCCAAATGGCTGACGCCATGCAGGGCAAGGATGCTGTAGAGTTCCTGGAATCACTGATTGTTGGTGATGTTGCAAGTCTTGAAGACCGTACAGGCACTTTGAGTGTGTTCACCAATGACAAAGGTGGCATTATTGATGACAGCGTCATCACAAAGGTGTGTTGTGAGAATAGCATTGCATCACGTTACATATGCTGTGTTGCAGCAGCCAAACACTTGCACAGAGCATGTCTGCAATCCTGTGCAAGCACATGTTGTCATGACCACCTGCAGATGATCTACTGATGTCTGCATGTCATCAACATCAATACATCAGAAGAAGCCCTGTCTATGCATCCCTGTGCACCACCTTAACATCTTATGTTCCTGCAAATGTGCCAGGTAGATGGTGAAGACCTCTATGTTGTTTTGAACGCTGGTTGCCGAGACAAAGACATTGAGCACATCCAAAGCCATATCAAGAAGTTCCAGGTTGGTGATTTTGCAATGAGACATCTGCATGCACATTTGCCTGGTTGGTCTCCAAGCAGCCCGTATGCAGGGATGTGATAGCAGCATGCCATCACATCCCTGCATGCACTTGTCAGCTATGCAGGCATATTTGCCAAACTAGGTTGTGATGCAGCGACAGCACAACAGGACCCTCAGGAAGCAGTAATGTCATCTGCAGAACCTGACAGCACCTTGTGAGCATGATCTGATTTTTTGTAAGTACGTTTGCAGTCACAGTTCTGTCTCACATGGGCCATATTTAGGCTGATGCATTGCCATACAACAGATGCAGTCATGCACTTGGCACATGGGGGAACATGAGGGGAGCACGAACTTCAAGTCAGTGTGCAGACATGTCAATTAGTCAATGTTAAGTAGTCTTAAGTAACATGACTTCAAGTAAACTTGACTTTAATTTCCTAGTTGGACCATGTAGGGCAAGGGCAAGAAGGCAGACTTCATCATTCATGATGACAGATCTCTGCTAGCTTTGCAAGGGCCTGCTGCTCATGAGACTCTGCAGCCCTTGCTCAAAGACCTGGACCTCAACAAGTTCTACTTCAGCAACTTTTCTATCCTGGACATAGCCGGAATCCCATGCTGGCTCACACGTACAGGGTGAGTTACTGCTGAGAGTTGCTTTTCGGCATGGACTTCTCTCCTTTCTGCAGATCTTGCTTCTTCTTCTCCCCTTTGGTTTTTCCCTCACCTGTGCCCTTGTCCCTAAATTTTTCTTTTCTCTGCTCTGCCCTTTCAGACTTGCCTGGAGGCTGTGCTGTCTGATCCTGGTAGTGTAACTAAAGCTTTGATGGACTGATCAGAGCCAATTTTGCTCTGCATGTTGCATTAAGAGACCTCAGAACCACCCCTGCCATCTGGAATGCAGAAGGGTACAGATGGAACGTCCATGTGGTTTCAGCCCTCCTGCATCTGATCAAGTACTATTCTATGACCCTGGTGGCACACTAGGATCATGCAATGATTGTGCAGCACAACATGAAGCTCCACAGACTTTTCAGCATGACAGTAGGAATTTGCAATTGTTTGGTCTGCACAGATCTGGTGTGCAGCAGGTGATTGTGCCCAGATATGTGCCTCGTGTTGGTGCCCTATGTTTGTGGCAAACAGGCATGCTTTGATCTGGTTGGTTACAACCATTGCCAGAATCTGACTTGCAGAGGTTGATAATTGCAGATACACTGGTGAGGATGGGTTTGAGATTTCAGTGCCAGACAGCCATGCTTTGGAGCTGGCGCAGAAGCTGCTGGAGAGTGAGCGAGTGAAGCTGACAGGGCTGGGCTCCAGAGATGCCCTTCGCCTTGAGGCTGGCCTCTGTCTTTACGGTATGTAACTGTAGTATTATGTAATTACACGCATCGACACCAAACTGTCAACACTGTGCTCTAGGGATGTTGTCTGTGTTGCGCCTGGCCTCTGCCTGTATGGTATGTTGCTGTGAGTGACTAAGATTGCACAATAGTCAGTGGTGACTGACAGGGCTGGCTGGAGTTAACCCTCCATCTTGAAATTGGCCTCTGCCTCAACAGGAGTTACCCATTGCAGCAGCTGACTGCATGCCAGAAGAGTCTCTCTGCTGAAGGCTAGTCAATGCACAGCAGAGTAGCCCAGAGGAGACATCGGTCACCCTTGCCAATTTGTTGTTGTTCTGCAATAACCTCCCTCCCCTACGCAGAGAAGAATGCTTAGCTTTGTGCGTTCTACTTACAGAACACTGAAAATGAATGCGATACAAAACAAGGGACCCTTCTGTGGACCTGCTGCAGCATATAATGATTGTACATCCAGTCTCCGTCCTGATTCTGTGGATTTATTACAGTATGCACAGAACTGTGGACAGTACACACACTCTTTCTGTATGACTGGCTATATATTTAGTCCCCTTCATGATAGTGAATATGTTTGCCTGCAGGTAATGACTTGAATGAGGACATCACCCCCATTGAAGCAGGACTCAAGTGGACCATCGGCAAGCGACGCCGTGATGCATGTGACTTTCTTGGAGGAGAGGTAGAGTCAGAATTGAGGCCTAGGCATTTTGTTGTCGGCCTGCATCTGTTTTTCAGCATACTCATGTCATGGGCATACTGTTGTTGGCATGCATCTGTGTTGCAGCATAATAGTGTCATGCAAGATGCAGTTTGTGCATGTTGGTGCTGACCGGGGGTTTGAATTGCATCTGCAATTGTGGCTCAAGTGCAACTTGCAACAACCGCTTTTGAACACAAGTGTTCCTCTTGACATCCACCTGGACAATTCTAGCTGAGTCACAGCTATCATGCAGCTCTTCTCAATCCCAAACGTCTATTTCAATTCAGAAACGTCATTTCCACACCAGAAATCTAAACTCAGAAACGTCTGGGGACAGTAAAAACGTGTTTCCACCTTGTGGAAATGTTTTAGGTGATCAAGAAGCAAATGGCAGATGGTGTGTCCAAGAGGCGAGTCGGCTTTGTTTCCAAGGGTGCACCTGCACGCCAACACAGCGAGATCCAAACTGCAGATGGTGAAACGGTAAGCTCATCTAACATCCCTTACCCAGGCAGGCACTACTCTGAAAGCTGCAGCCAGCGGTAGCAGGCATGCATAGAAGACCTCAAAGACAGCCCACAGAAAGTGCAATCAGCGTGAGGCAGCATTGCGCTTATGCACCAGGTTTGTTTGGACAAAGCAGACAAAAGGCTTGATGTAGAGTTGTTCTTCAGAGCAGTGTGCACTAAGCCAACTTGTGGAAGATCGTCAACTTTGATCGATTCTCATTGCAGGTTGGAGAGATCACCAGTGGTGCATTCAGCCCCACTCTGAAGAAGAACATTGCTATGGGGTACGTGGAGAAGAAGCATGGCAAGGCTGGCACTGAGCTCAAGGTGGTCGTGCGTGGCAGAGCAAATGATGCAACAGTTACTAAGATGCCATTTGCTCCCACTACCTACTTCAAAGGTCAGAAGGACCCTGCCTAGAAGTAGACTGGCATATTTGGGTCATTCAGGGCAAAGAACGGTGTCAGCAGACTGGGAATCAGGTTCTCATGATGAGGGATTGTATTGAGTGTGGCAAGACGGCCCGTTGTACCACATGACTGGTCGGCTCCAGCTGCAGCATGGAGAATGCTATAGTGTTCCCTGCACATGGAGAATGCTAGTGTTGCTGACTAGGCCTGTCAAGTTGTGCAAGTCAAGACCTTATTGAAAAGTTGCCATTTGGCAAACAATTTTGAGATTGCAGTTGGTACTGCAGCAAAGTGACTGTGCACAAGCCTTGTATATTGGACTTGAGAGGAAGCCTGTTGCAATGACTTGTTACTGGAGACGTGCTGGCCGAGCCAATGTTTGGATGCTCCTCATTGCGTTGCTGAAGTTGGCGGTGCGTCAGTACAGAGCAGAGTGCAGAAAATTCTGGCCATTGGTTTCCGGCCACATGTCAGCTGTTCCGTTCATCTTCTTTGTCATGAAATTGCAAACAATCTGCAGTGCCTGGATCGCACTTTCGTAAAACCGGCAGCTTTGGAGAACGTTTTGCTGTTCATTACTGTACATAAGCCAACATGCTCGCTACATGTACGGGACCGACAAACGCCGGTTGTCTGCAGCGCAAACAGGTCAGGTCGACGGGATGCATGCCTTGCCTGTGTCGCCGCAGGCGCCGTAAGACCTGACAGTCAAGCAGCAACTGACTTAGCATCTGTGTTCTGTTGCGTCAAGCAGGCGTTACCATTTTCGTCTGGCCCGGGCGCTGTCCGATCTCGTACATGCGTACGCGTGATCACCGCGTCTAGAGAGTCAGGTGTGTGTAGGCCAAAATATGTACCGACACATAATTCCCTATGCGGTTCGAGCACTTGGAGCATGTACCTGCAGAGAAAACAGCAGCGGTTCAGCCTTTCGACCGCAGACAGCTGCTATCAGTGCCAGTCCTTGCAGCTGTAGCTGGCCTGCTATTTCGACAGCCAGCATGGGGAGCCACAACAGGTAAGTTCTGCAAGCAGATATGTTGGCTGTGCAGTTCAATGCCTCAAAGCTGAACCATGTCTTCATGCCGTTCCACCAAAACGTTGGCAGCACACACGCAAATAAAAAAACAAACTCAATGCCTGTCAAGGAGGCTGAGGTTGGCCACAGGTGCAGATACTCAAGCCCATAAACCTATGCAGGTGACAAGGCACTGCGTGAAGAGTTGCTATCGGCCATCAAAGCAAACAAGTCTGATGAAGAGGTAGAGAAGGCTTTGCGGGCTCTGTCAGATCAGAATCCTACAAGAGCACCAGCCAAGTCAGACAAGCTATTTGGCAAGTGGAAGCTGCTGTGGGCTTCATCCAATAGTGAGGTAGCAAAAGCAACACGCAGAAACCCTCTGCCATCTTATAGTGAGCAGCGCATAGGTGAGGCACTGCGCATTTGAGATGCTGCGTGGTGAAGGACACCTCTGCATGGCCTAGGCAGAGTCAGCTTTGAAATGAAATGACTTGTGGGTGATACTGACAAGCTGCTGGAAAGCCATCAGCAAGTTGTGGTCAGAGCACTGGCTTGCTGCATTCTGCAAACCTGTGTGCACCATAAGATCTGGCTTTTCCCAAAACTTGATCATGTACATTGAACATGTTTTGCAGGTGAAAGTCTAAATGGTGAACTGCAGGTGAGCCTGGCGGTGAGAAGAAGGAGCGAGCAGCAAACCTCATCAACATCGGCAATGGTGCAGTGCAAGTGTACCTATCATCTGCTGCCAAAGAGGACCCAAAGTCTGACGATACAGTTTTGATTGGGCCCCCATTTTACCTGGACTTGAAGATAGCTGGCTTCTCTCTACCTATTCAGGTGTGCAAGCAAATCAAAGATGGGGATAAGCTGTTTGGCAAAGCAGTGAATGCTCTGCTAGCTCATCTGCAAGCATGTGCACTTCTACTTTTGCAGTCATGCATCTTGTCCATCTCTGCTGTTGGCAACATTCATCAGCATGCATTGTTCAACATAGCCTGACACAGTTTGTACGTTCTCATCTTATTACTCAGGTAGGCACTAACAACAAAGATGCAGTCTCTTGCTCTACCACTGCTTTGCTTGGCAGAGGAAAATTGAGCACCTTAAGTACATTGCTGCTCTGTCACTTTTGTCACAGTTGACAAAGCTATCTCATGCTGTGCCCTTATTTCTCTCTCTGACAGCGTAAAAATGTTAACACTGCTATATTCTTTGTAGAATACAAAAAAGGAGGGTGAGCGGAAGTCACTGTTGGGAAGTGAGCAGAATTATTACAAGCAGCTGTATCTTGAGAACTCTGGTCAAGCTGGTGATTTGAGAATTAGTGAAGTTACGTTTGGTGACCCTGCTGCACAAGGCAGCATTTTTGTGCATGAGCGCATCTGATCTGCAGAATGTATGCCTGTCTTTATGCAGCCTAACAAGTTAACACTGGTAGTTTGCCAAATTTTGGCAGAACCGTCAAAGATGAGCTGCAGATGCCATAATATTGCTGCCCACGTTTCTGCCCAGCTGTGATGTGGCCAACTTTACCTGGCACAAATCATGATGCCAGGCGCTGATTTCCAAGAAGAATCTCATGTCAGTGCCGTGCTGACTGGCTGACAGCAGGCATGCTCCTGCCAGTGACTTGGCAAGTCTGCTCAAGTGTTGTAATCATAAGATGAGAGCTTCTGCATTTGCACTGGCAGCTCCAAGCATAGCCACAAGCAGCATACAGTCTGCGAAGGCAACCTGGTAACGAATCAACCGACGCTGTTTGGCTGGCCACTGCTTGCCTGGCAACACAAAATTGCCAACATGCTAATGCTTTAGTGCACAGCAGTTTTGATAGCTTAGAACTCCAGTATGTTACAGGCTCTTCATCAGAAGAAGGTACAGCTACATGAGGAATGCCTAGAAGGCCATCAGATGCGGCCTGTCGTTCTTCTTCAGACTGAAGCGTGCGCTTAGGTACCCCTTGAGCTCAGGCTTGAGAGCGGTCAGCAAGGCTGCGTCAACCTGCAGACAACTTACAGCGTCAAGGACTGATGGTCAAACAGAATCACAGTCATTACTTTTGACAAGTCATGACTGTTACAGCCAAGATGAGCATAAGCATAGCAGTCCCCAGGCTTAGTGTGTAGACTGCTTGATCAGTAGCTGGCATTACTCAGAGGGCACACCCGGGTTCTTCCCCAAGGACTCAAAGGTGACGAATGACACCTTGATGTCACTCCAGAAGTTCAGCTGGAATGTTAATACGCAGCATCTCACAACATTGGCAGCAGCAGGTTTTAGAAGTGCATTCTTCAGTGATGCCACAGCTGTGCCAGCAAAGGGAGTATGGCTTTCTTCAGATGATGCGCAATGCCATTGTCACAAGTTCTGCACTGCCCTGGATTTTATTGTGTTTGTGTGCACATAAGGATGATACTGTTGTTGCATGTATGTGAAGCATTGCGTACAACAGCACCACCCATATGCGCACACAAACACAATAGACTTCCAGAGCAGTGCAGAGCTCGCAGCAAGCGAGTTCAAAACATGCGTAAAGCAGAACCCCAGTATTGGGGTTGCAGTCGAGTTTACCTTTTTCTGGTTCTCGATATACTCAGCGCCGAGTTCCTTCTTCTCCTCTGTCTGATCGCCAAAGAAACCATCCTCGCTCTTCTTCTTCTCCTTCTTCTCAGTTGACTTGAAGTAGGTGTCGTCAAACTTGCTGACATCGACTTTGCTGATGTCGACCAGTGTGCTGGTAGCAATGACATATGCCTGCAGCAAGTGCTCAGCATCAGCCCAACACCACTTCAACAACACAGCTGATTTCTGATGTCTGACAGTGCAGAATTGCACTGCTAGAGCTCATGCTGGTCAAGTTGAATTGAACGATGATGTCTGCTGCATTACGCTGCGCCTGTTGATCCAGAGGCGAGCTAACAGCTGATAAGGTAGGCTAAGGTCTGCACCTGGTTGACACGCTTCAATGGCACTCCATTGACCTTGAATGGACCAGTGACCAGTAGCAGACCAGACTCTTGCTGCCTTAGGAAAACACATCGCTTTCCCTTGAATCTGCCTGCCAACAAGATCAGCACAGTACCAGGCTGAATGCTTGCCCTCAGCTTGGTCGGCTTCTTGATGGCTTTCCTGTTTAGAGGCTTCTTGACATCATCTGAGCCAAAGCAATCGAAGTCAGCTAGGTTGTATGCCACACCCATAACAGCTGAGTCAGCGCATGATGTTGCTGCTGCTAAGCACCTGCGGGGTAGAACTTGGGAGCTTTGCTGGGTGCCTCCTCGGTCTTTTGCTTCTTCTCGTGCTTTGGGAACTCGCCATTGTTCTTTTTCTTAAGGAAGTGAATTCCTCTCCTCTTGTATGACCTGCTGCGCCCGTGGGCGGAGATGCCCCTAGCCAACTCCTGGACCATTTTGTCCAGCCCAATACCCCGCTCAAATGGAGTATGGCAAAGGGATGCAAGTTCGCTCAGGAAACGCCTTAGACAGCCGCCTTAGGGTTTTTTGGTTTTGCTGCACCAAAACCATAATTGTCCTTCTTCTTCACGGCTCCTGTTTTAGACTATTTGCCTGATGCATGCGCACCCGCGTTTTGCGCTCAGCAGGTTGATCATCAGCAGATAGCAAGGGAACTGCGGCATGGCTTTGCAGGCCAAGGTGAGATGGAGAGGCCACCAATACTATAATAGCCTGTGATCAGTGTACCTGGTTTTTAACGAAACGTAGTGCGCAGGATCTGCTGTCGTCAGCTCTAGGCGGTAATCTGACAGATCTACAGGAGGTGCATCTCTCACACAAGGTAAAGTCGGCCGCGGGCACGCAGCGTTGCACGGGTACTATCAGTATGTACTGGAATACTCTCTGAAGTCAGTCTTGTTTCACAGGGACTCGAGGATATTACCGCCATTGGCTCAGCACCGAATGTTGTGAACGTGAATGTCTCAGTGAGTTGCATGAGACCTCACAGCGCTGTGCAAACAATTGCCAACGTTCCTGATCTGAGGCCTACTGGTATTGCAGTTCAACAAACTAGCGACACTTGATGGAGTCCAAATGGTATGAACTGCAGCTGCCAAACTCCATGCCACAAGGGCCCTTTGCTGGTCACAATTGCTGTGCAATGAGTCCCTGGTCTCTTGTTGCTTGCAGCTGTCTCAGCTACAGCTGTTGGACCTGTCCCACAACAAAGTGAAGTCTCTGAAGCCCCTAAGCAGTCTTGCAGGTGAATCAGAAACATGCTTGCATATCTCAGTTCAGTCTGACAACATCATTTTACTAAATTGATTGAGAGCAGGCCTGCAGGTGCTGAAAGCCTCCCATAACAAAATCACACAGCTAGCTTCACTGGCTACCTGTACAAGTCTGAGGGTATGACTTTTATTGCAGCTTGGATGCAGCTGATCACCACCATCAAACTCACCAGACACATGCCTAGCGTTCAACAGTTTTGCCGATGTCACATCCTCAAAACAAGCATTGTCAGACACAGTCACTCAGTGAAGTGAGAGCCTGTCTCAGTCCTATCTGATTTTGACCTGTATGACTGACCAAGCTCATGGCACCACTGGGACTGCATATTGCTGCGCCTTAGCAACTTGTGCCAAATGATTTGCAGCAGCAGCAGCAGCAAAACAGCTGAAAGCGCTTACATCCTTGTGTTGACATTGCAGGAGTTGTGGCTGCAGCATAATCAGATAGCCAGTCACTCTCAGCTGTTGTCTCTCGCCACTTTGCCATCACTGGCTGTGCTCTTCTTGGCTCCAAATCCTGTCTGCGACAGCCTCAAAGACAACCACAGGGCAGCCGCTGTTTCTGCAATACCATCCTTGCAGGTTGACTCTGCATTGATTGCATTTGTCAGCATTCATCCATGGTATAGAGACACTGCATGACCTGACTGAAAGCATAGCTTGGCTTGGCACCTCATGAGCCTTTGGCAGCTATCCATGGCTTCTTTGGTAATCAGGTTACAAGGTTCTGCTACTTTGTATTTCAGCATTAATCAAGCCTAGGGCATGAGCGTCTGGATCACATACTCATGCAGGTGCTCATTATCAACCTTTGTGACTTTGGCAGCAGGCTGTCACATCCGCATGATGCACATGAGGGCTCATGCCATGCAGGTACTGGATGGTCAAGCAGTGTCAGAAGCAGACAGGACAGCGGCAGCTGCCTACAGCACACAGCAAGCCCAAATGCCATCTGCAGACTCATCAGCAGATTCTGCTGCTGTGCTCGAGCAAGACACCACTCTGTCACCAGCAGCATCTCTTAGGACTGGCCGGGCAGCTGCAGCAGCATTGCCCTCCAGAGCTGGTGTGCCATCTTCACCCCAGAAGGGGCCGCAGACCTTGAGGACGAAGAGCACAGGCCTGAGGCAAAAGAAGAGCGGAGAGATAGGTGCAGTAGGCAGAGTGACTGGTCAGAGGACTGGCAGCTCTGATATGTCCACAGGCAAGCCTCTGCTGTGCTTGCTATGGCAAGTGCCACATGACACATCATACGCTCAGTCTGAGCTCAGCATCACTTTCAGCACTTGCACTGTGCACTAGATCTTGATTTGTGCACTAGATCTTGACTCATGCACTAGATCTCGACTGATACACTAGAGCTTAACTCATGCACTACACCTTGACTCATGCACTAGATCTTGACTCATGCAGCAGCATAATGGCAACATTATTTTCAACACGCGTTGATGCGGTACCTTTCAAGCAGGGTCAGTATGGCCCACACCATTCCTTTTGGTCTGCTTTATATCACACCCAGCACTCACAATGTGTGTGAGACAACTGACTGGAGGCAATGGCGACCTACAGGGTTTGAGAGTATTGAAGGTCAGCTTCCCAAGTTTGACATTGACAAGCATGGCAACCGGCTTGACAAGCCCCTGGACCCTTATGGTAAGACTGTGCTGCTGTACATTGATGCAAAAAGCTCTGAATAACTGGTTACAACTGCCTATCAGCCATTTGCTTCAATGCCAAAGGGCAGGCTGATGCCCTTCACACATTTGTTCATAGCCCATTGTGCATTTAGTCTGTCACCGTCAATGGTGTTGCACTTTGTTGCAGCCGCTATTGCTGTCTCTGTCAGTGTGACATTGTGACTGAAGTGGACAAATTGCCATTGCAAGCACTAGCTTTCACCTATGATCAACAGAATCTTGTTGCTGTTCAAATAAGCCTGTTGTCAGCTTGCATGGCACAGTCATTTTGCCAGAACCACACAAAGTGTCATCACTCACAGAAATGAAGCAAGGTCAGTCACATCACTGCTTCAGGCACAGCAACTCTTAGAGGCACAAGCAAGCTGAAGGATTCTGGCCCAGTCGAGACGGTGTATCAGAGCTGCTATGGTCACACCAGCCAGCATCAGGCCATCATTGTGCGCTCTGATGGCTCTGCTGTAGCTCAGTACCCCATGGAGGGTGTTGCTGTCTCTGTTGACCCAGACAACACAGGTTAGACGTGCTCAGAGCACAGGTTGGACTTGCTTGAAACACATGTTGGACTTGCTCCAAAAACAGATTAGACGTGCTTAGAACTCAGTTTGCAATTAGTCAAAACACAGCTTGCGCTGTAATGCTCGGATGCACCTTTGTAGCTTCCATTGCGTGCTCAGTTGTCATGCTGTAAGGTGCATTTAAGGGTATTTCAGGTGGCGCTTTGTCAGCCAGCTGTGCATTGCCTGTTCATGCAAGTCAACAGCAAAGCTGTTTGCCCCTATGCAGTAGGTGGCAACACAGGGTGAGTGCCCTTGCTAGCCACCCAGATTGGCTCAAAGCACAAGCCCTGACGACCACCACCACCTGCCATCTTCACGCAAGACAGGAGCAGTCTTGGATGCTATGCTCTGCAGGGCAACAAGCACAGCAGCATGCCCATTGCCAGCTACCCACACTGACACCGCGCCCTGACCACTACATATGTTCTGCATGCAGTTAGACAGCATAACAGCCCCTGCTCTGCAGGCCACACTTTGCAGCACAGACTGCAATCAGACTTGTCACAGATGGCGCTGACTGCATGCAATGCCCAGCTATCTGTCTGCCAACATCATCAAAGACAAATGCGACAAAAAGCTGATAACCACGTGGGCTGGGCAGGTGGCAAGAAGGGTGGCATGCGCTTGCTAGCTACCTACCGCAGCACAGGCCTGGCGGCAGTCATGTTTGAGGCAGATGGGACAGGGTCTGTGCAATACCCAAATGGCAACCTGTGGATGTCCTTCACTGCTGAGACCGGCAAGGGCGCTCTGTACTCACATGCTGGCGAGGTGACTCGCACCTGGAGCTCAGAAGCCGAGGAGCCCATCGAGCTGGTGCTGGATCAGCATCTGGTGTGTTTTGAGCATCCTGTAGTGATTGCATGGCCATCTCACGGCAAAGCCTTGCAAACTCGAAGCTGACATTGCCTGGCGATCCTGTTACACATACTGTGATATGGCATGACAGCGCATGTTGATGATGTTGCATCATGGAATATCTCCTCGTCTGCTGATGACATGAGCGCATGAGGCTTGATGCAACCTGCTTCACTCATGCCTGCAGAATAATAGCAAATTCAGAAGCTAGCACTTCATGCTGACATGGCATGCTTGATGAAGGACGTGTGGATTGTAGGGTTTCTGCTATCATCAGAGGCAACCTGTGGTGTACTTTGCCTGTGAGGGCCAGATGCAGCGCTTCGTGCAAGGTCAGAATCCTGGGGAGCACGTCTGGGACAATGCTTCAGATGCACCCGCCCCTGCATTTCTGCAGGTCAGATTCTTATTCCTCACTTCACTACTTGTATGCTCTTGTATGCATTATTTTATCAAGACCTTGTGACAGCAGCACACTGTAGATGTCTCTTGCAATAGCTCTGTGCTCCTCATATGCCACTGCTGTGTGACCCAGATGAAGTGCTGATGCACATAGCAGTATCACATTGCTCTACAATGACGTCGCTAAGGCAGCAGTCTCAGTGTGGTGTAACAGAGACCTGCTTTCACCTTAGGCTCCTCTCACTGTGTGCCAGGCGTGAATGCTGGTGCATGAATGTGCAGGAGCTTGTTGATAAGAACAGAGCTGCAAGCTTTCCTGTGGGCATACCTGATGCCAGCAGCGGTCTTCAAGGAACCATAGCACAACCAGTGACAGGACCGTCACTTAACCAATTCAGTGCCATCACAGCAGCATTGCAGGCTTTGCAGGCCAGCATGACCACAATGTTGCCCCAGTCTGAAAGTGCTCAAGAGAATGAGCCTAGCGTCGACAATCAGGCAACCGACAGTAGCGCAGATTGATTTAATGTGCTGGGCTTGACAGCAGAATGATTTGTTGATAGCATCAGGAGCAATCTTGCAAGTGCTGCCACTGTAAAAATGGACTATTGCACATATTCTATACAGGTCAGCTAACAAAGCAAATTGATTACTGACAAGGTGGCACAAACCACAGGTTGTTGGGGGCACAACGCCTGATAGATTTGCTGTGGTTGCATCTGCGTTTGCCTGGAGCATTTTGGCACGATCATGGGGCGCAACACCAGTCTTACATCTTGATGTATCGATATGGCAGTGCTCTGCACGCTGAAGAGAGCTGGACGTGCATCAATTCATTTGTGGTATACGACTTGCAGGTGCTGTCATCATGTTGCTCCCTTGCAAGGATCAACTGTTTTGCAAGCTGCTGACATGAAATCTGTTACAGTGTGGCTCATATGCAGATGTAACAAGCCTTCTTACCACCCTAGCTGTGATTTACTGCCAACCACATTACATTACAACCCATCCATTCACACATGTATATATGTAGATGTGCAAAGCACACACCAGCTGCTGCCAAGTGGCAGTTCATGCTTACAGAACTCTGTTGAAAGAGCTGCCTTCGCCTTACAAGGGCTTGGAGCAGGAGCTCATTGATATGGACAGAGCTGCAAACCAACCTCTGGGCCTGTATGATGCCAGCAGCGTTTTCACAGGAAATGCAGCAAAGCCAGTGGCAGGATCATCGCTTGGTCAGTGTAATGCCATTACTGCAGCGTAACAGGCTTTGTAGGCCAGCATGACCACAATGCTGTCCCAGCCTGATCATGCGCAATGAGCTTTTTCTTGAAGATTAGGCAGCTGAATGCAGCTGCTGCAGATTCTTTCACACTGCTGACTTCATGTAGAAGCAATTTGCTGATCATAATATAGCGTGCAATTGCTGCCACCATGACACAGGACTAGTGTGCCTGGTTTAGACAGGTCAGCCTGAAATGGCAAAGTGATGACGGACTAGGTGAGGTAGTTACAGCTTTGAGGGGGCCGATGTTTCAGCATAGCACATAAACATATGAATACGCAGTAGCCTACGGTAGAAAAGTTGTATAGTTGTCACAAGTACCACAGGCTGGACACTGCATGTGTGTCCTATACAAGTTGCGCGCCCTGAAAAGCACATCTGCTGGCATCTTCATATGCCCGGCGTGGTCGAGCCCTGTCTCCAGTGTACAAGGTGTGACCCACTGGACATGTGGTCCTTCCCCAGAACAGCTTTACACAATCGTGGCACAGAGGGTAGTGCCCACAGTGCACCTTGCCTTCTTCTTGACAAACACACTGTTTGCAGAATAAGTCACACACTTGATTGACTGGGATGGTGATGGCACCTTCAAGAGTCTCCTCGCGGGCTCCACTGTCAAAGTGCAGCCTGCAGGTGTACCCAAAATTGTCAGACACACAAAATTGGCAAGATGCCTGCAGTGCTGTTCACAGTCAAATGTCAAAACAAGCTAGTCAGCAAGGCACAATGGGCAAAGTGCAATGGGCACAATGAGCAAAGTGCAACGAGCACAATGGGCAAATTGTAATGGGCACAATGGGCAAAGTGCAATCAGCGCAATGGGCAAAGTGCAATGGGCACAATGGGCAAAGTGCAATGCAGTCACACAGTTTGTGAACAGTGCATGTGTGACGTCAGGGTTGGCAAGGTCAGTACTTTGCCATCACAGTCAATCATCAGCATGTGTGAAGATGCATACATCTGATGAGTGTACACAGGGTGTACCACAGCGTGACTTCCTTGTTAAGGTTGGTCAGAAAGTGGACTTACTGGCAGTGGTAACACCTCTTATCCATGTAAGCCTCCTTGTACGCTTCACCCTCCAAACTCCAATGATGATGACCACGGTGAGTCTCTTTCATCCTGGCCATGAAGTCTCTCCACTCCTGATCTTCTTTCCCAGGGGCTGCTCGGGTGTGAATCTTCACGAGAGACCTCATCTTCTCTTCAGGCGTCAAGGGGAAAACACCAAAGCCCCCACTAAAGGCGACATCAAATGGAGAGCATGCCCAAGAGATCATGTGCATCATGACATGACACGCCTGCGTAAACCCAGCAAAGAAGTCTCAACAGTGCATTTCAACAGAGCAGTGCTCAACACCAAGATGAAGTGGCACGCCTGCGTAAACCCAGCAAACAAGCCTCGCCACTGCATTCCTACAGAGCGTATGTAATCCAGTGCAAAATACACAAAGCTGCACACACTGCAGTGGCTGCATGCACGCTCCTGAGTTGTTGTCAAGCCAGTGAAAGAGGTTCCCTTGATATATTGGATCTCAAATACAAAAAATCCCCAACAAAAAAAACTGAATGCTATTCCACCAGGACTTTTAAGTCAAACATGACACAAGCAACAAGCTGTACTAAAGATAGAGATAAAGATAGGGACCTGCATGCACCATCAACTTGGCCTGACTTCACAACAACATTAGATGCTTATTCCACCGACACCATTCAGTCAAACATGACACAAGCAACAAGCGATATCAAACTCAAAATGACACTTACTATACTTGCTGTGTTGTAAGACTCACTGCCCATCAGCAAAGCATCCCAAGGCTTGACATTCATCACAGCTTATGTCACAATCAACACAAGGCAAGTTTGGCGGAGAAGCTCACAAGAATCCCAAAGCGGCACATCCTGGTGTTCAGAGGGACAACACAATCAACCTCTGAGGGAGGAGTAGGCTCAGGCAGCCAAGGAGCAGTGTCTTCCAGCCCCTGCTGGAACAGGGTCTGCAAGGGGGCCCCAGGAACGATGCGCTGACCCCTAGCCATCATGTGGTCAGGCCCATGAGGTGGATGCTGCAACCCTGGAGCCCCAATCTGAAGACAGCAGCAGTCAGAGCAGAGCAGAGCAGAGCAGAAAAGAAAAGAAAAGAAAAGAAAAGAAAAGAAAAGAAAAGAAAAGACTACGCCTTTTGGGGTCAATCTAATGAGAATTCAAGTATTATACCGGGCTGCCCAGGTGCAGTCAGGGCAATGTTGGCAATGCAGAAGCAGATGTTTGCAAACTGTCTTCCACAAAGGAAGAGGTGTGCAAGAATGATGTCGATGTGAAACATAAGAAGAGCTGTGCAAAATGAATGTTGTTCTTCACAAGCTGTGCCTTTGATCTGACTAACAGTGAAAACATGACCATTCTAGGAAGGGCTGCAGAGAGTAACAGGCGTGTGCAGCGACAGCTACATCCAGGAAACAATGTTGGTCATCAGTCTAGGCAAACCAAATCTGGGCCAAAACAGATTGTTCATTAAAAAGCTGACTGACAACTGCCAGAGCTGCAGCACATATCCTACCTAACACAAGCCTACAAAGCACTCAGCTCAGCAAAGCAACTTTGAACAATAATCATCAGGCTCTGCATAGCTGACTCACCAATGCATAAAACCTGAGGTCGAAATGACTTCTCACCTGACCAGCCTGGTTCTGTCCCAACACTGGCGCTCCACCGACATTTTTGGGGATGGCATCATCCTGGTCCACCACCAAAGATGATGACTTGCTCTCCAAGTCTACCAATGGAGGTGAAGACAGGTCCACCATTGAAGATGGTGAGCCAGCCTCCAGGTCTACCAATGATGGTGAACAGGTGTCCACCACTGAAGGTGTGGACTGGGCCTCTTGGTCTTCTGATGGAGATGAAGGTGTACATGAAGGCACATGGGGAGACTGTAATCCAGAGCGTGCCTGCATACATCCAACACCACTGATGTGTTGCATGAGCACGCTTTGCGGCTTGTCAGTACAAGACATGACGCAGGTATTGCAGCTGGAAAAAGTGGCAAAAAGCATGAAAAGCAAGGTACAGAATGAACCCAGAACTACCTTGCGCCAGGGATTCAGCGTAGACGCTTTGTTACACAGCCGCTGGTAACCCCTCTTGAGCCTGGAGGGGCGACCAGCTGGGGCCAGGGGGGGGAGACATACCCAGGTCAGAAGACACATCCTGCATTTGACCATTTGTCAGCCACAGTGCTAGCAGCATAATAATAATGTCAATCATTCGGGTTAATAACCATGTCAATAACAACAGTGACTGTAATAGTGATATTGATACTACTGATAACAATGACAACAGCAACAATCACAATAATACCGCTTTCCAGCTCATGATGAGCTAGATATGTGCAGGACAAGTCTTGTCTTGCCAGCAGCATGATGCGCCACAACATGCACACACTGGTCACATGACATGCAAAGAGCTTGTTGATGTGAGGCATGGAATAGATTTGTGGGCTTGATACAACCTCCACAGTCAGGTCATGCAGATGATGCACAAATGAAGTCAGACAAGCATCAACAGTGGCAGTAAAGCTGTGATCTCACCTCCTGAGGAACCTTGGTAGCATTTGTGGTGGGGGCATGTAGAGTAGACTCTCCAGTTGTAGGGTCGACAGTAGACTCTTCTGTTCTAGGGTCCACCGATCCCCCCTGCACCAGAACACTGGGTCAAAGTGAGATTCAAACATGGTGCCGCTGAAATCAGCTTGGCAAAAGCCTTGAGCAAACATCGCTGGGTGAGGCAGAACAGAGTCCAGAGAGGGTGTGA
>JAABUW010005073.1_pt1 | contig 17425 bp, 18 predicted proteins | sample 5560081 | NCBI WGS metagenome assembly JAABUW01 (sample SAMN10711882, study PRJNA513363) | rock metagenome | isolation source: Antarctica rocks | place: Antarctica: Victoria Land, Knobhead sud | reverse complement strand
GGTCGGCACCACCACCCAGGTATCGGAATTCACGTGGGCAGGCACAACCGTTCCCCTTGCTGAAGTCGCTGCGGACACACCACGACCGGACTGTATCTTCCTATCCGACCCCGCCTACCTCACCTTGGGCCGAACGCGCCGGTCGACGGCGGTCTTCGCACCGTAGCGGCACCGCGGCCGGCAGATCACCGCTAGGGATGTACAGACGATCGGGGTGGTGGTGCCGTGGGTTGGTCACCTCGCTCGCCGATTACGTATCCAGTCCGATCGTCCCGGCAGCCGGGGTGGTCGGCGTTCTGCTGCTTGCTCGTGGTGGTGTGGCTGGCCAGGAAAGTGGTGCACAAGATTCATCGGTGCCGCGGTCAGCGTCGGGGTGCCGACCCGTTGGCGCTTGTCCAAAAGTCATGACGAGAAGCGACGCACCTGAAGATGCAAGATTGCCCGTGCAGACCCACCGAAAAGGGGGCGCTGATGACGACGGATGAGCCGGACCCCGGGGCCGGGTCTGCGGAGATGGTCGGGGTGACGCCGGCGGCGTTCACCGCCCGGATCGGTCGGGTCCGTTCGCAGCTGACCGCCGGCGCGGTGCAGGCGCAGCAGAGAGCAGCCGGATCGCGCCGCGGCACCGGCGGGCGCGGTTTTGGGTGCCGCCGTGGGGGTGAGTGGATTACACCGTGGACCTGGACGAACCGGACCCGCAGCTGAGCGCTCTGGGTGTGGTGCAGCCCGGCCGCCGTGACCTTCAAGGGCTGGCCGATGCGCAGGATGAACTGCCCGTCGCCGCCCGGGCGGCGCTGACCGGCGCCGCCGCCGATGCAGCGCCCGGCGTGCAGGTGTTCGACCTGGCAGCGCCGTGCTCCACAATCAGACCCGGACCCGCGATGCGGCTGGGTCACAATATCGAGCCGGCCGAGGTTCACCTGAGGAGGTTCTCGGGATACCGTCCGGACATGGCGCACCTGTTGGTGGTGGAGGACGACGCGACGATCGGTGGGGTGCTGCGGTCGAGCCTGTCGGCGCACGGTCACGAGGTGATGTGGGCGGTGACCGGGGCTGAGGCGTTGAGGGTGGCTGCTGATCAGGTGTTCGATCTGGTGCTCCTTGATCTGGGTTTGCCTGACATGGACGGCGTTGATGTGTGTCGGGCGCTACGGTCGGGCCAGCCAGGGGCGGTGGTGGTCGTGCTGACAGCACGGGATGAGGAGATCGATGTGGTCGTGGGGTTGGAGGCTGGGGCCGATGACTACCTGACGAAGCCGTTCCGTCTCGGCGAACTCCTCGCTCGGATCCATGCTCACCTTCGTAGATCGCAGCCGGGGAAACCGACGCCGGCGACGGCAGATGGTCTGCTTCGGGTGGATGAACAGACCCGCCGCGCGTATCTCGGTGATGTCGAACTTGTCCTGCGCGTCAAGGAGTTCGACCTGCTGTCCCGGTTTCTGGCCTCGCCGGGAGCTGCGTTGTCCAGGGCGACCCTGATGGCCGACGTCTGGGACCCGCAGTGGTTCGGATCGACGAAGACTCTTGACGTGCACGTGTCCAGTTTGCGGGCCAAACTGCAGGCTGCCGCGGCGCTGGCCGACGTGGGCGCACCGGCGATCGTGGCCGTGAGGGCGTTCGGATACCGCTTCGAGAGCGGCAGTGAGGAATGAGAACCGCAGCGTCGGGACACGGGTGAGGTGTCCCGACGTTGCGGAATGAATCGTTACTCGGGTCGCCACCAGCGGTGGATCCGCTTCGGGTTACAGCTCGCGCAGGATGGCGATCGGCGGTTTCTGGGCGATGCGGATCGCCCCGGTTCCGACGGTGGCCAATGCGGCGACGGTGACGAGCCCGACGACGCCCAGGTATAGCCAGGGCACGGCGATGATCGACGGTGGTGGGTCGAAGACACCGGTGAGTACCTTCACCAGCATGTGCGAGAGGATCCAACCGATGATCCCGCCGGCGGCGAGGCCGCCGATGGCCAGCACGATCACTTCGCTGAAGATCATGCCGCGCAGGTGCTTTCTTCGAGCACCCAGCGCGGAGGCGATCGCGAAGGTCCGTCGTCGTTCGGTCAGACCCAGGCCCAGGACCAGGCCACCGGCCGCGGCCGCCAAGACAAGGGCGAAGGCCAGTTCGACGCGGGTCAGTCCGGTGAGGTCGACGGCGGTGAGGCTGGAGCCGACGGTTTTCCTGGTGGTGCTGATGTCGGTCACGGTGGCGTTGGGCCCCAGGATGCGCTGGATCCCGGATGCCACCGCGGCAGTGTCCTTGCCGCCGGTGTTGACCAGGAACGATCCGACGGCGTCGCTGCCGGTGTGCTGGGCGATGTAGGCGGCGTTGGCGACGAAGAAGCTGTCCTTGGGGGCGGTGGGGAATTCGCTGACCACCCCGACGTAGTGGAACCTCACGGTGGTGAGCTGGTGGGTGCGGCCGTCCATCAGCCGCAGGTTGAGCGGGTCGCCGGGTTGCAGTTGGTAGTCCTTGACCGTCTCGGCGGAGACCAGGATCGAATCGGGTTGGGCGGCCAGGGTGGCCATCAGGCCGGCGGCGGTGCCGCCACTGAAGTAGGCGTCCTGCAACGCGGTCGCCGAGGTGATGCTCGCAGGCCGGACGCCGTAGAGGTCCTGCAGGTCCGTGCCGATATAGGCGAAGCGGTGCTGCACAGGCTCCACCGCGGTGACCCCCGGCACGCCCGCCAGGGTGGACGCCGCGGCCGGGTGGACGATGGTGCCCGGGGGTTGGGTGACGGTGACGTCGGCGCCGTTGGTGAGCTGTGCGTCGGCTTCGGCCTGCTGGACGTAGGTGGCGTTGAAGGTCGAGGTGGAGGCGGCGAACGACAAGGCCAGGGCGAGCAGGACGATGGCGCGGGCCATCGGTCGTCGTTGCCGGGACAGCCCGGCGGCCACCGGTGCGGCCAGCCGCCCGGTCAACGGCCTCAGTAGTCTCTGCAGCAATGGGCGGCCGCGGCCCAGGAGGAAGTCCGCTGCTCGCCAGGCGAGGAGTCCGGCGCCGATCCACAGCAGCGCAGGTCCGGCCAGAGCCCAGTAGGACACCGAGATCGTCGGTACCCCTTCGGGTGCGATGACCAGTTGGTAGCCGTTGCCACTGGTGGCGTTGAACACCAGGCCCGCGACGATGAGCAGGGCGCCGTCGAGTCCGTAGCGGGCCCAGGGCGGGTACCGCAGGCCGCGGACGGTTGCCCGGCCGGCGGCGACCGTTGCACTCTTGAGGTCCCGGCGGGCGGGCACCAAAATGGTGAGTGCGGCGATGACGAGCCCAACCATTGCTGCGGCCAGGCCCCACACCAGGGCATCGGCGGGAGTGTTCCCGAAACTGGAGGTGCCGAAGGCGATCTGGCCGACCACGGCCGCTCCGGCGAGTCCCACCGCTGACCCGACGAGGCCGGTGAGCAGGGCTTCCACGGCGGCCAGTCGGATCAGCTGGGAGGCGGTGGCGCCCCGGGCGCGCAGCAGGGATTGTTCTGCTCGGCGTCGGCCGGCTCCGGCGGAGGCGATGGTGGCGGTCAGGAATCCGGCGAGGATCGCCCCGGGTAGCCCGAGGAACAGGAACAGCACCTGGGAGTAGGCGGCGTCGCCGCGGGCACCGCCCAGCGCGGCGCCGAGGTTGTCGCCGACGACGGCGCCGCCGGCGGTGACGGCTTCGAGGTTGTGGGCAGCTGCGGTGACGGCGACGTAGGCGGCGGCGGGGTCGGTGGGTAGTGAATGTGCTCGCAGCACGTGGATCTGGGTGGACAGCAGATCGGGGCGACTGGTTTTCAGTGGATCGAAGATGTTGTGCCACAGGGTCTGCGGGAGCAGCATGACGTTGTCCGGTGGCGCGGTCCTGGAGGCGCCGACTGCGGCGCCGACGCTCTGGAACAACGAATCGGCCTGGGGCAGATCGATGACCCCGGCGACGGTCACGCTCACCGGTGGTAGTCCGGCGCGTCCGATCAGCACCTTGTCGCCGGCGGCGGCATGCAAGTTGGAGGCGGTCTGCTGGGCCAGCAGCACACCGTTGTCGGCACCGGCCAGGATGCGGATGACGGTGGGGAATTGGCGCCGGTAGGTCTCGGGGATGCCCAGGATGACGGCAGGCCCGGTGGTTTGGGTGCTTCCGCCGGCGGTCGTACTCAAGCCGCTGCTCTGCCCGAAACCGACAGTGGCGGAGGTGATGACGCCGGAGGTGCCGGTGACGGTGGTGGCCACCGCGGCCGGGTCGGCGCCGCGTTGCACCTGTACCTGCCAGTCGATGCCGACGCTGCGGACGGCCCTGTCGGTCATGGTGGCCTTCGAGTGGGCCAGGAAAGCACCAAGGGAAGCCAGCAGGGCCACGGCGACGGCGATCCCGAACGCCGCAGCGGCCAGCCTCGTCGGGCGACGCCGGATCAGCCCGGTGATCCACAGCGAGATCATGACGCCACCGCCGCGTGGGACAGATCTGCGGCCGGCGCCAGCATCGCGCCATCACGCATCGTCCACCGTTCGGGGAGGCGACGTGCGATCAGCGGATCGTGGGTGGAGATCACCAGAGCGGCGCCGAGTTCTTCACTTGCCGCCAGCAGCACGTCGATGACCAGGGCCGCCGCTTGGTGATCGAGCTGTCCGGTGGGTTCATCGGCCAGGATCAGTTCCGGAGCCGAAGCCAGCACTCTGGCGACCGCGACTCGTTGGGCCTGTCCGCCGGAGAGGGTTTCCGGGAGTTGGTGTGCCAGGTCGCTCAATCCGAGTGTCTTCAAGGCTTCGGTGGCGTGGGTTCGGGCAACCCGGTCGTTGACGTCGGCGAGCAGCAGCGGGAAGGCGACGTTCTCGATGACGTCCAGCGCCGGGAGCAGGCTGGGCCCCTGGAAGACGATTCCGATCCGGCCCGCTGCTTTCAGGGCATGTTCGCCCCAGGCCGGCCACGTCAGGGAGCCGCTGGTGGCCGGGACGAGACCGGCCATCATGTGCAGCAGCGTCGACTTCCCCGAACCCGAGGGTCCGGTCAACGCCACCTGGGTCCGGGAGGTGACCAGGGCGTTGACGCCGTGGACGGCGACCACGGCGGTGCGGCCGGACCCGTAGGTGTGCGCCGCACCGACGCATTCGATCAGGATGTTCTCCGGCTGGCCTGGCATGTTCGGTCCATGATCTGTGGGTGGGATGAATGACTCCGGTCGGGTGGGCATCAGCTGAGGGTGCCGTCGGTGATGGTGATGATCCGGTCCGCCGCTGCCGCGACCGCGGGACTGTGGCTGGCCACCAGGATCGCCACTCCGGTCGCGGCCAGGGCCGAGAAGATCCGCAGCACCTGCGCTTCGGTCCCTGCGTCCAGTTCGCCGGTGGGTTCGTCCGCCAGCAGCACCGCCGGGCGGTTGGCCAGCGCGACGGCCAGACCGGCGCGGGCCGTCTCACCGCCGGACAGTTGCCCCGGATAGGCACCCGACCGTCCATCGATGCCCAGGGAGGTCAGCAGTTCCGGGACGTCCGGACGGTCCTTGCGGTTGGCCAGGCGTTGCGCCAGCCGCACGTTGTCCAGGACGCTCAGGTGGGCGATCAGGTTGGCGGACTGGAACAGCAACCCGATCCGGCGGGCCCGCAGTTGCGCGCGGATCGGTTCACTCTGGTGACTGATCCGGTGATCGCTGACCCGGACGGTGCCGCCGTCCGGTTCGTCGATCCCGGCCAGGCACGACATCAGCGTCGACTTGCCCGACCCGGACGGACCGACCAGCGCGACGAACTGCCCGGAGTGGACTTCCAGGGAAACACCTCGCAGGGCCAGGGTTTCCTCCTCGCCGGCGCGGAAGAACCGGTAGAGGGATTCGGCGTGCAGCGCGGTCATGCCGACCAGCGCAGCGAGTCGGTCACCTTGCGCCACGGGTCGACGTTGTCCCCACCGACAGGAGCGCCCACGGTGATGAGCACCTCGGTCCCGGCTTTGAAGAACACGTACCGTTCGAACGCCGCGGTGGTGACCTTCCCCGTCACTGCATTGGGGGGAGTGTCCGCGTGGTAGGTGAGAAGTACTGTGGCACCGGCTTTCCGGCTGACCGTCGTGATGTCCCCGAGCTGGAAGTTGGCCGCCGAACCGGACAGTGTCGGGACCTCCGACGAGCGGATCGAGGCCGTCGTCGGCGGGCTGGCCGCCGGTCGGGTCTCCACCCGGATGCTGTTGTACTTGTCGGTGAACAGCACACCAGTGGCGATGTCGGTCCTGGCCCAACCCTCGGGCACCGTGACGGTGAATTTGCCGGAGCTGGGCGTGTACGGGACGAACGCCTGGTTGTCGGGGATGTCGCCCGCCGGATTAACCTCACGCTGCGCGGAACTCGTGGCACTCGTGACCGTCGTGGCCGCGGAGGTGCTCGCCACCGGCGGAGCGTTCACGGTGCCGGGTGCGGACGGTTGGATCGAACTCCCCGAGGGGGGCGCCGGTATCGACATGACTGCTGGCGAGGATGTGCTGGTCGTCGGCGCAGCGCTGGAGGTGCTGGCGATGCTGGTTGATGTCACAGCGGCCGGCGAGGAGCTGCCGCACGCGGCCACACCGATCAGCCCGGCCAGGACAGCAAAGACGCCGGATGCGGTGCGTAGAGTCGATTTCACGGGGGCTCCATAGCGACTGTTGGGAACGGATCTCGCGCCCGGAAGGGCATGACCTCGACGCTACGAGCCGAACGACAACGCACAGCCAGCAAAAGGTAAGCGCTCGGCAAAACATCACCCCGCACGGTTTTGAGGCTGCACACTGCGGTGTGGGACTGGGCCGTCGCCAACGACGCAAAAAATCCGCCGGAACAAGTCGCACCGCTGACCGACGCGCTGGACGACATCGGAGCCAGGATCGACGACTCGTCGCCCGTACCAGAAATCTGGAGACACTCTGATGGCGACGGATTGGGTCCATTCTTGGTGAGGATGGACCTACCCGGTTGTTCAGCGACTCAGGAAGGGGAGCAGCGCGTTGTTGCATTGTTGTGGGTGGCTGGTGTTGATGCCGTGCCGGCCGTTTCGGATGAGGACCAGTTCGCTGCCGTGGGACAACGTCAACGCCACCTACGCAACGCTGGCCACCACCAACCCCGGCCACCTGATCACCGCCAACGGGGTGTTCATCGTCACCGCCGTTTTTGGAGCGATCAACATCCTGCTGTTCTCTACTCTGTCCACCGTCGCCTCGTTTCTGTACAACGCCGCCGCAGGAATGACCGGAGGCGTAGAGATCACCCTGGCCGAAAGGTAATGACGCCGAGGGCGCGGTTACCGCCAGATCGCCGGTGGCCGACTGGTGCACTGCGCTCACATCATGGATGTATCGGCCAATTCGCTCCGTAGTGTCGATTTCATGAAATCTCCGTAGCTGCTTCGTCGAAATGCGCGTCCGGCGCCCTGGAGGGCATGATCACGACGCTACGAGGCGAAAGGCAACCGACGGTCTGATGAACGTAAGCGCTGAGCAGAACATCACCGACCCGGCCCTTTCCCGGGCCGGCGCCCTGGCCACTGCAGCAAGACTGAACACAGGAAGCGAGCGACCGCAGTGCGGCGAAGGATCATCCGGCTGAGCACCGCAGTCACCATGGTGGCCATCGTTTTGTTCGGTGTGCCCCTTGCCGTCGGCCTCACCCGATACTTCGTCTCCGAGGAACACCGACGGCTGCACGACCTGGCAAACAGCATCGCCGTAGCAGTGTCCGGGGACCAGGGGCTACGGCAGCTCCCCACCAGCGCCAACGCCGACCCAGCAAGACAGTTCGCCGTGTACGACCCGACGGGCGCCAAGATCGCCGGCGTTGCCCCCGTCGCCGCTCGGGGTCTGGTGACCACCGCGCTCAAGGGCACCGCCGTCGACGGTCGGATCGACAGCAGGTACGACGTCGCGGTACCCGTCACCGACGGCAGCACCGTCGTGGGAGCGGTCCTGGCCTCCGAATCCGATCCTCCCGTTTCCAGCACCGTCGCGGTGACCTGGGCCGCGATGTGCGTGCTGGCGCTCATTGCGTTGACGGTGAGTTGGTTGCTCGGACGACGGCAGGCCCGGGTACTGACCCGACCGCTGGAAGACCTCGCCCGGGTCGCAGAACGGTTGGGAGAGGGAGACTTCAGCGTCCACACCAGTGCCGTGGGCATCACCGAGATAGATTCGGTCAACCGATCCATCAACCGCACCGCCGTGCGCCTGGGTTCGCTGCTCGACCGCGAACGCACCTACACCGCGGATGCCTCACACCAACTCCGCACGCCCCTGACCGGTCTGAGGTTGCAGCTGGAAGCTTCCTTGGAAGATGCGCAAGCCGACCCACGCCGAGCCATCCGAGACGCGCTGATCACCACTGATCGACTGGAGAAAACCATCACCGACCTGCTGGCCCTCGCGCGCGGCGTCCCCACCAGGGGCGAGTCCCTGGACCCCGCATCTGTGGTCCGAGACGTCCAGGACCGCTGGCGCGGCCCGCTGGCACAACAGGGACGACCCATCCACGCCACGGTCGCACGGCTGGAAGGCACGAGCCAGGCCTCGTCCGCAGCCGTCAGCCAGATACTGGATGTACTGCTGGACAACGCCTATCACCACGGAACCGGAGAAGTTCGGCTGACCGTGCGTGACGCGATCAACGCCATTGCCATCGACGTCACCAACGACGGACCACCCATCACCGCAGGGACGCAACAGCTCTTCCACCGAGGATCCCCACCGGAATCAGGCCACGGCATCGGACTTGCCCTGGCCCATACCTTGGCGAACGCCGAAGGCGGCCGCCTCACCCTCAGCGCCCCAACGCCGACCTTCACGCTACTGCTGCCACGAGCAACCCAGGAAAGGCAACAGTGAATGGACCGGCATGTGCTGGGAGTGTGGCCCTGAGCCGGCTGGATGTGTCCGCGTACGACGTTCCCCTCTTACCGACACCTTGGGCAGTGAGCGGCGCTGGCGCGCTGGCCTTGGGAAGTGGTCAACGGGTCATTGCCCGGACCGTCCGGAAACCCGAACAATCACCGTCGACCGTGGCTACACGGGAACAGGCCTCGAGAACCAACTGATCAAGATCGGTGTCCGGCACGTCGTTATTCCCGGGGGGGAAACCAGGCAAGACCCGGCAAACCATCGAACACCGGCGGGGTTTTGCGCCGCCCAGTGAAGTGGCGCACCGGCTGCGAGGGCCGGATGAGCACACTCAAACGGGGAAACGGATGGGACCGAACCCGGATCGATGGCACTGAAGGAGCAAGAATCTGGACCGGACACCGGGTCCTGGCCCACAACCTGGTCAAGATCGCCGCTGCCCTGACCGCCGCAAAACCGCAAACTGAGGATCCAGAACTCCGATGAATCCGGCCGCGCGGACCCCGCGTCGCCCGCTCTACCGGTCCGGCCCCTATTTTAGGTCTTAGTAGCCAGAAATCTCGATCAAATGATGTGCTCATCAGCACCTGCCTGACTTTCAGCCAGTCACATCGATTGCAGGTAATCACGTACCACGGTTAGGGAAAGCGAAAACCCACCCGCGTGATGGCTGTCGTTCATAGCAACTCGTGACACTCGTGACTTGCGGTGTGGGTGTATGGATCACTGGTGGCGGGGCCCTCAGAAATTCTTGAACCAGGTCACCTGTCTCGTTCCTTCCGTCGTCTACACAGCTTTCTCCCACCCGCAGCGAATATTACCGCTTTGGTAGTAGTTCTGCGTTTTCCACGAACGGATGGGAAACGGTCTTGGTGAGCGGTTCGACCGATCGGAACGGGTCGATCGGGTTCGGGGTGAGCATGCCCGTTGGAACCGGAACGGGTGCGATGTCACCTGGGCCGGGTCGAGCATCGGTCGGCGCGTCGCCGCTCACACCGTCGCATTCTCGCCGGTGGGTGTGCCGGGAAGTTACGACACGGTTGGATGCTGGGCCGGGGTGGACGTCGAAGGTTCGCCGTCTGGGTCGCCGGAACGCTGCGGTCGTGCCGTCGCTGGTCTGGGCTGGCAGTGGACGCGACGCTGCAGGCAGCCGGGAGAGGCGTTGGGGGCCGTTGGGCGCAGCTGCCCACGGATTGGGTTGGACCGCTCAAGGTGGTTGCCGTGCTGTCTGCTGCGAAGTCTGCGGGGCGGCTCAGCCGCGTGCTTCGCCGCGGCAGCGGCGACTCTTTGCCGGGAGTGGTGGCCGAATATTTGGTGAATGCGGCGCGGATTTGTGCCCAGGCGTCGGCGATGGCCGGGGCCCATCGCCAGGTCGTGTCGAGGCGGAGTCTGATCTGGCGGGCGCCTCGGGTGATCCGGGCGGCGACGTGAAGGACCCGGTAGCGGAATGTGGCGATCTCGCAGCGCGCCAGTTCGGGGTGTTCGGTGAAGCCGAGCAGTTTCGTCCAGGCGATGAGATCTGTTGCGGTCATGACGATTTCCAACCAGGCAGCGTTCGCTGCGGCGTGGAAGCAGGGCAGGTTACGCAACCCGGTCTCCTTGGCCTGGCGGATCCGGTCCTCGACCCGGGCGTGTTGCCGGTGCCGCAGATCCAGCCCCGCCAGCTGCCCGGGCACTACCCCGGCGGGGGTATCGGTGATGAACGCGGTGATCCGGTGCCCGTCCAGGTCGGTGAACCGCAACTGGGCGCCGGGATGCGGCCGTTCTTTCCGCAGGATCAGCCGGGTCCCGATGAGCCACGCCGACAGGTCCACCAGCGCGGTGGCGTCGGCGATCCACGCGCCGTCGCGGGTACTGCCGTCGGAGTTGACCGCATCGGCCCACACGTTGATGCCGTCGAAGTGGGCGGGTACGGCGGCCTCACCGAGCACGACGATCGCTTCTTTGACGGGGGCGGTGACCGCGAAGCCGAACGAAAACCCCACTCCGACTTCTCTGCAGGCCTTCGCGAACGTGTGGGTGGCGCCGGCGGAGTCGCTGCGCACCAGCACTTTCGGGGCGTTCGTCCCGTCGAACACGTCCGGCCGGTCCAATCCTGCTGGACTGGGCCGGTACGCGGCGGGCAACGACGCAACGCCTCGGTCAGCACGGTGACGTGGTCGGCGGCGGTGTTCGAGCCGGCGTTCCCCAGTCGTAGCAGCGCAGCCAGTGCTTCACCTGCGGAAATGTCCGGTCGGTCCAGGAACGCCAACAACGGGTGGTAGCCGCATGTCCGTTTCCAGGTGGCAGCTGAATTTTCCGTGCCTTCGGACTGGTCGATGGTGATCGTGGCATCCACGTCGATCACCAACGTGGCCTCGAGTTGCGGGGCACAGCCGGCCGCCCACACCTCCCGGGCCGCGGACCTGGCCTTTTCACCCCGGCCAGATGCTCGGCGTCGATCCGCTTGTCGATCAACCGCCAACTGGTGGTCACCGAGGCGACCGGACCGTGCTGGGCCTTTTGATCGACGAGATGGCCGATCCCGGAGACACAATCGGCGCCGTCCGCGACCGCCGCGGCCAGATCGGTGAACACCCGACCCGGGTCGTGCAACCACAGACCCTTGAACGTATCCGCCAACACTTCGCTGACCCGCGACGACAGACCCGACAGGTCAGCGACCTCCCGCAGCAACCCAACCCCGGCATGAGAAACCACCCCGACGCCGTCAGCGGAAACCTTCAACCGGGGACCTGCAGCAGGCTCGGCTTGACCTTGGTACTCTTCACCTTGAAAGTGCCTAATCTGATCGGTCCTGGAATCCTTCGCAAGATCCATTATCCGTTGCGAGACAGGCACTTTTACCATTTTACCCCTTGTGTCGCAGGGAATCACGCGAATTATCCAGGTTAGTTCTCTGATCGCGGCTGCTGGTGTTCGCGGTGCGCTGCGGGGCAATTCTACAATCGGTCTGTTCGAAGTGGACGAAGCCACGGTCCCTTTGGTGGTTGAGGCCATCGGTGCGACGGATATTGTGGTGACGAACCTGTTCCGTGATCATCTGGACAGATTTGGCGAAGTGGACGCGATAGCGACCACGGTGGGAAAAGCCATCCAGAGGACCAACGCCCGGGTCTACCTCAACGCTGACGATCCGACGGTGGCATCGCTTTCTCGGTTCGTCGGCCCAGGCCGACTGGTGTACTTCGGCCTTGAGAGTCCGGCCGCGGGGGTTGCTGCCCTCAAGACCGCGGTTGATTCCGTGCATTGTCCCCGGTGCGACGCCACCCTTCGGTTCAGCCGGACGTTCTACAGTCATCTGGGCCACTATGAATGCCCTCGGGGAGACTTCGCCCGGCCGGGAACGACCGTGGCGGTTTCCAGCATCGAACGCGCCGATGCCGGCGGAAGCGCCTTCACTGTGCAGATGCCCGGGCATCGTTACCGAGCCGAAATGTCTGGTGTTGACCTGGCCGGCGGCGACCTGCGCGGCGCTGAGGCCGTGATCGGGGTGGGAAGCGGAATGTGGTACCGCGGGAGAGCGCTCGGTGTCGGTCACTGCAGGTGCCTGCCGTGGGCTGCGGGAGTTCGGCGAAGGCCTGCGAACAGCACCAGCAGCCAGGCCCCGCCGATGAGCCAGCTGCCAAGGACGTCGCCGAAAAAGTGGACGCCCAGGATCAGCCGGCTGAACCCGACCGCCGCGGCCAGCAGAACCGCGCCCGCCGACAGCGGCACCTTCCATCGGGCGGACACTGCGGGCAGCAGCAAAAGCAGTGCCACCCCGATCACGACCATCGAACTGAGTGTGTGGCCGCTGGGAAAGGAATATCCGTTGGCGTAGCCGACAGGGTTCATGGGTACCGGCCGGGCACGACCGACCAACACTTTGACGATGGAGCTGAGCGAAGTGGCCCCGATCATCGCCACCGCGATCAGGGCAGCGCTGCGCCGAAGGCCCCCGGAACCACAGCAACGCCGCGGCCAGCAGTACCGCTGTCGGCAGCACCACCGGGCCGGACAGCAAGCTCACCATCGTCCAGAATTGCAGCTGCGCCCGATGCCCTGAGATGTATCTATTCAACGACCGGACAATGTTCAGATCAACGGGTCCGCAGCGGTCCCCAGCCCGTCGAAACCAAACCGATGAGCGCCAGCAATAAGACAACTGCCATCAACGCCCCGGCGATCAGCGCCAACCCGAAGCCCGGTTCTGGCTTGTTCGCCTCGGTCGTAGCCGACGATCGTGCTGCACGGGCCGCCCCCTTGATCTGTTGCACAGATGCTCGTTGACTTTCGTACGAATACCAGGAATGCCTGGCAGGAAACCGGGCTGACCACGGTCCGCAGCCGCTTTCCGATCGTCGGTCTTTCGGTGTTCCGCTACGACCGCGGCAACGCACCTGCCAGCTCGAATACGCCGTGCTGCCACCACCCGCTCACCCGCACACCAGATGGCTGGGTGCAGGTGAGCGGGCTACGAGCGCGGAGGTGACAGACGAGCCCGACTACCGCACCACGCAGTTGGTCATTGCGGTCCGACCGCGTCGACTACTTGGTGGCAGATTCGCCGTCGTTGGTGATGTCGGCGCCGGTGGTGGTGTCCGGGCCGGTTTGGTCGCCCTGCTGGAGGGTGTCGGTGTCCTTGGCGGTGGTGGACTCGGTGGCCGGGGCGGTGGTGGGGGCGGTGGTCGCCGATACCGGTGCCGGTGCCGGGGTGGCTGCTGCGGCGGAGGTGGCGAAGGCGGCTCCGAATCCGCCGAGGGTCAGTACCGACAGCGCGCCGATGACGACGGCGCGGCGGCCTTTGGGGGTGCGGGGGGTGGTGGGTGTTTTCATGGTGTCCTCCTTGGACGGTTGGTGGTGCTGGACAACATGACTATGGGCGGGGGTCGATGTCAGGACGATGAGTTGGTGGTGAGGTTTGCCCTCATCTTGGCGGGCGGGTCAGGGCTCGAGCCCTGGCCAGCGAAGCAGCAACCGCGCTCCGGGAGGTTTCGAGTTGTTCTCCGCTCGCGCGGACCCCTGGTGGTCGGTCATGATTGACTTGACGATCGCCAGTCCCAGTCCGCTTCCTCCGCCGCGGGTGTCATCGCCGCTTCGGGTGCGGCCGTGATCTGCCCGGGTGAACCGCTCGAAGGCGACCGGGAGGAACTGCTGCGCAAATCCGGGTCCTTGGTCACAAACTTCCACCAGAGCGTCCAGCTCCCAAGCGTAGGTGCGCACCGATACGGTTCCGCCGGGCGGTGAGAGCCGGATCGCGTTGGTCAGCAGATTGTCCACCGCCTGACGCAGACGTTTCGGATCGCCGGTCACCATCAACCTCGCCGGTGCGCTGACCGACATTGAAACCGAAGAAACCGATCCCATGGCGGTCGCAGCCTGCACCGCGGTGCGTACCAGGTTCGACAGGTCGAATCGTTGCATTCTGAATTGTTGGGAGTGGTTGCCGGAGAGGTCCAGGAGATCCTCGGCCAGGCGCACCAGCCGTTCGGTCTCCTGCGACACGGTTGCGATCGTCTGGGCGAGTTCGGTCCGTGAGCGCCCGGGGCGGGAGGCGAGTTCCAGTTCGCCTTTGAGCACTGTCAGCGGTGTGCGTAGTTCATGCCCGGCGTCGGCGACGAAGGCCTGTTCCCGTTGCAGGGCTGCGTGCTGCCGGGCGAGTAACTCGTTGAGGGTGACGGCCAGCCTGGCCACTTCGTCCCTGGTGCCCGGCACCGCCAACCCACCGTCGGCGTCGTGTGCCTGCAGTTGGGCTGCCTGCCGCCGCATACGTTCCATCGGCCCCAGCGCGGCTCCTGCCAGGAACCACGCTCCTGCGCTGGACAGGACCAGCGCGGCGACGCCGAGCAGAACAAGTTGTTGTCGGGTGCTCTGCAGGGTTTCGTCGATGACTTCCCGGCTGCCGGCCACCGCAACCACCACCCCCTGGTGGCCGGAACTGACCGCGAGGATCCGCATCCTCGACGGGTCGGAGCCGGCAACCGATGGTGTCAGCGTCACCGAGCGGTCGGCTATCACCGGTGCGCTCGCAGCGCGGGCAGCCTGCGCGGCGGTGAGCAGACTGTGCTTGCCCAGTCCATCGGAGGATTCCAGAACCACCGCCGCGGTGGTCAGAACCTGCCCGTACATGCCACCGGGAAGGATCAGCGGGTTCTGGCCGGGATCTTGGAAGTTGGTCGCGCCGGCGCCGAGTTGCCCGATGAGTTCGCCTGCCCGGGTGCGCAGCGCACCATCGAGGTTGCCGACCAGTCCGGCGCCCAGCTGCCGGACGAACAACACGCCCAGTCCGCCCAGCAGCAGCAAGGTGGCCGCGGTGAACAGCACAGTCAGGCGCAGACGGATCGGCATGCTCAGCCCCCTGGTCGTTGGGATTGGTGTCGGTCAGTCCGGCCGGTCCTGACCCTGAGCCGCAACCGGTTCCAGGCGCAACCGGTACCCGGCGCCTCTGATGGTTTCCAGCTGCTCAACGTTGAACGGTCGGTCGATCTTGCGCCGCAGATACCCCACGTACTGGTCGATCACGTTGCTGATCCCGTCGTAGGCGAAGTCCCAGACGTGTTCCAGGATCACGGTGCGGCTCAAAACTTGGTCAGGGTGCCGCAGGAACAGTTCCAGCAGAGCGAACTCCTTCGCCGACAGTTCCAACAACACCTGCCCACGCCAAGCCGAACGGGCCGCGGGGTCCAGCCGCAGGGTCCCGGCCGACAGGATCGACGGCCGGGGTGCTGCGCCGCGGCGGATCAGCGCACGAATCCGAGCGGTCAGTTCCAGAAAACTGAAAGGCTTCCCCAGGTAGTCATCCGCGCCGCCGTCCAGGCCGCGGATGCGGTCGGTGACCTCCGAGCGGGCGGTCAACATCAGCACCGGCACCCACCGGTCCGCCGCCCGCAATTGCCGACACACCTCGAAGCCGTCGATGCCCGGAAGCATCAGATCAAGAACCAACGCGTCGTAATCGACTTCAGTGGCCTGCCACACCGCTTCGCGCCCATCCCCGGTGACATCCACCGAGTAGCCGTCCTCGGTCAAACCCCGCCGCAGCATCGCCGCCATCCGAGCTTCGTCCTCCACCACCAACAGCCTCATCACCGAAAGGTAGGCCCACGCACATGTGAAAACGGTGTACGCACCCCAGAGCTAGGTGCAATACCGCACCCCGAAGACCCCCGCATGAACCCTTCACGTCTGAAGCGAATGGGCCAGTAGACTGCGCTGCCTTGATCTGGCTCACCAAACACCCCGGAGTCGCCGAATGTCTCTGGTGGCAGAGATCTATGGTGACGGCGTTCTTCGTATCGCCACCTGTCGACGACTTGTGGTGGACATCGCAGGCTTCAACGGGTACTGCCCGCTCGAGCTGCGACAGCGGCAACAGTTGCAATGAAGGCTTGGCACGGGTGAGATCCGCTATCACGCTCATCAAACGAATCCGGCACCAGCTGTTCACCGTGACCAACTGCTGGATCGCCTCGTAGCGCTCCGGCCGCGCTCAGCCGTCGGGTCTGCCCAGGTTCGCCGAGCAACTGGTCGGATATCGTCCGAAGACGGCAGCACGGTCGGTGGGTGCAAGACGATGACACGATCGGTGGCATCCTGCGCTCGCGGCCGCGAGTGATCAGAAGTTCGATTGGGTGCTGCTGAACCTGGGCGCTACCAAAACCGATGGCATAGCTGTGAGTCCACAGCTCCGGTCGAGCCAACCAGGGGGCGGCTGTGGGTCATGTTGGCCGCGTGCGAGCTGTTGGGCAGCCGTACGCAGCCGGTACGTACTGAGTCAACGCGAGCACCACCTGAGCTTGTCCTTGATATCAGCTAGGGGCAGTTAGCACCTGGTTTCGCCGGTGATATCTCGCTTCTGTCGTCGATGCGGCCGCGGTCGACGTGCTGCCGGACAAGGTCGACGAGTTGCGGGTGACGACGTTGATGACGGGAACTGTCGTTTTCGTGGTCCGCCGAGCTCCCAGCTCCCCACCCTATGAGGCGCTAGGAACTCGGCCGGCTGCCGGATTGCTGTGATGGGTCGGGGTAGTAGACCCGTCCCTGTCGGCGATCCGCCCGTAGCGGCGGCGGATCTGTCCTGCGCCCGATGGGCGGCGGGTCAGGGCAGGGTGATTTGTTGCCCTGGGTAGAGGGAATCAGGATCGGCGATGGTGTTCGTGTTGGCCGTGTAGAGAGCTGCCCAGCCGCCGGAGATGCCCTGCGCCTGGGCGATCTTGAACAAAGTGTCGCCCTGCTGCACGGTGTAGCTTCCGCTGGCGGCCGATGCGCCGAATGCCTGCGGGAAGAACGAGAACGCTGTCGGGGTCACGCCGTCGCTGCTACCAAAGTTTCCCGACGCGGACGGGTCGGTCGGGTAGGAATAGCCCGAACCGTCCGCCGCGGAACTCGGCGGCCCCGAACCGTCAGTTGCCACCGGCGCCGATGCAACTGCGCTGGACGACGAGCCAGCGGAGGAGGAGGAGGTGGTGGAGGCTGTGGTGTTCGAGTTGCCGGCGGGGACCCCGCTGTTGCGGAGGTCGACGCCGCCGGTGGCACCGACGATCGCTGCGCAGGTCCACGCTCCCCAGCCCTGGCCGGCGAGGGTCTTCTCAGCGATGACGATCTGCTGCGATCTGGTAGCAAGGTCAGC
>JAABUW010005069.1_pt1 | contig 17432 bp, 3 predicted proteins | sample 5560081 | NCBI WGS metagenome assembly JAABUW01 (sample SAMN10711882, study PRJNA513363) | rock metagenome | isolation source: Antarctica rocks | place: Antarctica: Victoria Land, Knobhead sud | reverse complement strand
ATTGGGGTACCTGTAGAATATTAGACGACCATTCACTTCTTGAACAAGAAATGCACATTTCACACCCACCTTGATTATCGACAGCTTCATCTCGATACGATGGCGAACAATGGCGACGTTTGATCTGCCGCTGCGACGAAGGCCTCTCACGAGCGGCAAACCTGCATCTTTTCTTTATGGGAGGCAGCAAAGACGTCTTGCTCTTGTCGCGATCGTCATCGAATTCCTCTTTATTCTTCCACTTAGCTTCTTTGTCCCTAACTTTGTACCCATGTTCTTTTTCCTCATCAACTAGGTAATTAGACTCCATATCGCCGCGGGGCTTATCGCTTGACTCAAAGATTTGTTTATCGTGTGTCAATAAAAGAAGGATATCGCGAGGTAAAGGGCAATCTAAGATAGAATCGATTATCTTCTCGTGAAGAGTGGAGCATCTAAGTCGATATTATCTATTAGTTATGAGATTATCGAGCGAGAGTTTCAATAATCTTATCTAGCTTTCGAGCTCGCTATAGATGTCGATTGGGTTTTAGACACGTCTCGCTTCTTATTCGATTGCTTAGCGTTTAGGTTATCGCTTGTATAATCTATTGTTAAGCCAATTTGCCGCCAATTATGTCTATCTTCTTTAGCGTCAATAAGTCTTGAACCAATGTTAGTCTCGCTATTATCGTCGTCGTTCTTATTCAATAAAATGGGATTATCTAAAAGTTATAAGCAACAATAGTTAGATAGAGAAAATTATGCTACTTATCTTGAGAGTCGTCTAATCTTAAGTTGCTAGAATCGAACAATTTCTTTTGTGCGTTATATTCACGAATAAGAGCAAGTCCTCGCGAATATCTAAACTTGGCAAACTAGCGACGCATTTGCAAGAAATCTAGTTGCTCTATATCAATGTCTCGCTCTACTTGTCGCGTAGCGAGATCTACTTTATTTGATGTTGTTATATTTACGACTTGCACGACGTCGAAGACTTGCAAAGTTTTGTCCCAATAATCGAGTCTTGCGAAAATAGTATTATCGCTAACAAACGAAGCTTGAATATTCGTTTCTTGAATGTGTCGATCTTTGAAGACGAATGTTTTTCTTCAAGAAGATAGCGATTGCCAAAATTCGATGTTATTTATTACTCAATATTCACGAGAATCAAAATAGCTAATTGTTTGAAAAAAGATAAGGGGGAAGGCAATTTAAGTAAACGATGGATTCTAGACTTTATTCAAGAGCTTCTTCTAATTTTGTTCGACATTCTTCTATTTTACTAGTCGAGCAATTGTCAATAGCTAAGATGATAATTAATTGCGAGATATTCAATATTAATATTATATTGCATAAAAGTCTTGCCTCGATGCTATCTATAATTGACAAGATAGTTTTGCCTATTTTCAGCTTCGCTTGCAGAAGACATAGATTGATACAATTTAATTATTTCTTCTTTGAAACCTGCAAGCCTAGATTACTTATTCGAGTTTCAATAATCTTCGTTGCTAGTTGTGCATCAAGATGCTCGAATAATTTAGTTTTTTCTTTTTATGTTTTCAACACGATTCTACTTCAATTTGTTGCGAGTTATACGAGAATTTAACTTATATCAAAGTTACAGTTTTCTAAGCCTCTTCTATTTTTGGTTACTGCTAGGAAATCGAGAAGCGGCCAAATAACAAGGCGCATTAACAAGACGAAAAAATCGTCGGAAAAGCTATATCGAAAGATCGACAATCTTGAGAAATAAAAGGAGTCGGAAATTAGTCGATCTACAGTTGTCGCGTAATAAGAAAGATAAAGTCTTGAAATTTAGACAAATTTATAGAGTGCAGATATATAGATCTCTATTCTCGCATAACGCATAAACATAGATTATTCTAGCGTAGTCTAGACAACAACGCTATTAATCGAGAAAAGATTGTTGCAATTATATTGATATATTTTCTTAATTAATTCGTTTCTCTTTATAAAACTCGAGAACGTCTTTATTTTTACACTTAGCTCTCTTAAGATTGCGTTATTATATTATTGCAAATGTAAGATTATATCGACACAATTAAATAGATTTGAGAAGACTGCTACTAGTCGCAATAAAATATTTCTTTTATTGGATTGTATTGCAGCAATCTTCGATACAACAAATTCGACTTTGTCGATCTTTACTAAAGACGAACACTTCGAACTAATATTACGACAAGCTTAGAAGTTAGCTAAGTTGAGATAAAATAAGAGCGACAAAGAGAGGCAGAGATAAAACGTCTCTAAATAGATAGAGTCGATCGAGGAAGATTTAGCTCTTTGCTAAACGAAATTATACGTCTACATCGATCGCAAAAGAGACGGAGACAACAAATAAGATAGCACGACAATATTATTAGCTTGGGGTGTGGAGCAAGAGTTAGAAGAAAGACGTGCAATTGTAAGACAAACTATGCAAAAAGAGAAGACAAGTAGAAATGCCTTACATAGAAGCGAATCAATCGATTAGAACGACTGGCGAATAAGAAGAGTAAAGAAGGCGAAATTGCAAGAGCGAGACCAAATATTGAAAAGAAAGAATAGAACAATAATGGAAAAACAGCGAGAGAGAGTCAATACTTATAGCTTGGTCGTCGAAAAGAAAGCGACGAGTCGGCCAATAAAGAGCGCCTTGCCCCAAACAGGATAATCAAACCCAAAGAGGTCGACGCCAAACCTGAAGCCAGAAAGGGCAAGCATTTCATCGAGACGAATATTATCGTAGTAAGCATTTTTTTCGAGCCAGATTGCAAAGACACATGGGTTGAATAGGATATCGAATATGGGAATAATTACGAGTCACCCACCCCTTTTATCTCTTTCAAACTTTCTTGGGTGTTGAAGGACAAGAAGTAGCTAGACATCAATCGCATCGATTAGAATTTCAATCAATCTTTAAACTAGATCTGCGACAATTACTTAGAGAGCTAGAGAGCTAGAACAACCAAAGATTGTTATAACAATCTTGAGCTTTTGAGAATTGGACAATAGATTATTTGTTTCTAGTTATTGTTCTATTAATTGTCTTTAGCTCTTTTTTGGTCGAGTTACTAGAGTTGTTATAGGATTAAGAGTAAACGCTTAGGCAAAGATGTTGTATTATTACAAGACTTAGAATATTCTATATTCCGAATGTAGCAACATGAAATTGCAAAGAAATCTTCTTAAGAATTTCAATATTGTAAAGTTATGCGAAGAGACGAGAAATATAGCTTACTTCATCTATATGTCTTGAAGTAGAGTATTGGAAAACACAATCGAAGAGACAATGTAGACGCTTAAGAGACAAGATAAGTATAACTAGCGACAAAGTAATTAACGCTCAATAATTTCTAAGCTTTTCGTTATTAACAACGCACTTCCTCTTGACTTGCTTGCTACCAAAATTCGTAGCATTGCTTGACGTGTTCGATCGAGAGAAATATAGAGAGATAAGGATCTTGATCTTCCATTGACAATTAATATGCTTTGTCAAAGTTTTTAACGTTGATCTTATCGTCTCGAAATATAGAGTCAAAGTCGCGAGATATTAATTTATGTAATTAATCTATCTATCGCCAATATTAGTTCAAGTTATTGGTTGGACAGAGTCTTTGTCCCAATATCTAGAGTTCTTCTCGAGCCTATATAATAATTAGCTATGTTATTGTCTAAGAGTCTCGTCCTTAGTCCTTACAATGTCTTGATCTCTTCGAATTCCGTTCTTTTACTTTCAACAATAAAGGGTTTATCTTCTAGCAACTGCTATTGTTGTGCTTGATCGAAGCATATTAACGTCGCAGTAAGATTCTTAACATTTGCTTAATCTTAAGAGATCTATAAGAAGAATATCTCCTAGATACCGATAGCAGGTGTCTTATAATCTACCAAATTTTGCAAAGTAAGATTCGAGTAAATATAACTACTGCTAGTGGTGCTAAGAAAATTCTTCTACAATATATCGGAATATTAATTATTGGATATAATCTTGTTTGCAGAAATGTCTTACGACAGATTAGAGTATTGTTCTTCGAAGATAACAATTATTGCAAAGAAGACTTGAAGACTAATTATAGTTATATTTAAGTCTTCTGTTTCTTTTAAACTTCGATCGAAGTATTAATTCAATTATAATATAAAAAGTAGTCTAATTTGAAGCAGTAATTCTAGCCAATTATATTACACAAATAATTAGAATATTGCTTGTACTTTTCAAGAATACGCTTTTAATGCGTCGAGCGAACATACATAATATTAATCAATATAAGCGGATTAAATTATCCTAGATTCTATTAACGAACAAAGCAACTAAATAAAGACAGGTTGTTTTTGAACGTTATTACACTCTTACGTCAAGATATTTATATATAATTTGAAATAATATTCTATAGATATTTATTTTGCAGTCTAAGATATAAGACTCTAAGATAAAAACTAAACGCTATATATATATATATCGCACAATATGTATTAGGATAGAATTGCTTTATAATATAGCTTAATATTATCTTTGTATTTACTAAGAAATCTAACAAATCGAGTCTTATATATTAACTAATCTTTCGCTCTTTTATAGTTATAAATTCTACAGTTACAAGATTATCGCTTTAGACTTGACTAACTATATTATTAGTTTGTAATAATTAATAAAGCAATTTGTGCGCATTCGCGCGCTAGCTTTGTTACTTCCCTCGTCTTTAGCCTGTAACTTAAAGTAACTATTCAAAATATTCCGAGATCGAAAATAACAACGTTGCAGATGTATAAGATAAAAATAACTCGGAGATATATAGTCTTACCAATATAATCTATATGTGAGAAAGATCTACAAATAAAGCGTTCTCGAGCGAGAGTCAATAGTATAGAGCTTAGTATTAAAACTTCAAGCAACATTCGATTCTCTTAGACGTTATTCAACACACTTTTAATCTTTGATAACTATAACAACTCAAAGCAACATATTGGGATTCTAGACATCTTAAATAGTATAAACGATTGCACTTTAGTCTTAGAACTTTTCTCTAACATTAGTTATAGCGACCTAGCTTTGTGTCAAGACTATAGTATTGATCTATCTATTAACAAAAGACTTCGTAAGAAGAACTATGTCTTCAAAGCCAAGAACTCTATATTGCAGGAACAACTCTATAAGTCTAGTTAAGTCAATTAGAGAAACAAAGTCTACTAGCGAAAGCTTAACTCTTAGGCGATAAAGATTTAGCAATTAAAGAACGTTGTTAGCAACTACAAAGAGATCTTTGTCTATTAGCAAAAGATATACGAAGCAACAAAACACAAGCGCGCTCTTCTATCTCAAATCTTAACTTTGGAAGTTAGAAATCACGAAGCAACTAAGCGAATATTGGAGCAGAAGCGTGCCAATATTCAAGATATACTTAGATTTCTCTATTTTATCGAGGTTTTAAGACAAGCAAATCTAGATAAGAACGCAAGTATTGACACAATTTAAATTGAAAAAAATAACATAAAGATTAGACTCGAACAAGCTAACACAAAGATAAAAAGTCTAGAGAAGAAGCTTCAAAATACCAGAGATAATCTATAGCATAAGCGACTTCTACTAGAAGAACTATCGGGTAACATTAAGATCGAGTTACAAAGCGCACTAGTATTGCCAACTTCTTATAGCAATAACAAGAAGAACAAGATAGCTATACTATTACTATAGAAGCAATTACACAATTAAGATATTAATAACAAATATCGCAAACATTGCGCTTTTTGTTTGTTTTCTAACACTAATATCTAATTGTCTCAATAGTACTATATTAGTAGAGTTCTATATATTCTACTATCTTTACAATCAAATTTTCGCAGACTTTTTACTAAAATTGCTTTAGAGATATTGTTGCTTTAATTTAAGATAGCAACTGCACAAAGTTATTCTATTAATTGTTAAAATTAAATGCGTCAAAAGTGTCGAAATTTAAACAATTTCACATATATAAGCTCAACTATTGGTTTGTTTATATCTTGAATCTTTACAATTGATCTTTAATTTAGATACTTCTGTTCAAATCTCTATATATAACTTTCTGCAAGTATTTGTTATAGTTGTAGATAGTTGATGCGAACAAGACTAGACTAGTGAACCTAGATCGTATAAGCTAGTTGATAAAAATATTGAGAAATCTGGTTAATTAACAATCTTCCACAATCGTACTTATTGAACGAAATGCGAAAAATGCAGCTCTAGAAAATATTTTCCCTACTAATTGCGTCTTTGGGAGCAGATCTTGCGAGAGCTTTACAATCTTGCGAGTTGATAATAAGAGCGTAGATTTCGCCCATCTTATCTTCTTCGCAAAGAGCAGTTCGAATCAAGCAATTTTCGTGATAGCTGAAGATTCTAGCAATATCGAGTTGTTTCCTTTGCAATAGACTGAAGAAACAACTAGACAAACTCTTTGCAATCTCTTGCATACTTGTTTACTCTATCTTTTTAATCGAGTTGCAGGAAAGCGTGCAGTTAAACGCGCAATTAATAAAGAGCTCTATACGCTCTACTTATAGCGACATTCTACTTCGAACTTAACACTCTTCCGACAAATCTATCGAATCAATTCTAGTGCTTTGAATTGATACAATCTTGTCTTCTTGACAAGATTATAATTAAGCTACTTGGACGAATACATTCTTCTTGTCTGGCGTTTGAAACAAGCAGCAAGATATTAGAATATTATAGTAGTACAAGTAATCTATACTCAATTTGCAAGCGATATCGAAAGCGTGTCGAATTTCACGTTTGTAACTTAGATCAGCTAGTAATTATACAAGTACAAATATTAGAAAAGTTACTACGAAAGATTAACGCATTCCCGCAGACAATTTAGTAATTTATAGACTAGCAGACTCTAAATGCTCTCTTTAGTACAACTTTTTATAGCGATCTAAGATATTGCACTTGTCGACTGTGCTTAACAAGTAACATATATTCTAGCTTGAAGAGACAAACGTCGAACTATAAAGGAGGGAATTTACTACGTAAGAAGTCTCAACTGAGCTTCGATAGAGTTAGACTGATTGTCTCGAGTCGATTAATCGAGTTCGGGTCGATTAATCGACTCGAATCTTGGCAATTCGAGTCAATCCGATTTGAAAGTCTTGACAAGTCGATTTCTAAAGTTGAAATCGAAAATCGAGTCGAATCGAGTCGATTTCTAGAGTTGAAATCGAAACTCGATTCGAAAAACCGATCCGAATCGTTAAGACTATTTAAATAATTATATTATAATTATTAATAGTCAATATATAGTCAATATATAGTTAATATATATTTTATAATATTTAATTATCTAAATTATAATAAGGTAATATATTATAGTAATGCATTTCTACTTTTTAAAAAGGAAATAATTAAATCGTATCTATAGGTTCTATAGATTCTATAGATGCAAATAATGCATTTTATTAATAAATTGCATCTATAAGATCTATAGAGTCTATAGATGCAAATATTGCATTTTATTAATAAATTGCATCTATAAGATCTATAGAGTCTATAGATGCAAATATTCTATTTTATTAATTAAAAAAAAATCTAAAATTAGTAATTCTTGGCATAATAACGTAATTTTCGATTTCTTGGCAATTCGATTCGATTCCTAATATTGGAATCGAATATCGACTCGGGTCGGATTAAATCGATTTTAAAATAATAGGAATCAACTCGAGTTTCGGGTCGGTTTCTAGGATTGGAATTGTTGGGTCGGGTCGGTTCCTAAAGTTGGAATCGAAATCCGATTCGACGATCAATCTAGATAGAGTTTTGCGAAGCTAAAGTAAGAAACTATAAAAGCTTGATATTTGAGCACAAGTAAAAGACTTAACATTTAGTATTGCGAATATCCGACATATAAGACAAACAAGTTAATTCTGTCTAGTGTAATAACTTTCAAGAATTATATTGTCAAGATATATTAGATTAATCTTCGTGTCTAGTTTCTTTCGCGTATTTCTTTTACTACGAAATATTATTGAGTCTTGCAACCGAAAATTGTTTGGATAAAATCTTCGCAACAATTGTTCTATTATCGAAAACAAAACGAAGAGACTTAATAGAAAATTACTTTTGCCTTTTAGAATTCTCTCTTTCTACTTTACTTGTTGTCGACGTTAATTTTATATCAAGTTAGTTACTTTAGCTTTGCACGAGAGTTTTGCGTCTAAAGTTAAACAATAAAAAAATTGCTTTTTATAAATAATCTATTGTCTTATTTCGTCTCTACTTCTTAGTACCTGTCTTCGATGCTTAAATATATTCTATTTGTATATGTACTTAAAAGAATTTATTCTGAAGTCAAAGGAAAATCTTACTACAATCTCCATAATCAAAATATTAGAATGCGTCAATTGCGAAATTATAAAGACTATAGCTAATTCTAACGTCTAACGTTGATTCACTAAATTGTGCCTCTAGATTCGTCGCTCGTGTAACTTTCTCAACAATCTAATAATCTTAATTGCCAAGAGAAGAATTACACTGCGAATATTAAGATGTCTACATCGAGATATCGCAATCTTCAATCGTAAATAAATGCTCGTTTACGTAGTAATACTAATATTCTGTATCACAGAAATCTTGCAACTATAATTGCACGTTTGGAAGTTAATAGACGTTGCGATAGTATTGCGTCTTCTTTGTTTACAACAAAGAATATGTCTCGAGTATACTATAAGACGAATAACGTTATCTAACTTGTTGTTTGTCTTTGCTTTCTAATTGATTTAATATTACAAACAAGTTAATAAGATTTATCAAGTATATAAATAATATATTATATTCTAAATTTAATATTACTTTTGTATTTAATTTCGAAATAAGTTTATAAGACGTATTATATAATTTTTGACAATAAAGAAACTATTTACTTTTAGATCTATCTTCGCTTGTTGAAGAAAAAGTCTACGCTATTGGCTATAGCTTTAGAAGATTTTCTTTCAAAAAGTTTATAGCTCGCTTAAGATAATGTAGATCAATTTCTTTGACACGATTGCGAATCTAAGAGATAAAGATGTCGATGTTGACTTCGTGTTGGGCGAGAAAGAGTTGTACATAGAATTGATAGAGAAGGCGAACGTCTTGGGCTTGAGATAAGACGAGATAGAAGAGCAGAAAGAGACGGAGATAGACGTAGAAGGGAAATCTAGATGGTAATGCAAGATTAGAGAGGGTTTGATAAAGTTTAGATTGAGGTTGAGGAAGAAGGTGGGCGGAGGGTAGTTACTAGGAGAAAATAAATTATATCTAATATTCAATAAGGTTAAAGCAGAAGATAACAACCCAATATATAAGCTATAGTGTTAGCTGAGTCGGGTCGAAAGTGCGAAGCGCTTTGTAGAAAATAAAGATTGGAACAAGAATGGTAACAAATAAGCTATAACGGATAATCATAGATTGTATTTGAGGCTATGTAACGAGAATACTAACTATGAGGGTCGGAACAGGAGGCGGAGGACCTCAGGTGCTATATAGGCGACCAGGAGGGACGCTAGTCCCGATTGGGTCTAGGGCGGTGTTAAGGGAAGCCTGCAACATCTGGAATCGTAACATAAGCTAAGAATTTGTTAGTAAGATTGTACGTGTTTATATAGATAATATATAACTATAATAAAGTATTGCTAGAGTTTTGACTTACAAGAGTAGATTCGGGAGAATGTCGAACATCGTCAATTATATCAAGTTCGATAAGAATAGTTAATCTACTTTTTCTTCTTCTTGTTAACAAACGCAGAAATATTACAAAACAATCCTTTAAATGCTAATAGATCTACGAAATTTTAACTTTAATAAGTGATAAGCTTTGTTATTGCGAATACTATAATATAGCTAAAAGTATTTACTAAAATATATTAAGTTATAAAGTTAACAACTTTAAAGCTAGCGCAAAGAAGCTATATTTAAAGAGATATGTTATAATTTAAGAGAACTTGAGACAGAGCATATTTCAGAGAAAGAGTTACTATATTTAGAGTGTAATATCTTATTTTAAAAAAGAGAAAATCGTTATATTTAAAGAAGATAAAGAATTATAAAGATATAGAAAAATTATTTAATTTCTTTCTCGATAACTTTGTATTGTAGAAAGTTCTAGAAAATTGTATTATAGTATCAACAAATTAGCTAAATATCGATCGCGCGAATACTATATTGTATAAATTATTTTATATTTCAATCTTTTCTCTTTAAAAAGATCTCAATAATAACGATCGATTTCTAAAAGCTTATTCGCTTACTTCTTATTCTACGCTTTTTAACACAAAAAAGCGATTATTTTTCGCGTTTGAAACAAATGGCAACATAATATCTACAACGAAATATAAAATCAAGCGAAGGAAAAGAAACTTCGACTTATATTATTACTTTTTCAACATCTCTTTATCTACTAGTCTATATTATTCTTTGTCAATTTTATCTTTAAATATCTTATTGACTAAACTTAAAAGAATATTAGAGTCAATCTTTAATTAAGTTGATTAATTAGAGATAGCGTTAGCAATAGTTAAGAATCGAGCGCTATTAGTTTATTGCAAAGTTATTGAGAAGATATTGCAAACACAAATATATTAGCTTGTAAAGATCAAGATTAAGAACAAGTATAAAGTAGATCAGAATACAAATAAGCACAAGAATAAGAATAACAATAAGAAATATATGTATATATACGAGGACGATAATAACAACAATAATAAGAATAAGAATAAGAATAAGAATAAGAATAAAGACAAGAACAAGAATAAGAATAAAGACAAGAATAAGACTAATAACAGCAATAAGTACAATAGAGTATAAAGAGAAGTAATATAGACAAGAAGATACAAGGAAATTAAAGCGAAGAATTAGAAATAAGTTGACAGTAAATGTGCAGTTACTGTAATTATATCTGTTTTAGTCTTTAACGTTTCCTTCTTACTCGCTAACTCTTTACTCTACAATTCTAGAGACAAAGTATTAATTATCTTTCGCGCTTAAGACACGAGATAATCTAGTTTATATAACGAAGCCTGAAGTCGAACGAAGAATAAGAACTTACTTGTGCGAAGTAAGTTCTACTAGTTTGTCGACAAACGTTTATACTCTTCAGAACATTATTCGATCTTTCTTCGACAACAACGTCTCTTGTATCTAGGAAATATGTAGTTTTTACTACTTACTTGAAAAAGTATAGTTGATAACTTGTGTAAACTTCTTGCTTAGAGATACTTATCTTAGCTTACGTCAACGATATACAATAGAACTTTGGGAAGATAATTATAATTGTCGCTTATTGCTAAAGTTTGCTCTTGACAACTAAGTTTGTATTCGTAGCCAAGACGAAATTGTCAGCTCTATCTCTATTGGGACTACTAATGTTTCCTTAATCTCTAAGCATATAATAGCGCTAGAAATTGCATTAGAATGTTGTGCAAACGATCAAGATTCTTTTAACATTAATTGAAAGAAGATAGAGACAATCTATTATCGAGATTTGACTCAACGTATATAATGTACCGTTTGGAAAGAAATAGGGATTGGATAAGATCAAAGCAAAAGTATGTGCTAAGTTTGAGAGCTAAAGTATATCTAAGAACAAGAATATTACTATGTTTTGCTCTTGTTGCTAGCTTCTAGATTTATGCTCTCTCTTGCTTCGTTTTTGCTATCTTTAATTGTCTTAACTCGATTCTTCCCACTCTACATATCTCTATTGGAAAACGTTCTCTATAGTAGCAAAATAAACAATTACCCCAATTTTCAAGAGCAAGCAACCAGCAAAAGCAATTACTAAAAGCAGATAAGATATAGAAAGAGATTTGAGAATAAAGAGAGATAACTATATTACTTACTATCTATATGTAAGGAAGCGAGTGCTATCAAAAGAGCTTTCTTAGTTGTTGTTTTTGAAGTTCTTCGCTTCACTTCAAAATGCTTTTGATTTTTTCGATCTTATTCTCAAAAGTAATTATAGACGGAATCTTCGAAATTACAAACAGAGTTCCACGACCAATAAATAAAGCTACTAGAGTTATAATCAAATAATAGATAGAAATAAATTTTATAAATCGTATTCTAATCGATAAATCTATATAAGAATATAGTAAGAACAAGCTTACTATTCTTACAAACTCGCAACTTCTACTTACTTTATTCCTACAATTATCTACGTCTCTATAAATAAAATTCTAGTCTATATATTACATTTATTTTCTGCTGGTCGGAATAATCTTTCTATTTACTCTTGTTGTTCTTATTGTTCTATTCGTTAGTTATTAGATATAGTTGTCTTAGTTCTTAGAGTAAAGTTGTCAAGTCTCTAGCGAGTCGACATGCTAAGTTGCTAATTAACATTAAGAGCGCTTTTACGTCTAAACTCAAAACTCTTAGATATAGCTCTCGATATACAAACACTTGTTGCAAGCTATAACAAAACATAGAATTAAAACTAATATTATAGATTAAGTATTAATATATTTACACTATTTGTTTTTGTAATTATCTTATATATTATTATATATATTATTAATTACAATCAATTAATTGCTATTGTATTTATTATACTTGCAAAACTTGCAAATTCTAACAATATTAAATATTGCGCAATTAACTTAAAACATACGCAAGATACAAGTTCTTTCTTAACTCTCTTTAACTTAAAATAAGTTAAAATTATATTTTAATCTTAATTAAATATTGTACTTTATTTTTATATATTTTATTTTATATAGTATAACAATATATTTTTGCAATTATTGCGACAAAGTATTACAATTTAAAGATATTATATATAGTCTTTTAAGTATAAAAGCTTGCTCTTTAAATATATCGAAAATAATAATATAAGTTTGCAATATTATTTAATACTATTTATCTTAAGAACTAATATAAATGTTATAAAAGATAGATTTAGAATTATAGATTTAAGTATATATATAATATGCATTATTTGTCGCAAAATTCTACAAACAAATATAGTATTATTTTTTTCGATATTTATTTATTTTGTGCTTTGCGTTATAAAGCTTTAAAAACGCGAAAATTGTTATTTCTTTTAATACTTTTCTAAATTGTGCTTTTATTGCAAAGCTTTATTGTTAATTAATAATTATTATTTTTCTAAATATTAATCTAGATTATATACTATATTTGTTTTGTAAACAAAGAGCAAATTATTTCTTAAAATATATATATATCTTGTATTCTAATATTGTTGCTAAGCAAAAATCTTATTGTTTTTTTTAATATTTATTTGATTTTTGTCTTAATACTATTTTGCAAGCAAAGAAAATTGCAATTTCTCTTAATATTTATTCAAATTGCGTTTCGATATTATGTTAATAATATCAAAATACTATTATAATATTATATTAACTTTCAACTTTTTTAGTATTTAAAATTAATATATTTAGTTATTTAACAAAAAACAATAATATGTTGTTGCAATAGTAATAATATTAATTTATATCTATTAATAATTTAAGCAAATAACAACAATTATATTTTTAACAATAAAGCGTTAAATATATTTCTTATCTTAACTAAAGTAAAGATATATTAAATATTGTTATATAATATACAATATTAATTCGATATATTAGTTGTTAATACTTTTAACAACAAGATTTTAACAACAAAAAATACAATATAAATCTTAAATAATTAAAAATTTAATATATTAATTAATTAATTTGCAATAAATAAGTATTTAATATTATATTGTTTGTACAAAAAATCTATTTTTATATTATTTGTTGTATATATATATATATTGCAAAGCAAACATTGTATATAATTTAATTTGTTAAATAATTGCTTAATACAATATTGTTATTAAGAGTTAAATATACTACAATCTTTATATATTTGTATAAATTTAAAACTTACAAAATTATATCTTTGTGCAAGTTCAATATTCTTAAGATTTTGTTTTTGTATAAATTTAATACTTATAATACTTTATTATTATATAAGTTTAATATTTACAAAGTTATAACTTTGTGCAAATCTAATCTTTAAAAAATTATATCTTTATACAATCTTAAATTTATAATATTAAATTTGCTAAATATATTATAATAATTTTAATAATTTTAAATAGCAATAATGCGTATACAACTTATTTGCATTTATTTAATAAGACAAATATATATATTAGCTATTGCTAGTTTTGTATTATATTAAATTGTAATATACAAATTGTTAACTTTGTATTTAAAATTTTTAATATAATACAAAATATTTAAATTTAAGTATTGCTTATATTAATTGTTGTTAAATATTAAGTAATCTATTTCTTTGTTGTTGTATTTCTTTAGATAAAATGCGTTTTTAATATTGTTAAGTATAGCAAGTAATAAACTTACTTAAATATATATATTATATAATAAAAAAATAAAAATAAATATAATTGCTATAAAGATAAAGAGCTTAATATAAATTATAATATAGTATATAATAAAGCAATTTATTAATTTAAACTTAAAGATTACGTAAGATTTATTAACAATATATATAAAAATTATATTTGTTAAATTATTGTTTTTAATTAGAGTCTACTAAATAAAGATATTATATCTTAATTTAGCAATTAATATAACTTATTAAATTCTTACTATTGTTTAAATCTTTGTTCTTTTCGAAATCTTTAAAAGTTATTGTCGAAATAAAAAATAAATACAATATATAGTTTAATTAATATTGTCTTTGAACTTGTACGTATTCTATAATAGTCTTCGTATTAATATTAACAAATACAAAAGATAATTTTTAAAATAATATAAGAAACAAGATTGCAATATAGCAATTAATATTAAAATTTTAACAAATATTTAATAATTTAAATTTAAAAAGTTAAGAAATATATTAAAGAAATATTTAAATACTTTAAATTGCAAATTGATTAAAATAAATTATAAAATAACAAATAATACTTAAATTTAAGCAATAAATTTGTAGATAAATTTAAAAATAAGTTTAAAAATAAGTTTTATAAATAAATTTAAAATAAATTTGAAAATAAATATTAATTAATAAAAGTAATATTAAATTAAAAAACAAAAACAAATTTATTAATTGCAAAGTTTTAACAACAAATATATATATAAGTATTTTGTCTTTATTTTGCGTTATTTTTAATCTTTATTCTTGTAATTAGTTATATAACAACGTCGACATACTTAGCAACAATAATGTAGAAAAAATATTAAGTTGTTAATTTTTGCTCTTTATCTTAATTATATTTAAAAATATATTATATAAATAACAATACAAATACTTAAAGAGACGCAATTTGAACAAATTAAACAAGACACTACAATGCGACAATTGTTTTGTAATTTTCGATCTTGCTATTAGATTCGAATTTATGCTATATATAAGCTTAATATTTATTATTATTGTTAGTTAAAAAATTAATATTATAATCTTAGTTAATTAAGACAACGTTATTATTATAACAATAAAATATATATAATTAACTATAAAATTGTATTCTATTTTAAGTTTAATCTATTAACTTAAGATCGAACAACTATAAAGTATATATACAATATATATAATATTGCGCTCTGAACAAGTCTTGCAACAAATAATATTGTAAACTTAACAAACGCACAAAAAAGACATTAACTTATTAATTAATAAAAAAAAAAAAAAAAGACAATTTTAAAAGAACGCACAAAAGAAAAAGAAATTAAAGAATAACAATTGCGAGTTTAAAAAAATCTAAAAAGAAAATAAAGATATAGTTTTTGTATTTTCTATTATAAAGATATCTTAATATTCTTAAATTGTATTGCGCAATATTAATAAGTTATTTATTTAATTGCAATCTTTTAAATCTTTGTATATTTTATGCGCTTTGCAATTTTCTTAAAATTTTAAACAAATCAAACAACAATTTTGTATACTTTAACAAAATCGAATTTATTTCTTGCTCAAATTCTTATTTTGTTTAGTAAACAAATTAAGAATAATTTTGTTATTGTTCTTTTGTTTTTTATTAAGCAATAAAAACTTGTTTGCTAACAATAATATTATCTTTTATTAACTTTATCTTTAATAAGATCTTCAAAAACATTTATATTTTTAATTTAAACTTATATTTTAATTGTATACTCTAACAAATACTTTGTTGCTTTAATTATTTTAACAATATCAAACTATGTTAATTAATATTTATTTAATTTGTTGTTATTAAAGATCTTTATATCTAGAATACAATTAATAATATAATTATTAAAACAAACTCTCTTAATTAAAAATTTAAACGCATTAATAATATTAGTAATGCTATTAAACAAATAATACTTCTTGTAATTGCAATATTTTGCAAAAACGCTTTTAATTTGCATTTTCTTCAATTTAATTTAAGTAATTTAAGAGATTTATTTTCAATATTTAATTAATATTTATTTGACAAATTTGTTTGTTAATATACAACTTAATTTTTTTTCGATATTAATTAGTATTGTTTTTTGAAATATAATAGCAATTATAATTGTCTTCTTTTTAATTATTTTTTTGTTATTACTTTTCTTTATAATAATCTTTTTTCGACAATTTACTTTTTGAGATTGTTAATAACAACAACAATTGCAATAGAGACAACTTTAAAATTGTTCTTTAATTTAATATTTGCAACAATAACAACAACAATAAAGACAATTTTAATTACAATAAAAACAATTTTAATATTATTTTTTAATTTAATACTTTTAATTAAGACAACAATAATATTAAAATTAAAAGTTATACTTTTAACAATATTACTTTTTGCAATAATAATTATAAATATATTAATAAAATAAAAGTATTTGTATTTAAGATCTTTAGTTATCTTCGAATTACTAATATATTATTTAATAATTATTTAATTCTTCTTTATTTGTTTGCAATATATTAAATAAATATAACTTAAAATAAACAAACAATTAAGCAAAAATATAATTTATTATAATTTTGCAATTCTTATTAAATTTAAACTTGTTATTGTTTGTATCTAAAACTTTATTTTTGTAATTGTTAAAATTTAAAAGTTTATCGCAATTATTAATATTTAATAGTTTATTATTGTAATTATTTATTTTTGCTTTCTTGTTACTATAAGTAATCAAACTAGTTTTTAAAAGACGCTTAATCTTTAATTTTAAAAAAATAAATACAAACGTAAATTAAGTCTTTATGCGCTTAGTTAACTTCTTAGATTGTATCGCTTTTATATTAAATAAGCGATTTTTTAACATATTTTAAGATGTTGCTTTTGCTATCTTTTTAGAGTTTAAACAACAAATTAATAAAAATATAAGAATATTGCAATGTAACAAGAAGTTTTAATAAAATAGTAAAAAACAAAACAAAAAAGTTTAAAAAAGCAAAGAAAAATAATAAAAAGAAAGCAGAAACAAAGAGTCAAAAGAAACAAAAAAAGAGAAAAAAAAAAAAAAAAAAA
>JAABUW010005068.1_pt1 | contig 17433 bp, 13 predicted proteins | sample 5560081 | NCBI WGS metagenome assembly JAABUW01 (sample SAMN10711882, study PRJNA513363) | rock metagenome | isolation source: Antarctica rocks | place: Antarctica: Victoria Land, Knobhead sud | reverse complement strand
AGATAGTGACTCGACGATCTACATCTTGATTCATACAAAGCTAGTCGATCAAATATGTCAGAAGCTCGAAATTCAATTCATACAACTAGCTAAAGAGAAGTTAATAAGAGAATATGACGAAAAGCTGGCGAGAAAGATCATTACTCATAAAATTCTACTCAACCTCACAGTTGAAAGTCATAAGAAATTGACTGTTTCAATGTTAATAGCTGATATAAATCATCATGATGTCATATTAGAAAAGCTCTGAATGAACAAAAATGAAATACTACTAGATATGCAAAACGATGTCATCGTTTTTTCAAATTAATTAGAAGCTCTCATTTCTGTTTTTTCGATGTCAGTCAGAGCTTCACACTCAAAATGATCATGATCATCAAATTCTTCTATCAGTTCAGCCTTCAAAGTGCTTCAACGATCAGCTTCTACTGCTTCGAAAAAGAACTTTTCTATGTTCAGTGTGAGAGCTGCATCTTTTCATGCACTGATTAAACGATCAAAGAAGAATCGCATCGAGGTTTTCGCTATGTCGATTGAAGATATTGATAGGGAAATAGTCTACAACACTCAATGCAAACTGAATGTTCTAGACGTCGCTTTCATCGATGCATCAGCTCAAAATCTAGAAGACATCAAAGTCAAGCTATCTTCGAAATATCAGAATTTCATCGACGTGTTTGATTGAGCTCAAGTCGATAAGCTATCACCTCATCGTTCATATGATCATAAGATAAAGCTCACTAACGATGTCACTTCTTCTAGATGTCGAGCTTATCGAATGTCATTCTACAAGCTTCAGAAGATCAAAGAATATCTGAACGAAAATCTGTCAAAGAGTTTTATTACTTCTAGCAAGACCTCATATTTCTCACTCGTTTTATTCGCTCTGAAGATCAATGACAATCTTCGCTTCTGCGTCGACTATCGAAAGCTCAATGTCATTACCAAAAGAAATCGCTACTCTCTATCGTTCATAGATGAGATGATTGGCAAAATCGTTGACTGCAAGCATCTGACTCGACTGAATATAATTTTCGCTTTCAACAAACTTCGTATGCATCTCGATAGTGAGAACTATACGACCTTCATTACCGCTCTAGAAGCGTACAAATCAAAGATTCTATCATTTGAATTAACAAACGATTCGATCTTGTTTCAGCAATATATGAACGATGTTTTATGAAACTTTCTAAATGACTTCTGTCAAGCTTATTTAGACGACATTCTCATATACAGCAAGACTCAAAAGAAGCATAGACAACATGTCAAGATGATACTAGATCGTCTACGAGACGCTGATCTGCAGATAGATATTCGAAAGTGCGAATTCGACGTAGAAGAAACAGTCTTCTTAGAGATCATAGTATCAGAACAAGATCTTTGCATGAACTTTATCAAAGTGAAAGCTATAGTCAATTGAGCTACATCTACTAATCTAAAAGAGGTACAAGACTTCGTCGACTTCGTCAATTTCTATCAACGCTTCATCAAGAACTTTTTGAAACTAGTCAAGTCATTCACTCAGCTGACTCGAAAAGACATGTCTTTTGTTTGAAACGAAGTCTGCGTCGAAGTCTTTGACAATCTAAAGAAGCAGATCAGCTCGATCTCAGTTCTACGTCATTTCGATGTCAAACGTCAAGCTATTTTGAAAATCGATGCATTCAACTATGTAAAAGACGACATACTATCTCAGTACGATGACGAGAGAGTGCTTCACTCGATAGTCTTCTATAGCAAGAGCATGGTTTCAGCTGAATGCAATTATCACATCTATGACAAGAAATTGCTAACTATCATTCGATGTTTCGAACACTGATGATTCGAACTAGAGAGTACTGAGCTATCTATTCAGATGTTTACTGACCATCAGACTTTGAAGATCTTTATGAAAAACAAACAGCTGACTCGACGACAAGCGAACTATCTGAATATTCTATCGAAGTTTAACTTTCAGATTATCTTTCGATCAGGCAAAACAAACATCAAAGTCGATGCTTTAACTAGAATGTCGATGATCGATAGTTTTGAATCAGCTAAAGGCATAAATGATTGTTTTCAGACTATACTGACCTCGAATTAAACAGACGTTCTATTGATCGAGTTCGAAATCGAACCTGAATACGAGACTAATCTCTATCAACGCGTACGTCTAGTCAATCAGAAGAATGAACTATGCAATGAGTATCGACAAGCTATGAACAAAGGTGAACTGAAGCTTCATGACACGAAGCTAAAGAACTGTCAAATCATTGACAACGTTTTATTCAAAAAGAGTCTACTATGAGTGCTGAAACAAATGCATACGAAATTGCTTCGAAATATTCACGATCAATCATCAATCTCGCATTCTGACATTAGACGAACGATTGACTCAGTTCAACGCTTCTACTATTGATCAGGTCATCGAGCAACTATTCGACAATACATTCGAAACTGTCATGTCTGTCAGCGAAGCAAAGCATCTCGAGATGATACAAATGATTTGCTTCAGCCTCTATCGATTCTTCAGCAGCGTTGGCAAGATATAGCTATGAACTTCATCACTGAGCTATTTCTATCAGAAAACTATAACGTCATTTGCATGATCATATGTTGTCTCTTCAAAGAACGTCACTATGTTTTCTGTCATTGAGAAGACGATGACATCTCAATCGAAGAAACAGTATGAATCATGCTATGAAACGTCTATCGACTTCATGATCTACTCAGTTCTATCGTTTCGAATAGAGACTCTCAGTTCATATCAATCATGTGACAAAGTTTTTGCAAACGACTGAAGATCAAAGTCAATCTATCAACAGTCTATCATTCAGAGATCGATGATCAGTCGAAACAAGCTAATCAAGATGTTGAACGCGAACTTCGAACCTACTGCAATTACATGCAGAATGACTGAGCTAAATGACTTTCAATGATGAAATTCAGTGACAATTTCAATACGTTCTCGACTATCTCGATGATTTCTTTCTACTTTAATAAAGACTTTCACTCTTGAATGAGTTTCAATTCAGATACGACTGATTACAAAATGACTCGTCAACGTATTGAAGCTAGAAAGATCGATGACATTGTCACTCAAATGAGCGAGCTTCTTATCTTCGATCATCAACAATTGAAAAAGATCAAGCAGATCACTGAGACTCAGATGAACAAGCATAGACGAGACGTCATCTATGAAGTAGATGATCAAGTTTGGTTAGCCTTCGAAAACATCAAAATCACTAGATCATGCAAGAATTTAAAAGACAAGCAGCTCGATTTCTATTCAATCACAGTCAAAGTTGAGATCTTCTATCGTCTTCAGCTATCTAGAAGCATGAAGCATATACATTCAGTGTTCAGCTCGAAGTGTCTACGATCTTCATCAAACGATTCTCTATCGAAACAACACTCTGAGCTCTCTAGATCATTGATCATTGAAGAGAATGAAGAGCACTGAAAAGTAGACGATATATTGAACTTCAGACGATATAGAGAAAGACTACAATACAAGATCAAATGAATCGAGGTAGATCGTGATGACAAATGATACTATGTCGATAAAGGGAAATTCGATGACTCGAAGAAAGTTCTGAACGAATTTCACAAGCTATACTCGAATAAGTCGCACTAAATTGAAAACACGATGAATTTTTTGCTCTTATTCCTTTTCTATTCATGCGAACATGAATGTTCGAAGAGAGAAGATAATGTTATGAACATGCCTGAATCAATCAGAGTTCAGATGACGCTATGCCTAGTTTGAACCTAGCGCATCTCTATTGAACTCTTCGAGTCATTTTCAGCACTTCTTCTCGTTGTTCAGCACTTTCTTCATTCATCTCTTTCATCATTCTTTTAGGCAAACACACCTGACATATTACATCACATCTGTATCGAGTCTAGCGCAGTCTCAAGCCATTATTTATAAAAGAGCTCGCACTCTTTCTCTTCTGTATTCTTAATGTCTTGTTATAGCTATCTCTAAAGAGCAATACATACATATCAGTCTCAAGTCTCTTTGATTGAATGATCTAGACACGATCTCAACAGTTCTTTTCTGTAGATACTTTTCTTTCTTAGCATTTATTTATTAGTTAAATGACACTCATATGACTCGCTTTATGTCGATCTCTAACAGTAGATAAATGCTCATCAACTACTCTGCTATCAACGTGTAGATGATACGAAATAATCTACTTCGTTCATTCAGAAAATTCATAAGAGATTCTTTGAATTACTTTTATCAAAACACATCTGCAAATTTATTAAATCAATCACTCAATCTTACTACAATTAAACCTACTCTTATTTCTTTCACAATGACACACGACTCTGAATCAGTTGAGTCACAAACAGCTCATCTGCTTAGAAGCATTGCTAGTAAATGAGTTTCTCTTATTTCTTTCGATGCTTCATTCGACGTCAAGAACGCTGATATTTCATGAAACATCAAGACAGAAGAACAGCTTCGTCAATGAGTTCATGATCAGTCAAACAAGATCATCAAGATGTTGAACGAGCTTAGATCTCAACGAGACATGACTTTGAAACTCAATGAGCAGTGAATCGTTGTTCAAGTTGAACATGACAAGAGATTGAATCAACTAGAGGTCAAACAGATGATCATAAACACTCTAGAAGAGACAAACAAATGCTATCGAGAGAAGATGTTGAATCTCAAGAATAAACTCAAAGAAGTATTGCATTCAGTGAATCAGTCTCGATCTCGACAGTCTACGAAACCTCGAGCTTCTATCAAGAACTATACTTGACGAGAGTCGTCTACTTTATTCAACAATGATCATCACAAGTTCTTTAAGTTTTTGAATTTATTTATATTCACTGATGAAGATGAATTGACATGAGACAGCTGAAGAGTCAAGATAGATGACAAGCTTCAGACTAATGTCGATCACTTCGATAATAAGAATATCTGTATTGTCTATGTGATATCTAGACTAGAAGATGATGCTGCTGAGCACATCTTCGCTTGACGTCGACATAACACTTCGCATTCATACATCTTGATTGACGAGCTATTTGAGCATCTGAAAGAAATATACAATGAACTGAATAGAAATCAAAAGTGTCGTCGTGAGTACAACGCTTTGAGACAAGCAGACAAGTCTTTCAATGTCTTCTACTTCAACTTTATGAAGCTATTCAGCTATCTCGAATACGATGATTGCATTCTGATGAATGATCTTCAGAATAAAATCAATAATCACTTGCAGAACACTTTATCAGTCTGTTCAGAGAATTTTACTTCGCTCACTCGCTTAAGAATCTTTCTTCAAGATGTGAATAATAAACAGTGAGTCAACTATCAGCTACGCAGTCAGCTTCGCACTGTCATCGTCAAAGTCACTGTCGTATCTGATAAATGCGCTGCTACTTCATTGTCAGTGACGACTTTGATAATCGATTATGTTAAGTTTATCATCTTTTCTATCATCTTTTCTATCTTTGAGTCTGATCAAGCGAAATCGTTAATCATCTGCTACATCTGCAAGATCTTGAAACATTTGTTCAAGAATTGCTCTCAGAACAAGATCAACACTTCTGCATTTCATGCATTCATCTCTCGTCTACATGAAATTGTCATTTCAAAGAATAAAGAGAATGAGAAAATGTCTTTCAAGAACAGTGAGGCAAAAAACTAGAGACTTTCATCAAAGACGCGATGAAAGATGTGTTAATTTCTTCAACAACAAGCATGTCAGATGATTCTTTTGCTTCTGAATCTTTGACTACTGAATGTGTACTTTCTAGCAATGAAATTAGTTACTCATTGAAGTCATTGATTGACATCGAAGCTGCTGACTATTCGTTCATTAATGAAGTGATTGCGCAGATTGTTTGTGATCAGTTGCAAATCGAATCTCTTGCTTTGATCAAAGCGAAGTCAATTCGAGAATTTGACGATCATTATGCTAAGAAACTCATTACTCATGTCATTTATTCAAATCTGACTGTTCAAGATCATACGATTGACACAGCTTTTATGTTGATCACTCAATTAGATCAACATCAAATGATTCTTGAAAAAACATGAATGAACAAAATCAATCTAGTAATTGATATGCAAATCGATTTTCTTCAATTTTCGAATTTCACTTCTAGTCAGAAATCAATTGTTCTACTCACGAGCAACAAAATAATCATGAAGCAGAAAAGTTTGACTTCTACTCATATACTGAAGAGATCTTTCACTATATCTCAACTCAGTCTGAAATCACTTTCTTTCAGTCAGTTTAATGAGAAGTCAGTTAAACTAATTGAACAGTTAAAATCGCGCGACGCAACTTTAACTAGCGTCAAAAATTCTAAATCGACGTTCAGTCTGAATTCATTCTCTTTCAGTTCAATGAACATAGCAATGATAGAGACAGTGACATATAGAATGTTAGTCAAACGATCAGACATCAAGATCTTTGCTGTTATTGTCTTGAAAATCGATCGACTCATAATTACAGTTGAAAACAAGTCTGAAGAAGTGAATCTGCATGAGCTTTTCCACGCTGAAGCTCTCAAGCAAGTCAAGATCAAGCTTCTCTCTGAATATCACGACTATCTAAACATCTTCGATCGAGCAATGATCAATCAGCTATCATCGCATTGTTTTTATGATCACAAAATGAAGTTGATCAATGAAGAAATGTTCTCTTGAAGCAGACTATATCAGATGTTCAATCACAAGCTTCAGAAGGTAAAGAAGTATCTGATCAATCATTTAAACAAAGAGTTCATTTTCTTCAGCTTTGCATGATACGTCTCGCTCATTTTGTTCATTGAAAAGAAAGACGATAGTCTGCGTTTCTGCATCGATTACAGAAAGCTCAATGCTTTGATCAAACGAGATCAATACTCTTTGTCATTGATAGACGAGACTCTCACTCATATACAAGAAAGCAAATATCTGACTCGATTGAACATCATTGTCGCGTTCAATAAACTACGCATGCACTCAGATAGCGAAGATTTGACTATCTTTATTATCTTCTTCGACTCATACAAATATCATGTAATGCTCTTCAAATTAATCAATGAATCGACGTTTTATCAACATTATATGAACGACGTGTTGTTCAAATATCTACATCAGTTTTGTCAGATCTATCTAGATGACATTATCATTTACAGCAAGATCTTGAAGAAACACAAGTGACATGTACGATTGATCTTAAATAAACTACGAGAAGCTGATCTACAGATAAACATAAACAAATGCAAGTTTCATGTGCAGAAAATCATCTTTCTAGAACTTCTGATGTCAATCGAAGAATTGAAGATGAACTCGCGAAAGATGCAAGCAGTCGTTGATTGATCTACTCTCAATAATCTCACTCAGATGCAGTTCTTCATTGACTTCTACAACTTCTATCAACGCTTCATCAAGAACTTTTCGAAGATTGTTCGTTCAATGATTCAACTCACTCAAAAGAAGATCATATTTGAATGAAATGAAGTCTGTCAGATCATCTTCGATCATATGAAGAGACGTATGATCGAGACTTCTATACTACGTCACTTTGATCAAACTCATGAGACTATTCTTGAAATTGACTCATTCAACTACGTCAACAATGAAGTTCTCTCTTAATATGATGATGAAGAAGTATTACATTTGATTGTCTTTTATAGCAAGAACATGTCTTCTGCTGAATGCAACTACAAGATATACAATAAAGAACTTTTGATCATCATTTGAGCATTTGAACACTGACGACTTGAACTGAAGCTAACTGATATTTCTATCAAGATTTTCATCGATCATCAAGCGCTCATTTCGTTGATGAAAGATAAAGAGCTGAGCAGACGTCAGATGCGCTGAGTTCAGAAGCTCGCTGATTTCAACTTCAGAATAATGTATTGATCTGACAAACAGAACATCAAGATCGATGCATTAACTTGTCAAGCTGATGTCGTGCTCAGAGATTCAGAAGATGAGCGCGTTTGCTATCAATGAATCACTATTCTGACTTCAAATCGAATAAAAATTGCTGATTTAAAGAAGAACATCAGTGAATCAATCTATAAACAGATTCTTGAGACTAATAAGATCGACGAGAATTGTACGCTACTTCGCGAAGCAATAGCAAGAAACGAGACACAATATGAAGATATCAAATTGAAGAATTGTCAAACTCAGAATGAAATCTTGTATCATGATAGTCAGTTATGAGTCTTGTTCAACGAGTTGTTACAAATGAATCTGATTCGTGAGATGCACGATCAATCATCAGTTGATCATTCTGATATTCTTAGAACTGTGAAAGTCATAAAGCGAAACTACTATTGATCATTCATGCGAAAAACGATAGATCGATATATTCAAAACTGCTATATTTGTCAACGTTCAAAGACATCTAGAGATAAATCAAATGACTTGCTTCAATCTCTATCAATATCTGAACAGCGATGACAAGACATAGCAATGAACTTCATTATCAATTTATTTGATTCAAGCGAGTACAACGCTATTCTGACAATCATCTGCAAATTGTTAAAAGAAAGGCATTATATTTCTTGCATCACTGATGATGAAGATATCACTGTCGAAAAGACAGCTGAAATGCTGATTCAATGAGTATATTAAACTCATGATCTATCAAGCTTCATAGTATCTGATCGAGATTCACAATTCATCTTTATACTATGAAAGTTTCTTTGCAAACGACTGAGCATTTCGCTTTGATTGTTCATCATCTATCATTTTCAGATCGATGATCAAAGCGAACGAGTCAATCAGAACGTCAAGCGATATCTTTGATTTTTCTGTTCATATATGCAGAACGACTGATTTAAGTGACTACTCATGATCAAGTTTGTTAACAATAACATCTTGTTCTCAGTCATTTTTTTGACTCTCTTCTTCATGAACAAGAACTTTCATTCTTGTATGAGCTTTGACTCTGACATCATCGAGTATGAAAGCATTCGCGAACGCTTGCAGATTGATCGAGTCAAGAATATATTTGAACAAATGAACAAGACATTGATCTTCGCTTGTGAAGCTCTGATTAAAACACGAAAACAAATGATGAATCAAGCTAACAAGCATAGAAAGAAGATCAATTACAAGATCAAATCAAAGATGTTTCTGAATGAATGAAACATCATTACAGCGAGACTCTTCAAAAAATTGAATGACAAGATGCTCAATTCTTTTCAGATCATTGACTTCGTTGACTCATTCTATAAATTGAAACTACTTGAGACTATGCATATACATGATGTATTTCATTCAGAGCTTCTTCATCTCGTCGTTAATGACTCTCTGTCTGATCAGAAGAATGAATTCTCGAAATCAATAGTGATGAATGATGAAGACGAATGAGAAATCGATGATATATTGAACTCTCGATGATATCGAAGACGACTTCAATATCAAGTCAAATGAAAGAGCTATGACAATGATCTCAACTGATATAACGCTGACGATGACGAATTTATGAACGCTCAAGAGATGATTGATGACTTTCATATTAAATATTCAAGAAAAGCGCACTAAGAAATAACATTCATGCGAACATGAATAATCAAGAGAGAAGAGTAATGTTACAATTCTAGTCTTCATCTAGTCTTCGTCTGATTTCATTCTAATCAAGTCTAGCGAGAATCTGATCTAAAAATGATGTCATTGAAACTTTGCATCATATGTGTAAGACATCAATTCAATCGAGTCTAGCACAGAGCTGAGAAACACACATATAAGAATCGAGTTCTTTTCTGTAGATACTTTTCTTTCTTAGCATTTATTTATTAGTTAAATGACATTCATATGACTCGCTTTATGCCAATCTCTAACAGAAGAGTCTGAGAATTGTGATTACAAGTGATTGAAGAATTTGCAACTCATCAACTGCGTCGATATCAAAACATCTTCATCACATTAACAATGTTATTGAGTAATTAATGAAAAGATATCAGATAGAATAGTCATTTCAAGTATTGAAAGACGTGACTACAATGCTTGAAGAAGTAGTGACTCATTGATCACGCTGATATACTGAGAAAGCTTAAGCTCATCTTTTTTACTTGACGTCAAGTCATACATTTATCTACGTGAAAAATTGAGAGCGCAAGAAAGTGATCAGAACGCATTCTCTTTTATTGATCAGAGTCAAACATTGAATGATTACGACTGCACATTTATACTAACAATCTATTCAACGTTTACGTGACATAAGTCAAATCAAGAGAAGAAAAGAATTATTCAGTACAATCACATTCTATCTTCTCATCATGTGCATCTCTCTTTCATCACATATTTCTCTGCTCAATAAATAATAATTATTGAGCAAGAGAACGCAGTTTTTGACACTACAATCATGAGCATCACGAATGCAATGAAATTAACTTCACGATCGAAGATTGAGAATCGAAGCATCGTTGTATAAAATATCATCAATGAAGAGCAGAACAAAGACAATGCGTCATAATTAAACAGCACAGACACTCTCATCAGAAGTTTACTCAAGCATCACATGTTGAATAAAAGCTATAGATTTATTACTGATAACATAGTGTCAATTTTATTGTTTCAATGATGTGAAGTCATTGTGTAGTCAATGAGCGATTTTCTTTCTCAGAGAGTTTTGTTCATTTGATACACATAGCATAGTTTCTCTCATGAATCGAACTTAAATCAATGTCACAAGAGTGTATGAATTCAAATCAAATCAAATCAAAACTGTTAAAGATCAGCATAAAGCGAGTCATATGAATGTCATTTAACTAATAAATAAATGCTAAGAAAGAAAAGTATCTACAGAAAAGAACTCAATTCTTATATGTGTGTTTCTCAGCTCTGTGCTAGACTCAATTGAATTAACATTTTACACATATGATGCAGAGTCTCAATAACATCACTTCTAGATCAGATTCTCGCTAGACTTAATTAGAATGAAATCAGACAAAGACTAGATGAAGAATAAATGAAGACTAGAATCATAACATTATTCTTTCTTCTTAACTATTCATGTTTGCATGAATATTATTTCTTAGTGCACTTTTCTTAAATATTTGATATGAAAGTCATCAATCATCTTCTGAACGTTCATAAATTCGTCATCATCAGCGTTATATCAGTTGAGATTGTTATCATAGTTCTTTCATTTGACTTGATATTAAAGTCATCTTCAATATCATTGAGAGTTCAATATATCGTCGATTTTTCATTTATCTTCATCATTTATCACTATTGATCTTGAAAGTTCATTCTTCTGATCAAACAGAGAGTCATTGACAACGAAATGAAGAAGCTCTGAATGAAATACATCATGTATATACATAGTGTCTGATAGTTTCAATTTATAAAAGAAGTCAATAAAGTTTGTAATCTTGAATGAATCAAGCATCTTGTCATCTAGCTTTTTGAAGAGTCTCGCTGTAATGATGTTTCTTTCGTTCAGAAACATCTTTGATTTAATCTTATAATTGATTTCTTTTCTATGCTTATTAGCTTGTTTCATCATTTGTTTCTGTGTTTTGATCAAAGCTTCGCAAGCGAAGATCAACATCTTGTTCATGTAATTGAATATATCTTCGACTCTGATGATCTGCAGACGCTCGCAAATGCTTTCATACTTAATGATGTCAGAATTGAAGCTCATATGAGAATGAAAGTTCTTATTCATGAAGAAGAAAATCAAGAAAATGATTAAAGACAAGACGTTATTGTTGACAAACTTAATCATGAGCAATCACTTGAATCAGTCATTCTGCATATATGAACAGAAGAATCAAAGATATTGCTTGATGTTCTGATTAACTCATTCGCTTTGATCATTGATCTGAAGATGATAAACGATGAACAATTGAAGAAAAATGCTCAGTCGTTTGCAAAGAAACTTTCATAGTATAGAGATGAATTGCGAACTTTGATCAAATACTATGAAGCTTGATAGATTATGAGTTCAATATACTCATTGAGTCAGCATTTCAGCTGTTTTTTCAACAATGATATCTTCATCATCAATGATGCAAGAAATATAATGTCTTTCTTTTGATAATCTGCAGATGATTGTCAGAATAGCATTGTACTCGCTTGAATCAAATAGATTAATAATGAAGTTCATGATTATGTCTTGTCATTGCTGTTCAAGTATGAGTAAAGAATGTAGCAGTTCATTTGATTTATTTCTAGATGTCTTTGAGCGTTGACAGATATAACAGTTTCAAATATAATGATTTACTGTCTTTTGCATGAATGATCAATAGTAGTTTCGTTTTATGATTTTTACAGTTCTAAGAATATCAGAATGACTCATCAATGACTGATCATGTACTTCACGAATCAGATTCATTTGTAGAAGTTCATTGAATGAGACTTATAGTTGATTATCATGATACAAGATTTCATTCTGAACTCGACAATTCTTTAATCTGATGTCTTTGCATTGTGTCTCATTTCTTGATACAACTTCGCGAAGCAAAGTACAATTCTCGTCGATTCTATTAATCTTGAAAATCTGTCAATAAATTAATTGACTGACATCTTTCTCTAGATCAGCAATCTTCATTCGATTCAACGTCAAAATCGTGATTCACTGATAACAACAGCACTTATTCTTGAGATCTCTAAGCACAACATTAACTCAACAAGTTAATGCATCGATCTTGATGTTCTGTTTGTCAAATCAATACATTATTTTGAAATTGAAGTCAGCGAGCTTTTGTACTCAACGCATCTGTTGTCTGCTAAGCTTCTTATCTTTCATCAATGACATAAGTGTTTAATGATTGATGAACATCTTGATAGAAATGTCAGTCAGCTTCAGCTCAGATCATCAATGCTCAAATGCTCAAATGATAATCAACAGTTTCTTATCATATATTTCGTAGTTGCACTCAGTGAAAGACAGATTCTTGCTATAAAAGACAACAGAATGTAATGTCTTCTTGTCATCATATTGAGACAGAACTTCATCATTGACGTAGTTGAATGAGTCAGTTTCAAGAATTGTTTTGCAAGTATCATGATGAATTAACACATAAAGATTAGATCAGAAATTGAGTCGAAGATCAGATCTGAGTTAACTCTGAAACTTTATGACTTTGTCAAGACATTGTTTAGACTACGTCATACCTTCGACTTAATATGTCATGAGTTATGTCGTGCTCAACTTGACAATGCTTGACAAACTTTCTATAGTTGATCGATTCTCTCGAGTTATCAAGAGCTTCTTAATAATTAGCTTTATCATAATATATACTCATTCTGTGCCTGCTTAGAATATCACATTGTCATACCATTCTTATAGATCTCATTTATTCATCTAGTAAACTCAATCATCACAGTTCTAATTATTTCAAACTCTTCTTAGAGATGATGATTCAATATTCAAGCATGACAACAGCAACGTGATTGCAACAAAGTTGTAACAATGATGTTTCAATCTTGCAAGACACTATATCAGAAAACGAACGTCGCATAATGAAATCAGAAAGCGAAGAAGCAGAAGATGAACTCTCTCTTGATATTAATGAACAGCTGACTCGCGTAATGCTTCAACATGATGAACTGCAAAAGAAACAGAAGCTAGCAGCTATTCAATCAGAGATTGAGACTCTGCAAGTCATTGAAACGACGAAGAAAAGTCATTCAACTTTCATTCAAGCTTTCATTGAGAACTCAATTGATCTACACATCGTCATCTTTATAGTGTCAACGAAGATGAAACAAAGTCATCACAAGATCATTTTGCAGAAGCGAAAATTCTCAATGCTCTTGAAGAAGTATCATGACAAAATCATAAAAGAGTATAGAGAGTGAATTTGCGACGTTGAAATCTTATTTTGAAATACTTCTTAACATTTTGAAAGTGATGAGAAAAAGATTTTGTACTGCATGATTTATCTCAAGAATGAATCAAAGAAGCTTTGATTTGATCATGAATAGACTGATCATCAAGTTGAGTATCGAGTTGACATTTTGAACTCAAATCGATCTCAAATCAAGTTGCTCACATTTTCAACTTAATTCAAGTTGAGTTGAGCATATTTTCAACTCGATTTGACATGACTCAAGTAGCAGTCGAGTCAATTCAACTTGACTCATCAAGAATTCAAGCTTGACGTCAAGAGAGCTAAGAATAGAAACATAGAACAACATGTTCGCTTGTTGTTTTCTTGCAATAAATTGCATTATCTTTTCGCATTACTCATTGCTTTATATATTATCTTCAAGTTATTCATCACTACTGTTGTCACGTTGCAAATACAAACTATTCTACAATACGACAGAATGTCTAGTTCGTTGACAACTTTCAATCTGTTCAATCAAAGATTTATGAAACTTTCACATTATTTCAAAAAGAAGAAGATTAGACAAGAAGTGATGAATAAAATTCACCAGAATTTTTCACAGCTCAAGATAAGAGAGAATAGCGAGTATGTTCAATGAACTTTAAATACAGATGACTCTTTTCTATGATGATGATCTCAAACCTTTGTTGTCGAGAGTATTCAAAACAAGACTCAAAAAAAGATAGTTAATTCGCTCTGATTCAAAAAAGTCAAAGGCGATAAGCAATTCAATATATGAAATCACTTTATACAGTTGACTTCAATAGTTGAAGAATTGCTCAAAATCTCATGCACAATCTGCAATAAGATTATGAATCATTCTACAGCTTTTGATAGCTTTAGCACGTCTGTTATGAAAAAGCATCTTGAATCAGACTTTTGCACAGCGACAGAACGAAAATGCAAACACTTGCAATCATAGATTGAACTGACTTTTGAATGAGTAAGTCATATCTGATAATGCAAATTGATAATGCAAAATTGACAAACTATTAGAAGAAAAGTCATATCGAGTTAATCTCTATCTTTAATCAAGAGAATTGAAAAGATCAATTATGCAAGATCTTTGTTGACTTGAATCTACTTTTTTGAATCGTTGATAACGAGCAATTTCAAAAGCTGCTACACATGCTTCGTTCAAATCTGCAGATTGTGCATTGCATAAAGATGACAACTATGATTCTCTCTCATTATAAGAATATTTGTGATCAGATCAGAATGAATCTTAAAGAGTCACAACGTGTCTTTATTGCTTTGAACGTGTGATTTAGTTTTCAAAGAGTAGCGTACTTGAGAGTGTTGATATACTGAGTCGATGTTGAATTTCAGTTTCGTGAACATTTTATTGAATTTACGTCTCTCAATATTGAGCATATCAATCGTCAATTGATAATGAAGCTAATGAAAATTCTGAAGAACTACGTTATTAAGAACAAGTTTTTCAAGATTGTTATTAATAATGCAAGCAATAATAGTATCTTGAAAGAGAAAATTGAAAAAATCATGAGTCGTCGCAAGTTTCAATGAAACAGAACACAGAATTTCATTAATTGCTTGACTCACATCATCAATCTTATGACTCAAGATTTTATTCAAGCTCTTGAATCAAAGACAATAGTTGATAATGTTATTGCTCAATTAAAGAATGAGTAAGTGCAAGATATTGAGACAAGCAGAGAATTATCTGTTGTGATCAAAAAGATATTGCTTCGAATGATAATGCAAAAAAGTAATGCATTTATTAATCATGAAATTAGATTTGTGCTCTGATGATAGCTGTCAACGACTCTTCTCAGCGATTGATTCGCTTCAGAGCTTTTCAAGAGCAAAATGGCAAAAGATTTAGAAAACTGATACAAGATATTTGCATTCATTGAAACTTTACGTACTTGATGCTTTGTCAAGCATATCAACTACGTGAATTTGTTGATCTTTGAACAGAGAAATACTGCGAAGATTTCAAGATCGCAAAGATCAAACTTGATGAAAGCAAGTGATTCATGATTTTGCTTGTTGACAATCTATTAAATTTCTTCTACGAATGCACTTTAGTAGTGTCACGAATAACTAATGCAGATATTCACTTGAAATTTCGAATATTTAATGCACTTTTCAATCATCTTGAGCAGATTGAAAAGAATATAAGAAGAAGTACTTGCTCATCAAGTGCTGTTATAGTAAAGACTTGCAAAAAAGTCTCAATTAAACTTGTGAAGTATTATGTCAAGATTGAAGACAGCGATGAAACAATATATAATCTTGCAAATATTCTGAATTCTACAATGAAGCTAAATCTTTACAAGACTTGAGATGACAAAGACAATGAAGATACAGATCATGATGAAGAGTTTGTTCATTACAAGATCAAGTACAAGACAGAGTTCAAAGAGTATTTTCATCATTACTATGAAGATTCAGCTGTTGATTTGAGAGCAGAAGCACAAAGAGCAAGAAGTGATGCTGACAAAATAATGCATTATGATAATGCATTTGATCATTTACTAATGATCTTGTAGTCTGTTGCAACTGTTAGAAGATCATTGCTTCAACAATCTCAGCGTACTTGTTTTTTTCAAGATGAAGATGATTGATATCTTCATACTGATGTTATAAATGAGAAATGTTTGACATGACAATTTTGAAAAAACAATGCTTCGAATTTTTCTAGATTGACGCAAATGACTAAAGATGTTCTTTCATGCTCAATATTCTTGATAAATATTGAGCGAACTTTCAGTCTTGCTAGAAGAGTATGTCGATGAAATCGATCACAGATGAGTTTGAAAACGATAAAATAAATAATGCTGATAAAGTATTACAATTGAACTATGAATTTGAATTCAGACGAGACTATTACTGAGCTCTGAGATATTTATTGCAAAGAGAAAAATGATGATCAAAAGATCAACAAATCTGCTGATTTATTTTGAGTATCTTTGAAGACTGTTCTGACGCAGATTTATTCATAGATCTGCAATATCACTTCATTTATTAAAAGTCTTGCATTTAGAGCAAGTACTTATTAGAAGTACAATCAAGTCAATGCACAAGAGTAATGCACAAGAATAATGCAAATGTGATTTCAAGAATTACACTGTTTATCTAACTGATAAAGACAGACATTTTCTAGTCTGTCTTGAAAAACATGACATCAAGATTCATCATGAGATTCTTCATAAATCTCATATTTCTATCTTGAATGATGACGCGTTTGACATGAATTGTCATCAAGTTGATGTCTGCATAGAGCAAAATGTCAATAAAAATTCTACAACAAGAGTGATAATGCAAAAGAATAATGCACTTACTTTTCATAAAGAAAATCATAAAGTCTTCAGTGACTTCTTGAAGAGCACTCAAGGCAGAGCGCTGAATGCAATAGTCATAGAGTAACATATTTGCTTTAGCACAATCATGCATAATCTCTCTCACAAGTCTTTCAAAAATCATTTTTGAAATGAGATTTTCAAATGACTTCTGATATTTTCGAATTTCGCGCAGTGTAACAATGTCTGATTTGTAGCGTCTTTTCTGTTGCAAAGCATTAGTATGTCAGTAGATAATGCATTACTCATATGCATTATCTTTTTAGTAGTAGTAGTAAATTTAAAGACTGAAGTTTCTTTGATAGCATAA
>JAABUW010005065.1_pt1 | contig 17438 bp, 15 predicted proteins | sample 5560081 | NCBI WGS metagenome assembly JAABUW01 (sample SAMN10711882, study PRJNA513363) | rock metagenome | isolation source: Antarctica rocks | place: Antarctica: Victoria Land, Knobhead sud | reverse complement strand
ACGTCAAGCTGTTGGGTTGACTTTAGGTGGTAAGCTAACGCGATTGTGCGGTCGAAAGAGCTCTCATCTACTTTTTGTTGGACAGTGCTTGCTACATCAAGAGGAATCTTACTAGTCTTTTCGAACACATTGATCATCCTTCTTAGACACCGGTAGGTCTCTCACGAGTGCCAAGTCAATTATTTGGCCTTGATAAGCTGACCGTTTGTAGAGGTAGCTGTGCGATGAAGAGAGACTGACGGTCAAGAATTCGAACTACACCTTCTGAACTCAGGCGTGTTACTACGCTTTAGTCATAGGTAAGGGCTTCCTCGATAGGTTCGCGTCTTTCAGCTGACGCTCGATTTGGGTAGATTGAAAGCAGACTCAATAGTAAACCTCACTTCATGGACTAGTAGCCAAACAGCCTGCACTACATCAACAATCAGGACATTGTCTCGAAGACGCATACGCAAGCACACTCTACTCGACGGAACCTTGATCTGTTGAGCTAGCTAAAGTAGCTCTGCCTACTTGTATCTAAAAGTGATGTCAAACCGCAACCACTGGCAGCGGTTCCCGATTGCTTTCGAGTCTGGTACCGGCGGTAATAGGTCTCCATACACGTCACGAGCAGCTGTAGTACTGGTGAGAGATCTCCAGTATAGGAGGCGGAATCAAGAACCCCCTACAACATCTTTGGAGACAACGGCAGGGTCGGACCCGACGCTAAGGCAAGGGCCGGGGTCGGATGTCTCCCACCTCGTGGTGAGAAACCCTGACCAGGCCCTGATTGGGGCTGTTCCAGCAAATAAACGTAAAGGACACAAACGAAGTGTCCAATTCCAGTTATCTGCACAAGCCCCCGACTTTGTTCCAGCCGTGACAGCTCCAAAGGAGCCTTCCAAGGTCTATCCGATGATCAGAGGGGCTTTCTCACACTTGATCGAAACCACATCAAACCCAATCTCCAGTCGTCAAGACGTCCCGTCACTGGTCGAGACGACATCGAGGCCTCTGTACAGTGCTCAAGACGTTCGTTCATCTGACATGAACAATATGCCTTCAAAGGAGAGTATCAAAGCACTACCACAGAAGCTCAACTACACGGTAGAGACTCTGAGCGCCTCTGCGTTCGATAAAAATTATCCTAGACCTACCCAGGCGGATTACGACGCGTATCTGGCTGCCCTTCCTCCAGACCAGTCGTCTTCATCGAATAGACTGACTCGGAGACCACAAATCTCCGATCAGCATGCGCTGCCCGCACAGAGTCAGCCTGTCATGGTCAAACAAGACCTTCCTGAAACCATTGAGACTCTACCATCAACTCACTCTGCCGATGATTCAACGTCCCAAGCTTATACTCCCACACCCTCGACACACTGTGCCGATGATTCCACGTCACAAACTTATCCTCCCATGCCCTCGACACACTGTGCCGACGAATCCACCTCCCAAGCTCAGAGTACGGCGCCCTCAAATCCACAGGGGAACTGTCCAACCGAACCAATTCCTGAACTCATTCACGACACCGTTATCCGCGCTCAAGCGAGCTTCGAGAGATGGGAGGCTTCGGGTGGCGATGATTCCACCTCCCTAGCTGGCAATACCGCGTCCTTCAATTCACACGGGAATTGTCCGACCCAACCAGTCTCTGACCCTATTCACGACGCACTTCTCCTTGCTATGAAGGCCTACAAGAGAGACAAGAGACCCGATAACTTGGATCACGTCAAAGCAAGCCTTAAAAAAGAGCAAGACCGTCTCGATTATGTAGACTCTCAACGCGCAGCCTCTGCAAAACATCACGAGGCACTTATGACTGCCTTCAGTTCCGCCCAAGCAAACACTACGACAGATGCTCGTCAATCAGGAGCTTCGCGTCAGATGCCGCTGGTCAAACGCACCGCAACGGGCCATCCACTTCCGCACGGAAGCTTCACCAACTATAATACTCCCAACGGTACATACCTCGAAGGAACCTGGGAGGAATCCCCGGAGCCCTCTAGAGGCCAAGCCGCTAGCAACGCCATGAGTCAGTCCCTTGAGCGTCGGAGACGTGAGGACGAGGCCTCTCTTGCACGTTCAGTCGCATGGTTCCAAGCAAATGGCTTCCCCTATGACCACGAGATGAGGGCCGTCATGACCGAGATGCAGCGGCGCGATGAAGAACAGTTAGCTGGTGATAGGGCCCAAGGTGCTGGCAAGGCGAAGGAACTGCAGAAGCCCATTGGTTACGAACGTGCTGTCGCCGCCGCCGCTGCCGCCGCCAATAAGCCTGTCGACACCAGCTCTGGAGGCACGTACGATCTCATGAAGGATCCTAGGCCTCAGGACGCGATGATGCTTATGAGCGGTACCATCGCAAACCTCAGCGGCTACGCTGACGGCACGCATGTCGGCCCGCCCTTTGCCGTTTGGAGCCGACCAGCAGAGCATGCCATTGACAATTCTTTCGACGGCAACAAGTCCCTCTTCGACAAGCATTGGGGCTCCCCTCCTGCGCGTGTGGGTCGTGACCCCCGATACCAGCAAACTATGACAACGGACGGTCGAGCAACGTATTTTGAGGACCCTGCTCGTGGCATGGGTCGTCAGTAGAGGGTGGTTGTCAAACATGAGAATTCGATTGAGCTGGATATATTTCTTTTGCCATCATGCGGCAAAACCGCAGCAGCCGGAGGAATTGAGAGCTGAAACGTTCCCCTGGCCATAATGTGGTCTCTTTCAATTACGTGTACAACACCTGCGAGTGTGCCTTTTCGACCTCGACGAGTCCAGATCCATTCCTTCCCACCGAACACGTCTTCATGACCACAAGATGGTTCGGTTTACCTGCGTCTACAATACCTGCGAGTACGAATATCCGAACTCGAACTCGACCTCGACGAGATCAGATTTATCCTTTCATAACGAACACGTCTTCATGACCACAAGATGGTCTTCTTTACTTGCGTGTACAACAACTGCCGGTGCGAACATTCAATATCGATGAGACCGCAAATCATCCCTTTCCTAACGAACACGTCTTCACGGCCACAAGATGGTCTTCTTTACTTGCGTGTACAACAACTGCGGATGCGAAGATCCAATATCGATGAGACCGCAAATCATCCTTTTCCTAACGAACACGTCTTCATCATTGCTTAGCTAGAATTAAATACAAAAGTCTTTTGACACCATCTATGCGCACCCTTGCTCTCGTGCTAAGGATTCCTGGATAGTCTTTGTAGATATAACAGCGCTCTACTGGTTGCTGATATGGTAGGACTTGCTAACTGATGGCTTTGCCGTATACACTAGTATCCAACGCCGATGAATGATGGGAATTTGTCTACAGCGTTGAGACATCTTGCCACCACTGCGTAGTTTGAGATTCTACGTCCTAGATTGGGGGTTTTATGTGCTTGACAAAGAAGTCGATGTCCGATCTTCGCCATCCCCCTTTGCATTTCCTTTCTCACCACTCGTTATTTACCACTCGATCCTGAGGTCCTGTGCTGCAACCTGCAGTCTGTATGCCAATTACTTAGATGATCAGGTGTGGCCAATTCAGCCTTCTTCCTTTGCCCTTCAGCTTTTAGGCTGGCTACAACTTACATACAACATGCATACCAATATTTAGTATCCATCATCTAGCACTAACACCCAGCGTACCAAAATCTAACATCCAACAGCAACAGACAGCAGGCCATTATCTATAGCGCCGAACCACCTCTCCATTCCAGCAGGGTGTCTGACGGTGCAATGTGACGATGTCGCTGTGTATGTAATCAACAAAGACGTCGATATCTGATCTTGGCAATATCTATCTCATTGTTTTCCCCGTGACTACGAGCTTATCTCAGTACTCTACCTTACTACTCTACACTGAGGTTCGCAGACTGCAATTCGCAGTCAGTCAACTCTGCGTGGATGGTTGATTTTCCAGCCTCCAGCCTGGCTATACAACCTTCAGTCTTCAGCCTTCGATATTAAGCCTTCAATCTCCAGCCTAGACCATTCTATGCTTCAGCCTGGACCATTCATCCTTGTTATTCAGCCTTGTTCGTTTACCATCTACGGTTGAGCATCCAGCCTTGCTATACAGCCTACATCGTTTACCGGTCCGCCTTCAGCCTTCAGCCTGCATCCTGGACTCTTTCAACCTGCACCGTTCAGGCTTCAACCTGGTTGCAACATACATACAAAATACAACATACATGCATACGACCCCTATATCAGCACCCATACCAGCATCTACCAGCACCCAAACACCAAAAAACAACAACAAATACAACAAATAAATACGCCTATCTACAGAGACGAGATGACACTTTTTCGAGGGCTGTAGGAGGTAGGACAGTGGCAGCGGGAATCAGGATAAGGGCGATTGGAGAGGGTTGTATGGAGAAGACTGTATAAGGGGGCTCGTGTGGATGGGGTTGGAGTGTGTGGATGTTAGCCAAAAGGCGATGTTGGTTTTTGGTTCGGTCTATTTGGTTTTCTTGCTTTTCTCGATTTTGTTTGGGATATCTGGAGCATTGTCATCTTGGAGGGGGTTCTATCTGGGGGATCATTGTTCCGAATTTGTTTATTTAGAGGGGGTTGGTTTGGAGGATGTTTGACTGGAAATTGTTTGTTTGGAGGAGATTTGTCCGAAGGGTGTTTGTTTGGAGGAGATCTTTTTGGAAGATGTTTGTTTGAAGGATGTTTGTTTGGTTGGAAGTCAGCGTGTGAGTGTGTAGTAGGTTCTTCTGGCGTTATGCCTGTCTGTCAATTAGCTAATTCGTCAGTTAGTCAGACTCTGAGCTTGTGAGCACGCCAATCCACCAGTCAGCCAGTCAGCCAGCCAGCCAGCCAGCCCGTTTGTCAGTCTCTCGGTCGATCTGGTCTCTCTATCTGTCTATCTCTTAGACATGAGCATCCGATGGCTTTTTGGTACTTACCGTCGATGGATTTTGGGAATGCATGGGGCTAAATCAATGGTTAACGGCAGATATCTTTGGGGAAGGTGCGACTGGATTGTTGTATCTAGATTGGAGACGAGAGGAGGAGCGTACAGAAGGGGAGAAGTCGGAGGCAACGGAAGGGGTATTGGAGGTTAGGGGCATCATTTGGAATCATGGCTAGATCTAGATGTTTTTGTATGATTTGATAGCAGCTCATTTCGAAAAGCCGTCCTGATATCAGGGTAGTTTGCCATTGGGATCATGTGTTTGCTTGTTTGCTTGCTTGGAACAATGACTGCATGGTCTATTCTATGTCTGCCATATCTGAATGCCTTTGTTTGCCATTCATATTGTATGTATCTAGCAATGTTATCTAGCTATATTGTTGTCTCCATAATAGACATCGGCTTAGCAGCTGGAAAGAACGTTCATTGCTTTCCTCATCTTCATTCGCTGCAAACAGCCTGCCGTCTCGATCCATCCGAGCGAATGCGCTTACTTCTTCTCTTGGGAGAGGGGCGAGGCTGCTCCCTCTGGGGACATGATTTCAAAATGCCACTGCCAGACGTCATCTTAGCAGGTGGTAAGAACGTTCATTGCTTTCCTCATCTTCATTCGCTGCGAACAGCCTGTGGTCTCGATCCATTCGAGCGAATGCGCTTGCTGCTTTTTGAGAAGAAGGGGGCGACGCTGCTCGAAAATGTCCTTTGGAGATTTGGTTTTGACCCGCCACTCCTCCATGCTTCACCACTGATGCCAAAGTTGTTGATAGTGAACGGGAATGCTGATTCGGGAGATGATGTGATGCCGTAGTACAAGTTTGCGCAGAAATAAATAGGCCGGCCTCTATATGCTCGGTGGCAGCGATTGTTTCCGTGCACGAAAAGCGTAAGGGATTTTTGTGGAGGAGAGTTGACTGTAATCAGTATCAGCAGGATTTCCATTCGGTCACGGGCATGTTTGCTTGGTTTCATAGTTGCCTGGCTGATCTGAATGCTTATCTGCTTTGTCCACGGCCTATGTAGCCAGCCATCCTGTAGTCCCCATCACCGACGTCCCCTAGTGCCTAATCCTCCACGCTCTCCTACCATCGCCGTTCGACACCTCGCTGTGACCGAGGTCTTCGGAGTGCAGTGTAAATGCTACAACTCCTCATGCTTGCTCTGCTGCTGTCGCGCAGCCTGGCGAATGTCACGCCTCCATGGCTTGTGATCTTCGAGATACCGTTCCTACCCCCATTGGTAATTTCAACTCTATAGTTTGAAATCGTTGCGAGCGCTGGTTAAGCAAGAACCTGGGGCTGGATGTCAATCATTGACACCAAATGAAGAGAAGATGCCTTTTCCACTGGCACTGACGGCTGAGAAGGAGGGTCAGGACTATTCTCGAGACCAGCTAGAAACGTTGGACCGATGGTTTATTGGAAGCGATCACAGACCTTTACTTCCCAGCCCCTGATTTGGATTGGTGCTTTCAGTGTTGTCGGCGGCCTCCTCGTGGCCCTCGTAAAGGACACACCATGCAAACCCTTCAATCGCTCCTTGATCCTAATTCATCGTGATCTCGTTCCGTAGGGAGTGTGAGCAACCATTCCCCTGAGTCAGCTATGGCGTTCTGGAGCGATCGATGACAATGTAATCCAAGCGCCGTGCTCGTCGTAGAGGAGAGAAGGGATTTTTAGCGGCGGTGTACAAGAAATCCTGCGAGAAGTGGAGATCTAATTGTACACTGTAAAGTCCAAATTTCAACTGTTGAAACCATTTCTCTGCCCCAGAGAAAAGCACAACTTACAATCTTTGCTATATTGGTGATGTATCATCTCATGAATAGACGTCGCCTCACACACATCGTCTGCGTATGCGTATATTCACATCGACGAAGGCAGGGCCAACGATGCCTGTGGATGATAAGTTGTTTGTTTGGCCGCTGAGCCCCGTGTCTGCTGCAATTGACCGATGCACAACGAGTGTGAGGCCTTCTGCAGCAGCTCTCTGGGTAGGCAATCCTAGCTTAGTGTGACATACGAACGATGGTCCCCGGTGGAAGGTGGGGACAGCTGAGTGCCACGCAAAAAACATTCATGCAGCTGTCTCGGCATCGACGGAGAAAATTCGAAGATCCTCATACGATTAGTACTGCAACGGCAAGCATATCTCTGAAGCGCTCAAGAGAGGTCTGAATTGTCCGAATTGGGAATATCTCAAGCTCTACATAATTCCCTGAACATTATTGCTTGTCGCAATCGCTGTCGCCACCCCTCCTACTTCCTCAACCCCTATCCGTAAATGAAAACATCCGCCCAACTAGCCCCGGGTCGTGCCACCGGCGTAGTTGCGCCCACTTGGCCCCTCAGGCTAACTCTAAGCGGTTCCTAGGCTAGCCAAGGGGCCACTAGAGGCAAGCCCGTGGCCGGCTTGGGGAAGCTAGCAGCCAAGCTTTGGGGGCGGGGCCCCTAGCCAGGTCGCCTAGCAGGCCTCGGAGAACTTTATGTAATGGCTTCCAAATTTACCTGTTGGCAAAATATGTACATCTCTAAAAGCGGATTTTTGCCGCTGGTAGAGCTGTAGAAAGCACCGCTTTAGTCCTGAGCTAACATTGATATGGTCAAATTATGGGCATGGAGAAAGCGTGGAATTGTGGTATGTGGCCAAGGCTGATCATGCAATTCTTCTCTGGCGCTGCTCAGGCCGCTGCTTGGATCATATACGATGGTACAATAGTACAGGATGTTCGGAGTGTGAAATATGAGGAGAACAGAAGTGTCTTCTGGGGAACAGCAGTACTAATAGTAGTTGGGTCTCCTGATCGATATTATCCCCTTACCAACCCCTGGCTCAATTGGCTCGAATTGTCTTGAATACCAATCCCATCAGCCCCTTCCTACCATCCGACGATCCATCTGGGACGAAGGCGGCACACAACGAGATCCTCTCCATGAATACGAAGCCTTTGAGCTCCACTCTCGAGCCGTCGTGATCAGATCACCGCAGACCTATGTTGTTCAAGTCAAGGGTGGCCAGCTTCTCTCAAACAGGCGCAAGCAGACCAGGACTGCCACCGGAGAGAATTTCGCTAGCACACGTACTTCATGTCGCCGACGCCCGCGCACAGGCGTTTCCTGTCTGTGCAGCCCGGGAAGATTGGTTGACAGGCTTTTCATGTTTGAGGCGCTTATGAGGAGATGGACTACTGAGGGGTTTTGATGCGAGTGTGGAACCAGTACCGACTGGACAGGTGCGTTGCCAGGGTTCGAGTGTTTGAGTTCGTGGTGCTCTGCGCCTTGAGCGGATGTAGACGTCCCTGAACTGGATGTTGAGCTTTTGGAGAATGTGTATTTGTATGGGCTATGTGACTTCGGGGATTGCAGATCTAAGTAGGTTCAGTGTCTGACGCTGGAGTCTTTTTTAGGACGTCGAGATCGAGGAGAATAGGTAAAGGTGGAGCAAATGGGTTGCAACTGTCAATAGGTTCGAATGTCGAGGCTGAGATGATTTGGTGGGAGACCTAGAAGCTGTCGGCGTGTTTCCTGTTCGGTTGCGTGCATGATTGCTTGTTTGGTGTCATGATTGCTTTGATTAGTCTCTTTTCATCACACCTGGCTGCATTGTCATTCTTCCATACACCTAGCAAGGCATCCTCTATGATACAGACGTCCCTTAGTAGCTGGTTCGTCCATGCTTTCCTATCATCGCCGCCATGTACCTCGTTGGGAGGATACGAACTCCCCTTCCAAGCTAACAATAGCCCGAGATTCTATTGGAAAATCCTGAACAGCAACCCAGAAAATACCCTGCCCATCGCCGAGACTACCAACGCAATCCGGTAACGATACTTCGTCCCATTCATTAGGCCTAACGACACTACTTTGTCTATGACAGGCACTGATAGAGGGGTGATTGACTCAGCGCTGGCAACCGGTGTTTAAGAGGCCCAGAAGCCCAATGCCAATTGCTTTTCAGCAACCACCATAACAGCATAACAGTATAGAAAGACGACAAGGCAATTGCAACGTTCTAGCACTCTAAGATCCCTCTTCGATGGACCTTTTGTCCACCGTGCCGGCCAAGAGTGACTCAACGAAGCCCCTACGATCTACAGGCTATCTCCCACCACTTCGCCTCAGAGTGGCACCACCAAATCTCTACGATCTACAGGGCATCTCCCACCCCATTGCCCAAGAGAGGCACCTCAAGTTCCCCATACAGAAGAGCATTAGCCCTTCTAGCGCCTAAGAGCGGCCCCACAAAGCCCTCTCTGATCTATCGGTTACTCCCCGCCACATCGCCCAAGAGAGGCACATCACAGTCTCCACTCAGCAGACCATTGTCCCCCTATACTCCCTAAGAGTGGCACCACGGAACCCTACGGTCTGTCGACCATCTCCCACCCCATGGTCCAAGAGAGGTGCCACGGAAGCACTGAAATCTGTCAACAAGGTGCACAGCAGTGATATCAGGAGGGAAGCTGGGATGATCTAGCTACTGGGGCGCGTCTACAATAGAGACGGCACTTGGCTAGATCCCCGATACACACCAGAACCTCTACTCGGTCGACCACATTTCCATCATGTCGCTTAAGAGTGGCACCACAGACCCCTACAATCTCTCCACGAGGCGCACAGCAGTGATGATGGGAAAGCATGCATGATTTAGCTACTAGGGCGTGTCTACAATAGGGACGACACTTGGCTAGATCCCTGAAAGAGTGGCAATGCAATCGGATCATCAAGCAATCATGCATGTGACCAAAGGGAAGCACGCCGATACGAGCTATAGGCTATCTTACACTACATTGCCCGCGAGGAACACACCAGAATCCCTGCCCAATCGACCCTGTTTTCATTATGTCGCCCAAGAGTGGCACCACAGAAGCCCTACAATCGCTCAGCGAAATGCCGAGCAGTGATGATGGGAGAGCATGGATGAACTAGCTACTGGGGCACGTCTACAATATGGACGACACTTGGCTAGATCCCTAACAGCATGGCAATGGAATCAGAGCAAGCAAGCAATCATGCATGTGACCAAAGGAAAACACGCTAAGACGATCCATAAGGAATCCCTACTGAGTCGACCATGTCTCCATAATGTCTGCTAAGAGTGGCACCACAGCAGGCCTACAATCTCTCAGTGAGGTACACAGCAGTGATGATAAGAGAGCATGGATGATTTGGCTCCTGGGGGACGTCTGTAGCATAGGCGACACCTTATCAGAGACGTGGTTAGCGGACAATACTGACGAAGCAATCAGAACACCCAAGGAATCATTCATGTGACCAAAGGGAACTACGCTGACACGACCCATAGGCCGATTTCCACCACATCGCCTGAGGGAGACAGACCAGAATTCTCACTCAGTCGACTATCTTTCAAATACACCGCCAAAAGACGACTCACGGAAGGCGTAAGATCTCTCAGCGGAATGCACAGCACTGAAGATAGGAAAGCATGGGTGATTTAGCTACTAGGGACGTCTGTAGCCTAGGCGACACCTGGCTAATGATATGCATAGTGGACTATACTGACGAAGCAATCGGAACAACCAAGCCATTACGACACGAAGCATTATGCACAAGACCAATGGGAAGTACGCTGACAAGATCCATAAGCCATTTCCCACCACATCGCGCAGGAGAGACAAACCAGAATCCCTACCCTGTCGACCATCTTTCCACCATACTGCCTAGGAACGACCCCACGGAAGCCCTACGATCTATCGGCCATTCCCTACCCCATCACCCAAGAGCTTTACCTTAGAAACCCTACATCGATACGCTATCTGACCTTGATTGCCTCGGAAGCCCTACGCAAGCCATCGTTCAGTACCGTGATTAGCACCGCTAGATCGAAGACTACCATTGTGGAGGTGCGTGGGGAGCGTCTGGTAGCTGCCTTTTTGGCGGCAGCGGCCCCTTTGGGGACAGCAGCGTCATAATGAGCTATTTCAATGAGTCCGTTTGGTCAGAAGGACGAGTGCAAAGTCAGTAATGAAGAAGACAACAAAGATTCGATGATACGAACGGCAGTGAGCTTCCAAATCAAAATTCTAAATACACGACATTCGGAGTCCAACGGGAGAAGAGAACAGGAGCAAACTCTAGGGGGCCAGCAGTACTAATACTGCGTGAGTTCCACTGATTGACAGCTAGGCCTCACTAACCACTAGCTCGAGTTGCCTTGAAAGCCCTACACAGGCCATCCTTCAATACGAGGACTAGTATCACTAGATCCAAGCCATCTACGCACTCATCTCCTTCGAAGATCAAGACCGCAAGTGTGGTGTGATGCCAAATACCGAGACATCGATAAAAGAATGGTGGGAAGGGGTTAAGAAGGAAGGAGCAATAGTGCAAGCGCGATCTGATGCCAACGACCGATATTTCAATTGAGAAGTGTAGGGAGTAGACTCGGAAGGAGTGATTGAAAGGGTAATCGTTAGGGAAGGAGATCTAGGCTGCAAATGTGTAAAAGGGATGAGCCTAGGAAGAGGACATTTTACTATGAGCCAGGACATTATTCATGGCCTGATGAGGGCCGTATTTTCTAGCGCTAAATCAGAGGCATTTGGATGGCACCAAGTTGGACGATTGGAAGCGTGTTCCCATTTGGTTTGATGTAGGAGTCGCTGGGATTAGGCTGTCTTTGCCATGTCTAAGAGTACGATCGTTCTTGCATACAGCTAGCCAATTTCTCGTTAATACCACAGACGTACCCCCTAGCAGCCAGATCATCCATGATTACTCTTCATCATTGCCGTGCTCCTCGCTGCGAGAGCGAGAAGCCTGTTTCTCATCTGGGTCTCGCGCATGAATCGCTGGGAGGACGCTGTCTTCATCACATCTGATTGTGAAATTATTCTTTCTTTTATGTAGCCAGTATGTCGCTAGATTATTCATGCTTTCCCATCATCACTGCTTTGTTTCTCGCTGCGAGAAGTCTGGTTTCCATCTGGTCTCATACATAATTCGCCGGGAGAACGCTGTCTTCATCACATCTGATTATATTATCATTCTTGCATGTATCTACCCAAATTGCAGACGTCCCCTAATCGCTAGGCCATTCATGCTTTCCATCATCATCACTATGCTCCTCGCTGCGAGAGCGAGAAGCCTGTTTCCCATCTGGTCTCATGCATGATTTGCTGGGGTTAGGCTGCCTTCATCACATCTGATCGTAGACTGTCCTGTTCTCATGTATCTAGCCAAGTTGTCGTTTATATCACAGAAGTCTCCCCTAATAGCTGAATCATCCACGCTTTCCCATCATCGCCGCCGTGCTCCCCGCTGCGAGAAGCCTGTTTGCCATTCCATCTCGTGTATGAGCCGCTGCGAGAGCGCTGTCTTTATTACATCTAATTGCAGTATTGTCCATCTTTCAGGTAGCGAGCCAGATCGTAGATGTATACCCTAATAGCTAGGTTATTCATGCTCTCCCATCATCTCTGCCATAATTCTCGAGGCGAGAAGCCTGTTTCCCATCTGGTCTCGTGCATAGATCGGTTGGATTGGACTGTGTTGTTTGCATCTGCTTGCATCATCATTCTTGCATACCACTATCCGCGTTTTCCATAATATCACAAACATATCCTAGTAACCAGATCAACCATGCTTTGCCATCTTCATTGCTGTGCTCCTGGATGCGAGAAGCCTGATCCTATCTGGTCTCATACATAAACCGCTTGGATTGGGTTGTATCCATCACATTCGATTCCATTTTCCATTTCTTCTGTATAGAGCCGGGTGTAAAAAATGGTAGAGGAGACTCCATTGAATGTCCATATCGTTTGTATTGTCATGTTATCAAAGGAATGCTCAAGAGCAATAGAGATGGGGCCAGTAGCCCTCTGAATGCGGGTTTTCAGCGCTGATTCTTTTATCCTTCCAGTAGGTGCCGTGGGAAAGGGTAGAAAAGACTCCCTCGCATATCATATCGTCTATATTGTTATGGGATTGGGGAAATGCTCGGGAGTAGTAGAAACGAGACCAGTAGCCTTCCGAATGCGGGTTCTTAGCGCTGAGTCTTTTGCCCTTCCATTAGATGTCGTTTCTATCACAGACATCGACCTGAGTCGCTTGATCATTCATGCTTTCCTAGCATCATTGCTGCGCTCCGCGCTGCGAAAAACCGGTTTTCCATCCAGTCTCACACATGATTTGCTTGGATGAGTCTGTGTCCAGGTGCTGATTACCGTAGAGACGGCTCCACCGCTTATGGACGTTATCTGTATTGTCTTGCTATTGAAGGAATGCTCAAGAGCGATAGAAATGGGACCAGTGGCCCTCCGAACACAGGTTCTCAGCGATGCGTCATTGAGCCCACCTAGGTATCGCTTCTATCACAGAAGTCCCTCCTAGTGGCTTGATTATTCATGCTTTTCTATCATCACTGCTGTGCTCTTCGCTACGAAAAGCCTGCTTGCTTGCTTGCTCGATTGTTTGGCAGGGGCTTTGTTGGTAGCATGCTATTGTGCTTCAAGTTCCCATCCTAGTCGTAGTGGTTGTGTGTCGGCGATTAATGTGCGGAGGAGGGGATCGTGGAGCCCGATCTTGACTCATAGTTCCTCATCATCACTGCTCTGCTTCTTGCTGCAAGAGGACTGTTCGCTCTCTCGCTGGTTTGGCGGTAGCTTTGTTGATAGTATGCAATTGTGTGTCGATTTTTTATGTCCGTCGTAGTGGTTGTGGGTATGCTGTGGGTTCGGGTTGGCTTTTGAGAGCGCGGAGGACTTGATCGTGGAGCCGATCTTGACTCATTCTTTTCTATCATCAATGCCGTGCTCTTTGCTGCGAGAGGCCTGTTTTAGAAAAAGACACGACCTCCACCATTGAACCAGCGCCAAAAGGAACCGAATCTAATTAGAAGTATATTGATCCGGCGAACAGTTTCTTCGCTCGCTCGCTGGTTGGCAGTGGCTTTATCGGTAGCATGCTATTGTGTATCGCGGCCCCATATCTGTCGTAGTGGATGTTTGTAGGCCGTGAGATCGGGGTGGATTTTGAGGGCTGCGAAGAAGATGATTGTGGAGCTCGGTTTTGACATCGTAGGACTTGTGGATCCAAACTTCGATGATTGCGACGACCAGGTTATATGGAGCGTTGTAATGTTTGTGAAGGGTCCGAGCCAGCGCATGAAATGTTGCCTTCTCTTGGAGGAAGTAAAGCCCTGATTTTGGATTGGTATCGTTGTTGATTGTTGGAAGCGACGCCGTTGGAGTAGCAATTCTGGATGAAGTGAGCGTTCCCGCGAAACGGTTCGCTCGTGCCGAATAGAGAAGACTCACCGGACTGTGCTCCGCGTGGGAGCTTTGGTTGCTGTCTGCGTTCTGTGTACCTAGTGATAGCTTAAAGGGACTTGATGTCGTGGCGTTGGATTTAGGAACTCTGGTGGAGGCTTCTTGATGGAATGGACTTTGATTTGAATATCCTTCTTTTTGTTCTGGTTCTATTCTGAGTGAATATTGTGTCTGTAACGGATTCGACATCGTCGTATGTAGCTCTGTTTGTCGTGGTCTCGTAATGTGGGGTTTGTCCAGATTTGCAGTACTCTTGTTTGAATCTTGTTCTGTTTGTCCTAATCCTAATCCAACTCAACATTGTGTCTGCCAAAGGATTCTGGATTGTTGTATGTGGATTTTGCTCGTAATCTTGTAGTCCTGTAATACGAGCTGTGTCCGGACTTGTGGTGCTTTTGGTAGATGTGAGATGGTAGAAAGGAAGGTTATTGGTGGAGAATACATTTCAGAGATGGATCGGAACGCGAACTGACATCTTCCTCTCCCTGAAACGCAATCACAGAATGGACTGATGGGACGATGGAGTCAAAGGTTGCACTCAGCGTGATTGCTATTCGGTTACGTGCATGATTACTTGCTTGGTGTCATGATTGCTTGGATCACGATGCCTCCATCATGCCTGATTGCTTCGTCTGCCATTCATGCATCGAGTCGTGCTGACGTCTAGATCATAGACGTTCCCTACTAGCTGCATCATTCATGCTTTCTCTTCATCACTGCCATGCATCTCGCTGGAAGGTTGTGAGCTTCCGGTCGATGCAGATGGTAGTCTGATCCTCTACTCGAAAAGTCTCAAAGAGCATCAAAACAACGACAATACCTTACCTAATACCGTCAATTCGACGCAGAACGGCAAGAGCAAAAGTCCCCTGCTCAGTACCGGCAACTCGATGCACCGAGGCAACAGTTGTTCATCCCATTCATTGGACCTGACGACACCACTTCGCCCGAGAGAGATCAACGAGAGCCACATCTTAGTAGGCTATCCTCCACTATATTATCCAAGAATGCATGGCACCTAAAAGAGGCATCTCGGAAGCTCTACATCAGCAAGCCATCTTCCACCATCTCACCCAAGAGGAGCAGGAGCAGGAGCAGGTATATTTTTCATCACCGAAGACAGACCCACGGTAGCCCTACACCAACACCGTATCGTCCAAGAGCAGCAGGGAAAGGAGCAGGAGCAGGAGCAGGAGCGGGTATATTCTGCATCACCCAGGCCAGACCCAGGGAAACCCTACACCATAGGCCATTCTCCACCGTATCGTCCAAGAGACACATATTTCCCAAGAGAGACACCTCAGAAAACCTACATCAGCCAGCCATGTTCCACCATATCGTCCAACAGATGTACATCGCCCAAGAGATGCACCTCGAAACTCCTGAATCAGCAATCAAATCTCCTCTAAGCGACACCTATGGCCGAATCGAGGTACCTCAGACCCTCTACATCATTACCCCTTTACTCACCATATCGCCCAAGAGACACGCTTGGCCTAAGAGACGCACCTCAGAAAATTTACATTAGAGGCCGTTTCCCACAATATCGCTCAGGATTGCATGTCACCTAAGAGAAGCATGTCGGAAACCCTACATCTGGGGCCGTTCCCCACCATATCGCCTAAGAGATGCACATCACTCAAGACAGACCAACGGAAGTCCTACATCAGCAGGCAATTCTCCACCATATCGGCCCGGAGAGACATCTCGGAAACCCTACATCAGCAGGAAATACACCACCATATCGCCTTGGATAGACATCTTGGAAACCCTAAAACAGCAAGTAGTTCTCGACCACATCGTCCAAGAGACGCAAATCACCCAAGACAGACCCACGGAAGCCCTACATTGGTAGGCCATGTTCTCTTATATCTTCAAGAGATGCACATCGCCCAAGAGAAGCGCCTCGGAAACCTTACGTCACCAATTCATCCCACATCACCCATCCCCCAAAGCCCAACGCAGGCCAACAAAGATTCATGACCAGAGCCAGGACCGCCAGGTTCCAGACACGCCTCACGAGCCGTCGGTCGATGAACGATCCCATATCACCCACTCCAAAAAGCCCAACGCAAGCCAATACCCTTCGCGACCAGACCCAGAGCCGGAACCTCCAGTTCCCGAGATACCTATCTCCTCATCCCCCTCAAAAATGATGAAATTATGGCTGATTGATCGAACATCTAGGAAGACACGTTGCAAGACGTAGACTTTTACATGACTGCCAAGGCACTACAGGATATGGCTGATTCAGCCAATTTCCAACAAAAGAACCAATGCTGCCAATGCACTGTAACGCCAACCGCCCCGAGAGGATGAATAGGAGGGAGTATGAACAGGAGAGTCATATCAGATCTCGACAGTGAAGCTGTACGACAAAAGAGCTTAGGAACCCAGCCGCCCCCACGATTCCCACTGCTTTTGGCTGGGTCAGCGCCGCTTGGACGTCGCCAATAGAATTGTGGGAGTGTCAGCGTACTTCCATTCAGTCACCTACATGACTACTCACCTGTACCATAATGTCTTCAATTAGTTTCTGATACCTTTATCCTATTCAACCATTTTACCCCTTCATTAACGTTTATCCCATATCACAGAAGTCCCCCTTTAGTAGCTAAACCATTCATACTACCCCATCACTACCTTGCCAAAACTTGCCACACACCATCAGCCTATAAGCCCATCGCCCCATTCACCTCTGCCCTACGCAGGTCCCCCCGTCATATCATGCATGAGCAGCCTCCACCAATCTGCATCCACCAGTCGCTCCTCCACCCATCCACCTCCACCAATCTGCCTACACTCATCCTGTACCACCAATCTTCCTCATCCCCAAGCTCTTCCTCGCCCCCATGTCCCCAAACAAATCTCATCAACCCGCCCTTTCCTACCTCAAACCCTCATACAACCAAACCCATTCAACCTCGCCATCTCCTGCTGTATTAGAACCTATACCATCTATCCTCAAACCCTGAATATCCAATTATATCCAACCATAACCATGAATCACATCTGCCATCCCATTAGCTTGAGAAGGCTGGACGCATAGGATACTCGTACTGTAATACATCTTTTCGTGAGGGGCGCGATATTTGTTTTGCCGAAGACAAGGCCATCGATCAAAGGCTGGGGGTGTATGCTGCCGTGAGCGAGAGGGAGGGGTTAGGCTATGTATGATATTGTTAGACACTGGGTTTCTTGGGTTAGAGTCGAGATATCAGATTTGAAATCTAA
>JAABUW010005064.1_pt1 | contig 17439 bp, 20 predicted proteins | sample 5560081 | NCBI WGS metagenome assembly JAABUW01 (sample SAMN10711882, study PRJNA513363) | rock metagenome | isolation source: Antarctica rocks | place: Antarctica: Victoria Land, Knobhead sud | reverse complement strand
CTTTCGTGGGACAACCACAAATGAACTTATATTCAACACTGTCAAAGTTCGATTCTTTCGTTGGCACTCACTGGCGCGTCCAAGCGACCGTTACGCCTTCGTACTTCAGCACTCGAATAAGCTTAACAATCTCACTTTGGATTGTGGTATTATGATCTTCATCTCATCTGATGGACCCATAATCATTCAAAATGTCCATCTCCAGAGAAATTCTTTTCTTGTCGTGGGCGAGATGTCAACAGAAACGATAGCAAGAATAGCAAAGATGATTGGTGCAGAATTTTCGGGAGGGAAGGGCATCTACAAACTTGAGAAGCTGAAAAATTGAGCGAGTAGAAGCCAGTAGTATATCTGCTCTTTAAAGCGATCTTCACTGCCAACTTCAACCTTTGAAGTCCCAAACCAACGATGTTGCCAAGTTCTGTAGCTCTTGTAGGTAGTCAGACCCCTCGTATTAACAATTGGGTGACGGTCTTTGATAAGCGCCGAGAATCCATCGGACGCTGAATGCCGGAACTTCAGGTGCAGTGAATTGGAAGATGCCATATAAATATACGAAATGACTTCTATCCAGGATAGTCCCTGTCTGCGGCTTCTGTCTTTTTTACAGCCTTTCCCTCCCCACGCATCCAATCTTTCTCATCGGCGCTTAACAATCGCTCTTCACTGCTGCTGTCTCGTTTTCTCTTCCTTATGTTATGAGTCTCTGCGTCCATCTTTTCTTCCCCGGCCTCCGCAGCTTGGTCTTGAAGCTCCTGCTCTTGTTCTCCTTCTAATACAATGCTTGCGATCTCTGTGTAGCTAATAGATACAGTTAACGTAGTATCGGCTTGGGGGAAAAGCCTCATGATCTCCTTTGCTCGAGCAAAATGGCCGAGGTTCACGGTCAGCTCTCCTTGCATAATATTGCCTTTTTCATCGCGAACAAGATCCGAACCGGTTGTTTTTTTACTGCTCAATACCTTCTCCTCTCCATCTGTCTCCAAATTTGGCGCCCAAGTGCTGAGGTAGATATTTTTGGAATTCGGATCTGTTTCGATGCCAATCACGAGTTGGACGGCGCCCCAGCTTTCAACGACATAATCGTCCGCGGCTTTAGCCAAACTGTTGCTTCGTTGGCTATGTGCCGATTCCAGGATAACGCCCGGATACCGCAAGCTTTTGATCTTGAACTGCTGGTCTGGCTCACGATGCCAGGTTTTCGTGAACTTGACACGAGCTGAACCTAAACTCGTTATTGCTTGGATGAGGCGTCTTGTATCGGAGTTTATTGAAGGGGAGGATAGGATAAGGCGTAGGCGATCGTGGATGGTGTCGGCGACTTTGCGAGAAACGAATTCGTGGACGAGAGTGGGCATGCGGAAGATGATAAGGTAATCGTTTATTAGGTCGTGCCTGTATACGCAGAGTTATTCTATTGTGCTGAATGGTAGAGAAGTAGCGGGATACGCACCTCAGCTTATCCTGGACATAAGCCCAGACTGCTGGCTCAGATGCAGCCAACTGCTTTGTTGCTCGTGCATATGCACCTTTCGATATCGTAAAGGAGAGGTGCAACTGGGAACTTGGAGGTACGTTGAGTGCACGGAGAAAGCTCAACTGGAAAGGATTTAGCACAGGGATATTGGTAGAATCCTGCACTTTTATATCAGTTGGTGGAGGAGAAGGAGGAAGGTCGAAAAGGTTGCTGGGTGGGGTGCTGATGGTTTTGGGCCTGTCGCCTTTGATTGCTTTATCGCCCGTCATCGACGTGGGATTGTAGCATTTGATTTGGGACAATTGCAATGAATAGATGATCTTGAAAGCAGATTAATTGGGTGCCTGTGTTGGAGTGGAGAGTTGAGAGTTGTTATGCGACGATAAGTTAACGCGACTGAGGATTACTATTCTAAGCACATTCTTCAATGTTGTCCCACCAACTGCAACAACTATGTTCCTAATTGAACGACTACTCCTCCTGCTCCTACTGCAGCTCCTACTGCAGCTGCTACTGCAGCTTCTATTGCTTCAACAATAGGAACGGCATTAACTGTCGTCGCTGTCACAGGCAGAAGGTGAAATGTACTAGAAATAAGAATGTCTTCATCTTCATTTCTATGCCGCTCGAGTGGCCATCTCTGGGAAAAGAGCAACCCTGCAAATACTGTCAATCAACCGACAATGAATACTCCTACCGTGTGCGCGATCGTACCTCAACGATGCCTGAGAGCTACCTGAGAAGGCTCGAGGCAGGATTAAAGCATGCCAAAGAACGAAATAAAATTCCCAAGACACATGCAGTCAACAGCTCAGAAGCCAGGACACCTGCCCCCGCTGATACATCGGTGAAGAACTCGAGCGCCAAAAAAATTTACGCAGAAGCTTAGAGAGCTGTGTTCTCATCATTCATCCTCAAATACTGACTCAGCGAGCGCGCATGATAACCCTTCTTCAACAATCTGCGCTGATCTTGGGGGATGTTATCCTCAGCACAGCTACGCATGTCTAGAACTCGATGAGATACGTAAGATCCTCCATAGAACGTAAACATAGGCCTAATTAGATACAGACTCTAAGTGCACCTACCCTACCCATATACCATTCATCTATTAAGTCAGTTCGAAAGATTTACATGTGCAGATATCATTGGTTTCGCAAATCTTTCCGAGACCGACCGGACTTGACCTATACTTTCCTTTGTCTCAGGCATCTGATCGTACGTGGCCATGCCGACTTTTAGTAGTCCTCGTGCTTGGGAGACCATACAATACCTACAGGGACCTAGCGCTTCTCCTCGACGAGGTTGGTTCAGGTCGTGCTGAAACAGCAAAAACAGGAGCCGATCAAGCGACACCCTCTAGAATCATGAACTATTTTAACAAGGCTTAAGATTGCTGAGGATTCCCCATGAAGAGCCAAAGATAGACCATGTCGAAGCACTCAAATTTCCTGTAATTCCTCCCTGGCTAATTGGTATTTTACTGCAATATACCAGAATCCCAGAATCCCATATATCCGCTAACATAAATCGGATTTTTTACTACTACTCACTCAATCGTCCCAAAAATATCCTCTACTTTTGCTGGCATGAGCATTCGTCTGTTCAACCTTTTAGGGCTTTGTATACCTGCACTGCATATTTTCCCGTATACGGATGTGAACACCGAAAGCGAGTTTGGTGGACGAGCTATTGCTTGGACCGCATGACTAGTAGCGACTCAGTTTTGGAACCAGCTTTCCATAGCGACTTACTAGACCTCGACTATTTAAACGACAGCCAGCTCCCCGAGGAGAAATCACAGGGGTCTAGTACTGCGAATTACTTGACAGTATAGTCGAAGTTTTGCTTGCTAAGGCACCGAGTCGAGTAGATGATACTGTCTCCCGCTTGCGAACTGACGACGCTCGAAACCCTCAACAGATACTGTTAGAGCCGAGCTCGAGATTGCTGAACCAATAGCGTTCAGAACTGCCGTCGGAAATATACCTTTTTTTTGAGGAAGGGCTACCGCTGGCAATGACCGAGCTATCTATAGTGTGATTATTGGCCTCTCTTTATCTACGATACCATCAGTGCTGAATCCTGCGCCTACGTCCGCTTTTCTTGAAGCAATTGGTGTCAATATCTCATAATGAGACTAATTAAGCGTACTAGCGGAATCTTATGACGTTTAAAAGCTAATGTGCACATGCGGCTCGGTACAATTATAAGATCATGAGTACACTCTCGGAACTGGATACACTGGCTAAGTCTGGCTTTTGAGTATCCCTCCTTCTATTCTTCAGCATCGCCATATTCTCTTTCGCCAAATTTGTAGACTTGAAAATTCCGGGTAGCTTCGGATTCAAGACCAACGATGTTTCGTCCATGAGAGAGTGTAGCACTTCTAGATGTCATGGTGCAAGCGGTAAATCTAGCAGTCAAAGACCACGCCGCGATGTTGAAGGAGGTCGAGACACTGGAACCTGTTACTGCTGCTGGTACGGCAGCGTGATCGTCAACAGTGGAAGATGCTACGGTTGAAGCTTTTGGTCAAGGAATCAATATCAACGACTGGGCGGACTTGTTGTGCTGGGGCAATACTACGATTCCGCCAGGGTTTGATTTGAGGGGTAGATTCGGCCACCCATTACTCGGACTGATGATTACATCAAGGTAAAATCAAGCAGACCATCATGCCACGCAAGAATATTTCAGACCTTGAAGTTATTCTACTGGAAAGGCTGGTGAAAATTTACCAATGATGTGCCTACCCATCTAGGTACATCGATATCTCGATTATTTCCATTGAGACGACCTATACCATTCTTATTTGGATCTCATTAATCACAAAAGAATCCTGTAGGATGTTCTACTCAAGCATGTAGTATCATGTCTGCGGCCTGCTCAGCAACAGCATATAGACAAGCTTGTGGATGTGATGAAATTGGGACCGGCAATACACTTGCGTCAACGATCCTGAGGTTTTCCACCCCGTAAACTTTGAGATCGGCGTCCACCACCTTACCCATTGCCGCCGTGCCCATGGCATGGAAGAAATTGACACCTGCGCGCTTCACTCGATCATCGATTTCCTCGTCGCTTGACGTCAGGCTCAACTCGCTGCATCCAGATGGCGGCAGCTCGCCAGTGACCATATCCTTGCCATGACTGGTATCGTACAGGAGGCGAATCATCCGTCGTACCCCAGCTCGAAGTCGCACTCGGTCAGCTTGGGTCGCGTTATAGTTCGGATTGATAATGGGTCGAGCTACCGGATCGGATGACGCAAGAGTTATAGCACCTCGTGATGTAGGGAGACCGAGCATGACACTTGTTGCAATGCAAGTACCGTCCATGGGAGCATCAACACTTACAATATCGGCACCAGCAGGGGCGTACATCACAGTATACTCTATATCGCAACGTGGTCTGCAATGCTGAGGATGATCATCTGTAACATCTTCCCCATCAGCTGCCAAAGCGGTTGCAAGCAAATTTCTAGGGGCAGCCTCCGCAACGCTCCAATCAATCGGCATGCCCTTGAAAAACGCCGGATTCGTCCAAAGCGGAGTTCCCATGGCCAAACCAGCTTCAGGATGGCGGAGCTTCCAGTATTGAAAGAGCGAAAAATGGTCCACGAAATTCTGGCCAACGTTTTCCAAGTCCAGTACCACGGCGATGTTATGTTTCTTCAATTCTGAGACAGGCCCAAGGCCGGAGAGCATCAGAATTTGCGGAGTGCGGTATGTTCCTGCGGCTATGATGACTTCCTTTCGCGCAAGCAATTGTTGCCCATCTGCCAATTGTACACCAACCGCCATTGGGTTCTGGCCAAGACGTTTGTCAAGAATGACTTTCTCCACCATGGTGCTAGTCAAGACATTTACCCCTGCAAGACTGTAAGCCATGGCCACTGGCTGTCTAACACCATCAAGCCAGCTCTCTTGGAATTCCGAAAGCCCTAAAGGAGCACCGCTGTTTATATCATCAATTTTGTGCACGCCAAGCTCGGCCCAGGCCGCCCGCACAGGTTCACGAAGGGGGTATCGACGGTTCGGATCACTCGCCGACACGGAGTGTATTTTGATCGGGCCAGCAAAGCCATGATGACCACTTCCCTCTCTTTTATCAAAGAAGGTCTCAGACCTTTTGAAAAAGGGAAGCAAGCCCTCATAGCTCCAGCGGTCGTCTTTCACAATCGTGCTCCACTGGTCATAGTCTGCGGCATCGCCACGTAACCAGCCGCCGTAATTCAGGATGGATCCACCGGAAAGGGCTCTGCCTGCTGCATTGTAGCAGACGCGGTTGTTGAGATGGCGCTGGGGCTCCGTCATGTAGGCCCAATCCAACTCGGAGTTGTGAAGGCCAAAGGCGCCCATTACTGTTGATACCATTGGATTGCCTGTCGGATCAGGTCCGGCTTCGATAAGGGTGACACTTGGAGAGGAGCTGCTCCGGTGGAGGCGAGACGCTACCGTACATCCTGTAATGCCACCACCAATCACAATGTAGTCTGAAGAAGTGATGTTGTCTTCCATGTTTTGAAAGGTGAAAGAAAAGTATTTGCGGTTGAAGCAGAACTATGTAATTGGTATAAGCAAAGAAAAAAGGTAGGTCACTGAAGTTATAATCGAGTGAGAACACATACTTGAAATCAAAAAATTATTTTACCGGTTTTTAATTAGTTTCACTAAATTATCTAGTATTATTCCACTTTTCGAAATGCCTGATTGCCGCCTAAAGAACGGTCTGATAGTGGATGGACTCAAGCAGTGGAACCAAAATCCCTGCAGCAGGCACTGCGCTGACCGCCTGCTTACTGCGTGCCTTACGCCAAGGAATCCTCTTTGGAAGCGTTTGACATGAGCTCGAGTGTAGATCAAGACCCGCATCTCATCCCCAATCTTCGGAAGAGCGTGATCTCAGACAAGTGAATGGGACGAAACCGTATAGCGAAGCACTCCTCAAACGTTCGAGGGATATGGAAAATTTAGAAAGGAGTTTGGCTGCTCCTATTCCGCTGGTAGGCAGGCAACATCTGAGCTGCGCCGCAGCGTGGTGCGGCTCCTTGTACGCTGCTGAGGCCTGTGCAGCTGGACAGTCGACTCGCCGTCACGAACAGCCTAGGTCACACCTTTCGCTTCCGATCGAGCAATTCGACTGGTGTGTTGAATGGGGTGATGTTTCATTAAAGTCCATGCGGGGAGTTCGGGGCACACTGTTCTGGGCGCCTAAATGAACACTGCGCAAGATTTTGCAATCTTCCCCTCACGGCCATTAAAAGGAACACGTTGAAAAGGCTGGGCGGGGAGGCAATGCCCTTTCGGCCATTTTCTGCGTTGGAAAGTCTTCGAGCCAAGCATTAGATCGGATTGAAGCGGGCCAGGCGGTTGGATACATGGTTCATGCTCGCCTGGGGGCCAATGACGAGGTGTGCATCGGTATATGTAGCCTAAGGGCTGAGAACGCTAGATTCGCCCGCATTATGAACAGCACGCACATGCCTCGAGGGATTAACGCTCAAAAGTAGCCGCGCTGTTTGATCGAGCCAATAAGCACTGCGGTCTAGTTCTATCGACAAGCGAAGCAGCCGGGGAGCGTGCAGCCGGATGATAGGAAGGTTAACCCGTCTAATTGGCCAAGCGATCGCAAACGGAATTGCTAGCAGGGAGCAAGGATCAAATCAGCGGGCGCAGTCACCCCTGTTCCCTGTCGGGAATAGGGGTTTAGAGATGTGAAGGCATCCAGCTGGATCCTTGGGATTTCGCCAGAAACTCCTTTTCCCAACCCAGCCCAGCCCACCCACTCAGTCGTCTGAATAGAGGGAGCTCTTGACGCTTTTGAGCAGTCTCTGAGGCTGCTATGTGCTTAGGGGGTTGCTGAATTGGCCTAAAAACATGGACGATATACGAAACAAATACATGAAGTCGATGCTCGATATACGGTGCCAATGTAGCCTATCCGCGCAAAAAACAAATGAACTGTTCTCACCGTTATTTTTCGAAACCTGGTCTTCAGAGCAGCTCGCTTGGATTACTTGGGGTTCGCCTAAAGGCTTGATAGCGGCAAAGCTATTCTACCCCTACCAGTTTTTACTTTTTTTTTTTGGAATGATTGGTGCTCTGCGGCGATTCTTGAGGTAGGCTGTGTGCAACACCGGAATCTATGTCAGATTCCTTCCAAACGATGATACCTCCCGCTGTCCGGGGGTTTCCAAGGTTCCTGTGAGGAGCTTGTCCAATAGAGTCCAACATTACCAGTGCAGGGCCGCGCATTGGCACTAACAAGTCACGAAGTTTAACTTCCCGGTCAACCATCTGGGCGGGAATTCACATCATTCTACGTAGGGCAAGTAATTCAATTTCTCCCCATCACTCTCGGCTTGCTTTGCCACGTGGGATGTAGCCTTGTTTCTCCAATCCTTCTGTTAAATACGCGATAGCTTACAGGGTTTGCTGGTACAGCGGCTTCTGAAGTACGAAGCAGAGAGTGCGGCCAATTGATGCACAATCGAAGGCACGTATCTGGCTGAAGTAGGTGATTCGAAAAGTGGATGCGGCTACTATTGGTTGATGGTAGCACAGAATGCCCCAGATCTGAATTCCAGCCACTGATGGTTTTACCCATATAGCACAGAGTTACACTCGCTGGTGTCCCCGCGGGCTTTCTGTGTCGAGCCAGAGGTCTCTTTGTACCCAGATTTCATCTTCTCCCATAGTGCCTGAATGTATATTTTGCATTGGGATTGATTCAATCCGTGTCTTTAGCCCCACGTTTTGAGGGTTGACCTTTCCTCCCTTTAACCAGGTAGGTGAGTGTAAAGGTTCTTCGTCCTCTCCAAGCCTAGTAGGTTTGTGTGGCCTACTCTGGTTCATGTTGCTTGAGCTATGATACGAGCGTGAGCCGTGAGGCTGACGCTGGATGAAAAGTGGGCGCATTGTTGGCAGAGAGGCGGAGACGACAGAGAGTGAGCCTTCAATGAGACTCCAGATAAATACAGGAGACGTATAGTCTGCTATGTTTTAGAGTTCATTGCAGTCTTATTCTGGACTATCGGAGTAGCTTACAGGTAATGTCGTTAAAATGTACTACAAATTGTGCACCAAGTTCGAGGAAGATGATAAGTCGAGCTAAGGACGCACCGACGACGCTGCGAGACATATGATCAACGAGCAAGAAACGAACGGTCCAAAGGATAGACTTACAATATCCCCATGAGGAACATTCCACCTACGGCTAGCCTCTGTTTCATGGGTAACTGCAGCTTCCAGGTCGCGCGCCACGGAAGAACGAGGATAAAGATGTCGGTGAGAGTATCTGTCGTCGAAACAGCATAGTAATAAGGCAGAATCTGTACGCAATGAGCCGCATAGTTGTACTCCCATTGAGTCCAGAGTGTGGAGACGGGAGTACATTGGAACAGTGTCGCGATCTGGAAGCAAAGAAGCCAGCCAATCAGTACTGTGATGTAGGCATTGGTGACGATACGAAAGATCCGTTGGGTGAAAATGCGTCGATAGAGGAAGACGGTGGAGAGCTTGGAGAAGCCAACGGACGCTATCGACATAAGCTGAATGGCAAACTTGCACTACTGCTATTAACTCTGGTGATTTAAATCCACCTCTCGTTTACGAACCTTCTCATAGACGACGAGGCGATGATAGATTATGAGCTGCCCATCGGGGCCTTTTATCTGCTTCTGGTGCTGCCCCATTTCACCGAGACATGACCCTACTTACTTTCAGCCATCATGGCTCACGCCTCGGAGGTATGCCCCATACCTATTGTCAGAGCAACTCCCATACCCACGGTCGAGAGCTATACTCGGTAAGTGTATGTCTAGCTGGAAGAATGAGAGGTAGTAAAGAAAATTTCACCATAGCGGGTAGAATCAAGAGATCATCCAGCCCATATCTCGCACGCGTTAATCTACGAGCCCAGAAACGAAGTCCCACAGTTATCACTGCTAGAGTTGAGAAGACAACCGCTAGCACTATCATCTGCTCGGCAGAGAAAGCCATGCTGTCTTATGGTATGTCTACTTGGATATCCTCGGGAGGCACAAGGTCTGTAAACCGTAGACGAGGACGAAGAAACTCTAATAGCTCATGTGAGAATGCGGAACTGAAAAATTGGCTAATTGTAGTACTTCTTTCCGTGGAAAGAAGGGTAGCTATGTTGAGAGGATGCTATATCAATAGTGCATGTTAGACCTGGTGTTTCCTGCGGCAGGGCCGTTCGTTGATCAATGAAGGCGACTGATCATGTTTCAGCCGTCAATCACAGACTATGCTTTCATTACATATGAAAGTTGCTTGCTTAGACTATGTCACGTTGTTAGTTCTTCTTGTACAAGGTTCTAGCTTATGTCCCCTCTACATTTCTGTTAGACGATGAGAACATCGTAATGCCTTTGATTCCCTACATTTTGTGAGCTCCTGTAAGGTGAAATATTGGTGGCCGTCACCTCATTAACTGCGTTATTCAATCCGTCGTTTCAGAGTATCAGCTCTAACTCTCGAATGCTGAAAACCACTTGCAGAGGCATAGTCCGAAGAACTTGTCAATGGGCTTCTCATAGCAAATGGCTGATGCTTCTTGATCTCGTTGCATTACCAACATCGCAATCTTGACGTAGCAATATTTAGTTGATTACCTCCAAGAGAAACCTCCACATGGGTCCTAGGGGAGAAGAGATCCGCCACATGCCGTCACAGCAACAAAGGCAGTGAAAAATACAGGGATCAACGTAGAATACCTTGTCGTATAATCTATTGGCTAAGTGTTCTCACCCCTTTGGACCGTCTGACATAAGACGATTGCTGTTTGGGAAGCTTCAAGACAATGAGTTGGAAAAGATAAAGTTGTTCCTGCTGTAGTGGAAGTAGGGACACGGACGAAAAGAGAAGCATGGGCGTGTGATCAAGACCTTCCGATGGTTTGGAGAGCGATCTCGCAACTATCCTTGGCCCTTACCTGACCATTGTTAGAGATCTAAAGCTGCCATGCCGGGAATACGACCTGCATAGGCAGGCGAAGGAGGATTCCCCGTTCCCTTCATATTCGCATAGACCAGGAAGGGCCCCAACTAGGATGTTCTGTGTTGACCCTGGAAGTGCGTATTTGTATTTGAATTGCGCAGCAAATGCAAACGCCGTATGGCTGCAGTAGGGCGGACGTGACCCGGCGCTCACGAATGATGGTGCCACGCACGCGCCTTTGAGTACACTAGCTTTGCAGCTCCGACGCACGTTTGCGGCATGTTGTTGGTGGGATTTAGGGTATCGTTGGTATGACAAGGCTTACCTTAATCCTATGCCCCAATACCTAGAGAGATTATTTATGAAATTCAATTAACCTACGCTGTGATAGACTCTCAGGCGCAAAAGGTATCGATTTTCATCTCATACATGTTTGTCCTTCTTAATTTACGGGGTTCTAATCCTTTGGATCGTTGATGGCTATTCTAGTAAGTTGATTATTCAGTCTTGAGCTTTCGATTAAATTTCTTAGCTGCAGCTGACGGTGGCACAGTATGTTTGACAGGACGCATCGTAATATGCACCACCAGCTGTCCACATTCAAAAGCAGGGTTCAAGCCAATGATTGACGCGTGATGGCAGCCATGCCCGTCGAATCCTCCACACTCTAGCGGTTGCATAGGGTTTACATCTCCAAGCGGTGCAGGAGCTGCCCCGTTGCGCTCTCTCCCAATCAGTGGATAGACATAAGGCTCAGCGATAGATTTGCTTGTCATAACACTTTCTTTTAGGAACCCCCCGGTCACATGTTTCATCCTACCTTAGCCGAAATTTCTATTGTATGACTTATCTCTCTCGAAAGCCTTGACAACCTTATTACAGCTATTCACAGAATTAACCAAATCATCCATCTCGGTCTCGTCTGGTCCATAATGTCAAATCTTCCACCAGCTATCATTGAGCTTCATGGGGAGAAATTGGACTCCGGAACACTTGGAACAACTGAGCTGCCTGAAAACAAGTCAACGAGCGTTGGAGTTGTTGACGTTGAGGCGGTCGAGGGAGCGCATACTCCGGCTTCGCCGAGAACTGTTCATGGCTTTTCTGTCTGTTTTCATTCACCCTTGATACACTCGTGCTCGCTATCTTGGCGTGTCTTACTGATAAGTCTGCAGTGGTTTCTCATGACGTTCAGCATACTTTCAACCGTCTTCTTGTATGCTCTTGATAATACTATAACAGCAGATCTTATTCCGGTTATACACTTCTTTTTCTATCGAAAGATAACACGACTGATAACAGCGATGTAGGTCATTGAAAGCGTTTTTCGGGAAAGCAACAAACTGGTTTGGCTCTCGGTTGGGTGGGCCCCACCTGTAGCCTTTGGATCGAATGGCTCTGACAGCTTGATAGGTTCATGATAGGAGGAGTCGTCACCGTCCTTCCTTTTGGAAAGCTCTATGGTTTATTCAACGCCAAAAGTCTTTACATGATATCAATAACGTTGTTCATGATTGGGTCGGCGCTGTGCGGAGCAGCCCCAAGCATCAATGCCTTTATCGTGGGACGTGTGATTGCAGGCGTGGGCGGCAATGGCATGTATCTGGGCGCTCAGACACTGCTCTCTGTCAGCACTAGTGATACGGAACGACCAATGTATCTGGGAGTATTGTGAGTCTATCGACTCCTTCATATCTTGGATTCTTTCTGACAAAAACCGGCAGAGGTCTAACATTTTGTGTCGGTATGGTCATTGGCCCTGTCATTGGCGGAGCCTTTGCTCAGTCTCATGCTACATGGCGTTGGGGTTTCTACTTGAACCTTTGTGTCTGTGCTTGCTTTGCCCCCGTATACGTCTTCATTATCCCAGCTTTTGATCCCCGCAAGACACAAAAGTTCTGGTCTCGCTTCCGCGATTTCGACTACCTCGGTGCCGTGCTAAGCATTGGCACCCTGGTGTGTATAATCATGGCCATCAACTTCGGGGGAACGTTGTATGCATGGAACAGCGGACAGATCATCTCGCTGTTTGTGCTCTCCGGAGTTCTGGCCATCGCATTCGGCTTTGCGCAAGTCTGGCCCTTCGAGGCGGCACATCGCATGTTCCCTGTTGAATTTTTGAAGAACAAAGAAGCTGTCTTACTCTTTATACTCATGGCAGTCTGCAACGGAGGCGGCTTCACTCCGATTTATTATATCCCAGCATACTTTCAATTCACCCAAGGCGACTCGGCTCTCCGTTCCGCTGTCAGGCTTCTTCCTCTCATTGTAATGGTCAGTGTCACGATCCTTGTCAATGGAGCTGTCTTATCAAATGGTGGCTATTACAAACCATGGTATATTGGAGGAAGCTGCTTGGGATTGGTTGGTACAGTCCTTCTCTGTAAGTCTCACATTCTCATGTACCATGCCGTATATTTATTGCTCATAACCATAGCTACAATCACGGTCAACATGTCGACCGCCAGAATATACGGATATGAGATACTTATAGGTATTGGGGCTGGAAGCTATGCCCAGGCAGGATATGCTATCATTCAATCCACGGTCGAACCATCCATGATGGCCTATGGAATAACTTTTATGATGTTAGGTGAGGGGAAAAAAACGCATAACCTACCCATGCTACTACTACTGTACTAATGCATAGCAGCTCAGCTCGTTGGTGTTGCAATGGGGTTATCGATCGCTGGCGCTGTGTTCGTGAATATAGCAATGAAGAACTTACAGCAGGTAGTTCCTGGAATTACCACGGCGCAGCTCGAGAGCGCTATTCTTGGGACGAGCGGCAACTTTCTTGAAACGCTGTCGCCAAACGTCAAAGCGGTAGCGCTTGAGGCGGTAGTGGCCGCAATGAGAAAGCTGTGGGTTCCGATGGCTGGTTGCAATATATAGCTAATAAGCAGTAGTTTTATTCTACCGTATGTCGCCTTTGCCATTGGTCTGATTGCATCGGTTTTCTTAAGTGTGAGTGATCCGTCTGTCTTTGCAAAGGAGAAGCGAATGACCCTTTGCAGCGACGTAAGCTTTAGGCAGCTTGATTCAAGGAAAGATCCACTCACCTTCTCGGCAATTAAGTTTGGCGTTCCCCGCCCGGATCAATCATCAGCACAAATGTATTACGCTTTCTTGACAGTAATAGACTGCTACCGGATGAAGGTACAAAGTTACGAGGGGATGGTTTGCAGCACTTTTCCAAAGAAAACACTGAACAATATCCTAGACATGTACTGGTATATCAAGCCATCTATAAATGACCAGCATCATGACATAGGATACATAAATCCTTGCTTTTCGTACAAAAATACATTGCGGTTAACGATCCCATGAAGATACAAATAATCGACAAATCGAACTGTACGTCTTGAACTGTGATATATCTGCTTGAGACTTCGTTCTCCAAACGATACAGACAATACAGAGAGCTAAAGCGTAAAGCTCATATCTTTCTTTCTTCTCTGTGATATAATAAACCTCGTTCGATGAATGAGCGCGTTGATAATATGAAAATTGTTAAAAGCAGAGTGAGACACAAGCTTTAGGAGCTCGAACTCTTGTGAGATTAATTGGATTACTGTACGTACCGTGCAAATTTCCACGAATTTGTTCCAAAGCTCTCAAGGCCGCCGTACGCGGCTCACTCCTAGATCTCGTTGAAAAAATGAATTGGGAAGCTATATTGCTGCAATGCATCCCTCCGATACCGATGGTCAATCGGGTCAAAGCAAGATGTCTCGAACTTGTAGCAGTCGCAAGCCTGAAGACTTTACTAAAGGTACCGAAATCCTTTTTTAGCGGGCATGCTAGAGATGTGAGAAAGTTTTGCTTCAACAGCATCAACGACGACGACGACAGGAGAGCCGCTTCGCTGCTCCTCTCGGCTCCGTTCTCTGGTAAAGTCGGACGGTGACAAACCGAAACACTGTAGCAACAACGATTGACATGAGTGCCGTGCCTGTGTTGATGCCCATGGCGATGAGGTAGCGAGGTCTGTTGCTTTTCGGATAGAGATACGGTCCCCAGATAGACGAGATGTTGCCGCATGCATTCGCAAGTGCGAGGGCTGCAGCACGCTTTGCACAAGGCCGAGGGAGAGTGTTGGCGACCTAGGCCATTCCCACAGCGAAGGCTGTGTAGACCCCCGGTAGCATGATCATCATAGCGAAATATTGAGACCCGGTTGACGTTGTAGAAGCCGATATGATGGATTCAATGACAGAGGTCCGAAGTGAGATAGTGAAGTGAAAGTATCTTTCGCCAGTTCTATCGGCAGATGACGATACTCCAAGTGCGACAATGCAAGAGAGAAGTTATGGTGGCGCGGTCACGATTAGTGTTTCGAACGTACCCTTCTTAAGTGTCCCAACAAATGTCGGAAAGAAGCTGTTGATTATGCTACTCGAGACAGCACCCGCAACCAGGAGCACCAATATTCACGTTTTGTAATTATGAACCGTGTCTGTAAATTCCTTGATGGAGCATTGTTCTTCTCGTGTAAGCCAGTCTTCCACTTCTTGAAGCCTCCACAAGGCTAGCTGCCTCTGCTCCTCGGAGATCCCTTTGGTATTGGCTAGGAAATTGGGAAGGAAATATAAACACCAAAAGTAACGGCGACTGTGAGAGAGCCCTATCATTTAAGTGTCATTTACAGAAAGAGATTATACTGAGCCATTGTGTACCTCAAATATAAACAACCACCTCCAAGATGAAATACCGCGTACGCCATTCATGCCTCGAGTAACTCCCGCAGCGATCAGTCCAGAGAAGGCCCCAGACAAGAGGGATCCACTGTAAAGAAGCGCGGTACGAAGCGAGAGTACTTTACGTGCGTACCAAGACGCTAGTGTGACCATACATCCAGGCTGAGACTGGTAATTTTTAAGAGATAGGCATTTTCAAGGAGAAACGCACGAAAAAAGCCGCCTCGATGAATCCAAGAAAAAAGCGAGTGACAAGCAGACCACTGTAGCCTTATGCAGCACCACTGCAACCACAGATGATTCCCTAGAAACAAACGTCAACCATTTAGGACTGGCAAAAGGGAGGCTTGTGGAATTCTTGTGGCTTACCAATAGAATCATACAAGTTAGCAAATATAAAGCAGGTTTCCCGATCTTGTCGAGGAAAAGATTCGAAGGCACTTGCATCAGGATATACTTTCAAAGGCAGTTAGCATATATCTTTCAAGTCGGACAAAAAGTGGCTAGTACGCACCCAACAAAGAGAATGCTGACACAGGTCTACACGTAAGGTTAGCAGTGGGGACGCTGAAGGGCCGGGGAAACCTTGCTTGATACTGAATGCTTGTCAGTTTCAATTCTGCTTCTAGATACGCCAGCCTTGCTGCAGCTATAGCATTCCTATTATCGACGAGGTTAGAGTAAATGTCTATTCAAGGTAACGCTGGGATAGATTGCGAATAGACATATCCAAATAATTTAAGATATATATGATAATCATGGCTGGCATTAATCGAAGGTCAATCTTGCGAACCAGCTTTCGCTCTTGAAGCGCGATTTTATCCGGGGAGTACTGGCGAAGGCATTCGGGCATCTGGCCTCTTCTGGCAGGGGCAACCTCAACATCGTCATTGCCATTCATCTTGAGGTCTGAAGACCTCTCAATGCCTGGAGATATTTCTGCAGCCATGGCTCTGGTCGGAACAGTGTACGAAAGCCGATCAAGTCTGAGGAGAGAGGTTTAACGCTAGATTGCTGGACTAAAGACGAGAGAGAAAGAATAAAAGTCTTAAGCGTATGGAGAAAAGCAGCGCGTATATCAGTAAATAACGGGTTCTCTTATGAGACGACAATTGATAAGGGAAGCTCGATCAGGGAGCCGAAGTAGCAGGAAGCCATGTTCTTCGTCTTGGCCGGAAAACCAGGACATACGACTCGTAAATTGACCCTGCTTGCAACAAATGAGGGATCCTCCCCGCAATATCTTTGTGGCATCGTTGACCTCCATTGAAGGTAGAGTTGCAACAGCCCTCTGGACCATGGGAAGCTCGAAAGCCAAAATGATAAGCATCTGATAGTAGTCAATGCCGGTCAAAAGCTCTAGACACCGAGATGTTGTTGGAATTAGGCTGTCCGCTTTTGGTCTAGAGTCCTCCTCATCAACTTGCCGCTTTTGTGTTTTATTCTTGTTCTGTTTTTCGAAACCAGAAATGTTGGAAAACGAGATCATATGGGGACATATTGATATTTTAGTTGTTGGTTTTATTGCAGTCAATCTAGGAGGAGGTGGAAGGTGAAAACTCTCCTAGCGGGCCCCAGCCCTATAGGGCGGAGATTACCAACCAAATCACACCTGAAATTCCAACAAGAAATAGAATTCGATAGGTCCGTAGCTTAGGAAGGAAATTGGGAGTGAATGTGGTGGTGTGTTTGAGGTGTGATTTGGTCTTTGGGTGGTTCAGGGGTACTTGGGGTCCAGAGCGAGGGAGATTCGAAAAGGGTTGGGGGTGATTGAATGGTTGGACGGGTGGACGAGTGGATGGGAGAGGACGACATATGGGTAACGGAAACAGAAGGGGAGGGTAAGATTGTAGATATCTTGAAAGTTGAACGAGACTTGAAGGTGTGCTTTTCACGATTAGGGATGCATGCTCACAACGGTCCCTTATTATCGTACAAATAGCCTGCTATTACACTCTTCCAGTTATCGCACATCCCCACTGCTGTCTCCTGTCCCTCTCAGCCCTCCTTCGCTAGACCTACTAAGCCCCCTTCCCTTGACCGCTCAATGCACCTTCTTCCTGCTAATCCCTGGCCTATCCGGATTGCCCGTAATCTTCAGCTGCCCCAATCGATCAAAACTCGGCCTCTCCCCCCCAACACAAGTAATATATAAATTATGCGTCCCCCTCCGCGGGAACCCACCTTCCCCCTCCCACGCGCCCTCCATATCCTGCCTCTTCTTACTCTTCGCCTTGCCGTGCAGCACCCTCACTTTCTCGAAATAAACATAGGCGGCGTAAAAGGCCGGGCTCTG
>JAABUW010005063.1_pt1 | contig 17446 bp, 14 predicted proteins | sample 5560081 | NCBI WGS metagenome assembly JAABUW01 (sample SAMN10711882, study PRJNA513363) | rock metagenome | isolation source: Antarctica rocks | place: Antarctica: Victoria Land, Knobhead sud | reverse complement strand
AGCAGGGCTCCGGAATGGGTCACATGCGGTGTGAGGAAGGCAACAACGACGCAGTGTGCAGGTGTCACAAGACCCTCTGGCATGTGCACTGATCTGTTTCTTGACCCACCCAGAATTTGGCTTTTGCAAAGCTTTGTTGGCTGCCTGGAGAGAAGCAGATCACTGCAGCCCTACTACCATGATAATACATTCGGCTGATGCTCTGAAACCGCTCTGCACCAGCTGTATCCCATATTCCAAGAGATATAACGCGTCCGTTCTGCAATGTGACCTGCGCCAGCCATCACGCAGGACTTCGGCATGACCGTGAGTCGCTCTGCATGTCTGCAGTTTGAAAGTGACAGAGGTTCGCGTCACCTTTTTAGCAGCAAACGCAGCGCCGATTGTGTTCTTGGGCTGGCCTTCAAAAAACCCAGTAATGTACCGATCCAACAAACAAGACTTGCCTGCAACAAGGTAACGTCAGAGGTAAATGGGAATCTGGGGTTGTTTTGACCGGGGCTGAAGAAAGATTTGGCTGCTGCAATACAGCAATCCACCTCACCTATGCTCTGCTGGCCCAAAAGCACAACCTTGACGTCAACACGGGCCATTCGGACGGATCAAACAGGCCATAACACTCAGGAGGCTTAGCATGTTGGGAGGAAAGAAGATGAAACGGCGAAGTGCCAATTGGGAGGAAAGAAGATGAAACGGCGAGGTGTCAAAAAGAAATCACGTGTGCGCAATCGAGATTGCGCTTGGCATGTCATCACGACCACTTGGTCCCACTCTGCGCGCATAGTATATTCCAAACAGATCGAACGGGTCTATTCCAGCGTCACGCTCGATGCGAGCGCGGTGACATTCACAAAGCCGAACCGGGAGGCGTGGCAAAGGCTTAGCTGATCGGTTCCGACGGCGAAAGTTTTTGGCAACCGCTGCTCGCCCCAATCAGCATGACTCAGTTCAAATCGTAGGCATGCGCTGCACCGGAGGCAAAGCCGCGCCTGGTCCTTCGAGTCGTGCTGTCGGTGGCCACTGGAGAGCTCTCACTGCTTTTCGAGCGCGTCTGCCTGCGACTATGGCGGGAGCCACCTTCAAGATGCATCGGGTACGCGTGAGAAAGATAACGAAGACCTAGCAGTATCATTCATTGCCGACTACTGACGTACAAAGTGACATGTGCAAGGTGATCTGCGTGGCTAGTCCTGGTCCTGGCCTGGTCGCTGCTTTTGCGGCCCAAGAGGAGTCTCCTGGTTATCGAAAACGGCTGGAATATGTGGCCAGCCTAACGGTTCTTGAGGTCGGCCATCATGAATACCATCAGTGGTGTTGTCAGCTGTATGGCAAAGTTCCTTTTGGTAGTCCATCCACCTGCATTTCTGTCCTCAGCTTGATGTTGCTGCAGACTGGGGTCTCCCTTACAATATCAGTGCTCTCCTGCACTGCGTATTATCTGGCCAAAGCACCTAACCACCTCAGCCTCAGGTTTGCTTTGTCAGTAGCTCTGCTGTTTGCTGCCAGTCTGACAGTCTGCAGAACCTTGCTGCTGGAAAGGAAACATCAGGTCAGCTTGCACCTTGCAAATGCCAGCAAGTGCCACCATACTTGTCTCACCCATGACTGTCGGCCTGTATGATTGGTCCTGCCTGCGTGTCTTGCTTTGATGTGTTTACAGCTTCATCCAAGATCACAAGCTCCCTCTGCTCACACCAAGTTACCAACAGCACCATTCTCAGCTCAACAGCCATTGCTGCAGGATCGTCTGATGGCTGAACAGGAGCTCAAAGATCATGACTCAGTCTTCAGAGAGCTGCATGGCACAGCCGTGCATTACAAGCTAGCTCAAGGCCTTGACACAGCACACCCAATAGCTGTGCACTGCTACCATGGATTTGGTGCCAACACCTTCTCCTGGTCCTACGTGTACAAGGCCCTGTCTACTCAGCTGCGTGCACAAGTCACTAAACATGACATGCCAGGCTTTGGCCTGACCCAACGACCAAGGGACATCGACGGCTACTCACTGGAGTTCAACGGCCGTCTTGGTCGTTTAGTCATGGATGCTGAGCTGGCAGCAGCTGGCGTGTTGAGCTCAGCTGCATTGGACTCTGACGTTGGTCCTGGAGTGAAGCTAGAGCAGCTTCAGTCTGTCAGCAGAGAGCATCAGTCACAACATGGGGGAGCTGAATCAGCAGTTTGCCCCTCTGACATTCAAGCTGCAGCAAGCCAGAGCAAACCTAACCTTCAACACGCCAGGGGTGACTCAGACTTTGACTCTCAAACTGCTGTTGGTTCATCTGATAGGCAACGCTCTGCCAGTCTCAAATCAGATCCTGATGCATCAGTCCATGACAGCTCAGTCCCCGAGTGTCCAATTTCCAGCAGGTCGTCTTGGGAATCTGTCTCAAGCGTTGATAGCAACAGACTGTTGAGCAGGGAACAGTTCAGCAGGTCCAATCTTGGGGCTGACAGCAAGAAGCAACAACAGCAAAGCATCAAACGTGTGCTGATAGGACATTCCTTGGGTGCTGCTTGTGCCGCTGCAGAAGTCATCAAGCACTCTCGGGTAAAGCAGCAGTCTTTGCAGCATATGCTCAACAATAGTCAGTGCTTTCTGCCTGCGTAGTGTCATTGCAAAGGGCTGCCAGCATGTCGATCATCCCAATAGATAGTGTACACATACCTGCCATGCTGTGGTATTGCTGCCTTTGTGTCAGCTTATTTTATGTAGTCCATTCCCACACGATTGTCATCTGTTGCTGTAACATTGAGACTGCCTGCAGGACATAGCCGGTCTGGTGTTGGTGGCACCTGCTATCATTTCCTTCTCCTCCCAGCTGAAAGCACAGCCAGATTTTGACCGCCAACCGAATGACACGTATGTTTCAGTGGTGTTCTCTGTAGCGCTGTTGCTGTCTGACAATCGTTGCATGTCAACCTGTAGGCATCTGTTGCATGTTAGCACAGGCATACTGTCCCCACATTGCCTGCACATTTCATCATGCAAAGTTGGGTGTGAAGTTGCAAGCTCCTGGTGTAATGGGCGCTTGAGCTGAGCAAAGCAAGAGCTTGCATCAGACCATCTGGCAGCAACAAGCAGTGTCACAGAACCAGTCATCTACTGACGGGCGTACCAGACATTGCTTGTGCTGTGCAGACCAATGCATGGGCGTATCTTGCAAGTACTGATGGCATTTGCTCAGGCAGCAGGGACACGTACAGCAGGCATAGTGCTGTGGTTGCTGCAGCCAATCCTGGTCCTGTTTCTTAGGTGGGTGCCTTTTACTCAGGCTACACAAACTGTTTGGCCAAGTGATTTGCCCAAGTGTTTTGGCCATGTGTTTTGGCTTGGCGTTTTGCTGCACCCTCTCACACCTGCTGAGGCATGTTGACTGTGCCATTTCCTGACCACATCTGATGCAAGTTCGACTGGCAAGTTCCTGCACCTGGCTTGGTGTGGTCAGTGAGCTGCGCTGCCTGTTTCGCCTGTGCTGCAAAATGGCACCTGGCTCTCACTGCGCTCTTTTCTGCTGTGTCATCCTGTTGTCTCTTGTGTGAGCACAGGCGCTTTGTGCTGCATGACAGACCTGAATGTGCAATGCATTGCAACCGGCCAGCTTTGTGCTGCATCTACCTCCTGTCCATCTTCAGAAGCTGCCCTCATATTTATGCAGGACTTTAGTGCGCTCTAGGCTGTTCTGGGTGCGGGGCTTGTCTAACGCTTGGCATAGCAGAGATGGAGTCAGCGATGAGCTTGTGGACGCTTACAGGCTTCCTCAACTGGTCAGAGGCTGGGAGATTGGTCTTGTCAGATTTGTCCGTGCCCGAGTTGCAGGTAACCCTTTCTCACCTGTCCTTTTTCATGCATTGGTTTCATGTTTCTGGTTTTGCCGGGTGGTGGCCTAGGTGAGCTGTGACTACAAGATCAAAACATGATCCATGTGTATTCAGTGTAGTAGCAGGTGAGCTTTGAGCACCTCTGCAGGTTCTGCTGAGCTTTATCTTGCATTGCGTTGCATTGCAGTGTTGTGCTTGGTGTAGTTTTCAGGTTCACAAACTGCAGCTGCTTGCTGTGCTGCAGACAGCCGAAGTTTTGTTCAAGTCCTGAAGGACGCATACAATGGGAGAACCCCTCTGTCGCAGGCAGAGCAGCTTGCGCATGCCGTCGCCCAGCAAGACATCAAGGTTTGTAGCTTGCTATCTTGTATGAGCCAGACAATGCAGCTGTCATGCCTGCCTCCTGTCAGCCTATGTGCTCTGATGTTCTGATACTGGGCAGGTACAGTGTAGAAAATGCACAAGGTCAACCTACAGCAACACAGCCCTCCCAGAGTGCTGATCTTTATATCAATACGGTATTTGTGACATGTAGTCTGTGTGTAGGTGCTGATATTGCATGGCTCCGGTGACCGGCTGGTCCCTGTTTCCAACAGCAGGCGGCTGGCCAAAGTCATGCCAAATGCAGAGCTGATTGAATATGTAGACTGTGGCCATGTGCCTCAAGAGGAGTTGCCAAAGCAGTTCATCCAGAGTGTGAAGACTTTTGTTGACCGATGTTGACATGCATGCGATAGTTGACTAGTGTATATGGGCATGCTCTTGAGCTGCAATGCCTATATAAGATTTTGATGCACTGAAGAGTGCTGCCTGCCTTGCCTCTCATTTTGCCCACTTGAGATGCCTATATCAAATTTTGAAGTACTGAAGAGTGCTGCCTTGACTCTCATTTTGCCCACCTGAGATGCCTATATATTGCTAGCTAACAAAGCGACTTTGGTTCCTGTTGCCCTGCAAAGTTTGACGACATCATAAGGAAGTGTGGCTTGAAGTCAGCGCAATCTGGATGCTATCAGACATTGATGATCATACGCTAGGTTCTGATCATACGATTTGTTCAACTCAAGCCTTGTGCTTGATTATGGACATCAGAGACATGCGGTAGATCCCTCAGTGTGTAAAGTGAACCGTGGCAGGCATGCTCGCCCCTGTCTTGTGCACATGGCATCGGCTCATAAAGGCTACCTTGACATGTTGTACAAGATACGATGAGGAGTTTGGGCCACAACATGCAGAAAGCTGCACATACCGTAACCCTGCAAAATCGAAAGTGTGTTGGAGTCATGCGCACGCAATTACGCAAAATGGCAAATAACAAGCAAAAAGTAAACCCATCGGATTGCTTCTGAGCCATCCCTCTGGCGGAATGATGCACAGAGGGCCGTTCATCAAGCCGTGTCCTTGCCTTTCGACAAGGTCGCTGCCGGCAACTTTCGCGCTCAGGGCCAGAAGCTTAGCATCGTCTTCTGAGTTGAGAAGTTTGTCTATTTTAGAGAAAACAGACGCGCGTACGAACTATAGAACAGATCCTGTTCAAGTATAGTCGTACCAGACATGCTGAATTCTTGCATATATATAGGCGACATTTATTACGTGTTCAGAGTATGGGTTGTCTTGCGAGGTGTGAACCCTAATTTTCAAAACGCGCAAGAAAGTCGCAGAACGGTCAATGCAGCCTGTGAAAGCAGATTCAATGAGCGAACGGGATCAGCAACGGAATGCCTACCAGTCAAGCGAAATAGTCTATTGGACGCTCCTCTGCCGACTTCGGCAGCTTCAGCAGCCGTCTGAGGTGCGTAATGAAGGGCTGATAATATGGCAGCCTGCAGGTTAAACGACCTTCTCGGTGTGTGCTTCGAAGGTTTGTCGATACCTCAGACACTTGCACAATGGGCATCTCACCTTGTACGCTCAGTCCACCCTTGTGGCATGTTTGCGCGAAGCAGCAGGTTCGCCATACCCACCGGGAGCAAGCTATTGCAGGTCAGAATTTGCTGCTCGCCTGATGAACGTGCACATTATGGTAATGAGGAGGCAGCTCAGTATTGGTGCGTATGCAGCCGGCTCTGCAGGGCCGCCATGTCAGCAGCCGAGGTAGACCTCGCAGAAGTCCAGGATGAACTGGCTGACCTGTACATGCTATTCTCGACAGGAGATTGTGCACAGGTTGAGTGGGTTTCCGTCACGCAGAGAGAGTGCTGCATGTCTTGATTTGCCCCCTGCCCCATATGCATCTGCAGTAGCCCATAACAGCAACAAAGCTTAGGCGTGGCTTTCTGCATGACAGTCCTAGCCGCCTGGTCTGCATGCACAAGGCATCTCTGTCCAGATGAGAATGCCTGCCTGCAGAAACATACGAGTCCATCAGCTGCTATTTGCAGGGACTTACGCAATCAGCAGAAGGCTGGTGCTATAAAACATACGCCTACGATGCGTCTACTGGACTCACCCTTGAAACACGGCGCAGTGTAGGTACATGTCATTGCATTGCATTTTGCCAATGCAGGTGCAGCCTAGCCTCGTGACTCACAACAATTATGAGTGAGCATTCATGTCAAAATGTGCTTTTTGCCAGTATGTATACTACAAACAGACAGGCATGTCATTGCCATATGTGGGCAAGTGATACTAATTTCCTGCAGACTAAAAGACACAGCAGCACGACGGTGCATCTGCTGAGCAATGTTTAGGGAATGGCACAATCAGCATTGTGCCACGTGCTGCAGGGCAGTCTGGTCTGATCACTCTCAAGCTGGCAACAAATCTTTTTGAAGGCGGAACTGGATGTCACGAGTGGGAAGCCGGATTCTTTCTGGCTGAGTTTGTTCTTAGCCACCCTGACATCTTCAAAGGTATGTTTTGCATGTCTCTTCATCCTGCGTCACCTGCTAGTTGTACATTGCTGGACAACTGTACTTTGCAACGTCGCATGTCTTGCTTGTAACCACACAGCAGCGTGCTCATGCTGTACTTTGCTTTGTGTGCTACAGCAGCTTTGAATTTGTGGCAAGACGTCCAGCGGCCAATGCATCACACAACAAGCAGTCCTGTCATTCATTGTACCAACCACAGCTTCTCAGAAGCACAAATGTCATTGTGAAATGTTCTTCTTTTACAAGGAAATAGCATGTATGTGACTGCAAACTGGCTGTACTTTGACCAAGTGTCCTTTGACCTCACGGTCAAAGTTTACAAACACATGTCTTTCAGAACATTGTGTTTTCCCCCCTAAGTCCCACCCTGGCTTCAGACTGCTCTGATGGTCCTGCACAGGTAGCAGTTGCCTAGAGTTGGGGTGTGGAGCTGGTGTGGTGGGTGTAGCCTTGTGCCGCAGTGGTGCCGGCAAAGTGCAGCTCACAGATGGCAATGATGCAGCAGTAGACAACTGCCAGCACAACCTGGAAATCAACAATTGCATCCCACCTCAACATTGCGCGACACAGCTTGCAGGCAATACAAGCCAGAAAAGTCAGGTGGGCTCCAGTTTGAAGGCAATCTGGTCAATAAAGTTTTGGCATTTGATAACAGGTGCCATCTGCCTGCCTGGCCACATTGGCACAACTAGTGTGCTGACTCACTGCAAGAGCAGTCAGCTGCTATTTTATAACGTACATGCTCTTCATACATATTGGTTTTAGTTGTGATCGGCCTAGTGTAAAAGGCATACCCTTATGGTTGCCGGCATAACTATGCATTCCTGCCAAGACTGAGGTCCTACCCCATGAGGGGGCATCCGCTTCTGTATACAGATTGCTTGCTTGTCCTCAGCTCAAACCCTGACATACCGCACAAGAGCCTCTTGAAAAGAAGTTTGCAACACTGTCAGAAAAGCTATAATGAGGGTAACAACAATGTGCATACAGGATGTGCAAGTCATGCAAATGCAATGGGAAAGCCCCTGCAAGGTACAGCCTGATCTCATTCTGGCTGCTGATGTGCTTTATGATCCTGGTAAGTGCTTGGTGAGCTATGCAGTAGCACATCTGAGAAGTTGCATACATCCCTGGCAAGCCAGCCTATTTGGCAATTTGCACCGACTTGCTTTGCACTTTGCTCGTGCAATTTGGTGCTGCTGTACTGATGCTGCACAATGTCTTTCGTTGCAGCCACAATTGTACCATTGGTACTGCTACTGAGACGGCTCCTGTGCAATGCTGATGCTAACTGTGCTTACAAGCCCACAGCATTCATTGCTACTACCTTGAGGAACAAAGAAACTTTGCGACAGTTCTTATGTGAAGCTGAGGGATCACAGCTGATTGTTGATGACATTTCAGCACAAGCTAGGCAAATGGGTGTAAACTTTCAGCATTATACAGCGCTTGAGACACAGCGCAACAACATATTCTTGCACAAAATTGTCCTGCGTGACGAGTTTAAAAGCCTGACAATCCCTGCTTGAAAGCAAATGCAAGATTTGACAGAGTATTGAAAACCCTTTGGTACATTGCATTCAGATGCACATTGCCGAGGGCGCACTGACTTGCAAACTTCATGAACATGCCTGGATCATGTCGCACATGTAGTCACATTCAGGCAGGTATCATGCGCAATCAGGCAAAGCTGTACATGTACTGAGGTGCATCTCTGCAGAGGATGTGTTCACAGTGACAACATTCCCTGATCAGTCATGAGTGTATGTTGCAAGCAATGTACGAGGTATTACTCAAGCTGACCGATAAATGTGACCGGGCCAGCCACGATGCACATGCATCTGAGGTCGCAGGATGTGTACCATGTGCAATCTGTGTTGAGTTTGTCTGTGTCTATAGCCATCAAGTGCGGCACTTCAGATGCACCAATTGGCTTGAAGGCATCGGCATGACATGCTTGTTCGTATGATCAGTACTCAGACCGAATGTACCGCAAGAGAGAACCAAGCATGCCCAGTGCAAGCCTGTATAGTCAACGAGGAGCTACTGCAAAATGGGAATCTGAATCTTCCACATGCGGGGCGTCAGCGAACTCAAGCTGGTTTGCAGAGATTGCCGGACACATGTGAGTTTGGCATGACGAGCTTTTGGTACCGAGGCAAAATCATGACAACCGAAACGTCTCAGCCAGCTCGGCCACACGTCAATCCAATCCTTGCCTTGTCGGCTCATGACACGGGCTGGAAGCTTCCGTCAGCCGGTTTTTCGTGCCGACTAGTGCTTGTTGCTGGTTGTGTTACCAAAAGTAGGCTGTTCAAGTTGGCAAGCTACAGGATCGAGCCAAGTGGGGTAGGAGGGAGAGGCTCAATAGTGGTGACAAGGCAGTGCGTTGCTCAATCATCGCTGCTCGGCGGACTTTCGCTAGCCGTGTCGACGCTGTCCAACCAAGGCGCAGCACGGCCTGCTGGGGCTGGGGCTCGCGCAGGATCGCCGGAGTTTGGGCTGTGTGTTGCTAACAGATGGCAGCAGAAGGTCCTGCAGGGATTCATTCAGGTCAGTCAGCTCGCCACTGCACATACCCAGATTGACAGAGGAGGTATACTCTTTGTCGCGCCGTTGGTTCACCAATACCGCCATACATAGCAAACCGAGACCTGGATTGGCTTCAGGCTGGGCACCGCTTCCTACATATCTCGGTTTCTGTTGTTTGTGTTACAGCGTCGCAGACCACACTGACTTTGTATCGCTGCTCCGGCTTTCGCTCAAGTCGCAAGATCAGTGCGCTGTTATAGCGCTGGAGGTCTTCCTTGTGTTGCTCAGCAGGTCTTGCTGAATTGTCTCCAGGTATGGTTCCTGAAGGCGATCAGATTGAGCAGACCCCTGGGGAGGTCCACAATCATGAGCCTGAGGTGGACCTGAAGAGCAAAAAGGCCCCAACAGGAGCACGAGCCCGCTCTATCAAGACGCCACTTCAGAGAGAAGCTCTTGAAGCTGCCTTTTTGAGTGAGATACCTACCTTCTCAAGCAGAAGCAGTCTTTCTTGTCATGCCTACTGTGACATGTCAATGTCTGTCTGGTCTCCCATTATACAAGCGCTCAGTATTTTCTGTTGCCTGCAGTCAACCAGTTTCCAGCAGAGGAGGTGCGCAGGGCTTTGGGTGACCGAATCCAGCTTACTGAAAACCAAGTGCAGGTATTAGCAGTGTCCCCAGTCATTGCTTTGAGCAAGCTGCAACAAGGGCTTGTTGTGACAAGCGCAATGCTGCTATAGGTCTGGTTCTCCCACAAGAGGCGCAAGGACAAGAAGAGTCAGCAAGCTACTGCGCCAGCTGCAACAACAGCTGTCTCAAATGGAATGGGTGGCAGCTCAGCAGTGCCAGTTGCAAGCCCTTCTGAAGCACCTTTGGCTTCTGTGCTGTCTGCAAACAGCACTCCTGCTGCAGCACCATCCCACATCCCAATTGCTTCGCTGCCTTCCTTCAGCACGTACCTTGAGAAACCAGCTGCATCAGCACAAGCAAGCCAGGTGCCTGTTGCCACCCCGATCGTCCCCAAGCCCACTGCTGCAGTCATGGCCAGCACTGCTTCTGCTGCTGCACCACCAGCTGTTCCTGCACAGTCGTCGCAGCTGCCAGCATCAGTCCTTATGCCTCATGCTCAACTCAACGGCACAGCAGCACTTCTTGGCCACACCCTGCCTGTCAACTTACTGCCCAGTGCATATCAAGAACCGCAGGCAGAGTCCATTGTCAGGTCCCAAGCTCAGCCTGTATTTCGACCTGAGGCGCACATTCCTGCCCAGACACAGGCCTTGTCTCAAGCACAGAGGCTCAGCACTGCCTTTCCTCGGCAGTTTCTGCCCAACCAGTATCCTCCCCAGTCATTCATGGCAGCTCAGCAGGCTGCGCGATTAGCCCCTGGAATCACTGTGTCTAACTTCCAGCCTAGCTTTCCTGTACAGCCAAGTCCTGTCAGACCCATCGCCTCCCAGACATTCACCCCGGCAGCAGCACCTTCATCTGGAGCTGCCACACCAGCTTCTTGGCTAGCTGCACGGAGCTCTCCCATTGTGTCAGAAGCTCACTTGCCATCCCCTGCTGCGAGGCCTGCTCCAGAGGCTGCTTACGCCAATGACAGCCACCCACAATCCATGCATGAGGACTCAGACGCAGGCACGGAGGAGTTTGAGGCAGCGCATGAGGACCGTGTGGTGCATGCGGAGTACCGTGAGCTTGTAGAGCAGGCAAAGCAGTGGTTGCCTGTGCCATACAGGGGTGATGGACCACCGCTGGCCTTTGTGTTTGATGACCCACCGTCTGCAGATGGCAATGATGCTGACGATGCTGGCGGTGCTGTCAAACGAAAGCGTGTCATGGTTGATGGCTATGAGATGGAAGAAGATGGGGAAGACGGCATGAATGTGAGCCTTTGCCTATTGATTTGCCATTCCATGGCACACTTAGTGTGTTTGTTTGTAAATCTGTTGCAGTTCTCTCTGCAGAATTTGCATGTCTACTCATCATGCCTTGGTGGCATATCTTGGGTCACAATGCTTGCTGTTGTGAGACACACATTGCATGCAAAATGGCTTTACACAGATTAGTAGAACTCTTTCAGCTAGTTTACATGTGCTGACAAGTAAGGCAATCCTGTGTGCTGCAGTTCAAGAAGGCGCGCCTGAACCCAAATCAGATTCGGCGTCCCCCAAGTGCTGGCAAGGGCGGCAAAGAAGATGCAGAGAGGAGAGCCTATAGGGAGGCAGAAAGGGCACAAATACTCGCTAAGAGGGTTGAGCAAACCATGATGAAGGTGTGAATGGAACATGCAGCGCACAGATACTTGTGACAAGGCTTTTGGTGCTGTTTTCACGCAACACAAGCCTTGTGCAGCGTGCTCAGTGTGCTGGTCCATAAAGAGTGACCTAGGGTGTGTCGTTGCATTATGCCACATCTGAAATCTCTCATTGCGCTAGACAGCATCTAATGTTAGTGCATCACCAGCATTTGGGACAGTAGCCAGCTAAACCATTGCCCACCTGCAAGAGCAAACAGTTGCAGCATCATTTGCTGTCATTCACAGGACAAGGAACGCATGGAACGAGAGAAGAAGCGCGTCAAAGAGAAGTTGGAAAGGGAGAAGAAGAAGGATGAGGTGGCACAGTCCAAGGCTGCAGAAAAACTGAGGCAGTTTCATGAGAGGGAGGCCAAGAAAGCAGCAGAGCGTGCTGAAAAGGAGAAGAGAGCTGAGGAAAGGAAACGCTTGCAAGATGAGAAGCGCAGGTGAACATTACTCTGTGTTGATGTTTGTATATGCTGTGTCTGTTCTGTTGCTGACAGTGCTGTCAGCTTTGGCATACAGTGATGACCTTGTCTGAGTGAGAACTTTGTTGCAACAGGCTAGCATCACAATGTGCCCATCGTGATGCATCGGCACATTGGATGTCCGCATGTCACTGCAATAATACACATCACATTTAACTTTTGGTCACACACAATGTTTCTCGCTAGGAGAGGTCGTCAAACACAGTATTGGCTGCTGTCATGTTCAGCTTCTTTGCCAACCTATGTTGTCTTCTCTTGCTGTTTGTGATTTCTGCTTCTTCTGCTGTCATGTTCAGCTTCTTTGCTGACCTATGTTGTCTTCTCTTGCTGATCTCTGCTTCTTCTGCATAGGGAGAAGGAGCTGCTGCGTGCATTGGCTGCTCAAGAGCGTCAAGCAACTCGGCTGCGCTCACGTGACGTCAACACTGGTCCTAAGGATGACTTGGACATTGAGTGGGAGCAGCTCATGGAAGCTCATCACCAAGCTGGGTAAGCGCATACATCAGCATCAAGTTTGATAGTATGGCCAGTGATGGCAAGCCAAGCTGTGCTTTGTTGCTGATCTACTCTTCAGAGCTTTTATTGAGTGTGATCTTGCGTGCCCAGTTGTGCGCAGGATTACAAACTTTTTATGAACAGTATTAGCAAGCAGAGATACAACTAGTCATGCCTGAGACATGTTGAGCTTTCCACTGTTTGTGCTATAGGTATGGCTCAGGCACAGAGGATCAGCCAGATCAGGGCACTGACAGTCTGCCAGAGAGGCCTGAATTTCCACCTACCAGCCTTAATCTTGTGCCTGCTTTTGCTGCTGACTTGCCACAAAAGGAAGGCAGCGACATCCTGATGGTGGCTGCCTTCCTGCAAAGCTTCAGTGGCCTTCTTGGGCTGTCATCTGTCACTGTGGACAACCTGCTAGCAGCTGGTCAGCACCCAATAACTTTGCACTGCTTGTTGTCAATTTTCTGAGATGCATGTGTCCCACTGCCCGGCAGATTTCTTGACCATCTTCTGACTGTACAATGCTGGCTGCCACTCATGGAAGTACAAAGCATCTAACAATGCTTGCGGTGATTGTAGCACAAGCTTTAGTGTCAGACTTGTAGAGCTCTTTTAGTAGGCTCCTGTTACAACAGCATAAACCATCGTCCCCTTGTCAGACTTGGAGTTGTTGCTTACATCATTGTGCATGCATTGACTGAGGTTGTGCAAATGCAGTTGTCAATGGTGAGCAGTCACAGCTGCTTGGCCAGATCCACATTGCTTTGCTGCGCCTGCTACAAATGGACCTGGAGGAGGCTCATGCTACCGGTGCCATACAGGTCAGCCTTCTTGGACTCCCTCAGACAGCTCCGTACATCTTGCTCCTGACCACATTCTGTGCGGCACAGTACTATTTCTAAAATATATTTGTTGTCACTTCGTGTTTTCAGACATTCTTGCCATGCATGTTGACTGCTATGTGAGGCACAGATTAAGACGCAGTTGCTTCACAGATTTCCTTGATCATTGTTATGCTTGGTGTTCTTGTTCTTGCCATCCTTGGCTGCATCACCATCATGGGATCCAGCTGAGCAATGTAGTTACAGGTGAATTGTGTTGACAGCTGATGGCATTTGGCATTTGTATGCAGGGTGGAGGTGCAACCAACTTCATGGATAGGGCCATCATCAATTGCGCCCATGCATTGGAGGAGGCCTGGGCCTGGGGCTTTGATGTGGACGTCTGGCGGGCCCATCTTAATGCCCAGACTTGGCCTGAGGTATGTACAGCCAGATGGCCTTCCCTGATTGTGCTTGTTGGTATCTCTGTTGCTTGCCAGCTGTTGCGCCTGTATTTTCACAAGATTCGTGTTCAAAGCTCAGACCCCCAGCAGCTTGCTGCCAGCAAGGAGCATTTGCGGCTTGTCCAGGAATGGCTGTGCTGTGTGTCGACAAGCATTCTAGCATGTTGTCACATATTCAGCAATCACTGCCCCGCGAGTTTGACACAACACATCTTAGCATTTTGCCGCCTGCTCAGGGCATTGCTTTCCCTGTGACTTGACAGGACACTTAAAGCCTAGCAGCAGAACTTGATTTCCTGATCCATGTGCTTGTCCACTAGGGTAGATACCTGGCAAAAACGATTAGCTGGAGCGCCTGTAAATTATTGTTGTTATTATCATTATCATCATCATCATCATCATTATGATGATTATCAAAATTATTATTATTATCAACATTTGATTATTACGTGCTTGTCCACAGGTCTTGCGCCAGTACAGCATTGCCATGGGGCTAGGGCAGAAGCGGCCAAAGCCAGGGCGTCAGCCCCGGCGCAAGCCCAAGATGGGAACAGAGGGAGAGGACATCGTCAAAGATGAAGCCGGCCGTGTCACCCTTGTTGCCCCAGCTCGCTTTGGGCTGGGCACCGTCAAGGGAGCAGCCTACAAGGTGCTGCAGGATGTTGGGCCAGAGGGGCTGGCAATTCCAGAGATTGCCCGCCGCATCCAGGAGCAAGGCTTGCGAGACCTCACCACCAGCAAGACTCCTGAGGTACCGATCATTTGACAGTACACCAGCAGCAGCAGCAAGACTCCTGAGGTCCTCATCAGCTGACAGTGCATTAGCAGCATCTCTGCATGCTGAGAGAGTGCAGCATGAAGTTGAAGTTGCGGGCTGACTCATGCTTGTTAGCAATGCCTTTCCCATTGGAAACATAGTGTTGCAGAGTAACATGCTGATGCTTGACAGATTGTTAGGGTGTCCAATGCGTCAAGTCAGCTTCAGGACAGAATCTATGGGTGGTGTTGCAGCGAAGCTCCATTTGCATTGCATGTCAGACTCGTGACTGAATTGAGCCATGTGCTGTTGCAGGCTTCAGTTGCTGGAGCCCTGTCACGTGATGTCATCTTTGCCAGAGTTGCTCCATCTACCTACGCCCTCAAAGCCAACATTGCTCTGCACAAGTGAGCCCCCCATAGCTTTTGTCCCACAGTGCACTGTGTGTACAAAACAAGACATGTTGGTTATGACTTTGTTGAGTTTGTGGTCACCATCTGTTGCATGTGACAAATTGTCAGCTGCAATGTTGGTATTGTATCAGCCACATGTTCTTGCCAAATGTGTTTAGATACCTTGCTTCCTGAAATTCACTGCTCATGCAGCAGTGTACACTCTCATACTGCGCCCTTCAGCTTAATAGCAATAAGGTTCAGTGGTTGGTAGGGTGCAAGTGTGCTTTATGGCTTCTGTGGCATGTACATCTTGCTTGGCAGTTGAGTAAATACTGTCTGGTTCTCTGCAGGTCTGGTGCAAATGTTGTCAAAGCAGAGATCAAGGCAGAAGAGGTCAAGACTGAGGTATGCACTTGTGGGCACTGCATTACAACAGCTATCTAGTCCTGCATGCTCAGGTCTAAATCACATTGAAGCGTCAGTCAACAGAGTCCTATGCTATTGCTTTGCTGTTCTCTTGACCCCTGCATTGAGGCTGTTGCATAGCCTTCAGTCAAGGTCAGTCCTGCAGGTGAAAGCCGAGCCAGTGGTGCAGGCAACTGCGCAGGACAATTGTGTCAAAGCTGAAGCTGGGCAGCATCAGCACGAGGAGGACGATGACACTGGCTCCGAAGGAGATTCTGATGAAGATGAGGACTATGAGGTCAGTGTCTCAAATTGTGGGCAGGCAGCATGCAAAGCACAGTGCACACCAGCTGCTGTCTACAGCTGGCACTTCAACAAAAACTGTAAAGACATGCTGTATACCTCCATGGCTGCCACTTGTCCTGCATTTCCTGCAAAAGCTGTCTAGGATATCTTACACTGATCTAATTGTGCAGCCTGTGATCATCACCAGGTGCTGCTAGGTTCTATGTCCATCTTTGAAATCTGTTTGTCGCTGTTGCAAGCTGGATTTCTGTCTGACTGGTTCGCTGCAACTCACAGAGCAAGGCAGATGCTGGTGAGAGCTGGCTGCAGCATCTCAAGACTCATGAGTATGATGATCTGAGCTTTGAGCAGCGAGTAAATGTCTTGAGGACGCTCGTGCACTTGGCGCTTGATGGGCCTGCTGTCAGGGCTTCCCTAGATAGCCGCATTGAGGAGGCTCAACGAGTCCGCAAACAGATGTGGGAAGAGGCCAAGGTGATACATGTGCTGCTGTACAATAGTCTCATACCATAATTGGCCAGGCTGGCAAATTACCTTTCTCAAGCTGCGCAGAAAGCATAGCTTCTCAACAGTCCTCTGCACTCCATTCGTGCATTTGTTCATCTTTTTTCCCATCAATCGAGATCATTATTTTCAGATTTACTTTGTGTCAAATATGGGCTTTGCCCACATATGGGCTCCACCCACATTTGACACAAAGTATATCTGAAATCAATGACCTCGCTTGATGGAAAACAGATGAAAGAGAAGTGTATCCAACCGCAACATATACTTGGACATATGCCATGAGATCTGCCCATACCTTTGCTACTAGACTCCATCGTGTTATGCGCTTCATCAGCTGCGACAACATTTCTTGCACTGCAGATCGAGAAGCGCCTACGGCAGCAAGAGGCCGCTGAGAAGGCCAAGAAGTCAGCAGAAGATGCTCAGCGCGCTTTGGATGCCTACAACGCCAACACAGACTCTCCAGCCCATGACTCTGTCCCACCTGCTCACACAGGTGAAACCAGCGGCTCTGCAACAAAAGCTCAGCAGCAACAGGCTGAGAGCAATGCAGGCGCCAGCACCAGCCAATCAGCCCAGCAGCAGCAGCAGCATCCTGAAGATGAGCTGTCAGCTGCTGCTGCTTCCAAGCTGCGGCAGCAGCAGCGAGCAGAAACCATCAGACGAGCAGATGAGGTGCATGCAATCAGGGGTGAACCACTGGGGCTAGACAGGCGGCATAACAGGTACTGGCATCTGGCCGCCCACCAGGAAGCAGGTTCAGCAGCTGACCCAAGCTTGGGCAGGATCTTGGTTGAGAGTCACCAAGATGGCAGTTGGCGACTGCTTGGTCAAGCACACCAGATCGAGCAGCTTCTGTCCAGCCTTGAGCGTAAAGGTGCTCGCGAAGGCGTGCTGCACAGTGCGCTTGTGCGCCATCAGAGCAGCATTGAGCGTGGCATGCCAGCCTACTCCTGCCACATGCCGCCTACCCTCGAGGAGCAGACACAACAGCAGCGGTCCAGACTTGACATGGAGCACCATACATGCCTGTGGAACTTGTCTCTACAGGCTCTGCCCTACCTGCATGATCAGGATCCTATCACCGGTCTGCCAACCCACAAGGGTGAGCCCTCCAGCCTCACCAAGCTCAGAGCTGACATGCTCAGAGTCGAGGCGGCGCTGCCGCTGAGTGCCATGAAGGATGCAGTGTGGAACAGTGAGGTCTGGCAGGCGACAGTGAAGGGCGCACAGTCTGCGCTGCAGCTGAGGCAAGCCCTGGGCCAGCTGGAACT
>JAABUW010005062.1_pt1 | contig 17446 bp, 13 predicted proteins | sample 5560081 | NCBI WGS metagenome assembly JAABUW01 (sample SAMN10711882, study PRJNA513363) | rock metagenome | isolation source: Antarctica rocks | place: Antarctica: Victoria Land, Knobhead sud | reverse complement strand
CGCCGACGACATGGCTTTTGCTGATTGTAGCTGTTGAACTGGTTCGTCGTGTGGGAAAAGTGTGAAGCTAAAGTGAGACTTTGAAAGTGTAGCTTTTATGACAGGAGAAGCTGGTGGTGCGGTGGACGGGAGTATAATGGGTGAGGTGGGAAAGTTAATATGAGAGAGACAGAGAGAGAGAGGAAGAGAGATGAAGTTGGAGTCAACTTGAGGTTACACGACACAGAGGAAAGAGGAAACGAAAAGTAGGCCCTTCTTCTAAACCCTGCCCTTCCTTTCCTTCCCTTCCATTCCTATCTTCGATAAGGGAAAGCAGTCGTCCATCGTCATCGACCTCGTCTCCAGATCTTTGGGCCACTGCCATCGGGCATCTTCTCGGAGCTACCCCTCCGTTAGCCCTAAAGTCAACCCCGCATCTTCAACTCGTAGTAGGATGTCTGGCCCTTCGGCTTGGGACTCGACGTGCAAGGTCAATGGTCACGAGAGCAGGACGTCCTGAGCTTGGCGCTTAGCTTAGTAGAACAAACATCCGCTGACTCATCTAAGTGCGTCTTCAAGTAAGGTACGGAATCAGCATGCAGCGGCCCAAAATGCCAATTCCTTCTTCTTTTACTCTTGCATCATTCATATACTTACCCCTTTTACTTGACGATCTTGCAGACCAAGTCCTGCCCCTCGACCGAGTCGCCTTCCTTGACCTGCAAGCTGTCAATCTTGCCAGAGTGTGGCGCGCTGATCACCATTTCCTGCACCACATATCCCGTTAGCAACTTTTTCTTCAGGGAGCGCAATCAAAGAACGAGGGGAGGGTGAATCGCACCATCTTCATGGCACTCAGAACAGCAACCGGGTCTCCCTTCTTCACCTCCCCACCCTCATGCACCCTCACCTCCACCACCACTCCCGACATTGGCGCTCCCACTTGACTACCGTCATTGCTGTCCGCCTTCGGTCTGCTAACGTTCTCCACGCCCGCGTGTGTATCATCAACCGTCACCTGCCTGACCTCTCCGTTCATCTCGTAGAAGACCTCACGCTGCCCAGTCTGCTCCGAGAGCGGTCCGATGGCGAGCAACTTCAGGATCAGCACTTTACCCTTCTCCAACTCAACGTGGAATTCCTCGCCTTGCTCCGGTTTCGAAAGGAAGAATCTCGTCGGCAGTACGCTCAAGTCACCGTATTTCGCCGTGAACTTCCTGTAGTCTTCGAATACCTTGGGGTACATGGCGTAGCTGGCAACGTCGCACTCCGACGCACTGCCGAATTTCTCGTTGATGTCCTTCTTGATTTTTATGAGATCTATTGGCTCAAGCGAAAGACCAGGTCGCTTGTCCAGCTTCTTGCGCCCACGAAGAGCGTCTGATCGCAACGGCTCGGGGAAGCCTCCGTACGGTTGACCCATCATTCCTTCAAAGAACTCTAGCACTGATCCTGGGAAGTCTAGCTCCTTCGCCTTCGTTTGAACATCATCGTAGCTGAGATTGTTTGATACCATGAACTGAGCCAAGTCCCCGACAACTTTTGATGTTGGCGTTACCTTCACAATGTCGCCGAGCAGGTCGTTCGCTTGTTCGTACGCTTTCTTCGTCTGAGCCCATTGAGCGCCGAGGCCCAATTGCGAGGCTTGGAAGATCAAATTTGTCAACTGCCCTCCCGGAATCTCATGTTCGTAAACTTCTGTGTCAAAAAATCACTTAGCAATGTTATCAATAGGGCGATGCAAACGAAAATAATAGAAAAGGGAGAATAAGAGATGAGGATGGAGCAGCTCGTGTGTCAAAAAAACACTTAGCAATGTACTCAATAGGGCGATGCAAACGAAAATAATAGAAAAGTGAGAATCAGAGATGAGGATGGAGCAGCTCGTGGAGTTAGCCCGAAGAGGACTCTTTCATCTTCGCGAGCTTGTTGGCATGCTTCGGTGTCTTGAGGTGCTTCTGGAAGTCGGCGTAACGGGATGAACGACTTACCAGGATCTGGTCCTGTCAACCCAGCCTCGAAAGGTGAGTAGAGAAGACGCAACTGGGCCCAGTAACCATCTATGGCGCGGACGTGATGTCCGTTGATACCTGGTTCTAGTCCAGTACCTTCAAGTGACGCTAATAATGCACCAATACTGGGCTGAGAAGTCATCCCAGACATGCTGTCAGTTGCCGTATCCACCGCGTCTGCACCAGCGTTCGCACAAGCAACGTAAGTGGCGACACCAGTGCCCGCAGAATCGTGGGTGTGGACATGGATTGGGATGTCTGGGTACTTCTTCCTAATGGAACCGATGAGCATGGTGGCAGCTTTTGGCTTCATGACACCAGCCATATCTTTGATGCCGATAATGTGAGTGCCAATCTTGACGATCTTCTCGATCAAGCCCATGTAGTACTCCAGATTGTACTTCTTGTGCGGGTTCAGCATATCACCACTGTAGCAGACTGTAGCCTCTACGACACCGCCCGCTTTTTGCACGGCTTTAATACCAACCTCAAGCTGATCGATATCGTTGAGAGCGTCAAATATTCGGAAGACATCGACACCATACCTCTTTGCTTGTTCGCAAAAATGGTAGATGGCATTGTCCGGCAATGATGAGTAGGCCACACCGTTAGCGCCTCTCAGCAGCATCTGGAAAGGGATATTAGGGATCGCTCTCCTCATCTTCCGTAGACGGTCCCATGGATCTTCGTAGAGAAAACGCATTGCAACATCAAATGTTGCTCCACCCCAACACTCAAGACTGTATGCGTTGGCGTAAGCGTGGCTCGTTTCCTTGGCGATGTTGAGCAAGTCAACGGTTCGGACTCTCGTAGCAAGCAACGACTGGTGAGCATCACGCCATGTGGTATCCATGATGAGACATCCTGTGTTTTCTCGTACTGCCTTAGCGTATGCTGCCGGACCCTCGCTGTCAATGATGTATTTCCATCCTTTGGTACAAGGTACGGAGGTATCGATTAGTTTGTTGTTGTCATCATAAAGCTCGGGCATAATGATATCGCCTTTGAATTTGGGCTCACCAATTTGGCCTTTGATGCTACTGCCGTTAACGGCCATGTCTCCAAGATAGGCCAAAAGCTTCTGCGCTCTGTTTTGACTTCCTACAAGGGCGAACAGCTCCGGCGTATCGTCAATGAATGTTGTCCAGCAGGTACCTTCGATGAATGTGGGATGTGTCAAAAGAGATCCCAGAAAGGGTATGTTAGTCTTGACTCCTCGAATACGGAACTCGACCAACGCTCGCAGCATCTTTCTCCGCACAATCTCGTAGGTTGATGCGAGGCACGTGCATTTGACCAACATAGAATCGTAATGCGGTGTGATGATCGCACCAGCAAAGCCATTGCCACCATCCAGACGTACACCGTTGCCGCCAGCAGACCGATAGACCTCGATCTTACCAGTATCCGGAGAAAAGCCATTGGCAGGGTCCTCAGTCGTGATGCGACACTGGATGGCAAAGCCACGAATGGATATCTTCTGCTGCGTCAAGCCTAGTTGCTCAAGTGTAGCACCCGCTGCGATCTGGATCTGAGCCGCAACAATATCGATACCTGTGATCTCTTCGGTGATGGTATGCTCGACCTGGATACGAGGATTGATTTCAATGAAATAGTGTCTGTGCTGCTGGTCCACGAGGAACTCTGCAGTACCTGCATTCCGGTAGTTGACAGATTTGGCCAGTCTTACGGCGTCCTCAAGTATCGTATCTCGGACTTTCGTGGGTAAATCCTTTGCGGGAGCAAGTTCAACGACTTTCTGATGTCTTCTCTGCACACTACAGTCTCGCTCATAAAGATGGACAACATTACCCGTGCTGTCTCCGAGAAGCTGTACCTCGATATGCTTTGGCCGGTCCAGGAATCTTTCGACAAAGACCGTGCCATTTCCAAAAGCGGACTTGGCTTCTGAAGTAGCTCGCTCGAAGGAATCTTTCAAAGTACCCTGTTCACGGACGACTCTCATGCCTCTCCCGCCACCACCAAAGGCAGCTTTGATGATGATCGGAAAGCCGTACTCGTCAGTGAAAGCTTTCACGTCCTCATATTTCTCCACAGGACCCTCCGTGCCTGGTACGACTGGTACTTTGCTTTTGATAGCCAAGGTACGCGCAGAAACTTTGTCACCGAGTTTGTCAATCGTCTCAGGTGTTGGTCCTACAAAGATCAGGCCTGCTGCTTCCACGCCTCTAGCAAATTCCGCGTTCTCTGAGAGGAAGCCATAGCCTGGATGAATCATATTGACACCATGCTGTTTTGCGATCTTGATGATCTCATCTCCAGCCAGATATGCGCCCACAGGTGTGTACTGTCCACGTTTACCAATCACATAGGCTTCATCGGCTTCTGGTCATAGGTAAATGTATAAGCAGAAGTGCAGTGCGGGAAGAATGAGTAGCGTTACTGACTTTGCCTGTGCATACTGAGTCGATCCTCATAGCTATGAGTGTCAGCTTCGTCCCCAAGATCTGGGGGACTGTATAGACTACCTGAAGACTGCGACCGTCTGTAGCGAAAGCTCGTGGGCCTAGCAGAAGTACCCGAGTCAGCTTTAATTGCCTGTAAGATGTGAAGTCCCATCCCACACTGATAACGTTGAAGCAATCATGTCAGGGTATTTACCGTCCTGAAAATCTGAAGTAGGAATCTCGTATCAGTCAATTGTTCCCACCACTCAAACCCAGCCTGCATTGACCTACTCGTATCGCTGTGGAGAAACGTCAGCACAGCATCCGTCGACCTCAATGTTCACGGCAGGGAAGCTCACGAATCTCTCCTCTATTAGCCACTGCATTATTCCAATACATACGTATCAGCCAGAATCCAAATGTGTATCCTCAATGGCTTCCTGGGGCCTTGGGGAAATCCGCACCCAAGATCTTCTTCAACTCCATAATAGTACTATTCGCCCTCATCCTCTGGTGCACGGAATGATCCTTGCCGGAGTGTCCGGCATCGAAGACTTCGGCATACTGATCGTTCTCAGCACTGTGAGCCATGGTGGAGCTCGCTCCTGAGCTCCGAGCCCGTGGGGGTGAGGAAAACGAGGGACAGGACTTTGTACGCCCAATCGATGACTCAAGGAAGCGTGAAAAGGATACAAGCTGTAGTGGACATATGCCAGTGCGATACAAAAGAATTTATGAAATCATAGGTGTGTTGAGAGTTGTGGGCCAAAAAATATGTATTTTAAGTGGGTAGGGTGGGAGAGTGGGGTCGGTCAGCCTTGGCTCATCTACGGGGAGCGAAAGGAAGCTGGTGGCTGGCTGCCTTCGAAGCCCGTGTCACACGGGTTTCAAACCGATTCGGATACGTATCCAAACTACTTGGTAGGGTTCTCGATTAATCATAGTGTCCACATTATCTTCAAACCCGCGGGGGTGTTGCAGACTGGCCAGTCGTCACAGCTGCCTGGATGGTCATGTATGGTAAAATCTGTTCCTTCAATAAACCTCCTATCCATCAAGTACAAGTTGGAAGTTAGCTGAAATCCCTCCAGACGCTTGCTTGTAATACACTGAAGCTTGACCTCGTGAGATGAAGCTAAACACCGCAAATGTTTTGTATGTCCATGTCAAAGCTACCGTATGACCCGTTTGCGCCTTCACTGATTAGGTATGGTCGGAGTCCTTCCGGGACTTGCTTCCCATTTAAAACATCACGCTGTTGCGCCGTCTAGAAGGCTCGATATCCAGTAGCCTGGGGAGTGATGCCATTCGTTTGGGAGTATGGCGCCGGCATTGGGCTGCTTCCTCCTTGCGTGAGCATCAACCTCGACCCACCAAGGATGGGCGTGCTGTCCTCCTCTTTTTGGTTCTTGGCCTCCCGAGCTTTGCGCTCTTCATTGTCCTTCTTAAGAATTTCGATTGTCGACGACTGCTGGCTCATGTAGTTGATCATGAATGGCATGCTGAAGTCGTTGAGACCATGGCGCCATGACAGCTCCATGACGACGTTGAGGCGGATGAGATCATAGCAAGCGTAGAGCATACCCACGTAGCATTCTCGACTGCCAATGTCGACGAACTGTGCAACCATAAGCTGTTGTGTCTCGGACAAAGGGCATCTAGGACTTACGTAGCGGAGCAGGTCTTCAACCACATCGCTCTTCTCAGAGATCGCGGCCGTTTCAATCGCATCCTTGTAGAGCTTGTCTTGCTTTGACAGTGCAATCGACTTCTCCCATCTCTTGTTTTTACGATAGATGTTGGCGGCAACCTGTCGGAAGAAAACGAGATCGTGCTTTTCCAGTCGCGACGCCAACTCTACAGCATCGTAATTAGTGTAGTTCTCGACGGAGTCTCGCAGCGTCTTATAGTCTTCCTCCTCTATCAACAGATCATTGATCGCGTCGTTCACAGTCTTCTTGTTCTGACCTTGGACGCTAAGGAGGAATGGTTTGATCAGCGGATGGTCGTCAGACTTTTTGAACATGCGAACAACTCGGTTAACGTCAATTCGGGCTGTCAACGCTTGAAGTAGATCAGTAAGCAGTGATGGCTGCTGCTCGCGGTAGAAATTGAGGGCACGGTAGTAGATCTCCAAATTGGCGACCTTAGCAACGATGTCTTTAAATGAGTGATGCTCCCAAGCATCGGCAGCACGCTCGATCATTGCTAGCGCAGCATTATCCCATTCGTCATCGTGGCAGTAGAGAAAGATCAGCTCGGGCCAGAGATGAGCTTCCTCGCATGCGCGAACCATTTTAGGCATGTTGATACGAGCCCAGAAAAGCTTGAGGTGCTCCATGACTCGCTCCGGATGATACTTGGAGAGGGCGACACCAAGCTCTGTGAACATGCCTTTGTGGGCACGCTCGAGACCAAGTCCAGCTTCAAGTAGTGAGATGAGCTCATCGAAATAGCCATTGTGCTCGTATTGCTTGACAAGACCTTGAAGCTCTTCGGCGTGAACGATTAGGTTGAGACCGCATATTTGCGCAAGACGAAATTCCTTCTTGGCAACGCAGGCCTCGCTAACTTGTTTCCACACTTTGACACTATTCGCCTTACGTGCGCATTCGACAGCTGCTTGGTAGTCTTCAAGATGTACAAGAGTGGTAGCAAGCTTAGCCCAGTTGGAGATGCTAGTGAAGAAAATCTTAGCAGCCTGGTGGTAACCCTCCTCGTAGGCTTTGTCACCAGAGGTTTCGACATCCGCAACATTAGAGGAGTGTAGAAAGTCCTCTAGCTGGCTCAGTTGATCCAACCGGGCATAACAGAAGGCCAGGGCAGTATCGATTGCGGGCTCCCGTCGTGTCTTTCTTGCCATCCGTAGATACTTGACCAATTCTTCGTCCTTGCCAGCGCTAGTAGCGTACTCAATGACTTCGTTGTGGTTGCTTGGATCATCAGCACGAATGTAAGACTCAATCGCATCACCAATGCGTAGACCGTCTAGTTGAGCCTTTGCAACCTTGCTCCACACTTCAGGGATCTCGACCCGCTCGGCATATTCTTGCGCACGGTCAATGCTGACAATATGCTCCACGAGAACGTTGGAAGCCGCAACGTGGTTGTCTTCTTTCTTGTAGATCTCGAACGCCTCTTCAAACATTCCTTGCGAGATGCACATATTCGCAATCTCTTCCGTGTTGTAGGCTGAAAGTTGGTGAATGTACTCCATGACACGACCTTTGTCAGCTTTTGCTGCTGTGAGCATCAAAAGGCTTTGAAGACTGCCATTGTCACTGAACGGGGAGGGCTCGAGGATAATCTTTTCCAAGAGCTCGATCAGTTCCGCCGGGAGGTCAGCATCCAAGAAAGCTTTGACAGCAACCGAGACTTTCTCAGGCTCAGTGGATTCGGGTACAGCAGTGGCAACTACTTGATCAACAAGCGATCTTCGCTGAGCATTGTTTTCATTTAAAACGAAAGCCCAGATTTCAGGGTCAGCTCGCTCTAGGAGATAACGAGCTTGTGCCTTGAACATTGAGTTCTCGTTGGTGATATTGATTAGCTCGAGGTCATTTTGTCCTTTGCGATATGCGATGTATGCGAGGTTTGGATCCCGCTTCTCGCAATACTTCCCAACGGTCAACGGGTCGTACATGTCATTTTCCTTAAGAAACTTCTCAGGATTATTATTGCTATCGATGTATATCTTGGCGAGGGCATTGTAGACAGCCTGCTGTTGGTTGCCGCTGGCAAGCGTAGCTTCAAGAAATGGTAGGAGAAGCTTGAGACGATTCCGTGACTCAACTTCAGAGACGAGGTCGTCAATAGGGATGGAAGCGGGATGGACCGACTGTAGGAGATTCTTGATGATTTGTTCGTCACAATCAACATCCAGAAGGGCGCCGATGACGTAGGGAGTTCTAGCCGGATTGACTCGCTGGACGTAGACCTCAATCGATTTGAATTGCTGATTCTGGTATAGATAGAGTACCAAATCATGAATAAAATTGAAGCGATCGCAAACAATGATTAGCGGTAATTGTTCCGTTAGATGAGCTTCTTTCAGGAAATTCTTGACCTTTTCTGGATTGTAGAAATTATTGTCCCGACATATCCGCTCGACTTCGGTGGTCTGCTTCATTGCAGTTGCGGCCTCGATGTACTTGAAGACCACTTCTGGATCCTCGCTCAAGTTCACGATGCTGCCGAGGTAGTAGTACAGACCTTCAGCTGTGCGATACTTCTCGAAAAGGTCAATCAGACGGTGCGGTCCCAGCAATTCGGAGTATTTTGTGGCAATCTGATAGACAGCATGGAGATTCTGTCGAATGTTGACCTTGAGCATCTCGTTCATACAGTCAAGCGATTGCTCCAACGACATGCGTCCGAAATAATTAACTAGCCATTCGGGATTGAGCTTGTCCGTGCGGACTATGTTTCGCTTGACTGCAGCCGGATCGTCAGAATTCTCCAAAGCTCGCTGGTATAGCTGAGAATTCTCGCAGAGCTGCGCTACCCTCGCCCGGTCGTAGTGCGTGAACATCTCGTTCCCAAGAATAGCATCGGCCACCTGAGGGGCATTGATGAGATTCATTTCTAAAAGTCGGGTTTGTAGGTGACCTTGCTCTGGCTGATTGGCCTTGAGGGCATCCAGAAGGAATGCGGTAGCTTGCTGGTACAAATTCTGGGACTGGAAAACGTCGACAACACGTTCCACATCTACCAGCGGCCCGCTCTCGTCATTGACGAGAGCTATAGCGAATTCTGCTCCTTTTTCCGGGTTGTGTGCTACGATATTTCGGATGAGGGCTGCAAAATCCGGCTGGTACCCTGTCTTTTTGACGAATGGGAGAATAGCTTCGACTTGACCAGTCATGGCTAAGGCGGGTATGACTTTGTGTGGAACGTTGGCAGTTGAGTATATCCTCAGTGCAAACGCGGGATCGTATGGCTGCGCTGCATCTCCAAGCTCTTCTGAGCACTCAAGCTTGTTCTCATTTAGCCACTTCTCGATGAGATGCTTCCGACTCTGTTGAAGTACCAGTCTACCAAGCTCTAGACTCTCTAATTTGTTGAGCGGTCCTTTGTCAAGCAAGGTCCCAAAGTATTGTAGATGAGGCGTTAGACCACTTCCTTGTGACGGTAAACCCTGAAATCTCGCTGTTGTCTGAGGCGTACGCAGGAAGCCTCGAGGTGAGTTCGCTGCGACCTTGGCAGCCTCTGTGTACTGACCAGAAGCCATCAATTGTTCGAATTGTTGGGCATAGAGGTTGTCTGCTCCAGGCAGTCCAGCTCTTGAGGCCAATTTGAGAGCGAGTTGGCCGTTGGCTGGATTTTGAAGTAAGTATGGGATGATGGTATTCTCATCAACATTGACTGAGAGTACCTGCCCCTTCCGGTTGACGCCGACAATACCCGACGAATCAGAGTCAAGCGCAGTTGTAAATATTGTCTCGGCCGAGATCCGATTCATGAAGATGCAGGTAGCAGTCTCCAAGTCGTAGAGATGGATGAAGCCGTATTTCGTCACCATGTATATCACGCTGTACTTCTGGGACACTTGCATGGCCACGGGGAAATCATTCACAGCTTCTGGTGGAAAGTATACATCAACCTGCTTCTTGGCGAAGACAGGGTTTGACGGCTGATGATCGATCTCCACCACGTGTAGCTTGGCTGATGTAGCTGACCGAACAGCGAAGGTGAAGACTCGTGTGTCGGCAGAGGCTCCTTCCAGGCGGATCGTTCCAAAAGCTGCGGCATGAGCCTCGATGGCCTGACTTATACCCCGTTCTTTTGAGTACAGCTGCATTTGACCTACAACGCGGCCTTGTTGCTGGGAGATTCCAACAACGGCCATCCACTTCCCGTCTTCATTTACACGATAGTTGATAATTTGGCAGCCCTGACGACTGTCAGATATGCTCGATAATATAATATCCTGAACTTACCGACAGATTGCCGTTCCGGTCGAAAACCTTGTGTGGGGAAGTCGGAGGCTGCTCGAATACGTTCCAGTGATATACTGCAGTGTCCGTGACCAAACCTAAACTATCTGGGCTAAACCACTTCCAATATGTGACATCCTCTAACATTGTGTTTGAATTGACCTTGAGCTTCTGCCCCAAATCGAAGATCTGTAATGTCCGCTGCTGGGCCTTAAGTGCGATGACCTGCTTGGACCAATGCATGATTGCACTGTCGGCCTTGATAGGCCTCTTGATTATCTCATTATTGTTCTTGAGGTTGACAATGATAACATCTGGGCTGGCACCCTCTTGGGTTTGTTGACGAACGCATATGTAGTGGTCGGACTCTAAAGTCTGGTATACCGTCAATATATTTCCAAGGCATGGTCGGGCAGAATATAGCTTACGCAAGAATTGAATCCTATAGATTTTTGCTTCCCAGGTGTCAGTGAGATTTGGCGGAGGAAGCAGCGTGAGCTCCGTTAGCTGGGATTTACCTACGTCAATCTCCGTAGACGTCAACTGGAAAGCGACATAGGTCAGCAAACAGCATCACCACAGACAGATACTCCAGGAATTGTTCACCTGCAAGAGCTCAGTGAACCGGATGGGCAGGACGTTGGCCGCCATGGTTATGTTGTTGTTCAGGGATACTCATCCACCAACTGCACGCTGTCACGGTCGCAAGACACAGGAAGAGACGGTCCCGGAAACCTCAAAAGAGTGACTATGCGACGAGGCGGACCGTCGATATTGAGGCGAAGAAAGGGAAGGGCGACTTGATGAGTGTGATGTTAGAGTAAATGCTGGCAAAGCTCGCTCCCTGGAATTGTTTAAGGTTGGTTGTAGGGCTGACACACTGGTGCTGACGCGCGCGGCGGCTATTCTACTTTTAGTAGAACTAGTGGCAAGTGATCGCTTCTCTTCAGGTGCCCAGCTTCAGGCTTGCTTTTCGCAGCTTGGACTGCCTGCACCTTGCTCGCACTGAGAATTCAGTCCAAAAGGACCACATTACCGATAGCGTGTCAAATTCAATTACCTGGTGAAGGCTTCGATGGGTACAGTATTTTGTAGTTTAATGTGCTGCTTCGGTATCTCGTTATGAACGTCATGCTTTCTCATATCTATAGCCTTTTAGCTCTGCACCAGTATCTCCTCCCACGCGTTCAATGATGAAACTGTACGCGCGAATTAGCAGTGACCTTGGAAACGTTTGAGTTTGTTACTTACGAGCCGCACGCTCTGTTCCACAAAAGTGATATCCAACTTCTCGCACGTCGCGAAGCTGGGAGAGATTCTAAAGTCAATGATTTGTTTCTGAGATTGTGTTGTGTGATCACATAATCGGGTCATGGGTTACTTACACCTCGCTGTCTGCCTGGCTGCCTGTTGGAGCTGCGATGTATTTCACTCCCTGAAGAATTGTCAGCTTTCTGATTCGAGGGTGAGCAACGACCTAGCAACCCATGAGGGAATCTGGATTTTCCAGTCACGAGTTGCAGTGCGTACATACCGAGCGACTGGCCCTCAAAACATTGTCAATGAAGGGAAACTGCGCTCGAAGATTAGAGGATACTCAAAGGGTCTGCCATTGTCATGACTTACGAAAGCGTCGGAGGATACGGCAACCTCCCGCAGCTCACTTATCCACGCCTCTCTATCCTCCTGGGTAAAAGGGGGGGGAACTTCGTCGAATTTGCTTTCATAGTCCTGCTTCTCGATATCTGACGAAGACCCAAAAATTAAAACCCCTCTTTCAAGACCAGCATGGAATTTTACGATGTACGTTAAGAGCGGTTAAAAAGTCCACAAGCCTTGAGCTTCGACAATGAGTATATTTCAAGGACTTGGTAGGCGTACCAGATTTTGGCTGCAAACCATTGCAAAGAAGGTCGATTGCATTGGCCTTGTCAGGCCTCTTCACTCCCTTCTTCCAGCGCAAACCAAGGGTTCGCGCATGGTATTTCATCCACCACCCATCCGCCTTGTCGCCAGCAAGACGCGTGCAGTGAATGCGAGATTGTTGTCCAGCGCCTTCATGGAAAGGTAAGTTCCACTGATGGAGACAGGTATATCCATTTGGGCTTACCTAGTCCAATGACCTGCCCGTTGAGTGCTACAAACGGTAAAAAAGTCAGCACCTCCCTTTCGAATCCACATTGACACTCGAGACACTCCCGGCAGGTAGAAGAAAGCGTGAGCGCTTCCAGATTATGTCTTGCTCCTCGACTGTAAATACAGATTGGGAACGTTGATTCTGGATCTCCTTACCATAGCACACTGAATTTGATTGCGTATATTTCACAGCTATCGTCTGTTCACAACTGGGGATCAGTATGACTATCTCGAGGACTGCTATTCAGACAACGAAACCGGTGCCGGCTGGGCCAAGTACATACCGCAACTGTCAAGTCCCGAAGGGCTAAGGATAACTTAGAGTCAGTTCTTCTCTTGCAATATCCAATGTGACTTGAAGATGAATATATTGCGTGAGTACAGAGCGAATGCTGGTGTTATTGGCCTCATTACCGGGTTTTGGAGGCTGATAGATTACGTACCAGAGTCAGGTAGTGGAGGAGAGTTCTTGGGTGTAACTACTGAAGTGAAGCTTTCTTTCGGATTTATTTTCACGTCGTTGATATGTTGCTATCAATCGTCAGCATTGAAATCCTCAAGTCCTTCTAATCTTGATCTGGGAGACTTCTTCGAAAACAAAACGCGTTTGCGAGAGTCAATTGCCTCGCGAAGCCAAATATGATGTAAGAAAATATTAATAGGGCTTACCTGCAACTGAAGACCATAAACGGTCCTTTGTTCGGTCAGGGACGGCTCATAAGACTCATCCATTTGTAATATCAGATATCTGAAAAACTGGTAAGCAGAGTCTGAGGTACGGAGTTGACAAAACTTACTTCCCACCTTTCTTCTTCGATAGTATCTCCAAGGCCTCTTTCGAATATCCAGGGGCTCTAATCGGAGCCACAAAGTCAGCCTTTCGCTTTCGAGTTCATGTGTGGGGATTTGTGTATGGGTGTACGTTAGTTCGTATGTGCGCGTATGTCTTGAACCTCAAACTCAAGCATTGTCTGGGGATCGATGTATTCTGGGGAGCGTACATTACGCCATCGGAAACCTCTCGAGAGATAATTTTTGCAGTTGGCCTGATCCTAGGTGTCAGTTACTCCTTATAAAGATACAAGGTTCACTTCTGAATTATGTCTCGGTAGCAAATGCTCCTAAGACGTAATTGCCGACTCCCAACAACGACAGAACAGGAAGAACTGAGCAGAAAGCATGACTCACACGTCCACCTCATCGGACAATGCTACAATATCCCCATAACTTGACATCCTATCCTTACTCGCCGGATCCGAAGTCAGCATTGCTCTTCCATGCCGATTCTTAAACTGTAAGACGAATCTCGGAAGGGAAACAAGACCTAACGGTCTTGAGACGAGTCTCACCACTCGATACCGGGAAAGGAGTCAAAGGCTTTGCAAACAACGTACCGATCCTCTTGCCCGGGCGTATGCCCTAGCTAGGCCGGATCCGTCAAGTCCTTCTATATCTGCCACCATGCACACTTCTTTGTCTTTCTCTGTCATAGGAACGCCAATAGCTGCTCCGGCCGGCGAGACATGCTTGAAGCTTGCCGCTGCCGGGAGGCCTAAGGCCTGCTTCAGCTCTTTCACCAAAGGCCAGGCGTTGAGCGAATCGAGTAGATTGATGTACCCCGGTGATCCATTAAGTACTTTGAATGGTAGCGGGCCATTCTTATTGAGAGCTGCCGCAGGCTTTTGGTGCGGGTTGGCACCATAGCGGAGAGATATGTGTTGTAAACCCTCACCAGCATACTTCTTGCGAAAGAAGTCTGCAATGGTCTGATCATAGTCTGCGGTAATCGTAAACGCCTTGAGTGCGTAAAGTTGACGGCTCCTCCCAGTGACTTCACCCTTATCCAGCCCTTGCAAGAAGCCAGCGTAGTCTTGAGGATCGGACAAAATGCAAACTCGTTGGTGATTTCTGTACCATTTAGAGTCAACATTTGACTTCATTGGGCAAGAAGCATGTATTTCGAGACGACTTGAGGGTACAATACTCTCGAGACATGTTTCAAGACTCATGAGCAACTTACGGAATGGGGAAATTGGAATAGAGAACATGACTAACTTAGCAGCAGCTCGAATCAGAGTGACACCTCCAATGTCGATTTCTTCAACAGCCTCGGGGATTGTCACGTTGATCTTGGCAATCTGCGTAGCCTCCGGTAAGTATTTACATTTTGGAGATCAGACTCTTAATGGTGAAATCGTGAACCTGGTTGAGATGGCCCAAGACATGCCTTGCGACTCGATGTGAGGAAACAAGGGAACGACTCCAGGGCAACTTACGGTATCTTTGAAGGGGTAGAGATTGCAAACAACATAATCCACCTTGTCTATACTTTGCTCCGCAAGATCTTTTTCGTCGCTCTCCGAATTTGTAGAAAGAATGCCTGATAATGACGAATACTGTTTAGAAAAATTAAAATCTATGGGCTGGAGAACACCTACCCGCATGGACCTTGGGATGCAAAGTCTTGACTCTTCCTTTGAGGATCTCGGGAGAATTTGTAATCGCGGAGATATCTCTATGAAAGCAATTCCTTTAGCACATATAAACAATAATGAGGATATGACCTTCAACTCACTCTACTTCGAACCCTGCCTCACGAATGACTGTACGCTTGAAGTCAGTACGAGTTTTCATAGCAATGAGCTTGTATTGTGGAACAAGCCCCAGGTGATATCAAAGAACATAGTGGCCCAAACATGTGTTAGACAATGGTCTAAAGTACAGAGGAGAAATCGCGTCATGAAGTACCCACGTTTTGCAGTGCCTCCAGAAGCAAGGAGACGGATGTCATGTTTAATCAACCCTTTAGCGAGGTCCAGCAGCCCCTGTTTGTTGTACACGCTAAGAATTGCTGCAATGAGAGTATCGACTGTTAGTGGGCGTTCGGAAAACTGAATTTGTGAGGCTTCTCACCGGTCTTTCGTGGAGCCATACTACCGACTTTGTGTGATGATAAGAAAGTCGCCATAATTATTCCCGTCCACTCTCGCCAAAATGATAGAGCGCAGCCCTAAGATATCGATATATTACGACTAATATAGCACTAGAGCATTAGCGGTAAGCAAAATCTTCACTATCAGAATTCGATTGCTTGGATAGAAACCCTTTTTTCCATGAACAACGCAAAAAACCAACATTCTTCATAAAAGCATTCCGATGAGATGGCAGCATCAGCAGCCTCCATGACATCAAGGAAATCGTCAAGTAGAATGGAGAACGAGCCAAAATGGCCGGTCTTGGGTGCGGCGCTTCTTTCCTGCGCTTTGGGAAGGGCCGCAATGACTGGCTGTACAATTATGTGCTCTACACGCTCTAGCTGACAGATCTGGGCAAAACTCTCGAGAATTGGAATTGTGAGCTTGGAGTCATGGGTGAGGAAGGTGTTGGCTTATTGGGCGCAAAGTATGCTTCTTTTCATCATTTGACTCTAGCGCTCTCGGTGCTGTTGCTGCGTGATTTATATTTCTCATCACTTGGTAGATATGTCAACCTCTCCTGAGAAGTTTGGAAATGCGCGTCTTGCCTCCGTTCAAGCATATTGATCTCTGTCCATCGATGGATTTCATTGGTCTCTCAAGATATGTCAAAAGACACAGTCCAAGCCCAACAATTTCGCCTTCCATCGCCAACCCGCCTTGCGAACCCTACTTCCAACCTCGCTCCCCTGATTTCTTCCAGCACAAGTCCTTAAACCATCATCGTCGTGCCCTCCCTCTGCTCCAACGGCCCCCAACTAGCCACCCACCCCACCCCAATCAGCGCCAAAAACTCGCAAAGGTCCAGAGTCCACCAAACGTTAACAGTCACGCGTCCCAGTCCACCAAAGAACCAACCAACAAGCACCAATTCGACGACCACCAGCACCCCCAAAAATATATCAAAATCTCTCCTGGTATATACTTTATGGAAGACGACACGCTCGCCCACCATACGGCCTATACAGTGCAGGAACCATGCCGAGCAGAAGAAGTGGAGAACGGCGATAATGATACGTGGAATATTGCTGAAGTGGAAGGCTGTGGCGAGGATGCTGAGGATCGAGACGAACGTGTCAAGGCCGAGGACGATGCACATACCTGGCACATCTTAGGTTCAGACAATCCCAACAAAAACGGCTGGTTGAAGCTATGGAACATGGTAGGGAAGTGAGGATGTGTTTGAGAAGCATGGTACACTCCCAAGATCCATCCCGCGATTTAAGCAACAAAAACAACAACCTGTGAGGGAAGACACTTAGGAGCTTGTCTTACAAATGCGGCGATAGAGCACTTCGCGCGTAGGCGCATTGAAGGGCGAGAAGGCAGCGATTGTGAGACCGGGCCAGCAGTTGCGTGCAGAGGGGCAGGGGTGATTCCCTAGCTGTCGTTGCTGCCGGGTAGAAACATCAGGCTCGACGGATCTCTTGGTGAAGGATTCAAACATGGCGGTTCGCGAAGATGTTTTCTTAGAATATAGACACCCAAAGGAGCTTCACTTCAACAGAAACATCAAAGGGAACTGATCGGTTTTCTACTGTGACACTTGCGATTGAGGCTCAGGGTCTAAACGGCGCCATGGGGAAGGCTGTGCTCGCTGCTGGTGCCTTACGGGATTTTGCAAGATTGTGGGCGGCTAGGAGTGATTTTGACTGGGCTCGCTACGGTTTCATACAGGCCTTTGAATCCTCCCGGCGCATGCGCAAATCTTGGCGAGTCTCTACAACGCCTGACATGTTGGGGCGGAGCTTGGAAAATGCTTGTGAGAGCCTGAAAGCGAATTATATCTCGTGCCTTGGATTTGCAAAGTACAAGAGCAGAAAAGTATCAACTAGGTAAGACGTTAGTCTATGAAATATACGGTCTCCTACTGCCGGTCCCCAGCGCCAACCGTCTCCCAATATTTCCAAAACATACGCTGCTGCAAAATAAAACACTAGCAATCCACGTTCCAATTCCGATGCTTTCGTTACTGATTAAGCCATCATGTATACCGTAAT
>JAABUW010005061.1_pt1 | contig 17446 bp, 17 predicted proteins | sample 5560081 | NCBI WGS metagenome assembly JAABUW01 (sample SAMN10711882, study PRJNA513363) | rock metagenome | isolation source: Antarctica rocks | place: Antarctica: Victoria Land, Knobhead sud | reverse complement strand
GAGCCATGGTTGCGTGTTTCTCTTTGCGAGTTTTCTTCAGGCTGTTCGGTACCGGGAGTTGGGTCCCAGAAGACGAGTCAAAAGCCATACCGGAGTCATAGGTCAAGTCTCCTAGCAGGAGTGGTCCGAGCACTACACCTAGCGCTTGGTAGTTCATGAGATCAGCTGGCAGAGGCTCGTCGCTCTCTCGACTCCTGGCAATGTCTTGCTCAGCTTCATGGCCAACGAGTGCAGCCAGACCTAATACTGCACAGATCAAAGAAACACGGAAGGATGAGGTCACGCTAGATATTGCCAGTGCTATAAGTCTGGCTTTTAGATCAGTAAATTCCAGCTCTGAAAGCTTAGAATCACAGTGGAGATCTTGAGCGATGCTGCGAAGGGCTGCGAAAAGTGACAACGAGCCAAGAAGACCACCCGGGATGCTCGACACTATCTTTTTGAATACGGATGCGACATCATGCGGATTATGCGGTATATGTGTTGGGAGAAGCCCAGAGCCAACAGTCTGTTGGACAAGGTCTGGATCACTCGCATTGGCATATCGATGTGCGTAAAAATCATAGAGTGCATTAATTGTATTTAGTTGCCCTGGTACGCGGAAGATGCCTGGTGTTTTACATCCTTGGTTATCATTAGCTTGTGGCCTGTTCATACTGTATTTGCATCAAGCGGAACATACCTTGCTGGACCAAATATGTAGCCGTGGCGGAGATACAAGTTGGCAGAGTAAGCTTATCCACAGCGAAGTTGCGGGGAAGCAGCAGAATGCTCAGTCCACCTAGTCGACCAACCTCCTCCAGGCTTTTGTCCTTCAACAGGTCCTTGTGCTCCTTTTCGAGCATACTCGAGATGCTGGAGAAGCTGGCCGTGCGTTTTATTGACTTTTGTTTAGCCTTAACATTTAGCTGGTAGGTGGAAGGGGTTGAACGGCGTAACAACTTCCGCATGATCCAATTATGGTGCGTCTTGGAGGTAACTTCGGTGTGACTATCATTTCCTTGGGAGGATGTTAGATCTGGTGTGTTTTAGGGGCAAAAGAGAACACACCGATACCCTCGATCTCCGCCGTTACTGCAAATTGGGGTAATCCATGCCTCAAAGCCAGAACATTGTATTCTTCGACAGATTTCGAACTTCCACGATTTTGGGAGTTGCTAGATGAATTTGAAAAGATTCTGTGACTGATAGAACTCCATGTCGTGCTTGTGACTCGAGATCCTTCGCTTCGTGCACCATCAAAGGAGTGCCTTAAATCGTCTCCATTTACCTGTAGCTGATGCTCTTGAAGTTGAGGTACCAAGTCCTTGTGTCGAGCAAGTTGATCGTATTTGGGGACGATTCGGGCACCACCAGAGGAGTGTCTTGGATCGTCTCCGTTCGCCTGCAGCTGATGCTCCTGAGGTTGAGGTACTGAATCCTTCTGTCGAAGACGCGGATCGCCTTGGGGGACGATGATAAGCTCGCGACCATTCAACATCCAAGGTGCTTTCTTTGATTTCTCCATATGCTTTTTGGGCGATGCAGGAACAGACTGTTCTTCGTTCGATCTGGCCTTGCCCTTCAACACGGATGACTTTCTACTGTTCGGAGCCAACCAGCCATGTTTCCCCACTCGATGGGACTGTTGCTTGGGCACTTTGAGAGAATCTGGGTTGAGCAAGCCTCGTGCAATCTGAATGTCCATGGGCTCTGGTTGGCTGACCCTACTAGAAGGCACGCGCGTACGACCAGGTATCACGAAAGTATCTAGTGATGAGCGACGCCGAGCTCTCTCCGTAGGCCCTGCCTCAGCTATATCAGCATTGGTGGGTAACAATGGGGCAGCGCTCTGCGAATTTCGCATATTGATGTTTCTATGAATGCTGTATCATTTTGAATAAGAGAAATGTGAAGTGGGACATACCTGCGTAGGTGTTTTGCCGACCCACAGCGGTCGTTCTTGCCTATTATATGATCTCGTCGATCTTTTGTAAACTCTTGAAACGAGACGTTGAAGTGAGTCGATCTTGCCTTCCGGCAATGGTACTGCCCGCAGAATCGTCAATACAACCGCTATGACAACCGCTAATACCGACGAGGACGTGAATAATAGTGAATATGAAGACCATTGGGAGTGCCCGCCTTTCATATTGTAATTATTTAGCCCCTTCTCGTATCCTGATCGTTACTATTATCTCTATGCACATAATGTCGAACGAGATACAAAACAAATCTTTACCAAGTCACTGCGCCCTAGGATATCGAACACCACGGAAATGCACAAATAACGCTCAGATTCACATGCGTCATTCCGGCTTCACATCATCCCCCTCGCCCTCGAGAAGGATATATTCTAGGATGTCACTCAGGGTCAATACGCCGACCAAACGATTGTCTTCGTCGATAATTACCAGCCGGTGAACTCGAGACTTTCGGATTGTGTCAAAGAGGGTGTCGAGACGATCATCGATGGAGCATGTAAAGATTCCGGGGAAATCCTGTTAGGAGAGTCAATAAAACCGCTGCACCTCAGGATTCAGAACACAGACATCCGAGCGTTTCTGAAGGGCCTCCCCCACGTTTAGATTTAATTCATCATATGCAGCACCCTTGATAAGAGTAATGACATCTACAGCTTCGAATACGTTCGTGACGACCCCTTGAGCTATCAGCTTATTGTCCGCTCATTATAGCATAAGCCACATACCATCACTATTCAATATTGGCACGCTAGAAATGTTGTAATTCACAAGCTGATGGATGACATCGAATACTGGTGTTTCCATCTTCGCAGTCTCGAGATTCTTGTAAGTTCCAAGGTTGAGTAGCCTTAAAGGCTTTCGAAGCAGTTGGGTTTCCGAGACGTTGACCGCAACAAATTTCAGGATGCGATACTGAGTAACGACGCTGACGACCATAGCACGCTTGGTCTCGTCGTCAATGTCCACTAGTGGAATACGACGAGCCCGGGACTCTAACATGCGCCGGCAGGCTTCGTAAAGGGGACGTAGAGGGTGAATTGATACGGTCTCGAGAGGAGCCACACCGATAGCTTTCTCGATATCTTGACTTACATATCAGTCTATAAAGCGGATAGACTTAAGACAAGCTAGCTGTTCTGCGGTAGCTTACCGCGAAGACTGTTCAGCTTGAATTGATCAATCCGGTTGACTGCCTCGGGGTTTTGCCAATAGTACTGGATGAGATTGAGATAGTCAGATGTTGTTAGTAGACCGGCAAATGTCGAAGTCCTTGAATCCCACAATGGCGCCGACACGATGCCTGCTAAGAGTCAGTCCGGCATCAGAGAGCGAAAGGTGGAAGTCCACCATGACCATTCTGAATCAGGATCGTAAGGCTCTTCTTCACCAGCAGCGTGGTATCAAAAACAATCAAGCGAAAACTCAGCGGCAGCACATCGTAACTCGTACGGACTTTGAGAAAGTCTCGAATCCTTTGCTGCGAGATTGGGAGATTATGTCAGCATTAAACGGGTTGGCACGGGGTTTTTTCCGGAGATGCATGGGTCAGCAGCAGGAACTCACCAAGCCGAGACGTTGATCCCTCTCGACTGCGCTCTCTGGCTCAGCCGGAGCCATCGGTTTGGAATACGCTCGAGGACGACGTAAATAAGATGCTGGTGTCACAAATCCGTCGTGACCTGGATTGGCGGAAAGGCTAGCCATTACTTCCGTACATCCATCCGTATTACGACGGGGGCGCTCTGCAAGCCTGCGCCAAAAGGCGCTGTCTTCTTAGTGTTGTTTTTTGTTCGGTCTCTATCTCGACGTGAACATCTCTGGCTTCTTCTTTCAGGATCGATGGGAAGGTATCTGGCAAGCTGACTGCTTCTTGCCACTGACGATGCTGTCGTATCTCTTTGATTGATGCGACAATTCAATTTTCCAACACTCAAACCGAAAGCAGATTGTGGCATGTGAAAGGGGGGATGGATCTTATCTCTGATAAGGTAAATTCGCTTCACTGACCTATCAGCGCAAGCGGTCCGCCCTGTGGCTTTACTCTGCAGATCCTGAGGTGACTTACATACCTTACGTCCGAGGTTCTGTTTGGGATGGCCTTCAAAGTGGTTTACCAACAGGCGATGGAGGCCTGTCACAAACCTCGAGCATCTACAGATTCTATTCACTTCACTCCAATGTCTAAAATGCTTCGGATAGACATGCCCAGATTGGGACAAGTGCAGATGAGATATATTCTACTTAGTACGAACCGGCAGAGTCGACCTAAGTAAGGTTAGGTGAAGTCCATAATTCCATGCGAGTAGGATATTCATCCAACAACGATTATCGATATGTTCACTATGGTTGCTACCCTTGAGACTATTTATACCTTCATACTTGAGACTCGCCGACGGTGGTGCTTGCAGTCTCTTCCCTAAAGCTCAAACCTAGCATCTACAAAGAAGAGAAGAACAGTGTCATGTTGCACTCCCATTAAACGCCTTTGTCGCTGGAATGTTGGGTATCATTGCGCTGTAGAAACTCCTTCCCTTGCAAATACCGAGTGCCTCCACGCTCCTGCATGAATCACTCATATCATGAGCATGACATTAGACCATGCCGATGGGCTTTGCAATCCATACCCCCTTCCACTTAGTCCAGCCCCCCACATCCTGATCTTCCTCCGAGTGTTCGTCTGACTCATCCCCTGGATCTTGCTGTATTGCCATGCCCATATCCTTCGACTGCACACCCTGCTGGGGTGAACTACCATCCGATGTTGGCTTCGCTGCTTGATGTTGTGGCTCTCCCGTTTGATTTGGTTGCTCTGACTGTTCCCCAAGGGGCTGAGTACGTTTCAGGTATCGTGCCTTCTCTGCCAGCCCTTCTTCCGACTCCAACCACTTACGTTGGGACGGTAGCAGGCGATCAAGATTCTCGATCGAAATGGATCGGACAATCGGAACTTTTGGTTTTGTGTTCAAGTCGTCAGCTGCTTTGGAAACGCGGTCTACATAAACCTCTTTTGCGATCTTGTGATCTGAGCTCTCAATCATCGTGACTGCGAGGCGAACGGTCCAGTGATTCGGGTTCTGCAAGCAGGTCTCCATAATGACACTATCATCGAGCTTTCCCCGCTTAGTTGCCGGTACCCATCCTTTGGTAGTGCATATCCGTTCGAGCCACATAGCGATAGCTTCGCGGAACGAATCAATGGTGACATCGAGCATCGAGGGTGAAATCAAACGAACCAACATCTCATCGGTGAGCATGATCAGGAAGTGGGACTGGTGTGATGTTAGCTTCTTCAAAAGGCTTTCCCATAATGGGAAGACTTCATCCATGTGACGACCAAGTCTGTGCTTCTTAGTCAAGTGCCAGGGCAGATATGACATTAGTACTCACGTTCTTGAGCTAGGAATCATGGTTCCGTGCTCCAGGAGTACTTTGACAAGTTCTGCGATGACCAATTTCTCGTTCTTGCAAATTTTTACAATTTCAAGGCATGCCTTGTCGGCCGAATGGGTCGGCATCGCAACGTCCCTGCGACCAATCGTCTTCACGTCATCTATACAAGCTTCGTTGTACTGGCGGAGGATGATTCTAAGGTTTTCCTTCAGCTTCTCCCGACCCTCCTTGAAAGCGTCAAGTTCATCTTCGTCCAGATTTCCACTCCGGACATCTAGGTATCTCCAGTAGTCGTTCCATAGCCAGTCTAGAGATCTCTCTGCAGCTCGACGAAAAACGACAAGAGACGGTAAATCTCCATGGGTCGCTTCGTGGCGCAGTTCAACAAAGGAAGCGGGTAGGCCAATTTGCTTCGCCTTTGCGTACATGGATACCTTGTACTTTGCATCTTGTTCCGAGTCGAGAAGCCCAGTCACGAATCTGTTTTGGTCAGAAGAACAGAGACCTGAAAGCTTGATGGGTACGAAGTTAACCAACAACTGACCGACAAAACGCCGTGCTATAACAGGCGCGGATAGCGAAGGGAGATAGTTGGTTGCTTTTGGTGTCATCGCTTAGAATCGCATCTGTGAGGAACCATGTAGACTCCACGGCATGTGGAAGGTTTCCACGCAGCTTCCAAGCCGAGATCTGAAGGAACGTGTCAGCATTCCCCTGGAGCGGGATGCACATCATGCACCTATAACGAATGAAGGAAGCAAGATCATTGTTCCTGCAAAGGAGGTTCGGTTGCATGAGACAAGTGCAGATACTGTCAGGGGATTCGTTTCATGAGCTATGTTTACCAAAGTGCCTCCAAGAATTGTGTAGACAGTAGCATGTGGAGAAGTAGCTAAGGCAGCCAACGGCCGCGTTAAAAGGAAACAATGATGCCAATGGGGAAAATATGAGAATCTCGGTCGAAGGTATTCACAAGCGTATGAAGACTGTCCATGAGCTCATATGAAGATCTACATCAATGCCCGCTAGCAAAACATATCTACATCTGGACTCACTCGATTGCAAGCTTTTCTCCTCAGGTCTGGATCTTTACAACCCTTGGCTGGATAAAGCCAGCGTCTCGCGGTAAGTATCTCGTCGTTATCTCGCCATGGTATGAATACAAGATGATCCATATTCATACTTTAGGTAGCTACCTTTCTTCAAGTATCGTGAATGGTTTGGAAGACGATTTCGAGAACTACCACAGTACGCACGCTATGGTAGAGGTTTGAGAGTATGTTGTGGCGCAGCAGAAACGGGTGGATTCCGGGCCGTTGGAGCTTGTTTTAAGCCGCACTAGCATTTCCACAGCTCTTCAGGGACAGTAAGGTATGGCAAAGTCTCGCTGGAAACACACCCAGGGACGAAAGGGCTACGATGGTAGTGTGGAATGACCATGCCGAACTATCGAAGCTTGCATCTCTCGAGTAAAGAGGTTCTCGGAGAGAGAGTCTCTGGTGAGGCGATTGCTTGTCAAAATCTGTGGGGCTTTGGCAAGATATTTTGAGAATGGCGAAGATCCAGTCGCATGTCGGAACTTGAATTCTGGGGAATCTAGAAGTCCGAAGGCTCAGCGCTACGAATTACGAAGTGAGAGGTTTCAAAAACACAAATGGCTTATGGAATGGCAGCTTCCCATCGGGGGAGAATATGATCAATTGGATCATCCGTGAGGCGCGCATGGTCGCCATTCCTCTACCTTGAAGAAAGGGTTGCACATGACAAAACATGACCCGCAAGGTAAACGACAACTCCTGGCTTTAGGTGATGCACGATTGCCTTGCCCGGCAAGGCACTTTGAGGAAAGCAACATCGTGCAAGACTGACGGAGAATCCTTGCGACAAAAGTCCCTGCAACCTGACCTCAATACAGAGCGCCCCAATTGCAGACGGTGATAGGTCTCCGCCTCTCTCGTTTACCAAACCGGGTTTGTTTTTAATCAACTTGAAACATTTTTGGCACCTCGTCCATTTCGGTTTTGTACGAATCTGACCTAATGGCTGAAGCCGAACAAATGCGCCTGTCGCAGCAACAAGTGGCGGATGCTGCATAGAAAGCAAAGTGGAAAATGGAACCCTCATACATCAAGGCAATAATGATGCAGTGATCAATAATGCTGCAGGTGGGAAAGCTTCTGCAGCCAGGTTGCAGACTGCATTCCGCAGTCACTGTCCCATACTCCATGGACCATAAGGTACCTACAAGTAAGCGAGCAAACGCTGATCACTTCCTACTTCGGCCTGGGTTTCGCAGGGTTTTACTTGCGCTCCACCAAGTGGCACCAACTCCTCTTGGCGACCTTCGTCACTAAGAAAAATCATAAATCATTTTGGTGATTCACTCAGATGATTGACATGGCGATTCTCCTCGAGCGAGAAATCGCTTGTCACTGCCATAGAGGGACGCTACTCATGCATGGGGTATCTAAGGACAGAAAGGCTCCTCCAGCAGCTCACAGATTCGAGCTTCCAGCGCTTCAAAACTCAAAGCTTCGTTGGAAAGGATTCCTTGCCAGACACTTGAACACCTTGCTTTCGCTATGTAATACCGAATCCAGATCCACCCATCCCTCCCTAAACCACCGTGCAAGAGTCCTTCAAAACCATAATGAATTCTCTAAAACCGGGTCTGGCGCTTTCGGCTGACACAATGGCATCGTCTGATCGAAGGCTATACAATTGGTGTATTGATCGTCGTTGTCGAAGAAAAAGGTCTGGTTAGACAAGTCGTTGTACGTAGGATAGAACGATGGCTGAGTGTCATCCTGAGCAAAGCTGACGGGAACGTATTCCTCGGCCTCATCTGCTGAAGAAGCTTCCTCCTCGTCTTCATCATCTCCTTCATCTTCTTTCGGAGGTTGCCACGTTTCTTCTAATTTCAAACCTTTGCCCATTGACTCTCGCTGCAAATTTGCGGAATGATTTGGACCCTGGCCATGGCCAACGTTGAGCGATGATAGCACGTCTCTATCTGTATTGTCATAGAGCCCCATGCCCACCAGCTCTTTACTCTTTTTTTTCGTTATCTGTACGAGGTGGGTGCCGTCCAAATCGTTTGCCGGATATTGTATTGGAAGAAAGTCTGGTGTCTGTGGAATGGGATAATCGTCAATGTTTGAAGAGAGATGAGCCCAGTCCGAGGCCTGCAACCCTGACAACGCATACTGATCATATGTGTACCCATAAGGAAGTAACGGATTTGCGGTTTGAGCTATGTCAGGCACACCGTATGATGGATATGATGGGAATACCATGTCGTTCCCGGTCATTAGTTGTTGATAGCCTTCCGCATTCGCCAGAGGCTGGTCGAACATTTCCGGGCCCCCGTTGACGCAATACTGAGAATGTAACTTCACATCGTTCTCCTGGAATGGCTGGTTTGCATGAGTTGTCATGTTACCTTCTGCGAATGGGTGGCTTAGAGGGACTGGGTCTTCGGCGACCGCCAGGGTCTCAAGTCCTGCTATAGTATTCCTCATAGTTGGCTCGCCGGTAAAAACATTCATTGCGGCCATCTCATGTTCTCTCGAGCCAGGATGCCAGCTCACTGGCCTTCCTTGCGCTGCCTGACGCCATGAAGTATAACTGTTCCCCAGCCTCTGTCCTCGCGCTTGGTATCTCTCTTGCGCGACGGAATGGTTTGGTCCCGTTGGTTGTGACGTAGTGGTTTTTCGACGCTGAACATTGCAGTTGTGAGGGCTGTTTCCAACGCTATTCGCTTTCAGAATTTTTGCTGATCTCCTTCTACCGGTCATGGAATTGCTATTGGAGTTTCCTGAGAGGCGCCGCAACAATTGGGCATGTGCCATTTGATTTGACACATTGGCAAGCATGGCATCGAGTTCTGTTGAAGGCATAGCGTAGGATGTCGGGCCTTTCTGATGGGGTTGAAACATGATTATATCTTCTTGGAGTGCGAGTACCGATTGAGAACGAGAGTTATGATGTCAATTTAACGAGATATCTGCATGTTCGACTAGAAACAAAAGTTGGGTTCGGATTTTGGAAAGGGCATTCTCAAGTAGGTAGAGGTAGTGGACGTTCACAAGTTAAGAGGGGATCGATATATCCAAAGGGATGAGTAATGATGAGACAGAAGCGCATCACGCACGGAGTTGGAGAGACTTACTTCATCCTCCACGCCTCTGCATTCTTAGACCCCACGGCTAGGCCATCAGGGATGGATTGGCGTTGGCGGGAATACAAGCATGCATGAAGTAGTTCAAGTTGGGACTCTGGGAACACCAACGAGAGGTTTGAGACAAGACCACTGGGCCCCGCAAGGTTCCATGGACCATGCGAGTTTTAGACCCGCGATTATATTGCTACGCAAATTGGGTTTTGCCCAGGATGGATGGGACGATAAAACAACATGGTCCTGAAGGAGGCAACTATAATTGTGCCGTTTGGGTGGCACCAAATAAATAGTCATCATGGGCTTTCCGCGCCCGTAATTTGATCGGCCTTGCTTGGAAGAAGCGGTCAAAAGACCTGGTCACGCTGGTCTGACACGGCAAATGCGCCGCTGCTTGGGGTTCAACAATGGGCACTCTACCTAATCTTTCGTTGGATCGCGGCCTGAAGGGGCCTCGAAACCAGCCGACGAAAAAAGCAATCACGAAACAGCTGCTACTAACTTACATAGGCGTTTACCAATCATGACTGCGCAACACTCGGGCATAAGGCCATGAAGCTTAGTGTGACGCACTGAAAATCCTTCTATCGTATTCTCCGAACCAAACACAACCTTTGAGGCCACAAGCTTATGACGCAGGGAATCGGTGGTGATTTAATCTTGAAGAATTAGACATCGGCCCTTTGACTGTTGGGACTTGGGAGAGACTCGTGCGATATTACCTCTGTACGGAGGTACAAAGTGACCATCAAAAGCAACCTAGGGGCCGGTAATGCCGTAACTCCATTCAGTACTTTTATCGACAATTACCTACATTAACATGCTGTCTTCGTCCCTCGGCATGCAGCCGGGAGCCTGGAGGTTCAACTACATACAACATGCCACATTATTGTTCGAGTTAGATCGCGACTGGAAACATACAGATGTGCAGACGATCCCGAATCCCCTCGTCATGATTGGCTACCAATTCATCTATCGCTAGTTCCGATGCCATCTCTCGTCTCCATCGTTTTCATGGGTCGGCGAATAAACATCCTAGCAAGGCGGGCTTTCCAAATTAGCACAATGAGATGGCGACGCGAATGCTTTAGAGGCTTAAGAACTATGGCCCTCTCGGGTTGATGGGCTTCTTACGTCGTAATGCAAGAATACCCCCGCCGCCAAATCGCATGCGTTAGAAGCCGCTCCAGGAAGGGCTCCCACACACTTAGTATGTACTAGACATCGACAAGGCTGCCTGCATGCTGCTACCCACTGGTTTGTCGAGCAGGTTCGTTACACGACCGAGCAGGCACAAGCAGGCAGGTGTCTTACTACTAAACTTTCAACACCGCATCTCGGATTTCTATTAACCGCCTCAACTTCATGGTTCCCGTCGATCGGCGCCTTGAGGACGCCGTGGAAGTGTGATACATGTACCTCCGTATGAAGTTTGACCCACCGCCTAGAAGGAGTCTTACGCTTGCCTTTATGGGGCAGTCGTTGAGTCAATTTAGGTTCGTCGTCCAGCCAGGCTCCCTTTGTCGTGTCGACGCACAGAACATGAAAACCAAAAAACGATAATATTATTACACTTCTTGCGCCTACCCATACACCAACTTGACTCAAAGGTAATAATTGCATCCCAACCTCAACGGTTTGCCAGGGTCGGAGCCTGCTTTTGGCGATGGTGCGCCTCTACATGGGTATCAATCTAAAAATCATCTCGTGAGTCAGGTCAACTCGTGGGAGATCAGCAAGCGCTGGCTTTTTCCAATAATTAGGGACGAGTACTGTATGGTAACAAGACCAAGTTTTTGTAACTGCACCTACGGAGGCGCATACCATTGCCAGACCAAATAAGTAGTGCAATGCTGCTCGCAAGGTCTTCCCTCACAACCAACCCAGTCGCAGCCACAAAGGAGAAGTCTCACACTCCAAAACCGTGAAGAACGCGTGGCGCGCTACGGATTGGCTCCACCATATACTACGCATGCTTACCTTACTTTAGATAAATGACATCTTAACAACCCAAGCTGCAGCTTGCATTCGACAGTCACACCCTCTTGATCCATCCCACGCTGCAGAATGCACGTCAAGGACTCAGCCGGCGCCCATCGGATATTCTCACAATGCACGATTGCTATGATTGACCCTCAATAATGGCGCATATGTGTGATCTGCAAAGGTCCGGACCAGGTCAAGTCGCTGCCTTCTGGTACAAAAGACTCGCGGACAACAACGCCTAGGACCATCTCTCTTTCGCTCTCAAACGTTTCGGGGTGGCTGACATGGACTCAGGCTTGTCAGGCTAGTAAAAGTCCGCTCACACCGTCACACGGTAAGCGACATCTGGCCGAAAGACCTGAAGTTACGAAGTTGGATTGTCCGACATCCGTACCAAACTTTGCGCATCAAAAATGGGCAACAACATCCGAATCTGTACTTATCAATCTTACTCCGCACTTCTAGTTAATACACCATGCTTCAAGCCAACGAATTTTCACGCTTCCTCTTCTAGCAATCCGACGCGGCGGTTCTGTCAATGACACTGAATTTCCACTCGTAGACCGCAGCAAACCCATCATGCCATTGGTACTACTGTAAGGTGTATTGCTTGTTGTACCTATGAAGTATGCAGTAGTAATACCACGTAGGCATGTTGTATTTTCCATCTAGCCTTGCCAGACTTTGATCCGTGCGCTGTGGTAGTGGTGTGCGGCATGGAGCCGAGCAGGCGTATTGGCCACTTGAGTCTTGGATGCTGATAGGATCTCAACAAAACGAATTGCCTTTTCCGATCGTATGATGTTGAGTGACGAAAGCTGGAGCATGGCACCATGCAACAGCTGGAAAGTTACTCACGGAGTACGGAATAGAGCTACGAGTACTCGGAGCTTCAGTCTTTAGGGCACAACCCGTATCAGGTTCCATCAGGGGCTTTCCGCAGTCACAGTTCAGCCAATCTCCGGTTCGCCCGATATATTTATTATTTTCGCTTATTCTAGGTTGCGGCTCAAGGATACACAGTAACCGAATCCGAGGTGACTATCCAGGGCGATTAGGCCATGAGAGTCACTTTGAAACATGGAAAGCTCGATGTCTTGACTCTTGGTTAATGGAGGTACTACAGTACTACCGTGGATGACTACTATCAAGTATTTGTCAACAGATACCGAAATATGGATCACGCCATTACGGACCCTACTCAAGAACAGTTTGACTCTGGAGCAACTACGGACCTTGCTTCCACACGCTCTAGAGACCAGGTGAGCCTCGCTGCTGGAATGTCCCGCATCTGGCCCCGGAGTTCCAGGGACGCTGATCGTCCGAAGGGCAATGCAGATTCGAGCGCCAGCGAGTCCGAGTATCAGCATGCTCTTGAGGTCTCAGTGCCCATCATCCTGCCGGGATGCTTGAGCTGAAGGTGTAGGCTTAGGTAGTCTTCGACGGGGAGAATCAACATCGTCGCAAGTCGTCACTCGTCTCAGACCGCCGTCAGGATACAGCCTGCTTCGTTCACTCTCTTCTTGACAAGCAGAGGAAGTTGGGAAACTCCAATGTATTGAAAGACATCAATGAAAATGCCAAGCAGGACAAAGCAGTGGACAACAACGACTCCGTCACCCACTCCAGACTACTTACGAAAAAGCAACTGGTGGATATGGCATGGGGCGTTCGAGAGCTATCGAAGACATTGGGCAGCATCCGGCTGAGACTGAAGGTCAAGACTGTGTTCCTCTTAACCAAGGCGCACGACGAGAATTTGATTGGGTATACCAGGGAGGTTGTCGAGTGGCTCCTCTCAAAGGATAGGACAACACCATACATTGTGTTCGTTTTCCAGTGCTACTGGAGGAACACGGACAAGCTTAACTGTAGTCAGATATGTTGAAAATACGCTGGAGCACAACCACAAATTCCATGCCAAAGGCCTTATCTCACAAGACATGTCTCGCGAAGGTCGCTTGAAGTACTGGACCAATGAACTATGCGAAAAGCGTCCCCAAACATTTGACTTCGTGGTGACAGTATTTTTTCCAATATTCGTCTTGTGAGCCTGGTTGACTTGGTCATAGCTAGGAGGCGATGGGACCCTTCTATATGCCAGCTGGCTTTTCCAAAGAATTGTACCTCCGGTTCTGTCATTTGCCTTGGGCTCTCTAGGCTTCCTTACGAAATTTGATTATAAGGACTTTGAGAATACCCTTACGAAAGCTTTTACCGAAGGAGTCACAGTAAGCCTACGTCTGAGGTTCGAGGGCACGGTCATGCGATCACAGAACAGAGAACGAGGAGGCAAAGACTTAGTGGACGAACTCATTGGCGAAGAGTCGGAAAATGAATATACGCATAAGCCCGATGGTTCCTATGAAATTCTAAACGATATTGTTGTTGATAGAGGCCCAAATCCTAGTAAGCTCACCACGAATTTTGCGATCTGCTTTGCGGTCTGCTTTGCTGACTTGGACTTAGCAATGTCTTCTATCGAGATATTTGGAGATGACGAGCACTTCACAACCGTGCAAGCCGATGGAGTGTGTGTTGCAACGCCTACAGGGTCAACCGCCTACAATCTTGCAGCTGGAGGTTCTCTCTGTCATCCGGAGAATCCAGTAATACTCGTGACTGCAATTTGCGCTCATACGCTCTCTTTCAGACCCATAATCCTTCCTGATACAATTGTGCTACGTGTTGGGGTTCCCTACGACGCTCGTACTTCCTCATGGGCAAGCTTTGATGGTAGGGAAAGGTTTGTAGTCTTCCCACGTATCCTAAATGACATCCTAATGACTTGACCCAGGGTTGAGCTGTGTCCAGGCGACTACGTGACCGTTTCGGCGTCTAGATATCCATTTGCTAATGTGATGCCGCACGGTAGGAGAAGTGAAAATTGGGTCAGCAGCATTTCAAGAACGTTGAATTGGAACTCAAGGCAGCGGCAGAAGAGTCTCAAGGAATGGGAGGATCAACGGTAGATTTTTCATCTTACCTACATAAAATTTATCGACATCTCAAGGTTTCGTGAACTCCGTAAAGCGTTCGCTTGCCAATAACCTCCAAAACTAAACCGTAACATCGAATCTCCCTACTCCAACCACCATGTCTACCTCTACAGCCCCCAGAGCCCAGCCTCCTACTACCGCATTTCTCCCTCCACAGTCTCAATCAACGTTCCCAATCCCAGCTTCGCAATCCGCTCCCCACCCCTCCCCCATCGCTGGTCTTCGCGTCCCCTCCAATCGTAAAACCATCTACGACCGTAACCTCAACCGCACACGAACAGCTGAGCTCAGCCGCGCCAGCTTTGCTTATCTCTTTTCGGAGATGGTCACATATGCTCAGAAGAGAGTTACGGGGATTCAGGATCTAGAACGGCGGTATGTCCATGGCAACCTACCACAGCTCCAAGAAATAAACCACTCACTCTTCTCAGACTCTCCGCAATCGGCATCCCCCTCGGCCTCCGTATCCTCCCCCTCATCCTCCACCGCACCACCCCCCCTCCCCCGCGCCCTACCCGCATCCTCCCCCTCCTCCAATTTATCCATACCCCCCTCTGGCGACACCTCTTCGGCCGCCCCGCCGATGCCATCGAGCACTCCTCTACCAATAACAACGAATACATGATCAGCGACAACGAGCCACTCGTTAACCAGTACATCAGTGTGCCAAAAGAGATGAGCCAGCTGAACTGTGCGGCGTTTGTAGCGGGCGTGATTGAAGGCGTGTGCGAGGGATGTGGGTTGAGCGCAGGTGTGACGGCGCACAATGGCGAAGGGGGGGAGATGTGGCCCGGGAAGACGGTTTTTTTGATTAGGTTTGGTGAGGGGGTTGTTGAGAGGGAGTCGTTGCTGGTGGGAAGGTGAGTGAGAAGGAGAAATATGAAAGAGCTTGCGAAGGGTCTGCTGTGCTTTCTCCGCATTCAGGTATAACAAGCTTGTTGCTCGACTATGCTACACCCTTCCTATTGGCGGAACTTTGCGGTTCCCATGAGTTGCGTTTCCACTGAGTCTCTCGGCTTGGTATCCTTCGTCGAGTCTGTACCGACATGCACTCGTACTACATCTGCGGCTCAAGAAGAACGCTGGGTAGAGCGTCGGGAACCATGAATGCACTCTGGACTACCGAGGGGAGGTGACCGACATAGAACAAACAAACTCAGCATCTCGGTCGATCCAGCAAGCTTTCCACAGCGTGAACAATGTCTACAACGATGAATGGCTTGTTTGGAACACGCCATTGAGGACACCTTTGCAAATTCACACCAGCAACGAACGATACAGCCCCTTGGGGGAGTCCAGCAAGCATATCATCAGAACAACCGGGCATGGTCTTGGCCACACGGAACCCAATTAGAGCTATTTCGCGCTTTACCTAGGAACATCGACCCAGAAGTATCCTATTTACACACCGCTACCTATCGAAAAGAATCCGGCATCTACGATAGCATAAAATGCAAAGAGTCTCTAAGCCTACTAAACCCCATCTGAGCTCGCTGAGCCCCGAACCTTGTTCAGGCCGAACACACACACAGCACTCTATCACCCATCATCACCTCCACGTATCTCCACAGGGTCTCCTACAAGCGAATCTCCCGCACCAGTTCAGTCAAACCGCCACGACTCAGCTTTGAGATCTGTTCCACATCGCGCGGCTGAAGGATCAGGAAGCTAAGAAAAAGTCTCAGCGGAGAGGGTGGGGCTAGATCGATTGCTGTTTGGAAAGGGCGGAAAGTGGGGGGGTATAGGCAGATAAATTCCGTATTGCACCTGTCCCTGGAACCCCTTTTGTGAAGTATCCAATATACGCCATACCGGTCTGAAAGCATATTCCGTCATAGCAGAAAACGTTTTCTTTCTCATCCAAGTGCTTCGTATCGCTAACCTCACACGCCCCCTTCCCACCCTTTCTTTCTTTCTCTCTCCCTCAGCAACCCCCCCCCTCCCTTCTCCCCTCCCAACTATTCAACCCCCAAGCAAAACCTCGTTCCCTGGCCCTTGGTACCTCCTGATGTCTGAAAGCGTAGGCTCCTGCATGGTCTGTATTCGCAGGGCTCGAACCTCGGTTATCATGCCGGATCGGTTTCATATGTTTGGTTGATGGTTTGGTGGATGGAGGGTTTGGGGTGGGTTGTGGAGGGGATGGGTTTTTGATGGAGATATATAGAGACTGCGTCGTTGCAAGTAGGAGCGATTTTGGGGGTTGGTGGGGGCGGAGATGGACATCATCCCGGCGCGAATCCGAATACTCTTTGAGGGTATGTCTACGATCTCGTGTTGAGTTTTTGACTTTGCGACAAACCACAACACCTATTACACATCCACAGCCATCCTCCTCCTCTTCTCTCTACGACCCTCCCGATACGGCGACGGGCTTCGCTTCCTCCAACTGTGGTCTTCTCTTCGCGGTGGTGGCGGCGAGCGGGATCGCGAGTATGACCGCCGCCGCGAGTCTCTTCTGTAGCGGTTCTGAGGCGGTGACGGCGATCGCGAGTAGGAGCGCCGCCGCGTGTCTCTGTAGCGCTCTCTTCGTGGTGGAGGAGATCTTGAGCGTGAGTAGGACCGGGGTGGCGGACTGCGTCTCCTGCGCTCACGAGAACGCGACCGCGAACGCGAATGGTCATTCCTGGCGTCGAAGTTTGAGTTGGGTTGAGCAGTTCGTGCCCTGGGGCCGTCGGGGGCTCCCACTGGCGGCTTTCTCCTCTCCCCCACATGTGTAGTATTGGCGCCCGAGCCCCCCTTCCCAACATCTCTATCTGGCAAAAACCTCTCGTCCATTCCCATCCCGCCTCTGCCACTTCCACTAGCAAACTCCCCGTATCTCCCCGTATCCTCGTTCTTCAGATCCTTATACTTCGTCCTGCCCTTCCTGCCAAGACGCGTCATATCCCTAATCTGCATATACTGCGGCAGCAGCTCGCGGTTCTGCACGT
>JAABUW010005059.1_pt1 | contig 17450 bp, 19 predicted proteins | sample 5560081 | NCBI WGS metagenome assembly JAABUW01 (sample SAMN10711882, study PRJNA513363) | rock metagenome | isolation source: Antarctica rocks | place: Antarctica: Victoria Land, Knobhead sud | reverse complement strand
CGCTATCAAGATGCATTCAAAGTTTGTTGAACGCTGATATGATGTTCAATCTAGTCAGATGCTTGCAACTCACTATTTTATCAATGATCTCGTCTATCAGCGATAGAGAATATCTATTTCTTTTGAAGATGATATTTAGCTTTTGATAGTTCACGCAGAATTGAAGATCTTCATTTGCTTTAAGAGCGAATAGAACAGAAGAGAAATAGAAGATCTGACTAGAAGTGATGAATTTCTTTGACAGATTCTCGTTCAGATACTTCTTTACTTTCAGAAGTTTGACAGAGAACATTTGATATGCTTGACAGCGAGAAGACATTGAATCACTGATGAGTTCAATTTTATGATCGTAGAAGTGATGAGAGAGTAGTTTATTCAATTAAACTCGATCAAAAACATCTAGAAAATCATGATATTCTGAAGACAGCTTGACTTTAATAGCTTTCAAATTCTGAGTAGTTTTCTCGATGAAAGAGACGTTCAGAGCGTTCAAATCACACTGAGTGTTGTACGCGATTTTTCTATCGATATTCTTCATGAATAGAGCAAATACTTCAGTCTGATTCTTCTTTGAGCGATTCAACAGTGTTTTGAACAAAGCGATGTTTATGCTTCGAATTGTGAATGACTCTTTCTGAATCGTAGTTGAAACAGATCATTTGAGCATTCTAGAAATCTTTGACTGAGAGATAGAAGTAGACGAAGTTGATTGCAATCAACTTGAGTGCTTTGAATTGAAAGAAATCGAAAAAATTGAAATGAAAGTATTTAATTGATTCAAAAAAACGATGACGTTGATTTGCATATTTAGTAATATTTCATTTTTGTTCATTCAAGATTTTTCTAATATGACTTCGTGATGATCGATGTCAGCTATCAACATAGAAACAGTCAATTTCTTATGACTTTCAATGATGAGATTCGATAGAATTTTATGAATGATAGTCTTTTTAAATATCTTTTCATCATATTCTTTTATTAACTTCTCTTTTGTCAGTGATATAGATTGAATTTTCAGCTCTTTACATACTCTGTCGACTAGATTGATATGTATGATTGTATAGATGATTGAATCACTGTCTATCAAAGAGCAAAGACTGAATGATTCGTTCTGCAAGATGAGAAGAGCATCGATTAGAAACGACTTATCAAAGTAATTCTCTTTCGATAGAATTTCATCTAGATTGCACAAAGATATAATCTTCACTTCAGTGACTGTTGAAGAGATGACTAGTTTTTTGACTTGAACTCTGATTCAGTATTGAGTTCGAAATGATCATAGTTCTCGTCAACTGCATTGACTTTGATAGATCGATTCAAGCATTCTCTGAAACTATGATCTGATTTGTGACATATGAAGCAGATTTCGACTAGAACGTCTGCATTCTTGACGCTAGTCAAAACTGCGCTGCGCAGCTTTGATCAGTCAGACTTCGAAGTTGAAGACTGAACAGCAATAGTTGCTCTAGAAATGATGATCTTTGAATCATCACGTTTGAGTAGTTTGTTCTTGATTTCTCGAACTGCTCTATGTTCATTGTTCAAGCGAATCAGATAGTTTCAAATATCTGATAGCTTGATGAGTGACTTCATCTGAGCTGTTCAAAAGATTTGAAGACGAGAGTTTATTTTATTCTTTAGATCAATGACTAGTACGTTCTTCTGATACTTCAGATAGATGTATAGTCGTTGAAACTGATTAAAGAAATCACTGAATTTCTTTGATTCTTGAATCAGATTAATATATTTTCTACAATAGTTATCTTTCTTATCAGAATCATGAAATAATTGAGCTAGTTTCTCTAGAAGTTCATTGACAGTCAGATAGAGATTGTCACAGTTGAGATTGCATCTGACTTGAGTGACTTCGACGATGTCATCTGCTAGTCAAGAGTGAATGTAGCTCAGCTTGTAAAGTTCATTTGAGAAGATGTCGACGTTAATTGCTAGCTTCTCTTGTATGTCAAGAGATCAGTTCTTTCAAGTAGAGTTCTTTTCATCAGTGAACATCGAAGAGTCGAGTATTTTGTAATATCTAGATCGTTCGAAGTAGATGACAATCGAGAAAGCAGTGATGATTACATTGACTGTGATAGCAGTGAAAGCTTGTAGTTGTGCTTTCAACTGTTGAATTTCGCTCTTGTCTCATTGTTTCATCTCGACGAGATGATCTGTTTCTTTATTAAGAGCATAGATACGTTTCTTTCATACTTTCATATCATCGTGTATGATGATTTCAGCGTTTGATTCGTTGAAAGCAATGAATGAAGAAGCGTGTTGTGAGTCAACGATAGAAGAGAGAGCTTGTGAACGTGTTTATTGCAAGAGATCAACAAAAGTTTTATCTTTATCAGATGTGTTCTTAAATGTCATAGTGAAGAAGATGAAAGTTGTTTGAAAGAAGATTGAATGAATGACGATGCTTGATGATTGAAAAAGAAAGATGTATATTTGTTCAACAAAGAAGATGTTTCTGAAGATGATTGATCTTGAAGCAATTCACGAAGATTCTTTATTGTAATTCTCTTGATCGATTTGATTCTCTAGCAATTCACGAAGATTCTTTATTGTAGATTCTATTAATCGATTTTGAATGAATGCATACTGAATGAGCGATAGATCTTCTAGCAATTCAACAATTTTATGTTCTTGTTGATTCTATGAATTCTCTGATGTTGTTCTTGTCTTTCGAGATTGAATCATCAGATAAACAAATTTCTTTAGACTCGATTCGTCTGTACGAGTTGATTGAATGAGTAATGAAATCAGTATCATGTGATTAACGAATTCTTAATATAATGTCAGAATCATGTCTAAATGATACAATCAATGAAGATCAGAGTTGATAGTGCTTGATCTTTAGAGATAGCTATAACTGAATATTAAGAATACAGAAGAAGATTGATACAAAAGCTTTTATTTATGTAATGTTCAGAGATTGCACTAGACTCGAAAGAAATGTGTTTGTAACATGAAAAGAAGATGATGTAAATGTTGATGAAAGAAAAGAATGTTGAGAAAGAAAAAAAGTGTTGAGTCATATCTGAGTCAAATCTGAGTCAGATCTAGATCAGATCTCGACTAGATTGTTGACTAGCTCTAATCAGTCTTGATACGCTCGTAACACAAGATTTCATTCTGAGTTCAACAATTCTTCAATTTGATATTTTCATATTGTGTCTTGTCTCTTGCTATTGCTTCGCAAAGTAGCATACAATTCTCATCAATTTCATTAATCTCAAGAATCTGTTTATAGATTGATTTACTGATGTTTTTCTTTAAATCAGCAATTTTCATTCAATTTGAAGTCAGAATAGTGATTCATTGATAGCAAATGCACTCATCTTCTGAATCTTTAGACATGACGTCAGCTTGATGAGTTAATGCATTGATCTTGATGTTCTGTTTATCAAATCAATACATTATTTTGAAGTTGAAATCAACAAGCTTCTGAACTCAATGCATCTGATGTCTGCTCAACTCTTTATCTTTCATCAATGAGATGAGTGCTTGATGATCAATGAACATCTTGATAGAAATGTTAGTTAGCTTCAGTTTAAGTCATCAGTGTTCAAATGCTCAAATGATAATCAGAAATTCTTTATCATATATTTTGTAATTGCATTCAGCAAAAAACATGTTCTTGTTATAAAAGACAATTGAATGTGTACTTCTTTGTCATCATATTAAGAAAGAACTTCATCGTTGATGTAGTCAAATGAGTTGATTTCAAGAGTAGTTTCATGAGTTTGATCAAAGTGACGTAGTATAAAAGTCTTGATCATACATCTCTTCATATGATTGAAGATAATCTGACAGACTTCATTTCATTCAAATATGATCTTCTTTTGAGTAAGTTGAATCATTGAATGAACAATCTTCGAAAAGTTCTTGACGAAGTGTTGATAGAAATTGCAGAAGTCAATGAAGAACTGCATCTGAGTGAGATTATTGAGTGTAGATCAATCAACGACTGCTTGCATCTTTCGTGAATTCATTTTAAGTTGCTCGATTGACATCAAAAGTTTTAAAAAGATGATTTTCTGAACATGAAACTTGCATTTATTGATGTCTATCTGTAGATCAGCTTCTCATAGTCTATTCAAGATCAATTGTACATATTGCTTGTATTTCTTCAAGATCTTGCTGTAAATGATAATGTCATCTAAATAGATTTGACAAAACTGATGTAGATATTTGAATAACATGTCGTTCATATAATGTTGATAAAACGTTGATTCATTGATTAATTTAAAGAGCATTACATGATATTTGTATGAGTTGAAAAAGATAATAAAGATAGTCAAATCTTTGTTATCTGAATGCATGCATAGCTTGTTGAACGTGACAATGATGTTCAATTGAGTCAGATATTTGCTTTCTTGTATATAAGCGAAAGTCTCGTCTATTAATGACAAAGAATAACAATCTCATTTGATCAAAGCATTGAGCTTTCTGTAATCAACGCAGAAACGCAGACTATCATCTTTCTTTTTGATGAACAAGATAAGCGAGATGTATGATGCAAAGCTGAAGAAAATGAACTCTTTGTTCAGATGTTTGATCAGATACTTGTTTATCTTCTGAAGCTTGTGATTGAACATCTGATATAGTTTGCTTCGAGAAAATGTTTCTTCATTGATCAGCTCAATTTTGTGATTGTAGAAACGATGCAATGATAGTTGATTGATCATTGCTCAATCAAAAATGTCTAGATAGTCGTGATATTCAAAAAGAAGCTTGAGTTTGACTTGCTCAAGAGCTTCAGCATGAAAAAGCTCATGCAAATTCACTTCTTCAGACTTGTTTTCAACTGTAGTTATAAGTCGATCGATTTTCAAGATAATAACAGCAAAGATCTTGACATCTGATCATTTAACTAACATTTTATATGTCGTTGTCTCTATCATTGCTATGTTCATTGAATCTGATGTTGATTTAGAAATTTTGACGTTAGTTAAAGTTGCATCACGCAATTTTAACTGTTTAATTAGTTTAACTGACTTCTCATTGAACTGACTGAAAGAGAATGATTTCAGACTGAGTTGAAAAATAGTGAAAGATTTCTTCAATATATGAGTAGAAGTTAAACTCTTTTGCTTCGTGATTATCTTGTTGCTTGTGAGTAGAACAATTAATTTCAAATTGAGAATGAAATTTGAAAATTGAAGAAAATTGATTTGCATATCAATTACTAGATTGATTTTGTTCATTCATGTTTTTTTAAAAAAATTTTGATATTAATTTAATTGAATGATGAACATAAAAGCTGTGTCAATTGCATGATCTTGAACAGTCAGATTCAAATAAATGACATGAGTAATAAGTTTTTTAACATAATGATCATTAAATTCTTGAATTGACTTCGCTTTAATCAAAGTCAGAAACTTGATTTGCAACTGATCATAAACAATCTGCGTAATTACTTCATCAATGAACAAATACTCAGCAGCTTTGATGTCAATCAATGACTTCAATGAGTAATTAATTTCATTGCTAGAAAGTATACATTCAGTAGTCAAAGATTCAGAAGCAAAAGAATCATTTGACATGCTCATCATTGAAGAAATTAACATCTTTTTCATCACGTCTTTAATGAAAGTCTCTAGTTTTTTGTCTCACTATCTTTGAAAGAAGACATTTTCTCATTCTTCTTATTCTTCAAAATGACGATCTCATGTAAACAAGAGATGAATGCATGAAATGCAAAAGTATTAATCTTGTTCTGAAAGCAATTCTTGAACAAATGATTTGAAATCTTGCAAGTATAGCAAATAATAGATGATCTTGCTGATTCAGAAATAAAAGAAAGAATAAACTTAACATAATTAATTATCAAAGTCATCACTGTTGACAATGAAGTAGCAGCACATTTATCAGATATGACAGTGATTTTAATGATGACAGTGCAAAGCTGACTGCGTAGCTGATAGTTGACTTGCTGTTTATTATTCACATCTTGAAGAAAGATTCTCAAGCAAGTGAGCGAAGTAAAATTCTCTGAACAGACTGATAAAGCATTCTGCAAGTGATTATTGATTTTATTCTGAAGATCGTTCATCAGAGTGCAATCATCATATTCAAGATAGTTGAATAGCTTCATAAAGTTGAAGTAGAAGACATTGAAAGACTTGTCTGTTTATCTTAAAGTGTTGTACTCACAACAACACTTTCAATTTCTATTCAGTTCATCATATATTTCTTTCAGATGCTCAAATAACTCGTAAATTGAGATGTAAGAATGCAAAGCATCATGATGATATTAAGTGAAGATATGTTCAGCAGCATCATCTTCTAGTTTAGATATCACATAAACAATACAGATATTCTCATTATCGAAGTGATCAACATTTGTCTGAAGCTTGTTGTTTATCTTGACTCTTCAGCTATTTCATGTTGATTCATCTTCATTGATGAATACAGATGAGTTCAAAAACTTGAAAGACTTGTGATGATCATTATTGAATAAAGTGAATGATTCACGTTGAGTATGATTCTCGATAGATTGACAAGATAAAGATTTCATAGAAACTTGAGATTCAGTAAACTGATGAGATTGAGACTGATTCATTGAATGCTGTTTCTTTTTTAGACTTAAGACTTTCTTTCATAGTTTAATGATAGTCTCTTCTTGAGTGTTTATTATCATTTGATTGATCTCTAACTTATCAAGTCTTTTGATGTGATTGACTTGAACATTGATTCATTGCTTATTGAGTTTCAAAGTCATGTTTTATTGATCTCTTAGCTCAATCAGCATCTTGATGATCTCATTTGACTGATTGATAGCTCATTGATGAAGTTGTTGATTTATGTTGATGTCTCATAAAATAGCGACATTCTGAAATCTCGCTGAAGCATCAAAAGAAATAAAAGAAACTCGTTTACTAACAATGCTTCTAAGCAGATGAGCTGTTCATGACTCGATTGATTCAGAGTTGCATGTCATTGTGAAAGATTGAAGATAAAGATAAATAAATTTGATTGTGATAAGATTAAATGATTGATTTAATAAATTTGAGTAAATTTGAGTAAATTTGAAGATGTGTTTTAATGAAAGTAATTCAAAGAATTTCTTGCGAATTTTCTGAATAAAAGTAGATTATTTCGTATCATCTACACGTTGATAGCAGAGTAGTTGATTAGCATTTATCTACTGTTAGAAGTCGATCTAAAGTGAGTCATAAAAGTGTCATTTAATTAATAGATAAATGCTAAGAAAGAAAAGTATGTACAGATAAAAACTTGAGTTCTTATATGTATTCTTCTCAGCTCTGTGCTAGACTTGAAAAAGTTGACATCTTACACATATGATGCAGAGTCTCAATGACATCATCTCTAGATCAGATTTTCGCTAGACTTGATTAGAATGAAATCAGACGAAGATTAAACAAAGAGTAAATAAAAACTAAAATCGTAACAGCATGCAACATCACATCATACTTTCATGTAATAATTAAATAGCAGAAGTGAACAGAAGAATTAAACATTCTTTTTGCACAATTTTGTGCAACGATTATTTCATACTTCAGTTCATTTCTGTATAATTATTTTCTTGTATTTGTAATAAGCTTCTTAGTCAATCATGATGTTTGAAATCTATTAAAATGTGCTAGTTTTTAATATAATTAACAGTTAATTTAAAAGATAAAAATCAATCAGTTACAAGTCAACAGTAATGCATGATTTGCATTGATTTTCAAACTTTAAGCTTAATGATGCTTGAAAGATCAAACTTGTTTTTGATTCTTTTTGCAACTTTCTTAGCAATTCTTTTTGCAACTCTTTTTGCAGTTTCTTTTTTATTTAACTTATTTATCATGTCATCTTCTTGAAACAGAACATTGAAATTGCAAGCAAGTATGAACAGTTTATTCAGTTTTATAAATATATCTTCAGAGAATCTTGATAACAGCGAGCATGATAATGCTTGATCTTTTTCTTTTAATGTTGTTTCTGTCGTGCTCATTGAACTGCAGTCATTACATGATGAATGATATGTGCTATACAATCATAAACAAGAATATCAACATATATTTCTGAATTAATGAAAGCAAACTCAATATGCAATGCAAGTAGAATGAAAAGTATCAGACTATCATCATTCAAAGTGAATTTTACAAACATGAACAGATGAAATATAAAATAACTTTTATCAGACAGCTTTAATTGAAAGTGAAAGACTCAAACTCATTTGTCATTTGTATTTGCATGTTTACAAGCATTTTAACAATAGAAGCATCAATAACAGCATCATGAAACATCATTTGAATAACAAAGATTGTGATAAATGCACAAACTTAGTAACTAAGATCACGAAAGTTTGAGACATTCATAACTTTGTTAAAGTTAAAGCTTTAATAAGTTGCTTTTTAGCTGCAGATTGCAAAATAAATTGCAAAACAGATTGCAAAACAGATTGCAAAAAATTAACAAATCACAGCATCATATTTTTCATCAAGAATATACTTCAGAAGTTTTTGCATTACAACTTCAAAAGACTTTCATTGCTTTGAACATTTCTCATATTGTTGTTGATAATGTTCAATTTCAATGAGCATTTGAAATGACATGATTAAGCATTACTTTGTTGCACAGAATCAAACTTACAATCTCTTTCAAGAATCAAGCGACTGTTGTTCAAGTCAACTTACTCAAGAATTTATTAATGAATTCTAAAATCTTTATTAATTTAGATGAATGAAGTAGTTCTAATAAATTATCTTTTTTAGTCATCATGAAATTTTACTACATTGAGTTCTGAAAGTATTAAAAAGTCTTGTTGAGCTTTGAACAAATTGAAGACAAGTATATCAAAAGCAATCTAAGCAATATTACTGAATGAATATTGCAAGAACTTGATATTCAAGATCAAGTTATAACTGTAATCACAAACAACATCAGCAATAACAACATCATGATGACTGCATTAAACAAGACTTTGCAAATGTTCTCAACTACTTCACATTTATCATGTTTAACATATGTAATTCAGTTAGCTGTTAAACAGTTACTCAAATCGCTGATGTTAAGTCTTGAGAATGAGAATGAGAAAGAGTATTGAATATTCAAAATTAGTCTTCAAAGCATGTTTATACAAAAGAGTTTATTTCAAACACTGTTCAAGATAATTAATAATTTTTATTCATTATATTAGTTTGTTCTGCTATTATTTTCATAATCGATTTTGCAATCGATTTTGCAATCATGATCAAAAATACAGAGTACACTCTTATTCATGACATTATAGTAATGTTTAATTAAATTTGAAAGCTTTCTGTTTATATGAACGAAAGTTCTCAGAAAATAGAGAACTTTCATAAGTCTCAACGTAATTTCAAACTTCATTTCAAGATGATACAAGATGTTAAAATTCGCTGAAATTTCATCTGTCTCATGCTTTTAAAAGCACTTCATCTTCAAGTCTTCATTAAAAGTTATATTTCTACTTATGAAAATGAAAATACTACTCTTCAAAAGCTATCTCTCAATAATGAAGAATGAATACATGTTCAATATCTTGTAGAACTACTCAAATCATTCATGATATTCATTGATTTACTTGAACGTAATTATGAATTCAGTATCAATGCAATTTACATCGTTTATGATGTTTTGTTTTCTCATATTGAAGATCACATGACAGCTCTGAAAAGAAAGTAACGTTCTTGAAAGTGTTTGCTTTTGAAAGTTTTAATGCAAGCTCAAATCAAATTATTTGAATATTACGCAGATGTCAGTCATGATCGAGAGTTAATGTATAATCTCAAAAATATTATAGATGCTCATCAGAAACTAAATTTATATGAGCAATCTACATGACAAGACAGCAATTATAAACAAAGATACAAACAAAAGTTTATAAATTATTATGCTAGATACTACGCTTTCAACTCAACTACATTGCAAGATCAACTTCAAGAAAGAGTTTTGCAACAATCATCTTTTATTGCAAATATAGTCATTAAACGAAATTTCAGATGTCACAATTCATCATCACTTGTTTCAACAAACGAAGTGAAACAATATTTGAATCAAAGTTAGTTTTTCTTCTCTTTGTTTCATTTGTTGTACAATTAATATTATTTCATAATTTCTTTGCAATTAATTTTGCAATTAATTTTGCAATCACATAGTTTGAAATATCAAATTCTAATAAGCTTTAGACATTGTTCAAGACATTGATCTCATTAAGTTCTGAAGAAATCATCTCAAAGACTTTGTTCATTTAAGCAGAATGACTTGAGATATTTTAGCAATTTCAACTATCTCAACAGATGTTAAATAAGTTTTCAATTTGAAACAAGATTTATTATCTTATCATTGCAGCTTTCTTGTTGTCAATATCATATTGAATATCATAATGATTAAGCATGCAGATGCTGTGAAGTTAAAAGCAGAATTTAAGTCTTACAAGCTTATTGAAGAGAAAAGAACTTTCAATGCACAGAAACAAGAAAAGAACAAAGATTTAATCTTCATCATCAATGTTAATGAAGATTTAGAGTATATCAGCGATGCATCATCAAATGATGATGTTGATGATAACGAGCATGATAAGTAATGTTATATTGTTCATCATCAGACATTTAATTAACAATATCAGAGCTGAAAAATGATGATACACTTAATGTTGATCTTTTCATATCATCTTTGCAATCTAGATTCTCAAACTTCAAAGAATTCTTATTATTTACGTTATTTAATACAGCAAGATCTACAACAGCAAGATCTACGACAGCAAGATCTACGACAGCAAGATTTATGACAACTTCACTTTCAAATGCTCAATTTTCAATGTTTGCTCATTTTGATTAAATTACATCACACTTGATTGAAAGAAACAGATTGAAGAAGAATGATCAATCATTACAAAAGATAATGAATCAAAGAAATTTGATGAAATTCATTGCAGTCTCTAAATTGAATGAAGAATCTAAGTTGTCATCTTTAACAGTGAAAAAAAAACAGCGCAAGATGACTTCTTCTTTGAAGTCAAGTTCTGTTTCAACATGTAAACATAACTTTGAAATGACTAATTTCAAGAAGAAATCATCATTTAAAAGTAAAGCTAAATTGAATGCATTGTTTGAGCAAAAAAGACAAGAAGACATCAATAAAAAGCTTATGTAAATAGTTTTGCAATTCATTTTGCAATCTACTATTTTCATGAAATTGCTCACGCATTTTTCAAGCAGTTTAGTTAGAAACAGTGACTGAAATCTGAGTCAATGATAAAAGAGTCAAAGACATTTCTCTACATACATATAAATTTCTTTTCAACATGTAAATGTTGCAATCGTGCACTTCAAGTTAATCTAACATAGATCGTGTCAGACTATCATAGACTAGTATAGAGTTGATGTTGACACGCTAGCGATCTAGCGTGTCTTCGTGAGTAAAACTCACGACGTGTTGCATCTTCTTTCTTCTTCGACTTTGAACTTCTAGTTAGAATACACTCATATGATTCGCTCTATGCAGATTCATAACATTAGTTCAAAGCTCATTAATCTTGCTATCGATGTGTAGACAATATAAAAACAAGCTACACAATTCAAATCAGAAGTCAAACTCAGAAATTTTGACAGCAGAATCAGAACTCAAGCTCAGAAAGCTTGATAGAAATCAGAAATTTCTAAAGAAGAATCTTGATTCGAAATCAGAAATTTCGATAGAATCAGAATCAAAGAACACGAATGTGTTGTTCTTGATTAACTCTTTATTGAGCTCGTCATCAGAAATCAGAAATTTCAGCAGTACTTGAATTCAGAAAGTTCGATAGAGTACTAGTCGTTGCTTGAACTCAGAAAGTTCAATAGAGTAACATCAGAATTTCGATCAGCAATTTTCTACTCATATCATGACTAGAAGCTCAGAATCAGCGAGCATTGCTCGCTATGAACTTCAAAATGCTAGAAGAGAATCACTTCTATCACAGAATTGAACAGTCTCAGAAGAAGAAGACACGAATGCATCATTGAATACAGAAGAAGAAAACATGAACACGTTGTTTTTTGATCATGAAATGATCAAGATCAGCATCAACACTGAACTGAATGCTTGAATAAGCACTCATGAAGCAGACGACATCGTTGTCTTTATCAAGTACATGTGTCAACAGCACGACATCGAAATCGAGATTCACAATGACATGATTCAGATGTTAGAAGATGTCAATGAGATAAACATCACATTGAAGATTACACAGACGCGTCTGCAGAAAGAGAATAGAGACAAGAACGTGATTATACATCATCTAAAAGCTGCATCAAGTTGACAAAGCACTTTGATTTCTGAAGATTGATTCTCGAAGTCGATCAAGTTACTCGACTCATCTTTGTTCGAAGATTCAATGCAGAATGTAGACAATTGACTGTTTTGAATGCAAAATAAGCTGAAGACAAATAAGAATCATTTTTCTATCAAAGAGTTGAAAATTGCATACATTGAAAGTCGAGTCAGTGAAGCTGCGATCAAGCACATAGCTTCTCACATGCAAGATATCTTCTTGAACTTGTTTCTAGAAGTTGAAGAAGTGCTATCGATTATCAATAAGATGTACGATGATTTCAATCATCATCATACAACTCAACAACAGTATTTGAGACTGTATCAAAACAAGATCTTCTTTCATGAATTTTGAATGAAATTTCAGAGATTTAGTGCAGAACTAAAGTACAATAATGAGATTCTACTAGATGATCTTCAGCACAAGATCAGTTCAGATCTTCAACGAGCAACGCTCAATGAATGAATCACGAATTTGAATGAGTTTATCAACATCTGCATGCAAGTCGATGTTAGATTAACTGAATTGAACGCGCGATCAGTTGTCAAAGCATCAACGACTCAAGCTGCTTGCTCTGTCTTTAACACATCGACTGCTCGACTCACGTCATCAGTTTCTTCATGAAAGAAATTCAGAAGATTGAATCTCAACTCTATTCAGAAAGAGTTGTTTAAGAAAGAACTTTGCTTCAAATGCAAGAAGTCAGAACATAGAGCATATGACTGCTTCAAGATGATTCAAGTGCACAAGATTGCTGCAAATTTGAAAAACGATCTGTTCTCATCAAAGTAGTGATTGAGAACGATATACTCATATTCTGTTTCATCAGCATGTCTGACAATTCATTTGATTTCAAGTCGTTCACTGTTGACATCATCTTGAATAGTCTAGAAAAGATATTCAGATTTCTTGCTCTGATAGATACTGAAGTCACTAACATGATTTTCATCGATGAATCTTTGATGTCAGAGCTATGTGAACGCTTTGATATTCAGTCAATATCGCTGTCAAAATCAAAGTTGATTCAATCGTATGATGAAATCTCTGATTGAAAGTCGATTACACATGCTCTGTATACATCGATCATGATACAAGAACACAAGAATGAAATGATGTCTCTATTAATAACTCGTCTAGATCAGCACAAGATAATCATTGAAAATTTCTGGTTGAAAAGAAATCAAATTTTGATAGATTCTGCAAATGATTGATTAATATCATCATTGAAGATTTGAACATCGAAATCTGTTGTTTCAAAAGCAAGCAGTCAATCAGCATTTCACAGATCTGAATCAAGCGAAATCTGCAAAATGAAACGAAAGAACTTGAACTCGATGATTACGTCGATAATCATCTTGAAGCGACTCACGAATCAGAAACTAGTGAATCAGTTCATTGAATCTGTCTTCATATGAAAGCAAAGCACTCAAGTTGATCTCGATCAACTTCGTCTCTTTCAGTCAACTGAGAAAAAGAAGTTCATCAATATTGTCATGATCGAAGTCGCTGTGTATCAAACTTTAGTCAAGAATAAGAAGATCAAGATCTTCTTCTTGATCATTAGTGAAATCAACAAAGCACTTAGCTCAGTCGAAGATTTCGCGAAACTGAATGAAATGATCTCTGTCATGTCATTAAATGAACTGAAGAAGAAGCTTTTGATAATTTATCACAACTTTCTGAATGTTTTTGATAGAAAAAAGACAATGCAGTTGTCTTTGCATCGATCATACGATCATAAGATTGAATTAGAAAGTGAGAATTAATCTTCTAGAAGTTGATTATATTTCATGTCAAGTTATAAGTTGCAGAAGATCAAAGAGTATCTAGAAGAGAATTTGAAGAAGAAGTTCATCACACTCAGTAAAGCTTCTTTTGCTTCGTCAATACTATTTGTCAAAAAGAAAGATGATAATCTTTGCTTTTGCGTGAATTATTGAAAACTGAATGCTCTGATCAAAAGAAATTGTTATTCAATACTCTTGATAGACGAAGTACTCGCTTGAATTCAAGACAGTAAGTATTTGACTCGATTTAACATTATCGTCACGTTCAATAAGCTTTGCATGAGTACTGAAAGTAAGAATCTAATCACATTCATTACTTTCTTCGATGTTTATAAGTATAAAGTAATGTTCTTTGAATTAATCAATGAATTTGCGTTCTTTCAGCACTATATCAACGATGTGTTGTTCAACTGTTTACATAAATTCTGTCAGACATATTTGAATGATATTCTTATCTACAGTAAGATCTTGAAGAAACATAAAACTCATGTGAAAGAAGTGTTAAACAAGCTTCGCGAAGTCGACTTGCAGATAAACATTGACAAGTGCGAATTCAAGATTCAGAAAATCTCGTTTCTTGAACTACTGATATTCATCAATGATTTACAAATGAACTTTCGAAAAGTAGATGTGATTCGAAACTGAAAAGTGCTTTGATCGTTGACTCATGTGCAGATCTTCATTGACTTCTGCAATTTCTATCAATGATTCATAAAGAACTTCTCAAAGATCATTCAATCTATGATAAAGTTGATTCAAAAAGATCACTTCTTTGAATGAACAGAGATCTGTCAGACAATCTTTGAAGAATTAAAGTAACAGATGATGACAGCTTTCGTTCTGAAGCATTTCAACTCAATCAGAGAAGCTATTCTGAAAACGAACTTCTTGAACTATGTGAACGACAAAGTATTGTCTCAATATGATGATGAAGACATTCTACATTCAATGACTTTCTATAGCAAGAACATGATTTTCGCAGAATGCAACTACAAGATCTATGACAAAGAACTGCTGACTATTATTTGCTGCTTGAAGCATTGATGCTCTGAATTGAAATGTACAGATATTTTGATCAAGATCTTCATCGATCATCTGAATTTGAAGTACTTCATGATCATCAAAGAATTGACTTGACAACAGACTAAATGAGCTGAAAAGTTATCTGAATATAACTTCAAGATCATATATCAGTCAGAAAAACAGAATCTGAAAGTTGACGTGCTGATCAGAATGTCAGACGTCAAGTCAATTGAAACAAACAATGATTGAAAGCTATATCAGCATCAGCTGCTATTGTCAGAAAGCAAGTTTGAATTGCAGTCAATAAAAGCTGATCAAGAAGATGATCAAAAATCTGACTCAGATCTGACTCAGATCTTACTCAGATCTGACTCAAAGTTGAAACAAGAATCAAAAGCTAACAAAGATTCAATTGAAGAAGTGATTTCTATTCAGAATCAGATTATAGTTGAAAATTGAATGAATCAACTATGTATTGATATTCGAGCATTCATGAAACAGAACAGAAGAACTTGTCAAGATATTGATCTGAACAACTGCAGAGTACTTGATGAAGTACTCTGAAAAGATGATAGACTATGAATTCTTCAGTCAATGATCATTCAATTGATAAGAAAAGCACATGATCTTTCGATCAGTGATCATTCTGACATGAATTGAACGTTGAACTTGCTGAGACGATCATATTGCTGATCGAAGATGAGAACAATGATCAAACGCTACATTCAAAACTGTTATGTTTGTCGTAGATCAAAAGCATCAAGAGATCGAATCAATGAATTATTGAAGTCATTGCTCATATTCAAGCAGCAATGACAGAACATATCATTAGACTTCATTATCAATCTATCAGAAAGTGATGAAAACAACGCGATTCTGATAGTCATAGATCGATTGTCTAAGAAACGACATTATATATCATGTTGATCAAATGACAAAGAAATCTTTGCAAAATAAACAGTCAAGCTACTGTTGACATGAATCTTCAGAATTCATGAACTATCAAGATCAATAATGTTCAATCATGATTCACAATTCATATCAATTGTCTGAAAGTCTTTATGTCTGAGACTTAACATCAAGATGAAACTATTTACAAACTATCATTTGCAGACAAATGATCAAACAGAAAGAGCGAATCAGAATGTGAAATGATATTTACGAAGCTATTGCTCATATATGCAAGATGATTGATTCGTTTGATTATCTATGACTGAATTCATTGATAACAATGCTATTTCATCGTCAATTGAACAGTCAACGTTCTTTCTGAATAAGAACTTTCACTCTCATATGAGCTTTGATTTGAACTCAATTGAATATGAGATCACTCAAGCTAGAATCGAAGCAGACAAAGCAAAGAATATATTTGAACACATGAAATGATCACTAGCATTGATCAAGCAAGTCTTGACAAAAGTCAGAGTCACAATGAAGAAACAGATTGACAAGCATCGAAAGAAAATGATCTATAAGATAAATGACATGATGTTTCTGAATTTTAGAAACATAATGATCTTACGATCATCAAAGAAGCTAGATGATAAGATGTTAGAACTCTTCAAGATTCTGATCAAGATTGAACATGCTTATCAACTGAAACTATCATCAATTATGAAGATACATTCGAAGTTTGCATCAAATCTGCTGCAACTAGATTCAAAGAATTCTCTGAATGAACAATGAAATAAATCGTCTGATTCTATAGTGATCGACGACGAAGATGAATGAAAGATGAAGAATATACTGAATTTCAGACATTACAAAAGAAATAAATGATTACAATATCATGTCAATTGAAAAGAATACAACGTCGATCTACATTGATACAACATCGATGAAAGTGAATTCGAAGAATGTTTGAAAATCATAAATGACTTTCATGAACAATATTTGAACAAGTCAAGATAGAAATTAACTTAAGAAAGATTGATTAAACTGCAGCAATGAAAACATTGCTAGATGAAGAGAGAGAGTAATGTTGTGATCGTGCACTTTGAATTAGTCTAACATAGATCGTGTCAGACTATCATAAACTAGTATAAAGTTGATGTTGACACGCTAGCGATCTAGCGTGTCTTCATGAGTAAAACTCACGACGTGTTGCATCTTCTTTCTTCTTTGACTTTGAACTTCTAGTTAGAATACATTTATATGATTCGCTCTATGCAAATTCATAACAGTAAATAAAGATCATTCATATACACACATTTTAAAGTTTCATAATATCATTCTACTAGTACTTATTTCTTAGGGTTAGGGTTAGGGTTTAGGGTTAGGGTTAGGGTTAGGGTTAGGGTTAGGGTTAGGGTTAGGGTTAGGGTTAGGGTTAGGGTTAGGGTTAGGGT
>JAABUW010005058.1_pt1 | contig 17450 bp, 16 predicted proteins | sample 5560081 | NCBI WGS metagenome assembly JAABUW01 (sample SAMN10711882, study PRJNA513363) | rock metagenome | isolation source: Antarctica rocks | place: Antarctica: Victoria Land, Knobhead sud | reverse complement strand
GTTTTTCACAGACTCCGCACTTTTCTTGCAGCTCGAGGGTTGACCAACGTCAAGGTCGTTTTACCACCTACCGAGCTCTGCACCGACAACGCCGCAATGATCGCCTGGACAGGGATGGAAATGTTTGAGCACGGCTGGAGAACCGGATTGAAATGTAGAGCCATTAAAAAGTGGTCGATTGACCCTAATGCGGAAGAGGGTGGCATCCTCGGAGCGGACTGTTGGACGAGGTGAAACTATTCAAGACGATAACTGAGATCGGGTAAGATGGTTATGTGGACAACTCATGCATTAGACATTTACATCGATTCCCCACTTCGTAAAGTAACGCCAATTGAGGATTCTGCGGACAGAATGAAATCAGCGAGAGTTGATATCATACACCAGCCATATGCCCCCCCTCTAATATTACATTAATGAAATCCATCCGCATGAAACCTTTTCGTCTATAACATTCGTATTATTTTCATCCTCATTCCTGACAAAAGAACAATAGAGAAGAAAAGCCATCGAGCTCTCCACTCGCTTGTCTCACTGAGCTAACGCGTCGTAACAGCAGTATGTTGATGTGGCGAGTGTTGCCGTTGTATGACGGATGAAATACTAGGGATGTTTGGTACACCAAACGCGGAACTGAAGCTCGGCAATGTCTGCGGTTGCTGGTACGTCACTGATTGAGGTGAGTATTTTGGCGCGGCTGTGATGGTTGGGGCGTATCCTGTGGAAGATGGTGTGCTATATGAGCGGACGGAGCTGTATGGTGGAGTGATGTTACCCCCAGTATAAGGCAATTGCTCGTTGTGAGTACTGGACGCATAAGACCGATGCTGGTCACTTGGGCCGCCGATCATAAAAGAATGTTCTGCATCTGGGCCAATGGCACTGTCATCAAAGGCGTCGTCGACATCCTCTTGGTGCGATTTGGAGCCATCTCGCCGTGGGGGCGGGTACCGGCTGTCTGTGATTTCTTCGTATTCCACGTCATCACCACCAATATGCTGGCGATCGCGCCGCGAGGCGGTACGGCCGGCTGCGTGGAGGGTTTTGAGCCCCTTCTCCATGCACTAAGATTATGATCAGCCTTCGCGAAAATTAAGTGTAAGCAGGCGGTTACATGCGTACCTTAGCCTCTACAGTCTGCCACTTTTCACCAACTTGATCGGCGAGGAGCTTCCACATTGGCTCGCGGACATTGAGATAGGCTCTTGCTACAGCCTCCATCTTGACGCCCTCCCAGCTGTCGGTATTATTGCGCTTCTCCATGAGCCGCTCATGCCTTTTGCGGCATGCGTTTGCGGTCTTGTCGGGAAAGTACTGGTTCGCAATTGGTTGCCAATTGAGTCCTTGCTGACGGGCACGCATGAGGAGTTCATCTTTCTCTGGAGGCCAAGCTTGAGATGCATGACGATCAGTACCGGCGGGTTGAGGTGAGGTAGTGGCGTGAGTTGCCATTGTTGATGACGGAGCTATTGCTTTATTGGTAGCGACTGAGTAAGGTACTGAGCGACGAGATGAATTTATAGATGGCTTGGCCTCCTTGGGCATTTTATAGTAAAGAAAGAATAGAAGACTATTTAGGAAAAGCCTCGCCGGGAGGAAGGGTAGGAAGTTATACAGAGAAAGGAAAAGATCAACAAAAAGTCAGAATGGGCGTCTGACTTTATATGAACATGAAACTATGAGATAATGCTTTGAAGTCCGAATTGATGAAACGGAAAGAAAGAGCGAGAAGAGAGAGAGGCTAAGCAAAGATTGTACAAGTATGAAAGTAGCGTGTGTTTTGACAATTACTCCTGCATTCTGAAGGGGAGGAACCTGATAGCATTGAGGCGAAGTAGAGCCTTATAATCCCTCATGAACCAGCTGGATGCAGTCGGTCTTGGAGCAGGCCTTTGGCGGTACCTGTTTGGGCCTTGACGCCAGACTGCATGGTTATTCTTGGGAAACAGACTACACCCATTGTGGGATGAGAGAAAGATGAAACATAGCTTTCCTTCGGGCCACGATGAGGGAGCGCCTACCTAGTACGCTACAGAGGACCGAGGAGGGGCCTAGCAGCTGCTCTAGAGGGTGGTAGTGGTAGAGTGCGGTGAGGTCTCATGCCATAGGCCGGCAGTGGAGCGGTCATGTTCTTGCAACCGCCGCATTGCTGCGAATTTAGAAGCGGGAACAAGCGCGACTAGCCTGGACAGGGATCGCGCGAAGATAGATCTATTTTTGCATCACATCTGCTATTCGAATTGAGGCTTTGGTCTGCATGACTGATGAAGTTCAATTGGTTACAGTCGTCGAGCTGATGTGTAAGGAGATCGCAACATGTACGTGATTGCAAATATGCGCTGCTATGTCAGCCCTTGTTGAGGAGTGGACTATGGGGTATCGGTGGATTCTTCACCAATGGTATCCAACCTGCTTGATCTTTACCGGGTATACTGTTCCTTCCCTATCGACTCAGAAACATTGACAATCTCGGTTTCGCTACTGCCAAAAGTTATTGCATGAGCGCTTTTTCTTACATGTTGCACATACCGCGCTCACCAACGGCCGCAGCAACATAGACTACCGCGCTCCTTCTCAAACAATGAATCGGGCGTCGAATTGAAGCACTTACGTCGTCCGCGCATTCTATTCTGACACACAAAAATCTTGTGTTTCAGAACTTGACTTCGCCCCTGGAACTTTTCGAGCCATCCTGCAACAAGTCATCATGTTTGCACTGCCTCATACGCTTTCCCTTCCACGACCGTCTATGCAGGTACCGCCAGGTACGATATCTCTGCTTCGCCCCCAAGTTCGTCATGATCCATGGATCCGGGCGGGAGCTCCCATTCCCATCGACCTCCACCTTACCCGAACATGCTCACGTGCTGACCTTAATTGCAAAAGGTAAGCTCAGCTCGTTGATGAATAATCGCTCAGGCTAACCCCGCCCTACTGGCTATGGGACGTGTTTGCCGTCTGCTATCAACTCAGCTATCTGGTTGGAAGTTCGGCCGCCGCTGTCATCGAGGTTTGTCTCTTCTGTGGTGTCGTATCAGCTTCTTTATCCATATTTGACTGTGTGAGGCGATGGTCTCAAATTGGCTCGATGTCTCAGCCGCCAGCTGATACGCACTGGCACGAGCCGACATGTAGTTCTCAAGGGCTGGTACAATTCTAAGGAGCTTGCAGACGCGGTCTGCTGAATATGATGGGCATGCAAAGAGAGTGCAGCGTTGGGAAATGATTGCGTGACGCGGGAAAGCAACAAGGACATCAGCTGGCAAGTAATAGAGCACGCCTCATTATTTTTCATTATCATCTATTCATGAGTCCGTCATCACCATTTGAGCCTCTCCAGACACCGCTCGGGAAGTGCAATTATCATACACAGCCGCGCAGGACTATCTGTCGATATTTGTGGCTGCTCCTCGGAGCCGCATTCCCTGTTAAGTGGCTTCTCAATGACCTTGCCCCCATCTCCGTTCATCCTTGCTGAGCTTCACGTATTCCCCATAGCATTCTTGAGGCAGAGGCTCAATCGACCGAACTGCGAGTTCTTCGCTAAAGGAGAGCTTCTTTCCCGCCGATCGGGATGAATGGCCCTTCTTGAGAATGCTCTTCGTTTTTGACGCCTGGCTGTAGGAGAAGGAAGGCGCTTGGTTGAGACGGGTATTCCGAACCGTAGGGCTGATTGGGGAAGGGGAGATTGGGGTTCGGGGAAGCGCAGACCTGGCTGCGGTGGTCGTGGAAGGAATGCTTAAGGTGGGGACGGCAAGAGCTAGCTTCTAATGGTGTTCGGCAGTCAGTCATAGCCTTTTGCGCAATAATTTCAAGCCTTGAGATACAAATGAGGGTAATACGCCCGATAGACACATTTCGAGACCCAGACTGTGGTACAAAGCAGGATCACTTAGGGTTGGAGAACACCTACTGGACCGCGGCGAGCAAGCATCTTGATGTTGCGGTGGGCTAGTTGACTCAAGTGGGAGAAGCTGACAATGAGCGGAAGATGTGATGATGATGCTGGAAATGCCGATTATATGTATAGCCTGTTCAACAGGAGAGGTGCCGAAGTATGGTTTCGCGACGATTGGCAGAAGGTTGTGGAATGATTGGACCAGCCAATCAAAGCAAACAAGCGAAAATAGATAAAGGGAAAAGAATTATGGAAATTGAAACACAAGTGAAGAGAAATTGAAAACTAGAGCGGGGCGTCTCTATATCTTTTCTTGCTCCCCACTAAGTGTTGAGACTGATGGTGCTTGTGGTATGCGGCATAACCAATCAGAGGGAAAATCGCTAAGCGCTGAGATTTGTGATGGCTATCTTCATGCCGTGACAACGTTTCTGCAAGCCGTTTCACAATTCAATTGCGTGCTAACCATACAAACAAGGAGTGACGACCAGGTCTGCTCCACACCTTCCTATTTGCGATGGTATGATGAAAGGCTTTTGCCACATTATCATAACGTAGGAAATGTCACCAATGATAAGTGGCTTGCTGCAGGCACATCTCTATCACTCAGTTACCGTACCCCACGTTTGATAACATTGCATTGCAGAGCGTTCCTACCCAGTGATCGCGCCTGCTTGCAGGCAATGCACCATCACATGAGAGACGAATTAGCGTAGTCATAGGTCGAAAATCACACGTGCAGCATGACGGATAGACTGAGCATTGAGGCAAAACCCTCCATTCTATTGCATGGACCTTGAAGTGGACTTCTGCCGATCCAGGGAAGGCCAAGGTCTGTGCGCAAAAAGTGAGACACGCAATGATCGAGATGAACAGGAAAGAAGTCGATGCAAAGCTGTTCTGTTGCTCCCCTAGGCGTAAGTCCAGATGGTTCTTTGTAACACTTATCTGTGTGGAGATAATTCTGGTGCAATCTTGGTCTCGCGAAGTCTTCTATGCTCGGAGTCTTGCCCTCCACGAGTCGACGGGGCACTGAGGAAGGATCAGCATAGCCAAAATTGTTTCAAGCCGCGTACGTACCGAAGCACCATACAGATAAGGCATCGAACATCTAGCATGATGCATGGCAACCGACCACCCTCAACCGCCAGCGCGTTCGTTTCCCTGTTGCGCAATAGACACTTGTCTACGGAGCTCGTTGAAGAAGTCTTTGCCGTTGCCCATGATCTTTGCTAATGCAACTTAGCCATTCCATCTTCGGACTTTTCAACCAGGGTAAACATACGATTTGATGTCCATGCTCCACCAGATCTTACGTTGTTTGTCTTGTAGTTGAGAGACGCCCTGTCCCCAGGAGCTATGGTCAGATAGCCTATGATATCGTTTAGCCTCGAGCATTGCAAGCATAATGGTACTGGATACCGCTTTTGAGACCATTCTGCACTTCTTGCGAGTTGAAAGGAGGCGCAGTGGTCGACGGCGAAGATGCTCCGGATTGCTGATTATTCACCTGCTGTGTCGCTGCCTGGCCATTGCGGGTCCATGCATTTGACATGCTCTTGAAGTCGTCACTACTTCGTACCGCCGGCGGATCGATTGCCTTGAGGGGACAATCTGGTGCTGTTGCTAAATGGAAGGTGATTATGGATCTCGAAGTATGCGTGACCTATTCAAATAGTTAGCAAATGCAATCGCTCAGACAGATTACCCTTTCAAAGTCGACATACCTTTCCTCGCCGCTTCAAACGCAATAAATTGCAATTTGGAAGATCTTTCTCGCGTAACAACTCACTAATGACGATGACAACGGAATATTCACTGCTTCGAGAATGATTAGACCTGCATGATGGTCATACCAGAGCGATGGTATGAGTTAGCCGATTTGCATTTAGTAGTGACAACCCGAAGAATCTTAAAAGAGCTAAGCGTGATCGACAGCTCGGCCCGCCTACTAGTGGCATACTCAACTTACTGCGTACCTTCCCGAGCTCCCAAATAATGAACTTCGTACTGCCAGCGGTCACGAGACTACACACTCACTTCAATTCCCAAGTCCTGCTGCGGAGTTGCGTCTCTGAGTATACCCCTTATCAGGTCTAGTGACGCCTAGGCTAGCCACATATCACAAATGATCACGTCAGCTCAACCCCAACCCGAACTGATCGCCTATTGACGGCGCAGCAATGGCGCCGATACCTTCGACCAGCAGGCTACCTTTGTATAATCGGCGCAGATCAGGTCGGAATGACACGCCAAATGGTTCTTCTGCCGAAAGCCCTTCGGTGACTGAGACTCGATCAATGAAGCGGAAATACGTGCCGGGTGGCCCTGGGGGAGGTGGAAGGTACGTGGAACCTGATGGAACAGAAAAACCAGTTGGTGGTACGGGGCCGGGCGGTTATAACTATGTGGGTCCTAGGGGTAGAGTAGGCCGCGAAAACGCAGCGAACGGAATCCAGCCCTTGGAGTACCCACGACCGCGGCGAGAAAGCCGAAGAGAACGACCGCCGGCCAGACCACGCTTCAGCTCTGCTGCGGCAGCCGCGGCCGCAGTCGTCCATGGTGACGGGTTCAAGCCGAGAGAAGAGAGAGGATGGGAGGAGTTTCACCAAGACCTAGAAATTGGGGCGCTTTTCCCAGTCTTTAGCGCAAATGAGGTTGACGGGATAAAAAGACCGACACCGACTTCGTCGTTCGATGACAGAAATGATACTCCGTCTCGCGATAGAGGGAACCGGTTCGTGGCGGAGGATGGTGAGGCTCAGACAAGCGAGGATCGTCATGATCGCGGCTCCGCTACGCCAGGAGATACCGATACCACACCCAGGCGACGCCCAGGTCGTCCACTGCGCCAACCCGACTCGATGTTAAAAGGCATTGGCACCCCAGACGTTCCCAAAGTCGTTCCTCTCCCAGGGTTCAACCCCCGCGAGAAATTGACGCTACCGAAGCCTTCGTTCCGTCGGCTGGATCCCTTCCTGAAATTTGAGGAGAAAAACATCGAAAGAGCGAACTACGTGGACAAAGGTATGGCGCATGTCGGGTTCCAGGAAGGCGAGATGTATATTCGACCGGAGAGGACATTGATCCGTGTGACTGAAGGAAACATCGAAGAAGATTTGGACATGACTACTGGCAAAGGTGAGGGCGATAGCAATTCAGCTATTGGTAGCTCTGGCGTTGGTCGAGTTGAGTACGACATGGATGAACAGGACAATAATTGGCTTCAAGTTCACAACGAGCAGCGAAAAGCCGAAGGAATTGAAACCATTAAGCCAGCAATATTTGAGATTACTATGACAAAGATCGAAAAGGAGTGGCATGCTCTTGAAAAGAGGATTCCGAAGCCAAACCCCAAACCGCCACAGACACACCGCCCACGCTCGAGCTCAGCTGCCGCTGTCAACGGGGAGCCACCAGGTCTAGGCGAGGAACAAGATAGCAAATGCGCCATTTGCGATGATGGTGACTGCGAGAATACTAATGCGATTGTTTTCTGTGATGGTTGCGATCTTGCAGTGCATCAAGAATGCTATGGGGTACCCTTCATACCAGAGGGCCAATGGCTCTGTCGAAAGTGTCAACTAATTGGTCGTGGGACGCCAACATGTATATTCTGTCCGAATACGGACGGAGCCTTCAAGCAGACCAGTTCATCGAGATGGGCTCACTTGCTGTGTGCGATTTGGATACCAGAAGTTTCGATCGGCAACTCGACCTTTATGGAGCCAGTCATGGATGTGGAGAAAGTTCCAAAGCCAAGATGGAAGCTGACGTGCTACATTTGTCGACAGAAGATGGGTGCTTGTATCCAATGTGGTAACAAGAACTGTTATATTGCGTTCCATGTCACTTGTGCTAGAAGATCCAAGCTTTTCCTGAAGATGAAGTCAACTCACGGAGGACCTGCAAGTATAGACGCGAGTGTACTGAAGGCATATTGTGATAAGCATGTTCCGGCAGACTGGCGAAGGGAGCATGACGTTGACACTGCCACCGCGAATGCTATGGAGTATTACCGGTATACAATGCGCGGTAGGCTGTGGGCGGACAGCCAGCAGTCAGCTCTCACAATGGGCCCTGCGCAAAGTATTGAGGCCTCTGTCCCAGATCCAGTCGAAGAATCATCAAATCCCAAGCTCACCCTCACCTTGGGATCGAATAAGCGCAAACGAGATCAGAAGGCCAAAGTCGTGTGGAGGTTACCGTCCGGCGCACCAGTCATACCACAAGCTGTTTATGATTCGGTGGAAAGCTCTCTAGGACGATTCACTATTCGCAAACGGAAGGAGTTTGCAACGGAAGCATGCAAATACTGGACGCTGAAAAGAGAAGCGCGACGAGGCGCGGCTTTGCTGAAGCGGCTGCAATTGCAGATGGAAACCTTCACGTCAATGGAGATCACACGTCGGAACTTCGCTGGCATGGGGGCGGCGGGTGGAGTGCGACTTCAGAGACGCATTGATTTTGCGGAACAGCTTTCACAGGACGTCGACAAGCTGAAGCAGATGTGTGTGAATATCAAGGAAAGAGAAGAAAAGAAGCTTGAGGATGCGAAGCTATTAAGAACAATCGTCGACACTGTTTACTTTCCAATCACGCCAGTTTTATGGCCAATCTTGGAAAAGGCTCAATCGTAAGTATTGTCATCGTTCATCTTGCGAAAATTGCTCACTGACACCTCTGAAGGCTTGATGGCAAAGGGGTCTTTAGCGAAGGGTTCTCTAGACTCGAAGAACGCCTTAACAGGCGATACTACACATCGGTTGTAGCTTTTTCTGAAGACCTTAGTTCTATTATCAACGCCGCTCTTAGCCTGTCGCCTAAGGATGCCCCGGCACAATTCTATGAGCAGTCTCTCGATAGAGACATTGCCAAAGACCCCTTGCCTGACTACAAATACAGAAAACAGCTTGTGAGCAGAATTGCAAAAGCCTTAAAGGCCCCATTCGAAGATGCGCTACGGAAGGAAAGTGAACTGTGTCAAAGATCCATCGAGAATGAGTTCGCAAACTTGGACAAGTTGCTTCAGAACAGTGCATCACGGCGCCATTCTCTTGCCGGATCGCAGTTCGGCGGCGGTGAAGCTGGACTCGTCCAATCTAGCGCATTCATCAATGAAGGTAGCCTTCATGGTCATCAGGTCAATGGTGCTACGGAAGAAGATGCTCCTGGTGACATTGACATGGACTTCGCGGTAAAGACGAATGTGTCTGCGGAGGAATCAAATAGGAAAAGTCAACAACCGACTCCGGACTCCATACTATCAACGAATGGCGTCAACGGCGTGTCCCACACAGTCAATACATACAAATCTACATCTGACCAAGCGAGCCAAGTATTTCCAACGACGGAGCCGCCGACGCCGCCTATGAGTTTTGAAGGTGATCATCAGCTCCTTTCGTGTGGAGGCATTCCATGGTACATGGACCCGTTCGATCCCGTTGGTACGACTATTCAAGAGGAACGGTGGACGGGTAGAGAGCTTGTGCGAGGTATGAGCGAAGATCTCAGTGACATGGACGAGGAGGAGCTTTCGGGCCTTGTACCCGTCGATGCTGAAGATGCACCAAGCGTGGTGAACGGCGTTTCAGCGGAACAGGCCGCAAAGGCGAAGGCGAAAAGGCGCAAAGCTGCTAGAGCAAGACGTAGGTGGTGATGCCGCTGTCAACTGCCTCATTCTGTATTACCAGCGGCCTGCATTGGCGTTCAGCCGTAAGTCCATGGCAAAGGGTAGGGGGTTCCTGTCATGTCGGATTCGGATTATTCAGGCTATCATGCACGTGCAGCGGCGACCCTTATTTTGTATGCGGAATGAGGCTTCATGTATCATCAGAACTTACTTTGATATCTCGCGTTGCTATTCTATTAGATTCTTGACCGCTTTGTATATTCGCAGTACCTGCAAGAACGCCGTCATAAGAGGCTTCAGAGCATTTTCAATTTGGAGTTAGCCGATCAACTTCAAGCCTCATTAGCTACACCGGCGTCCGCTAGAGTCTGAATTGTAGCGGATAGGATGACAGTTGAGTGGCCGTAGATAAAGCTCATCGTACGATCACAAGCTTGGACTCGATCGACACTATCCTACATTGAGCGAAGCTCGAAGATGACGCCCATTCCGCATTCGCTCTAGTCCAGGGCCCTTTGGAATTTATTCTGGACAGGTAGCTAACTCATCAACAACACCTCAAGCAAGGCCGAGTTTCCATATTCTCCATTGTGCTCTGCATCATCATCCTCGCTTGACTCCATCACACCTCAGCTTCTTCTATCATTCACCTTTCATTTGAAAAGAAGCGGCGATCTCCTTCGCTAACCTAAACCTCACTCAGCCTCAACTCACAACATGGCTCAAGCAATGGATTACGAGCAAGAGAATGGTCGTTACGACGGTACATACTGTCCGAACATAGTCTCCAATTGCCTACTCACCAACTCATCATCCCATACGCCATCCAAGATCTGTTGCTGACGTAGTATCTGAGCAGATGAGACTCGCTATGAGCGCGACCGAAGTGCTTCACCACGTCCAACTAAGCGTGACGACGACTACCCTCCTAAGCGCGACGACAGCTACCGTGGTGGACGCGATAGGAGCGCATCGCCAAATGGGCGCATGGACTCTCGGTAAATTGATATGGTGCTTAGTGACATCGGTGACTTAGCTGATGCCCACTACAGTGGACCGCCCCCAGATCGTGGTCAGGATGAGCGGGAATCGAACGCTCGCAATCCAGGCTCCAATTTGTTCGTCACTGGTATCCATCCTCGTCTCTCGGAGTCCGAAGTCTCTCGTCTTTTCGAAAAGTATGGCAACGTTGAAGGCTGTTCTATCATGAAGGATCCTCACACCCAAGAGTCTCGTGGCTTTGGTTTCGTTAAGATGGTCACCGCGGAGGAAGCTGATGCTGCCAAGGAGGGGCTTCAAGGCGAGAATATCGAGGGTCGTACTTTGAGTATCGAGAAAGCTAGGCGTGCGCGTCCTAGGACACCAACCCCCGGAAAGTACTTTGGCCCGCCAAAGCGAGGTAAGCATTTTGAAAACATCTACTTTTTCGGTACTGATTTCGACCTACAGAAGACGACTTTCGTGGTCCGCCTCGCGGTGGCCGCTTCGATCGATTCGATGATCGTCGTGGTGGAGGTGGTTATCGTGGATACGGTGGGGGACGCTACGAAGACAGCTACCGTGGCTCATCCCGATACGATGATCGCGAGCGTCGTTCATATGGACGTCGTGACGACTATGGATCTCGTGGCATCGACCGATATGCCTCAGGAGGCCGTGACGATCGCTACAGCAGCAGCCGTGGTGACGACTACCGTGGCGGAAACGAGTCCTACGGCCGCGATAGTGGACGCTCTGGGGGTTATAGCGATGCTCCAAGAGAGTCTCGGGAGTCTTACGGTGGAGGTAGAGACCAAGATTACCGCTCTGATGATAGGTACTCCCGTCGTTGATTGCGGTCCGCTAATCTACCCAGGTGCGGAGCGCTCTGCCAAATAAATGCGCCCACGCCTATCAATCATTCTCGCATGCTTTCAGAAACAGGTTGGCTTGTAGCAAAGATGGCTGGTTCGATTCTGCGACGGTGCTCTAGGGGTGCAACAGATCGTGTCGGTGCTTGATTCGGTACTTTCGCCATGCTTCGGCTCAGGTATCTTCGGAAACACTTCAGCTGCTAGGCGTCTCTCTTCATACCAGAAAAGCATCATCATATTTTCCTTCGGTTCGATTGAGGTTAGCATTCGATCTCGCAGACGGCATTTCGGCTTCATCTGGCCTGAGCACTGTTCAGCGGTCGGCGGATCAGCAATGAATTCTTGTCACAGATTGAAGCTCGGGACGGCATCTGGCGCCTCGAAATAAATTGCTACATCGCCCAGAGGTCATCTTCATCAGCTTGCTCATCACACTGTAATATCATCGCCGTTCGGCCTCTCAGCACCGCTTTTCCAGATGTATCAATTCAAGTAACGACCAGTAACAACCAGCACTCGTAAGTTTCGATCGATACCGCAGAGTTCGTATGCACTGAAGCTCGCATCACAACAATCAAATCAATCCTCAACCCTCATCGCTGTAGTCCGCACTAATCTCAGCTGCCTACACTCGCCTGAGAAACAATGATCGCTTTTGAGGGTGTATCATCAGATTCGAGAGGACACATTGAAACACCGCCGTGACGCCTCGCTTGTGTAAAGCTGAGGCAGCACTTCAGCAGCGTTCAAGCGATTGCAAAACACATCGACCAGTTGACTGGTGCCCGATACGGTGAGCCGCCACTCCGCAAGCGAAATCGTTTGTGAATATCGCGCCTTTGATATCTCATCTTCTTCGCTGCTCTTCCTCATCTTTTCTACCAGGGCTTACTGTGCGTTTCTGCTTAGTTCACCGAGGCAGGATCTGAGTGGCCATGTCATCCATTTATGCGATAGCTGGCTATCATTTGGAAAGTGGCCATCTTGTGCTTTGCTGAAAATATCGCCGCGAAAATAGTGGCTTCAGGCCGACTCAGTGGATCCCAATAGAGGACGCAGTAGGTGCTTGGCGGATGGTAAACGTGGTGATAGATATGGACCGGATGTATTCCGGACAACAGCCACCTTAGCTGTCGACCTCTGTGTATTACCTCTCCGCTATGGCGAGTGCAGGTGGTGGTACGAGTGATCGCGAAAAGGTTTGCCTGCCATATCACTTATCGTAGAATGAGTCCCAAGGTTTTGTAATTCTTGACGTCGAAATGTAGCAAGACTAGTAAATTACATTGACTGAGAAGTACCTAGACTATAAGCGTTTCCATGATGGATCCCAGGTAGACTACAACAGATATCAATACCCCAACCCCAACCCAATCCACTTCAATACAAACATATTCAAACCAAACATATTCAATCAACCCCCTCACCCTCTCAAAATATCCCACCACGCCCCCAAAGGGACGTCCCACGCGCGGGACTCGACAAGGACAATTGATCGTACATCTAATCATTATATTACTTACTCACTCACCTTACTTACATACCATCATCCTCCCTTCCCAAAGCGTTCGAGCACCTGATGGAAAAGGGAGAGTCTTATTACATTACACCGAGGTTCTCAGATTCAAAGGCTAGAGCGGACATGGTCATCCATCTAGACTCCACCCGCAAAGAGAACAACCATGAAAGAAGGCAGGCACGGACGCTTATCTGCGCTGGAAAAGATCAAAGGAGAAATATTTCTCGGGCATTGAGTTGGACAGAGTAAGTTTGTATTTTGGTATTAGATGTGGGTACTGAACCCTATGGATTTAATCTCTTTTTGAGCCTTTTCATGCCCATAGGTGCCTGCCTGAGGTCTCCTAAATCTTAACAGATGAGAGCCCGCTATGCACTCCAAATGCCTCATGATGCTCCCTTGTGATGCACCACAATGATCCTATCCTGCTGTGTGCACTATATGGTATCATCTCCTATGAATCGCTAGATGTCAAAGTCCCCAACCCGCTTCTGAAACCGCTATCAATAAGTTCGTAATTATAACAACAACATGTTGCATGCTTTTCACAGCTTGAAAGGATCGTGTCGTTGTGATGGACTTGCATACGTGGCAGTAGGATCCCACTCGTATGCAGGCGAGAACGACCTGGGACCACTGCCTCTGCTGGTATGTGGGTTTGAGTAAGTGCTCGTCGGGCTATCCCTTCCCGGCTGTGGAACGGGTTCCATCCGCGGAGAGAAGGATTTATGTGTATTGACATTCTCTTTTGAAAAGGGCCCTCCTGCGGATGGTGGTCTGGGTTTTGAGAAGCTTAATTTCGGACTTTTATAGTCTGCCTCCTTGCCGTAATTGGGACTTTGGTACTCATTCAAAATCTTGTCGAAATAGTCCACACTATTGGTATAGTGACTCGATGGTGACCGAGGTGACTGTGCGAGGGGTGAGAGCCCGTACTCTTCTTTTGGTGGGGGCGATGTGATGACGGGTTCCGGTGCTTTAATTGTTGTATCGTCGGCGGTCCGCGGTGGGGCAGCGGTGATCATCTCGTAAGTCTTTGGCGAATTGGAAAAGCGGCGAGCGTCGACGGAGGCAAAATCAGTGTGACGCTTAGAGAAGGTCTTGCGGAAGAGATCGATCCAGCCGATGAGCATGGAGGTGCGGCCGAGGAAGACCATGGTCCATATTCCATTCAACTGCAACAATGTCAGTCGAATACTCATGGCATAGATGCGACGGATACGTACCGAAAGCAATATCAAGACAGCCATAAGTGTTGCTTCATTTGTCACCAGACCCGCGGCCTTCACTTTGCCCAAGCATGAGGTTTTGTCGCCTCCATTCATGACTAGGCAGAGAAGCCACGGCTCAGCTTTTCCAAGATCTTGCATAGCAGCTGTGACCGTATTGTCCATCTGCACGAACACCACTGCCAAAAATACCACATTCACGATGATGATGAGTACTATGAGTGTTCCTCGCCATTGTAGTGCAATGACTTTCTTTACTCTTCGATAGGCTTGCCCTGCCGTCACCGTCTTGACGCTTCCAGCTTGAGAGGTATACGAAGGCAGTCCTTGAGAGCTGACTTGCGACGTAGAGTTGTTGCTGTCGTTGAAAAGCGACTTGATGTATACTCTGATGCAATATCCAAAGGTTGCGAACTGCAAAACTGTCGAGATGGCAGCGAATGCCAGTAGAGGGCCCCAATAATCATCGAGCGCTTTTGTGTGATTGATGTGACAGGTATTTCCAAACCTGTAAGATGTCCCCGTGACTGGAAGCGCGATCGCTACGATCAATGCCGGTATGCCCCATCCTGCAAGTAATGAACCCCAGAAGAACTTTTTCCCTGGGACAACCTGCCAACAAATCTGTAGATGTATTGATAAAGAGCGTAGAAAGCCTGCGACCATCAACATGTGTAATTCCGTAGATCCCATTGAAAGCTTACCCCACGAAATGGCAGCAAAACCGCCGAATAATAAGAAAGCCCCGGAGAAAGCACATGTCATGTTAGAGTACATATCGTTTGGGGTTATGGCGTCATGGCATTGCTCTGGCTCGGCCGCAAGAGGAATTATGAAGCCCAACTGTCAAAGTCAGCGGACATGACCAGGACGCAGGGCATCTGACTTCCTACCTGCATCAAACACACCGCAACAACGAGCCCGACGGTAAGGTAATGTCGACTAGTCTTCGACACCGGCAGGACGAGGTAGGTAATAAGCATCGACACGGAGCATACCATGCCCACGACATTGAGCCAACTTGCAGCTTTAGGTATAGTGTCGAAGTCTAGGGACGCCTTCAGTACTCCATGCCATGTGCATCAGCATTCTTGCACACCACTCACCATCAGAGTAAACCCAATCGGTTATAGGACATGGCAGGCAGCACTGGACAGTGCCCTCGGCGGATGGTACAGGAGCGCAAAAGCGGCCAGGAAGGTCTGTGGATGTTTTAGCAAAGTATCGAGGTGAATCTCCATATAGAGTTCTTACACCCCACGGTGCTGTCGAATTTCGACATCTGCAGGAAGGGAGTAGTGCAAGCACCACGCTCCGCCGTTATATTTGCCATGGGGTTGGGGACGCTCGCCATTTTCGTCTGAGGCAGTGGGAGGTGTTGGGTATTCTCGAACGGTGGTAGGTACCCCAAAGCCTTTTATACACTCCAAATCTTTCACCTGATACCCTCACATCGCACTTATCTCCAAATTACAGTGTTGTAGGTTTAGATTGGACCTAATTGACGAAGGTTTCAACAAGATTCCAATGTTACGAATTGGCGAAAGGCTGCGTGGCAGTCCAGGCAAGCACAAGTGTGAAAATATAGAAAATGACCAAGGGACACGAAAAGCAAAGGATACCGAGGAGATGTCACGTAATAGACGGAGAATTGGGACAGAGACAAGGGCAAGAGATAGGGAATTAAAGAGAGGGAAAGACAGTGTACTGGCCGTGCGTGCCATGACTCTATTGGGGAAGTGACAAGCTCCAACGGCATTGCATTTGGAGGTAAGGGCCATCCCAGGTGGATCGCGGTTACTCGTACGCATGGTGTGGCAGCCAGTCAACGCCGGAGACCAGGATCATATTGCAAGTGCGATGTTCAGAACTGCCATATCGAGAGCGATGGATCCCTCCCCGATCTCCTCGGCCCGACCATGTGGACCATTGACGAGGCCAATGAGGAGAGAAATGGACAAGCTGGGATGAGATGAGCGTGCGAAAGAAGGCGCTCCGGTGCCTGCAGGCCTCGCGTGCTCTGAGAGGTCTAGACTAGGAGTGACCGGTGGAGGGAGCTAAGGCGCAATGAGTGACTTGCATCGTCTGAGTGGCGGATGGAAGATGGCTGGGATCTTGGGACGGCGTCTATTCCTCTAGCTGCGCCGGGGTCAGCGGCCAACATGCAGCTTATAAATTAGCGTTGAGGACCCTGGGGAAGCCTATTGGCCACCCCTCGACCATGCCCGATACTTGGGGCAACTTTTGGCTGCTCCATAGGGGAGGTGGGGCAGGTGGCTGCCTGACTTGTCCCTGGGCCACAGGGCTGTTCCGTTGCGACGGCGCGACGGCTTTGCCACCACCAACATGCAGCTTGGACTATTCTACGCATGACGTGTGGGATCGCACCATGAGATTCTTTATTTGAATGTCGCGTCCATCCTTCCAAAATAGCCCACACTATATCATGGATTCCTGTAGGATTCTTTATGCAGCTGCCGTTGGTCAGACTTGCGCTTATCGCTGTCAGCTCACTCCTTTCGAGCAAGCATCCGGCCGCGGAAGAACGGTCCAGGCCAGAGGCACCACCAGGTCAGACGAATATCCCATCCTAGGAGCTGATCAGTTGTCTTCTCAGCCCTCCCGTCCTGCATACAAGCGCCTCAGGATGCCACTTCAGATGTAATTCGTTCATCGAGCTGACGCCTGAGAGTGCGAAAGGGAGTAGTAAATGAAATGAACGAAACCCCAATTCCCGTGATCGGCCAAATCACGAGACGAATCATGAGGTGCGCTTACAACATGCTTGTAAGAAGAATCTGACTTGTGGAGAACGTTGTTGATTTAACTCCTGACTGGTACGGGTCTGTTTGTTTGGGCTTGTAAGCGTCAGCGGCAATACTCTGCGTGTATCAAGCTAAGCTTAAACGTCGCTCCAATCATCGTGCAAGAAGCATCGTCCCTGTTGATAAACCTTCTCATGGCCGACGCGACCCTCTGACTCTCTGAGAGGCCTGCAAGCTACCTGCTCTATTGGTAGCACGCTGGCTTCCCGCTGTGTCCACCTCTGCCACTGTCTTCGAGCCTTCAGCCTATTCAACAGACAAGCATCATGTTCCTGTGCCGTTCCCTCCCTCCTCTCAGCCCTTGTGGCTTTCTCCTTATTCTATGCATTAAATATCTTGTTCAGCCTGTCAAGGGCGCCTCGAACCTCATTACGCTCAATGCCGTCTCGAATTCCACCGGGCTCAACCACACCCTCGGCATCAACTGCCGTGGCAGTAGTCTCTGTCCAACTCATGACCTAGCATTCGACTACATAGGCATCATGCTGTCAATC
>JAABUW010005057.1_pt1 | contig 17451 bp, 16 predicted proteins | sample 5560081 | NCBI WGS metagenome assembly JAABUW01 (sample SAMN10711882, study PRJNA513363) | rock metagenome | isolation source: Antarctica rocks | place: Antarctica: Victoria Land, Knobhead sud | reverse complement strand
TTAGTTGGCTTTCATTGTTGCACCTCACGATCCATGAAAGACCTCAAGCCGCATCCCCCCCTTCAGGAGTTTCCAAGCCCACAGTGCATCCACGATGGAAATGGCGAAGAAGCTGAAAACGAGACTGGCGCCGAAGACGAGGCTATGATAGGTCCAAGCATCATCAGCATTCAGGTTTGATACCTGGCAAACGATCGCCCAAGGGAGGACGTAGAAGATGTTGGATAGAAGCGATTGATACAGGTACCAGCGTGGTCGGGTTGCGAGCAATATTGTAGCGAGTTGGGTTGACGTTGCGTAGAAAATATAGCACCTGTTCGAATCTGAGCGTAATGCTTGGTTGTGGAAGCGGAAGGCAGCTTACCAATCGATGGTTTGCCACATATGCGCCGTGATAGCTGCGACTGTAGCAGAGCCACTGAGATACAACGCAAACGGGCGACAGCCAAAGATTGCCAGGAAGATGCAAAGAGGAACTTCGACAATCAGGGCGATCGTCAACGACGTCAACGCGGGCTTCACGACCGCTGTCAAGTGCCGGCGTGACATCTTTGGTGTCCGACTCTCGACACCCATCTCACGCCTCCAGCGGCCCCAAGCGTGACCGATGAAGGCAAGCGAAGTGGCTTCCAGGGCCTGGACGGGGACCATGACGAGCCCCCAACGGATCGTGTTGAAGACACCCCAAGCAGTGGCGTAATCGGAGCCCATGGATACGATGCCATGCACGAGCCAAAGATAGAGTGCGTTCCTGATGGCAGACTCGAGGAATGTTGTACTGCCTGGTCGAAGGAGTATCTTCAATCCACGTAGACTTGGGATTGTCGCGCCCTTCTGCTCAGCGGAGCGTTGGGGTCGCATGGTTGTCACGTACAAGAAATAGATCACTCCAGCAAAGGCAGAGGACATGTCGCAGGCAAGCCTGATTGAGGCTTGCCTGTTGACAGAGGGCCTCAGGGTGCCGACATGGAACCTTGAGATGACGAGTAGGTCCAGTAAGATGTTGACTGCAAATTTGATGGAGCTGATTATCAGTGGTACATCAGGCTTGTCCAAGGATCTTGTAGCGCTTGCTACAGCAGTCTCTATAGCAGAGCTGAGACACTGAAAAGAGCTCAGGCGGATGTACGACAAACTGGCACTTCGCGTTCCGGCAGGCACGAATCCCTGGGCAAATGTCGAAGCGGAAGAGACAAAGATGATGCTCAGCAGCAATCCGAACAATGCTTGAAAGAGTATGAGTGTATGTGCAAGGCCAAGTCGCGAATGGAATGCACGGGCAGACTTGTCGCCAATAATGACCCATGCCGCTCTTGGTAGGCCTTCGTTGATGACCTCCGATACTACACCAATGTACGTATAGCTGTCTGTGGTCGCTACAAGTTTCGTATCGATGTCGGCCACCCAAAGCTTCGACAGAGTAGAGTACAAAGCCGGCAAAAGAAAAGCGAGAATATTGAAGAGAAGAGCGCCACCATATCTTGTTGATATCAGAACAGAGGTGCGCCGCTTGGAGGCTGAGCATACCGATCACGGCGCCACCATTAAGACTTTCTGAACATCACTTGTTCATCATGCGACCTGTCTCTGCCGTGAGACGCAGATTCAGCTTCATCCTCGATGTGGGCTGTGCTTTGTGCGATGGTCCCGGTCCCTTCTTCGTCTTTTGGAAGCATCGTGTAGCGAAAGCGAAGTTTGGAAAGCATGCCTCCCCACATGATGCCAAGAATCCATAGTTATAACAATGTCTCTCGTTGTCGGACGACGCCGCTATCTGCACCTCTTCACGACTTCCATGCAGGCAATCGTCGATGAGGAGGCAATCTTGGCAAAAAACCTCAGCCTAGCGCCACCCCCGCTTTCCCCGAGCTTAGCCTCTACACGACTTAAAGTAGGTCCCCACGGCACCTCGGCACGGTCGGCACGTCGGGCCTCTAGCGGCGCCGGAATAACTATGGACGTGCGTACTTTATGTATATTGCAACTGCGCTCCGGAATCAAGGGAATGGTCGAGACGGCTTGGGAGGGGATGGTTGGTTGATGGGTTCTGTTTCGCGCCTAGCAATTCAGAGAGCAAGCTGGGATTGATATCCCTCTGGAGTAGATGGTTGGTTGATGGCTTCTCTCTAACGCCCAGCAGCTGAGAGATTAAGCTGGGATTGGCATCCGTAGATTGCTTACATGTCTTTACATCGTATTTCTCGTCAAGAGCCATAGTGGTGATGAAACCACCGTAATGTTATAAAAGGTGGATTGTGAGTAGATAGACAAATATTGAGGATTGTAGATGATCAAGAACGGATGGAGATGGATGGAAGCCTGTGGCAATAGAATGGGGTTGCGTCCTTAAATGTGCCTTGCGAAGGTGCGAAAGAGATTCAGGTGGTAGGGGGAGGGAAGGGGAGGGAAGGGGAGGGTGGGGACTTGTTCCTCTGGATGCAACGTCCGTTGTTTTCACTCATTGGGGAGTGGAGGTCTAAGATTAGACGTGAGACGAGCAAGAAGCAAAAGTGGGTTCCAACTTCCTCATGGCATCCGCCATTGCGAATCTAATGATGTATTGTTCTGTGGTTATGAAGCTGCCAGAGGGGAGCATAATGCGTGGGTCCGTATGAAATTAGATTATTTACAGGCTTTTGCCTTAGTATAGGGTGATCGATACAAGAATGACAGGCTCTGCAATCTCTCCATGATATAATAAAAAAGAGGAGTATCGATGATCCGCCTGTCCGCAGAGAGATCATATGCTGGCTTCCGTGCAATTTCCGGGAATTATCAAACGTCAAGCTCAGTGTAGAATCTTTGCTGCCCTAGTAAATTCACATCATCCATGTTGGCTCGATGCAAAGGGTAGCTGTTGGATGATGCTGGAAGCTGGAATGGATTCATCGTCCGGTCGAGGGGACGCCGAAGTTGCCCAGATTGAAGCAGGCTTCCCGATTGACCACTCTGCGACATATGCATGTTCACATGCCCTGTGTAACAGACAGAACTAAAGGGGAAACCAGCCGATCCTGCAGCTGGTGAGAATTGTGCCGAGCTTTGTTCGTAAATGGGAGAGATGTTGATTGGAGATACGAGTGGCGAGACTCTTCTGTTGATACTTTGGTCATCCAGGGGCGCGGGCGATGACCGTGATGGCGTTCTTCCGTAACCGTATGGACTATCCACAAAAGTTTTGCCTAACGGGTTCATGGGAGTTGCAAGCGACACGGCGCTGAATTGATTCACATCTCCCTGTTGAATTGTGTCATTTCGTCCTTGCCAAACCAAGCTTGTCGAAAGGCTGTCTGAAGGAGCCAGTTCATCCCTGGACTGAGGTACGATGGTTGGAGAACCATTCACTGAGTAAGCGGAGGTCGAGTACTGTAATCCATCGTACGATCCTTCGTTGAGAGATGACACCGGGGAAAGAGCAAACGATGCAGATGCAGACCCGCGGCTATGTGGCATGTTGGTGACCGGGGACTCATTGGCTGGGCAGGGGATTTGGGGGTCTTGGCGCGAAGTCAGTGTTGGTCTTCTGCCAGCATCGATCCAGCTTAGATCTGACAGGGAGGTAACAGGCTTACATGAAGGACGCTGCGCTTCATAGGCCGTTGGAAGAGTGTGAGTGAAGTTAAAGTCTTCAGGTTGCACTCTGAACCTTATCATACGTTCTTGATCGTCAGTGGTGAGTCTTTTAAGCTTCGCCCTTCTGCAGAAGCTTTCAGCATTACTCAGTACCAGGGTCAAGCAGTCTGTACTGTATACCTATTCTGGAACCAGACTTGAACTTGGCGCGGACTCAATCCAGCAATATCCCGCGACAGTCTCTCCCTCTGATTTGCATCCGGATGGGCTTGACGAGCAAACTCGCCCAGAAGATATTGAGTTTGAGCATGCGTCAACCTAATCAGGGGTCAGCACGTGGCAAACTAGCTACTGAAGAAAGTGGTGGTGATGGTGGTACGATGCCCGAGATATCGAAAAGATCAAGGCGTCGTCGAATTGCGTTTATTCAGTATATGCAGGCGGTTATGGGAGAGTATGCCCAAAGCACCTTGCCCAGAGTTACCATTTTACCAAGATCTTGCCTTCGAAAGCTGTGATGAGTAATATCTTGGGATGCGGTCCCCGCCAGCTGCAAAGTAGCTTGATAGCTAGTCTGATGGGTGTGGGCGAGTGAAATAGCTGACACTGACCTAAAACGCTTCATCTTACGCTTCTCCGCCAATCGCTCAACTTTGGTCCTCTCTCCCCCGTTACAATCTTCATCTCCATCTGACCCTGTGGATTCCAGGTTCTCCTCCCCCTCTGACTGACGTTCCCCTTGACTCAAGGCATCATCTGGTGTATATTGGAGTGATGCATTGGCCTCACCTGAGGGCGGGTAATAAAGTGAGGCATCTCTGCCTTCTTCAAAACCTGGCGCTGGAACTGGGGACACTAGCAGTGTGCGTTGGGTGTCCGATACTCTTGCATTGGACCGGTCTGGCATAGTGATTTGAGGATTCTTTTGAGGTGAATAATGGGTTGCTTCTTGATGCAAGTGCGTTTGTAAGCCCGACGTATTTACACGAGGTATGCAAGCTAGGTTGTGGATTGAGCCTGAGGTAGTGATATCATACTCTTCAAATGTAGGGTGGCGACATTGTCGTATCATCAAACCAGGACAGTACTGCTCAGCTTCCTCAGGTCTTGCTGGGCTTCGGGACATTGATGGCTAATTCTTGGGGGACACGGTAGCGATCTTAGAATAAGAAGGTCGGCTCCGACAGTCATTTCCAAAGCCAGACAAACATGAACACTTGAGATGGTCTGTGCGTTTTTGTACAAAGCTCACCAAAGGCAAACAAGGTTCTGATAGCTCTAAAGCGTGCCGAAGGGAGATCCCCTTGCCGCTGATCGCATCCCACGTCTATATTGCGTAGGTACCCAGTTGCCCAGCAGCGAGAGACAGCCAGATTCAAAGCGATCAGGTAACAATCCACAGATCTAGTGGGGCATTGCCTACTAATTACGTCAGTACCTCCAGCTCTTGATACCGAGTGATTTGTTGAGGTACACGACTGGGGCAAGACAAGGAATACTGGTGAGCGACTATGTGGCACGGCCGTAAACAAGGCATAAGGTGGAGAGGCCGTTTGGGGTCCTAGAAAGATGCTGGACAATGTTGTTAAGACGAAGATGAGCCAGCCATTCATGACCAGAAGCAATAAGGCTCTAGTGAAGCATATTGGAAATCAGCGACTGCGTTCTCTCACCTTCTCGTTCGGTCAAGTCCTTTGCCAGGTTTATTTTCTCGGCTGATTCGATCTTGAAGAACAGGTAAAGTTGGGCCGGACGGATGTTGAATAAACTTCATGCAAGGCGGGCCGGTACTGAAGATGATCACAGTAGAAGCCTGGAGGTCAATAATTCCTTGGAAAGATTCTCTAGAGTGGTGCAAGTGAAGCGGGGACGGATCCTTGTCAGTTGGAACGCCTCCGCATTGCCCTAGGAGAGTATTTCATTGCATGCATGATGCTAATCTTGCAGGCACCCGCAGAGACGCGTCTTGAGGGAGCCTCGATGTTGACGACTGGAGCTTCGGTAGGCGTTGTTCACGACAGGGCTTGATCATGTTGCGTCACTCAAGCTGACACGGCTTAGCTACCGTTGCGCTCGTCGTGAAAGAGCCCAAGAATTCAAGGACAGCAGTGTGGCGCCGAAGATGGCGCCACTTGGACAATCTTGAACAAAGCATGTCAGCATGGCAGCCTGCACCGGAATTAGGGTGACGGCGTTCCGGGAGGGGAGCTGCATACTGTAGACTTGACAGCGAATACGTTGGCCTAGTCATGCGACCCATACATATCATCATCAACCACGAGCTGCAAGAGTGTGCATGCTAGATCATGGGTTGAGATGAGGTCTGAGTGTTCATGCAATAATGAGGCAGTCGTAACGAAGTGTCACTAAAGGTGGAAATGGCACAGTCTAGCTCTGCCAGTGGGACCGGCATCAATGGCGGAAAATGCGTCTCTCCGAGATCGGGATTTCGAACCATCTGTGGATGGAAAGCTGCTCAGCCCGTAGTATAGCAGATACGGCGTGGTGCCGGAGTGTTCGGAGGCTGGTTAATCCGCAGACCAGCCATGGATACACTGCCAGTGTTGCTTGTTCCAATTCAAGTGAACGTCATGTCGCGGATCCAGTACAGAGTACAAGGCTGCACCACCAGGGCATGCCGATACGGACTTCCTCTCCTTCTTCAGAGCAAGGATATCAGCTGCAGGTTGTGAAGATCCAACGACTATTAATCTCAGAAAGAAGCTCGTCTATGCCATGACCTATAGTGCTCGCGGCCGTAGACAAGGGGCCTGTTTCAGCTTGTGGAGAAGCATTATTGCAAAATACTCGCATTGGTTAGTAACATTGGTTAGTCACCACCCGTCAGACGAACATACTAGTCGTGTTGCCTAGACGGTACGGAGTATTCTAGTGCAATCACCGAAGCTCGTCGGAGATTTACAGGCTTAGCATTGTGTCACTCAACCGGGTACGCACGCTTGCGTCTCCCATCGGTGGAAAAGTCAGTATGCGAACAGCAGCCAAGGAGAATGGCGCCACTGCGATTTTGGTCTCCCGGTTTTTGGAGTATGCTTTGTTGAAGTTCTCTCTCGTGACAGATGGCGTCGGTTGCACACGCCAGGGACGGGGTTCCACGGCAGTGCAAGATGTGTAGATCTCCGTTAGTGGGCGCATTAGCCCCATGAGTCCTGCTGCGTAGGAGGTACTTATTGACCATGCGTCGATGCATTCATGGGCAGTGATGGATGCAACTGCCCGCTTCGCGAATGCCACAGGAGCACTTGATAGGAGAGCTCAATCGTTGAGAGGTGACACATGCGCAGTATCTCTTTCCACAGAGAGGAAAATGTTGCGAGGATTGTCACACCAAATTGCGTACGTGATAGATTGGCATACGTCTGACCTTAGACTCCATCCTTAGTGTATGGTCCGGCAATTGGGCATCGAGCCCTTGAATCGTTGTGACTCTGTGATCGAATCATCTGGTGGTGTCTTGGCTCCAACCGAAGCGAGGTGACAGGGGGACTTGCGGCGATACTACTACCATAGTTAGTGCTCTCGCAAATTAGACATGTTTCAGAAGAGAGTCACAACAACCTGTTTGTGTACTCGCTTTAGACAGCGTGATGAGGTGCTGGATGAAGATGGTCGAAATTGGCGAGGGATGAGATGTTGTCGTTGGATTAAGTTCTGGCGTGCCACTAGAATTATTTAGGTCACCTGGAAAAGACGGCAAAGTTACGGATACGGAAAACATAAATAAACAAATCGTTTGATTGGGTATCTAATTCGCACCCTCCTGGGAAACCTCAACTCCGTTCACTTCAACTCCATGCTCAGCCGATGGCTTTTGCTCTTTATCCCCCGCTTCTGCAACCTGGGCGCGCTGATCAACGCTCTCCTCCACGCCTTTGGCAGCTTGCTCGGCATTCTCGACTGACTCATTGAGATCCATCTTTTCCTGCTTCTCATCTCCATTGACTTCAAAAAGAGCTTGGAGGTTATTCCCGTCGTCTATCTTGTCGAAGAGGTTCAACTTGCTCTTCGACGCGATTCGAAGCGTCCGCCATAGCTTGCTCGCTCTTGCATCTATAGCTAATCGCTTCTCTTCCTCCGTTTTTGCCATTTCAATTTCGAAATCGTCATCCGCAATAGGCCTTTGGAACGATTCCGCGGTGGGGATCGAATACCTTTCAGGATCCTTCAGCTTCTCCATACCATGTATGTCTCCACTGTCAGAGAGGAATGAGAGGTCTAGAGTTCCCAAGGGTATCGCTCTGATCCTCTTGTTGGCACATGCCTTTCCAGCCCCTCTCTCCGCCTCCGCGTAATCTTCGGCGGAGATAGGCTCACGTTGAATGGGCGGGCAGCCTTCAGCTTTCCAGTGAACCCAATTTTTGTCCCTTGACACAACAGTATCTACCATGCGATAGTAGAATTTGCCTTCCGGGCCTTGCTGTAGATATGTTGCGATATCGTTCCTCATGCTGTGAGCCCACGTTGCATTCTCGTCATTCAGTGTGTAGGCGTAAAGGACCGACTTATTTGATGTTTGCCCAAGCTTCTTCTTTGCCTTTGGAGTAAGAGATAGGAGGAAGTCTACCAGTATTAGAGCTTGCACCAGGATATGACGGCGAAATGCAAGGTCGCTGATCTCCAAGTCGAACAGATCTCGGCTGGTTAGATACTTCGGATTGAAGCTGGCGGACATTCCGTCCTCCTGGCCATTGCGCTTTCGTTTGACGCCACGCCTGCTCTCATCTGAAACCTTTGAATTGGCCCGAGTGGGGCTTTCTTGACGCAATTCCTTGAATTTGAGCATCGTATATCTGAGTCCGTGTTTCAACGAGTCTAAATTACTGTCATCGAATAATCTTGTAGGGTCTGAGAAGCTTTGTTGGAGAGACCAAAAGATTGGGTATAATGTATCCGTATCCGGTGCGGCTTCCTGGGGCTTCTCCTCCTTCTTTTCGACCTTTGCATCAAGCTTGGCCGTCTTCAATGAGGTGATTGTCTGCCCTGGTGGAGCTTCAGATTGCTCCGCCACTGCCGGCTCTACTCCATCCGTCATCGGAACGCTATCATCTTCCTTCTTATCTTTTCCCTCCGGATCAAGTTCCATGCCATCTTCGATATTATGTTGTGTGCTGGGCGGGTTGTCTTCAAAGATTGTGACATTGTCCGTGTGAAACTCTCCCCTCAAATTGACCGAACTTTTGTCACCGAGGGGAAAGCTTTGGAACAGAAAGATAAATACCCTGCCGCAGAATACAGTATCTTCCGCTCGTGACAGTCGACGCAGGAGTTCATTGCAGGAGCGCAATATTATAAGATACTTTTTGTCAAAGAGTTTCTGCAACAGACCGCTATTAGGATCCGATCACGTAGAGACCTTATTACAGATTGCACTTACTGAGGTAATACGCTCTCTTCGCGAGTCCAGATAGTCAAAGACAATCCTGCATCCATCAATGGTCTGTGTGTCAAGGAGTTCTTCGACGAGCCAAAGCAGAAGCCCAGGTTCACATTTTCCTGTTCATCGTCAATATGTTACCGATCATAGCACTTTCTCAAGCTAACCTGTATCGGTCATGAAAGACAAGATATCAAACAAATTCCAGACTTCTCCAAATGCCGGTTCCTCGATGCGCTGTGAGACTACATCGTCGTAAAAGATATTCCGGCAAGCTGTCTCGATGGGTGCATAGTGAGGATGAACATCTGGCGCATGCCACGGTCTTCTGAGCGCCTTAATTTGTATATCTATCTCTTCAAGGACATCCACACCAACGTCTTGCGGGATCAAGGCTGGCTCTACGCCTCCACTTGGTTTGACCTCTGTTGCATTCGCCAACAGCTTTCGAAGTATCGCTGTGAAGTCGTCCACCGATTGCACCCCGATCTTAGACATTTTTGAAGAACATGAGCAAACGCGCGGGCCTGCGAGTATCACCTGGGGCTCAGCATCTTTGTCGGATTACCATTGCAGTCGAAGACAATGAACCGTTCGTGCAATTGAGGCTCGGCGGGTAACGGCGCGCATTAGCGGTAATAAATTTTAGTACAGGGAGGAAGTTACGCGACGAGCAAGATCTCCATCCTATTCTGCAGGCAGACGCGCTCACTCAAAGAATACAGAGTATGCGAGGAACTGTGGGAATATGATAAATCGAAAGCTAGCCGCCTTCGTGGTCTCTCAACGAAGTGATGGCCGAGGCAGTCGAGTCAAGAGCAGGCGATGGAATTGCTGAAGAGGAAGTCCACTGGGCACAACTGGCACAGAAGCATTGGTCGAAGCCGACCAACAAGATCAAGAAGGTCAAGGCAGATGTCATTAAGAAAGAGATCTGGGATGTTCTGGAAGGAGAATCTTTTGGCTATCGATCGCTTATCCAGCTCGAAAGCCTACAGCTACTGGAGAAGTACAGGACCGTCATGTTTCTTGGGGACTACCTTGCTGACAAGATCCAGCTACTTGTGGCCCGGCTATAGCGATGCTTCGACGAATCCCCATGTCCTCCTGATTACCCTGCTTGTGACTGTCAAGAGCAGAGAGAACCTTCCGACATGGGGTATGCACACCAATCTTACAGTATGATACGTATGGATTCAACTGACAAAGAACAGTCATATTCACCAGCGAGCCCGATCGGTTCTCGTCCTTCTTTCGTCGTGTTCTGTCAATGAGCGTCGATTTTTCGCTGGCAGCGACTGTTCGTACCCACGTTTTGTCCTTTATCCTCAGTGCCTTCCAGTCGTTGGACAACGGACTCGTGCGCAAAGAATGTGCTCCTTTGGTTTCGATATCCATATGGCACAGTCTAGCTGCCGACTCGACTCGAGAGCGCAAGTTCCAGGAGGCTGGCGCACTTCGAAAAGCATGGCGTGCTTCCGGGAAACGGTACGAAGCTGCTGACGAAGACCAACAAGCAAGATTGAGATTTGAAAGATCATGGCTCTATACACTGCTATTTGACTTTGTCGGTCGCCTTTACGGTGAAAATGCGGGTGAGCCTCTCTTCTACTGACAGGTCCATTTCGTCTACTGACAAGGCTCCAGATGACGTGGTATACTGCGAGAAATTCCTGGAGTTCCTCACTGATCTCGAAAGCCAATTGCCTACGAGGAGATATGTCAATACTCTGTTGCAGGACCTCAACCTTCTGGCCCTTATTAGATTGTCTCCAATGTTCAATAGCCAAGCCAATGGTCTTTTGCGTGATCTATATGTCCTGTTCCGGCACTTTGTGAACTTCTCTATAGATGACAACACAGGTACCCAGTACTCACGAGCACAGTCGTACGAAAAGCACTATGAGACATTAGCCCGGCTACAGAGGACTGCTCTAAAGCATTTCAAATCGAAGCTCACCATTCTTGCACTTTCAAACTACGGAGCGATTGATCGGAGGGAGGATTTAGAGGGTCAAGTATCCGAGTTAACAGACGAGGAGCTTACTGGGCTTTGCTCGCTGCTTGGCTTTCGGACCGCATACCCAGCTACGGCACACATTGAAGTCACCCGAGAACTCTTAATGGAGGTTTTGGTGTCGGCGCATGAAAGGAGGAAGACCTTTCAGGAAGCTGTGAGTGATTTGAGTACGCAACCCACCGAGATCGAGCTGTACGACGCGTCCCTTGCGCGTAATGAAACGTACAATGGCGCTCGATCACTTGCTATACCAAAGCTCAACCTACAATATCTTAGCGTGGGAGACTTCCTCTGGCGGTCTTTTATCCTCTACCGGTGCGAACAGTTCTTCGAAGTACAGAAGTTTCTCGAGGAAATCATAAAACGACTACAACCGGAGGAGACAGGTTCAAATGCTGTCAAATTTGCTGGTTTCTCAAACTTGGCTATACCAATAACCAACCCTGCTATCTTGGAAGCTGCGCCAGCGAAAGTTGGACATGACAGACCAGCTTACGTGAAAGCCGAGATAACGCTCAACATTAGCAAGATGGCGGATACTGTCCAGAGAGACTGGGATTCTCTGCGTCCAGGGGACTTAATCTACTTGCTCGCAATCAAACCGACGGAGGCCTCACGCAAACTGACTAATGGACATTCGGAGCAGAAAACCCCGCAGTCCACCGGCCTACTCACTCTGCGGACTGCAGAGGTTTTTCAGCTACTCGACGAAAAAAGCCGCCTCATACGGGAACACCCGCCTGATGAGGTCAATGGATATGGTAGGAGATCATCCATCCGTAGACTGGTGGTCCACCTGGATCCTGCCGCATACAAAGCGGACATGGAGCGGAAGGACCAGGGCAGACCAGATGTTTACGAGTCAATCAACGTCATCGCTCGCCGAAATCAACGGGAAAATAATTGGAAGAAAGTGCTAGAGACCATTCAAAGCCTTGCGCTGTCTAACGTTCCAATGCCCATCTGGTTGCAAGAGGTCTTTCTAGGTTATGGTGACCCCACATCTGCTTCCTATACTCGACTCGAAAATCGATTGAAGGCAATCGATTTCCGCGACACGTTCTTGGATTGGCAGCATTTGGTCGATAGTTTTCCTGGCAAGGTAAAGTCTCTATAAGCTCCTTTGTCCACTTCGCTAGCTAAAGAGCCATTCAGACAATTGAGCATGAGAGCGCCGAAGTCGAGACTTTGGGGCCTCCATTCGTACTTGAGGCTTCAACAAGTTCCGCTCCGCCGGATCAGAGACCATCGAAAAAGCGAAGACGCAACGGTGATGTGCCTGTGCCACAGACTATGGAGTCTACCAAGGTCAGGACGTACAAGCCGCCTCCCAGTGGACCCTACCCAATCGATGCGCCCAAGCAGAATCGTGTACGTTTCACTCCTACTCAAGTCGAAGCTATTGCATCGGGGACTCAGCCGGGTCTTACCGTCATTGTGGGACCTCCGGGAACTGGCAAAACAGATGTTGCCACACAGATCATCAACAACATCTACCATGACTTTCCTTCCCAGCGTACCCTGCTCATAGCTCACAGTAATCAAGCGTTGAACCAGTTATTCCAGAAGATCATGAATCTTGATATCGACGGACGCCATTTGCTGCGCCTTGGTCAAGGGGAAGGGGAGCTGCAGACAGAGCAGAGCTTCAGTAAACATGGACGAGTCGATTCATTCCTCGATAATAGAGCCTATCTACTAGCTGAGGTCGACAGACTTGCCGCAAACTTTGGCGCACCAGGGGCTCATGGCAGCTCCTGTGAGACTGCTGGCTATTTCAACTTTGTTTACGTCCAACCTGCTTGGTCAAAATTTTGGGATGTAGCTATCAATTCCGAGTCTACTCCAGAAGAGGTTATCGCATCGTTCCCCTTCCACCAATTTTTCCAAAACGTCCCCCACCCACTCTTCCCGCAAGGGGTCTCCAAAGACGCTATGCTAGACACGGTCAAAGGTTGCGAACGCCACATAACTAAACTATTCACCTCGCTCGAAGACATTCGGCCTTTCGAGATCCTCCGCTCTAATAAGGACAAGACGACCTACCTAATGATCAAAGAAGCACGCATCATTGCCATGACCACGACCTACGCAGCTATGCGTCGACAGGAAATTGCTGAATTGGGCTTCCATTATGATAACGTAATAATGGAAGAAGCAGCCCAAATCACCGAGATTGAAAACTTTATCCCTTTAGCTATGCAGGATGCTAAGGATGGCAACCTTCCACTACAAAGAATCGTCCTCTGCGGAGATCACCTCCAAAACTCTCCCATCATCCACAACCTAGCGTTCCGCCAATTTGCGAATCTAGAACAGTCGCTCTTCCTCCGCCTCGTTCGCCTAGGCGTTCCAACAATCCACCTAGACCACCAAGGCCGTGCTAGACCTAGCATCGCAGAGCTTTACAAGTGGCGTTATCCAGATCTCAAGAACCTGCCCAACGTCCTCTCTGAGCCAGAATATCTGCGTGCAAACGCCGGCTTCAAGTACGATTACCAGTTCATTGATGTGCCTGACTACAAAGGCGCCGGTGAATCACAACCAAATCCACACTACTTTCAGAATCTAGGAGAAGCCGAGTACGCTGTTGCAGTATACCAGTACATGCGCCTGCTCGGCTACCCAGCGAGCAAAATATCCATTTTGACCACCTATGCTGGGCAACGCGCGTTGATCAGGGAGGTGCTGGCTCATAGATGTGCAAAGAATAGACTTTTTGGTTTGCCAAGAATCGTCACGACTGTAGACAAGTACCAAGGAGAGCAGAATGACTATATCATACTATCACTGACCCGCACCAAGCACCCTGGCTACCTACGAGATATTCGCCGCCTCACTGTAGCGCTCTCTCGCGCTCGACTTGGACTGTACATACTTGGTCGCCGCTCCGTCTTCCAGTCATCCCCAGAATTGCTCCAGGCATTCCAACTTCCCCTCAAGCGACCCGAGAAGCTCATCCTTACGACAGGCCAGGTATTCCCCACTCAGAGACAGCTCGAGGATGAAGCTGAGGGGACAGAGATGGCAGGCGTGGAGCATCTGGGGCAGTATGTCTTTGAGATGACACGAGCGAAAGTTGAAATGTTGAAGAAGGGGAACTCAATGTTACTTCCACGAGAGATGGATATAGATGCCACCGAGGATGGCATGGCGGATGAGGTGGGTGAGGATGTTGAGGCTGAGAAGTCGGATGAACTGGACGATATTGCGTGACAGAGGAGCAAGAGTGTTGTCCATATGATACCCTTACCAGCTCGAATGTTGGCACTCTTGACTGCTTATCACATACGTCCTAATTCCAATGTCATATGATTTCGTGTCATTAGCAGCCCAAGCTTACATTAATTTGTTTGCCAGCTCTGAAGTCTCCCTACAATTAAGCCTCTGATATGGACCCACATAGGAACAAGTTTGCTAATGTACCCTAGCTTGCGTGGCAAAGCGCTGAGAATAACAGGCCAGAGCTGAAGCAAGCAGGTATGCGCAGTTGAATATACATCTGCGAAGGTATTGTCCTGACTGAGCATCACTACGGAATGGCTGACTGAATACCACAGCTTGTTTGAGATGAAATCTCTAGCCTAGATTAACGTCATATTAGTTGACGCCTACCTGTCATTGACTGTATGAAAAGACATGGTCATGCTTATGTTCTGCGAATTCATACTGCTTCCGGGATCGTGCGGTATTGAGACATTGTATCCATAACATCCGACAGGACATAAGAGATGCAACAGTCCATGAGGGCATTGCCAGTCTGCAAATAGAACCATCAATAATGCGAGGACCCACTTCGCAAAATCTCTCGTCAGCAAAATATTCAGCGCTGAAGACCTGTATTTAGGGAGCCAGTGGTCCTATCCCCATTGCTCTTCAGCAACCCCCTTGCCCCCATAGTATGACAGTCATTTCTCTCCTTTGCTGACACATGTTTAGGACTTTGGGAGTGGAGCTGTTGGTGCCTAGATTTGAGAATTTACCATAAATATGAACCAATAAGCGCAGGGCGCATGCTGAAGAGCTGGAATGCAGCGGTGGACCCATGCTAGACGGGAAAGGAACGGGAATGTTAGCTTGAGGACCGGGATGGAGCTTGCAACGAGTTCTTCATCGAAGATGAAGGACAGAGCTCCGAGGCTCTGGTTTCAACGTTTCAGATAGGAATTGAGAGACCAGCTTGTCGTCGTATTGCAGATACAGCAAACGATAAAAGACGCCTCGAGAACATATCTTCAATAGGGCCTACGGAAGCTCATACTAAGCGCCAGCGTCACGACAACGAATATTGATCCTATATCGAGATGAACAAAGTTGTTGTAGCCTTCGACAGCAGAATTCTCAAGCTAACCGAATCCGACTAGCTCTGCCGTACTAGCTCAATGCTGGCAGATCTGCAGACGGCACGCCTGGACGCGAAACAGATCTAATCCAGGCCTCACGCCAGGCACGCGGAGTGGGGTGTGCCTTGCAGGTGCCATAATTCGTCCGGATATAGATCAATGATATTAGGTTGCTACAGCTCCCACACAGATCCGCAGCCACCAACAAATCATCTTGGCTTATCTCCAAATATACCAGTCGAACAAGGTAAAGAGCAGGTTTCACGTACGAAGACTCGTTCGTTGATATGTCAGTATATATTCCGAAGCCTTTCGAGGAATATACTAGCTTTTCTTCTCAGCCGTGTTTGTGTGTCTTGTCAGATTGCTTGCTCCCCAACTTGCAACCATGACGTCCTTCAACGCAGTTGAACAGATGTTCAATTTCTCCCCCACTGCTAGACTTCCTATGCCTTTGCTTTGTCTCTTGTTGAGGTAATAAGACCATGGAGGAAGACCACACAAGAGCCGTTCAAATTGTTACCTGGTTCACGGTCATTACTAGCATCCTAGCTGTTATAACGAGAGTGGTCACTAAGATCACCACTGTCCATTCAATCAAGCTCAACGACTACGTGGTCTCAGCAGCGTTAGTAAGAGCACCTGCAAACACTCTTCAGCTCTCGCAAGCATTAGCTTACCGTTGTCATCTAGCTTTTCGCCATCGGACAGACAGTTGCGGTCGCTACTCAGACCTATCATGGCTACGGCAAACCACTGAGGGCTTCAAGCCAGGCTGATCTGGAAACGGATCTCAAGGTAGCTCAACTCGATAGATATTGTTGAACTTTGGTTCCTGCCTTCTAATCTCATACAGGCTGGATACGTAGCAGCTCTCCTCTATATTCTAGCCCTTTCTGTCGCCAAATTCGCGGTCTTGGCTCTCATTAGAACTACAATACCTTTACGAAAGGAACAAAGGGCGGTCTACGCTGTTGCAGTCACTGTCTGCCTATGGACATTCATCGGAGAACTTGCCACCGCTTTTGGCTGCGATGTTCCCCAGCCATGGAATCATATTGGAGGGAAATGTATCCACCGTGTACGGGCCAATCTCAATCTTCCTACGAAATGCAAGCTGATGATATCGATAGTATGCGTGGTGGAATTTCTTCGAGATCACGAACATTCTTACAGAGACCGCCTTAATTCTGCTTCCCCTCGTATGCCTACATCGCCGCCAAGCCTCTCTAGCGAAGAAGGCTTCCGCTGTCTCATTCTTCGCTTTTCGTATAACGTACGCTAAATCTACCCATACAACCAAGATCCCAGGCTATCAAACCACTAAAGAACTTCTCTTGTAGGGTGATCATAGCAGTAATATGCGAGCTCGTCTACCTACGCAAATACCTCGGAACTCCCGACCCAATCCTCCACACATGGCCAATAACAATCTGCACTCAAATAATTCAATGTCTCAGCATCGTCTCGGCCTGCTTTCCCTGTCTCAAGCCACACTGCAGCGAAGAAGATGACTCCATAGAAAGCGGTATCACACGAAGGAAAGCTTCCTCTCAGTCGGACATGATGAATTTCCATTTCAGTAAAGCGCCTATAGGGTTAAGAGACATGACAGGTGGCAGACATGCAGCCAGCGCCGTGGCTGGTGTAGGAGGTCGGGATGCGAGCTTGCATGATCAGGGGTCTATGAGTCAGGCATACATGATTAAGGAAACTAAGACTTTTGCGGTGGATCAAGAGGCGTTGGCTTGCAGATATTGCTGAACTGCGATCGGGTCTGAATACAGCAAAAACTCATTCCAAGATCCCTCATAGCAGCCGCCTTTTTGCTAGGAGTTGACCACATATCTCCAAGCAGACGCGAATATGCAGCCCCCTCGCCGCTCAAATCAAACCGCAATCCTGCTCCCTACAACAATCCCAACCCACCCTTCAGCTCCCCTCTGTCTCTCACCACTACCTACATATCCAACTCACGACTAAAACCTCACCAGCATAATCACACCTTGCACCACAACCCCTTAATCTCTCCCTCTCAAACACGCTATATCCAAAACAACACCACTAACCAGCCAGCATCTCCCAAACACTCACCCCCCCTTTATCCCCTTTATCCCCTT
>JAABUW010005056.1_pt1 | contig 17454 bp, 23 predicted proteins | sample 5560081 | NCBI WGS metagenome assembly JAABUW01 (sample SAMN10711882, study PRJNA513363) | rock metagenome | isolation source: Antarctica rocks | place: Antarctica: Victoria Land, Knobhead sud | reverse complement strand
CTTGGGTAAGTATATTCCTCTGTCAGAATGTAGTCTCCACGGTCCAGCAGCAGCTCGCATACCATCTACAACCCACAGCCATACCATCATACATATACATGCGCAATGCTTGCAAGCCGTACATATACATGCGCATTGACTACAGGCTGCAGAAGCACAGCAAGGTCTACTTTAAGCAGTAGTCTGCATCCATCCACTTTTGCCTGCTACACTGCATGTGCATCACCACTGACATTGGTGTCAAACAGGTGTACCTCAAAGGTGTGGTTGCTGCCATTTGTTAACAGCACCTCATGCTGACCAGGAGGGCTGTGCATCGCCTTCATATGCCCCTCGCACCAAGTGTGTAAAGCAGGATAGCCTTGCACAGTCGTACAGTACTGCTGCGCACTGGCGACCTGTAGCATTGTGGACTTCGGACGTGGGCTATTTCCAAAGGTGCGACGCAGCACGTGGCAAACATACCTTCTTGTTGTCCACAATGTCAACGCTTTGTCCATTCCTCAATCTCAAAAGCATGCTGCTGAGGGGAAAACTGTCGCTCGGCGGCAGACCGCCATGCATGGGGACCACATTTTCTGCTCCACTGAACTGGCAAATTATCTTCCGCAAGCTGGGATACTGCCTAGATCGGCCTTCCACAGAAAAGTGCTTTGAAAATTCGACGTCATGGTTGTGTTTTGCGCGTTTTGTTGGCCTGCCAACTTCTGAGCGAGCAGCACTTGCCATCTTCTGAGACTTATCGAGCTGTACCATAAAGTTTGTGAGCTTGTTCGATCGCTTTAGGTGTGCAGCAGATCACAACGAGTCACGACGATAGCAAAGTGACCCCGTTCCGGGACTCGTGACGTTGTTGTTGATAGATGCACCGCCTTTGCTGTGTTTGACCGGAGCACGTGACATGACAAATGCTCACTATCATGCATGCAAATAAGCGTGCATAAACGTCTCTGGAAGCTTGAAAGACAACCCAAAGTGTGTAGGGTCAAATGGCCCGCTCTATCACACAGACTGATCAACCACCTTTTACATAGACACCAGCACTCTTAGACCAGGGACCGACAACCACTCCTGGTTCCTGCATAGTCTTACAAAGTGTACAATATCTAGATCTTCATCATACCATTGACAATAGTCTATTGTCGGGCGGCCCTTTGCTTACAGCATTCAGTCATTCATCCATCCATCCATCCATCCATCCATCCATCTATCCATCCACCCATTCCTTCACAGCAACATTTCAGTTCTTGGCAGCCTGTAGCCTCGCTTCTTCTTCTTCTTGCACATTACAGACAGAATATGCATGGCTAGCATCGGAGGGTCCAATGATTTGGTGACACGATGTAGTCATCGCTCGTGCGATTAGGAAGGAAAGATACGAGAGAAGAAACGGGATTGACATGTGCACGCTAGATCGAAATTCTGTCGCGCATCGCGCGGACCGTGGGTGATCAATCACAGATGGCGCTCGAGGGCGAGTCTTCGCAACACGCCTTAGCCATATCTGAACTCTTGTTGCACATTAAGGACGTTGATGATCAGCTGCTGCAGCAGTTTCAGAAAGCCGCAGAACTCTGGAATTCAGAAGCCTCGGCAGCAGAGTATTGGCTGTATATGCTGGAGCACAAGTGAGTGGCCAAGCAATGCTGCCCAATTTTGGACTGCAAGGCGCATTGACATGCCTTGGAGCACCGAGCACATAGTATGACCAGCTGAGGCTTTGGCTAAAAGCAGCTTTGCTCACCTACAGGCGTGATCATTTATCAGGCCTGAACAGCTTGCAAGGAAAGGACAGAATGATTGCTGAGGTCCTGAAACATTTCGAAGGCATTGGCCTCCTGGACGTCTTTATGGTCAACGTTGACCGTTGTGACAGCTACAAATTGTGTATTGGGGAGGCTTTCCAGCATGATCTTGAACCTATCTATCGTGAAACAACAGTAGACCATTGGATGACTCTAGATGGCAGCAAATCTGGCTTTGCTGATGATGAGGTCGGAAATTTTGATGCGATAGATGAACGAATCGTGCAGGTAAGCACAAGCCATGTTGAGTAGGTCTTCTGTTCCGAAATTGTTTGGTGTGAATTCACTCAACAAGCGTGACTGCAGTGTCTTCATGGTGTCAACATTATCTGCTGGCACTCTGATTGTTGCAACTGTGTGCCTGAAGGTTGAGGAGCACTTTGACACAGATTCTCCAGATAAGGTAGAAACCGATGAAGATCCTGGAGGGCAAGGCCAAACTGTCATTTTAGACAGGCAAGAGACCATAGCTGCACAAGGGCTACTCTTCTTGACATGAGTCAGAAGAATGTACAACAGACTGGGTGTAAGTTTGGACTTTCCAACACAACGTCAATGCTGCAGAGTTTATGAAAGAGCCGCAGTTATATTTTGGCCAAGGTCCCACCGCTGGCCAGTTCACTGCAAGGCAGGGGTAACCCACTGCTTGAATGCTATACAGCAGTTGACAGCAGACGCAGCCAGTAAGGCACAACATCTTGCACATGCTCAGCAGTCTGCAAATGATCCACCATTAGCCACTACTCATGGAGCACAGCTACATACAGCAGGCTGTTCAGAAGCTAACCACACCTGTGATTTAACAGCAAACGATCAAGATGCACATGATTTGGCAGACGCCGTATGGACCACATTTGGCCAAAAGCTGCTACGCACATCATCAGATCTGAACAAGCTTGTGCAGATTGTGAACCACCTTGATGGGCCATCTCTGGCAGCTCGCATAGTGGGAAGAATGTGCAAAAGGGTAAGCAAAAGTTTAGTCCATTGAACCCTTGCACAAATGCATGTTTTATGTCATCATGCTTGACAGACAAATCTGTGTGGCATGTAGTGGTGGCAAGGCCTGGACTGTGCAAGCATGTCTGCATTGTTATCTCTGCGTGACCTAGTGGACTGGCAGAAGATCAGTGCATGCGTCACCGCCATGGCTCGTGTAACAGAGCAACAGCAAGACCGCAGCTACAGCCTTGTGCTTCAGGGTTTTGAGGCCCTCTTTTTGTTTCAAGGTACATCTGCAACTCAAGCAAGAGCCTGCTTGTCAACACTTGTATGTACATCTATGCTGCAGTTGTAACCCATGCAGGGGTGCCATTGCAACCCATGCAGGGGGCCAAGGACTTGCAGACCAGCAACTTTTATGGCATATAAATGTTAGCTGTTCTGGCTGAACTGGATGGCTTGTAAGTGTCACCCCTGCGTCAGTGCGTTAACGTCATTGCTGAAGTTGACCTGTCTGGTGCATGGCAAGCTACAGTACTCACTTGTCTTCCTTAGGTGGTGTCCAGAACATGTGGGCAGGCAAGGTGCAGAGTCTGGCAATGGACGTGGCTATTCTTCTGGCTCGCTGTACCCTGGCATGCTGTGCCCTGAGAACCAAGCTTGCAGGATGTAGCCAGAATAGCATCCCAGGCTTCAATGCTGACTTGCAGCAGAGGCTTGTTCTGGCCAGTGTACAGGCCTTCACCAGATGCTTGGCAGCCCCAGGTGGCCTCCAGCACACTGGTAAGCATCCCCAACCAGCTGCACTGAACCAATACAGCTGGACGTGCCTGCTCCTTTGGTCTGACCAATGTACTCATTTTGGGACTCGGCTTTGCTCAGCAAGCCACCAAGGTTGCAGCAGGACAGCAGCAGCATTCACACAGTGACACTCTGCAGCTTTGCAGCTTCTGAATTACCCATAGGTTGACAAGCCTCTCCCCTACAGCACTGCCGGCTCCAAAAATATCCAGTTCAAGGGACTATGCTGCATACTTTAAACTTTCACTTTGGGCAGTGCAGATGCTCAGTCACAGGCACAGACTTCCAGCAGGTTTCATGGGTGCAAGCAATGGTGCATGGCCATACATGTGATGTTGCACGTGTGCAATCAGGGTGTGATGTACAGACTGTGTGTTGACTGCAGGCTTGCAGGATGCATACAGTGACTTGATACATATGTTCATACAGCAACAAGAAGCCTTCCCTCTAGAACAAGTCCTTGCACCTGCCTGTGCACAGATGGCCAGCCCTCAAGACCATGCCAAGCTCGCACGTATGGCAGATCGTTTGTTGTACTTCTGCAAGTCAAAAGTCATTGCCTGCTACACAGCATCTGTGATCCTGTTGGCATCATGAATGTATGGAGCAAAGTTGCTAGGCATCTGCATGCTGGGCACTCATTAGCAGCAAGCTGTTTTCTGTGACAGCCCCAAGTGTGACGAGGACAGCAGTCAACAAGCGGGCTAGATGTTTGGTCTGCATGCCACGTGCTGCAGCATCTTACTAGAGACTGCCAAAGGCCAGCAGAGGCTACACGTGTCCTTTGAACATCAGTGAGACATGAGTATGTTGTTCTCATGATGCCTCAGACACTCAATCTTGTGCATAGTCAGCTGAATGCGTGCTGTCTGTACAGGGTCACCTACATTGCTGAAGCTCATGGTTCATTGCATGACAGAGCTGCAGCAGCTGACGGCACATGTGCCAGGCTGGAGTTTGAGCAATTCGTGTCCTGCCAGATGGTGCAAAGGCCAGCAGCTTTGTCAAGATCTGTATGCCTTCCTTCATCACCCAGAAAGCTGTGTGTACCAGGCACAGACGGACAGTCGAGGCTGGAGACATGTGCAAGGGTAAGTCTAAAGGCGGATGCTACACCCAATTACACATTACACATGCATATGTGCCTGCATGAATGTACCTTGTTAGGTCAACAGCATTTGGCAGCGGTCACTATGCACTCTCCTGCCTGTCAAATGCTGCAAAATGCAACCACATGTCTTTGCTGTTGCAACTGAGGCAAGCCAGCTGCTTACATTGCTCAGGCACCAGATGTCAAGATCCTGCTTGTCATGCACTTTTTGTCAGGCTAACAAAAGTTTGGACTGTGGATAGATGGGTGACCCGACGCCGTGATAAAGTTCAATGTGAAGTAGAGCAGTCTGGTGCAGTCCATCTTGTTACTTGCATCAAGACTGAACGGTGGCAAGATATGCTGATACAACGCTACAACAGACGTTGTGCTTGGCTGCAAGCCATCACCGGAGCTGTCAAGGAGGTACATGTTTTGTTTACTCACTATTTCACCCCATCACTCAAACACTCACACATGCATCTCTGTTTTGTTTCTGTCCCAAAGAAATTTTTTTCTTTTATTATCCATCGTTGATCTTTTTGTTTCCGGTGCCGGAAAAATGGCCAATAACTGTAACCAGTCGTGTAGGCATGCTCATTTTGTCATGGATCCTTTTGCCATTCTTTTTATAACAGCTGTTTTCAACTTGTGTACCCGCACCTGCAAGGTGTCCAACAATATTGTACACAGTATGGTCTGTTTGCAAGTTGATCTGACCCTTCTGACAAGGACTAGTCTGTTGTGACAGTCGATTTATCAAGCTCACAGACTTCCAGCCATATGGACTGTATTTCATGCACCTTGTGCTTGTCCTTTGCTTGCTTTGAGATCGCCCTAGAGGCTCAAGTGCAGGTAGCGCAGTTTGAGCTGTCAAGCATATGCCAGGAACACCCACATATGTCTGCAGGTCACGCTGTTGCTGGTTCTGAGGCAATCTTTAGCAAGACCACAGAGGAGCTAAGGCATAATGTGCAACTGAAAGGGAACTACATCAGCTGTGCTCCCACTGCAGGAACAAGACCGTAGTCATACAAACCATTTGACCTAGAAAGCTTTCCCTTGTTCCTGATTTGCATGTGCATATTTTAAGCATGGGCAAGACGTGAGATTCAGCTTGAGCCCCGTGTATCATAATAGCGTTTGCTGTTTTTGACTCAAGTCTGGGGAATCTGGGGCACTCGTGCAGACTACGGCATAGTCAGCCCCTGCACACTCATGGCAGATCCTTCTGTTCGAGTACATTGTGTGTCTAGCATGCATAGGTTTTGTAATATCTTGTTACACTGCTGGGTATTTTCATTCTGCAGCTCTTACTTGCCCGCTTGCTATTGATCAATTGGCAAACAGCTATCTGTTATGAGCCAGTCTCCTTAGGCTTGTAATTAATCTCCGCACTGTGCTTATTCTTTGCTGTACAATATCATCAACTCATTATGCAGTTCCTATGTTTGACCGGAGCACGTGACAATCACAAATGCTCACCATCATGCGATCTTTCACATAATAATCAGCATGCATACAAGGTCTTTCTGCCTTGCAAATGCGTCTATGGCACTTGCCCTGTCAGCGCACACCCTTTGGGTGCAACTAGTGTCTCTTGTTAGTGCATGTTGGCTCACAGGACTAGGGTTTAGGCACACCTAGTAGGTACCTGGCAGAAACGATTAGCTGGAACGCCTGTAAGTTATTATTATTATTAATATTATTATACAAGGTCTTTGGAAGCCTGAAACAAAGAACTGAACCGTGTGTAAGGGTCCGCTCTATCACACACAGCCTGATCAACTACCTTTTACATAGACACTAGCACTCTTAGACCAGGGACCGGCAATCACTCCTGGTCCCTGCGTAGTGTTACAATCTTTACAATTCTTCATCACATTAGTCATGTCGGGTGGCTCTTTGCTCCCAGCAACATTTGGTTCCTTTCCTGGTTCATTTCTTGGCAGCCTGTAGCCTCGCTTCTTCTTCTTGCGGCATCTATCGATTTGTCTAGACATGGCTGGCGTCGGACGGTCCAATGATTGGGTAATCAACGCTCAGTCGATTAGGGAAAAAGATAAGAGAGAAGAAAAGGGAAGTGACATGTGGAAGCCTTCTCGGAAGTCTGTCACGCCTGGCGCGGACCATCGCTGATCTAACGCTGATGGCGCTAAAGATCAAGCCCTCGGAACACGCCTTAGTTGTATCTGAACTCTTGTTGCACATCAAAGACATTGATGATCAGTTGCTGCAGAAGTTGCAGACAGCCGCAGAACGCTGGGATTCAGAGGGCCCGGCAGCAGAATATTGGCTGTATATGCTGGAGCCCAAGTGAGACATGCAACGCAACAATGCCCACGTTTAGGTTGCAAGGCGTATTGACATGCTGTGAAGCAACGAGCAATAAGTGTTGCGACCTGGAATTTTGGTTGAGAGCGGCTCTGCTCATGCACAGGGAAGCTCATTTATCAGGCCTGAATAGCTTGCAAGGAAAGGACAGAGTGATTGCTGAGGCCTTAAAGCACTTGCAAGGCATTGGCCTCCTTGATGCCTACACGGTCAAGGTTGGTCTCTGCGACAGCTATATATCATGTCCGTGGGATGGTTTCCAGTGTTATCTTGATGGCATCGATAGTCGCGAAACAAGAATAGGCAACTGGATGAGTCTTGATGGCAGCAAGCCTGGCTTTTCAGAAATTCAAAGCAAAGATTTTGATGCAATAGATCAACAGATCCTGCAGGTAAGCACAAGCCATGTTTGTGACATCTTCTGGTCTGGTGTTCTTTGATGCTGATTCAAGTATAATAAGCCTGCCGTGTCATACACAATGTTATGATGTAATGCTGGCCCTCTTTAGTGTCGCAACTATGTACCTGCAGGGCAAGGAGTACTTTGACATTCGTTCTCCAGACAAGGAAGAGATCAGCGAATGTCCTTATGGCAACGACAATATGGTCTGTGTAGAGAGGCAAGGGACAGTTTTGTGAGCACCCTAGCTGCATAAGACCTAGTATTCATGATTTAGGTCAGCAAAATGTACACCAAACTGACTGAAAGTTTCGACTTTACAGAGCAATGTGCATGCTGCAGATTCTACGAAAGATTTGCAGTAATGTTTTGGCCAAGGTCCCACCGCTGGCTAGTTCACTGCAAGGCAGGGCTAATTCACTGCTTGGACACTTTGCAGCAACTGATAACAAAAGCAGTCAACAAAACAGAACTTCCTGCAAATGCTCAGCCGCCTGCAAGCATTCTGCCATCAGCTGCTACTTGTGGAGCACAACTACATACATCAGGCCACCTGGGAAGTGATCATGCACACGCCTCCACAGCAGGATATCAAAATGCGCGTGATTTGGCAGAGGTCATGTGGACCACCTTGGGACAAGAAATGCTGCGCAAACAACATCTTAGCATTTTCACGCAGAACACCTTGGGACAAGACATGCCACGCAAATCATCAGATCTGAGCATTTTCATGCAGAGTGTTAGCCGCCTTGATGCGCCATCTTTGGCAGTTCAAATACCGGACAGAATGTGCGACAGGGTAAAAAACTTCTGTTGCAGCAAACCCTTTTCACTTTGACATTTCATATCACACAATGTTTGACAGACAGACATCTATGGCATGCAGGGTTGGCAAGGCCTGGACTGTGCAAACATGTCTGCGCTGTTGTCTGTGGTTGACCAGGTTGGTTGGCAGAAGATCAGCTCATGCATCACCGCCATGGCTCATGTAACACATCAACAACGAGACTGCAGCTTCAGCCTTGTGCTTGAGGGCTTTGAAGCCCTCTTGATGTTTCAAGGTAGATTTGCAGCTCAAGGGTCTGCTTGGTAACACGTGTGTGTTCCTCCATGCCGCCATTGCAACCCATGCGAGAGGTGTAAGACTTGCAGGCTAGTAAGCCCTACAGCAGAGCAGTTTCAGCTTTCCTGGCTGACCTGCATGCCTTGTCAGACTTCTGCCTCTGTCAATGCGCAAGTATTGAATCTGGCCCGTCTGGCACACAGCAAGCTACAGCACGCATTTGTCTTGTCTCAGGTGGTATTCAAACAATATGGGCAGGCAAGGTGCACAGTGTGGCAATAGATGTAGCTATCCTTCTGGTACACTGTGCACTGAGAACCAAGCTTGAAGAATTTGTCAAAAAAAGCCCCTGGGACTTTGATGCCACCTTGCAGCAGAGGTTTGTTCTGGCCAGTGTACAGGCCTTCACCAAATGCTTGGCAGTCCCAGGAGGCCTCCAGCACACCGGTAAGCATCCCCAACCAGCTGCACTTCCAAATACAGCTGGAGATGCCTGCTTCTTTTGTGTCATTAATGCCCTCGTCTGGGCTGTGTTGCAAGTGGCCTGTTGTTGAGCAATTCACCAAGATTGCATCAGGACAGCAGCATCATTCATGCAATGAGAACTTGCTGTGCTTGTAGCTTCCAAGTATTACCTATTTTGCTTTGAACACAGTTACCCAATCACAAGCATGCCACGCACAGAGGGTCCATGGTCGCAAGCCACAGTGCATGGCCGTAGACATGATGTTGCGCAGCTGCAAATAGAGTGTGCATGTACAGACTATGTGTTGGCTGTAGGCTTGCGGGACACATACAGTGACTTGGTACAAAAGTTCATACAGGAAAAAGAAGCCTTCCCTGTGGAGCAAGTCCTTGCACCTGCCTGTGCACAGATGGCCAGCCGCCAAGACAACGCCAAGCTTGCACGTATGGCCCATCTTTTGTTGTACATGCATGAGTAAAAGTCATTGCGTGCTGCGCAGTATATGTGATCCCGTCGGCAGCATGGCTGTAGTGAGAATAACACCTTGACGTCCAAATGCTGGGCAAGCAAGCTATTCACTGTCAGGACACAGTTGCAACAAGCACAACGTTCAATAAGGAGGCTGATTGCATGGTCTGCATGGCATATGCACCAGCATCTTGCCAGAGACTGCCAAAGAGCAGCAGTGCTGCATATGTTCTTTACACCGCCGCAGATTCAAAATGACCCAGTCTATATACATGGTGGTAAGACATGATACATCGCTCTCATGCTACATCAGGCACTGGGTCACTTACACGGTCAGCTGAGTGTGTGCGGTTTGCACAGGGTCACCTGCACTGCTGAAGCTCATGGTGCATTGCATGACAGAGCTGCAGCAGCTGACAGCACATCCTCCAGATTGGAGTTTCAAAGCTGCATGCCCTGCAAGAAAGTGCAAATACCGGCAGCTTTGTCAAGACCTAGTCGCCTTCCTTCATCATCCGGAGAGCTGTGAATACCAGGTTCAGACGGATATTCAGGGCTGGAGACATCTGCAAGGGTAAGGGCTTACAACAGACGCTGCACTCAATCTTGGAATAGTCTATGCACAGATGCATGTGTAGTTGTTCTGCATATGTTGATACATTTATACATTGTTAGATTAATTGCAGTCACCACAGGCTCTCATGCCCATCAACTGCTGCATGATGCAACTTGTGCTGCTGTTTCAAATCAGGCAAGCTGCCCAGCTTGGCTGCTCCCACTAGGTGTCAAAACCCTGCTCTGTCTACTTCTCGTTGGGTTATTGGGTGACTAGGTATCAAGATCCTGCTCTGTTTACTTCGTTGGGGCAGGCTGACAAACACTTCATTGTGGGCAGATGGGTCCCCCGACACTGTCAAGAAGTTAGCTGTGAAGAAGAGCAGTCTGGTGCAGTCATTGTCACTTGCGTGAAGCCCTTCCAGTGGCATGATACGCTGATGCAGCGCTACAACAAAAAATGTGCTTGGCTGCAAACCATCATGAAGCTGTCAAAGAGGTATGCCCTTTGCTTACTGACACATCCACTCACTCACTCACTCACTCACTCACTCACTCACTCACTCACTCACTCACTCACTCACTCACTCACACACTCACTCACTCATCACGCACTCATGATTGCATGCATCTAGCCATGTGGAAAGTCATGCTGTCAATCTGTCGTAGATTAATTTTCCATTCGTTACACAACACTTCCAGCTTTGTTTCAATTGGTATATTTGCACCTGCAAGGTGCGCATCAAGTTCTGCCCACAACATGTCCTGTTTGCAATATCTGCATCGAATCATTGACAAAGAGCTGTCTGTTGCAACAGTTTGTACTGCACACTAACTTCTGTTAACTACATTGTTTACAACCTGTGCAACACTTCAAAGGTTGCCTTTCATTGGCCCTCTGAGCTTGCGGACAAGGCATGAGTAAACACAGCATACCCTTGAAGTGCACTATACCAGATGCATCCTGTTGACCCGCTCCCTTGGCACAAACCAGATGCCACTCTCACATGCCTGCAGGTCATGCTGTTGCTTATTTCTGAGGCTATCAGAGCCTCCTCATCACAGAGGAGCTGAAGCATGATTTGCAGGTGGAAGGGAGTTCAGTCAAATGTGCTCACTGCAAACCTGTACCACATTTATAACAAAGGCAAAAGATGAGATTCAGCTTGAACAGCATGTATCACTATAGTGTCTGCTGATTTTGTCTGTAGCCTGAGGAGGTGCATATCAAACCTAGCCTAAAGCAGGCTATGGGAAAGTCAGCTGAATGCGGCACTCATGGCAAGTCTGACTTCCTTTTTAGTATTTTGCTGCTCTGATGAATTGTGTGTCTTGTGTGCATGGATTCTCTGGTATCATGCTGTAATATACAGTCACATTGTACTTTCGTTGTTGCTTGCCTGATTGTCATTGATCATCTGGCAGTCAGCCATCAAGTCTGTCTAGTGTCAGTTGTGATGTGTTCCTCTTGATTGAAGAATAGTACACTGGGTCCACTTCGTCATTCCGCTGCTGATAAATGAACTGTACTTGACAAGATTGTGTGTGTCTCGTTACTGCATACTCAAGGGCACTCTCACTGCACAGTTCAGCCATCAGTCCATGTTATGCGCATCTGGACAAGGGCCCAGAAAATCAGAACGAGACAAGCCTAGGTGCTTCTACAGTGGCTGGTGCCTTGCACTGTAGGTTTCCCTGCCAGCACAGGATGAGAAGCCATACTGAGCAAGAGCAGAACTGTGACCAGAAGCGAATCTGGACAGTGATTGCGCTTGACAATCTGTCACGGCAAATTAGCTGATGCCCTTTCATGTGGAATGTATCAGCTTGCTTTAGATAGCAGAGCGTACTAGGATGTTAGACTCTGATTAAGTATTTGCGTTACAGGGATTGGCATGGCAATTATGCACAAAACTGTGGCTGAACAATAAGCAGTCAGAAACTGATAACACAATGATAACAAATAATGTACAAACAGACTGCACACCCTTGCTGCTGCTAGAGCCAGTGTGTGGGCATCAATGTTGATGTCCCAGCAGGCTCAATTGAACAAGTCCTCTCGGTCAGCTTCATTGTCAACATCTTCCAGTGTACTGAACTCCAGGAAGTGCGTGGGCCTGTGCACCTCGCTGTAGTACTCCTTGGGGTTGGCCAGCTTCAGTCCATATTTCATGCCTTGACTGTGCTTGACACCCTGGAAGTTGTAGTTCCAGCTGCCCACATCTGGCACCATGTAAAAGCCCATGAACCTGTATCAACAGATAACGGTCACACATCTGGTATGGAAGCAAGTACAGCTGCATGCACCAAGACACAGCATGCATCCTGACACAGGCACTGAGCAATCCAGATTTGTGGCTCTAAGCGTATATATGAGCCAGGAAAGCCGCAGCCCAGATGAGAGAGGCTAAGCCCTGTGCATATCACGCTATTGTCAACAGGCATGCAATCATTGCTGCAAATGAAGCTAGGACAGGGCACTGCAGCTGAGAGGGGATCACCAACCTGTCACTGAGCAGCATCTGGACTTTCTCGTAGTGTGACGGCAGGTAGCCAGTTGGGTTGCTGCTGTCCTTATTCTGCCTGCCCCACTCATAGCCAGGGGGAGTGAGCTTATAGGCAGTGAGAGTGCAGCTGCCAGGGGTGAAGCTGCAGGTGATCACAATACACCGCTCCCCGTCCCAGCTCTTGTAGCTCTCCAGCATCTTGGCATGCATGGTCACATCCTGCACCAGTGACGCATTTATTCAGCTGCCAACACTTACCTCACAAGAGCAGCTGTGAAGGCCACATGAGCCATGCTTATCACAGCAGCCAAAGACTTTGAGACACGTTAAGCAAGTTGGTGTATGAGCACAGCAATGCTAGCACAGACAGTTTGACCATAGGAAGAGACATGCACCAATATAAAGGCATGCGCGAAACATGTCTTGATGTTGGTGCAGGTTTCTTCATACGGTCAAAAGTGTCTGGGCAAGACAGGCTGAAAGCGCAACATGCTCTGCATATACAAATGTGGGACACAAGTAAAGCAGGAGGATCGACCTGTGGAGCCATCTGAGGCTGCTCATTGGGCTGGGTATGCAGCCATCCCAGGGGCTCCAGGTCCTTCAGGTAATCATGCTCGGGCAGAGTGTGAGGCAAGTTGACCATCTGGTGGTTGCCCCACTGAGGGGGCATCACCACACACCTCACCTCCTTCACCTGGGGGTTGTCCGGTGGACTCACACCGTACAAGTACCCAGACACCTGCAGTACACACCACACAAGGTGTCAGACTTTTGCCAAAAACCCCTATCAGCCAGTTGAGCTATAGAATTGTACTGACTACTGATGTCTCAGGCCTTACAAACGCAAATGACAGTAGCAGTTACTGCAGGAGCATTAGACCGAAAAGGCATGGCCAGTGCAGAGTGCAGCGCATGACGCCTCAAAGCAGCATTTGTAGCTGTGTTGTGTATCACAGATGTTGACAACAAAGCAATGGAGCCTGCCAGCAGGTCCAGCCCTTGACTAAAAGTAATGATCCTGACCTGTGTGCGCAGGTCTGCCACGCAGATGAACTTCTTGAGGACGTTCTTGGGCATGACGTAGGTGTAGCCCGACTCCCTGATGTCATCAGAGTTGACATAGATGTGATTGACACGCAGGTGCAGGTTGGCAGCGCTGATAGCGCGCACACGCCAGTCTGTCTTGGAGGCGTGGCTTTGCTGCTCATAGGGACTGGTGGTAGTCACCATCAGCTCATCACCATGCACATTCACTGTCTGGGTGCTGATTGCAGTCTGCTGGGTGCCTGCAGCTGCCTGCTTCTCAATCTCAGCGATCTGCTGGCGCTGCATGGAGGGAGGCGTGATCTCAGCTCCCAAGATGATGTCCCTGATCTCAGACTGGGTCAGCGCGCCCACATTCACATTATTCTTCTTGGAGTAGTCAGCCAATATGAGGTCCTTGAGGGCGATCTCCACCTGTGCAAACATACTGCAGATGTCAGCGTTTGACACCTTCCAACACTACAACTATGCAGTCAAAAGATGATGGAGGGAAGAGGAGGTATGCTGCACAACACTGAAAGCTTGGTACACTTGCTGCCACCCTTGGGGTTGAAGCAAGGACTATACACAATGCAGGGAAGGTCAAATAGCGCCAACAAAAGACTGTACACAATGCAGGGAGGGTCAAATTGCAACAGAACAATATTTGTACCTTGATCCACTGCTCATCAGTGAGGCTGGGCCACACATGGTGGGGCTCTGTGATGATGGTCTTGTCTGGCTTCAGGATCATGCGAGCCTTGTCCACATTCACATGGAGGGCACGCAGGATTAGGATCAGCCTAGAGAAGGCAGTGTACGACGAGATGGTCTTCAGCCAGTCGTCATAGATGTTGAACAACACCATCTGTGGCTCTGTGGCCTTCAGAATGAGGTCACCAAACTTCTCAATCTTGAGCGCTGCCTGCAGCACCAAGGGGACAAGTTCACAGAGCAGTAAGTTATGGCTGAGCTCTGCTTGGCAGACTGTGGTAAACAAAATCTCAAAGTGAAAAGTTGAGCTGCACAAGCACACTTGGCTGCTGCGTCAGTGTTGGCATTACAGCCCTGGGTAGCCCGGTATAATACTTGCCTCCTCATTAACTTGACGCCAAAAGGTGTGGTAATTTCTTTTCTTTTCTTGGCATGGCAGGCTGACTGTGTGGCAGGACTCACAAGCAGAACATGTCTAGCAGAACATGGGTGGCAGCAACATACCTGGAAGGGGAGCTGCAGCTCAGAGCCGGTGATGACAATGTTGGGGAAATCCAGCAAGTGGACCTCCAGAGGGTCCAGCATACCCTTGCGGCTCACAATGATGCGCTTGGGCTGCTCCTCCACTGGCAGGGACCGCACCAAAGCAGCCACCTACAGTACATACTCACGGTGAGCACCCCCAATGCAGCATGTCATATGTGTACTTGTATGAGCTGACACATGATTGATACAGCTTGCAGCATATGATGCTGAGCAAGGAAGAACTATCTTGGACGAAGTAAACCAGACTGTTGACAAGCTAACAGCAGCATTCTGCAGTAGTGGACTTCAGCCACGACTTCACCAGCAGCACACTACTTTCTTGTGTCATGTCACCCTAAAAGTCATACACGCAAAGCCAATTCGACCCCTGAATTGAAAGCTGTGTAATACAGGGACAGTAGAGGATGACTGACCTCCTCAGCAGTCTTCCACTTGGCCAGCTGACCCAGCCGCTTCTGGCCAGCCCACACGCTGGTGTGGATGATCTTGAGGAAGAGCTGGCCAGTCCTGGGGTTGAAGATGAAGATGGCCCCGTTGATGGGCTTGGTGGTCAGGTTGCCCTCAAAGGTCTTGTGGATGGTGACACGGTACACGTTGGTGTCATCCACAAACCAGATGATCTGGTTGCTGAACAGCTCTCCATAGTTCTGCACATGGACCCAACCACTCAGCAGCCATTATGCAGTGTTGAGGACAAGCTCTTGATGCAAACAAGCAGCGCTCAATGAGTTGCAGTCAGGTCGTGAACAACAGTACCCATGTAGGGCAAGGTGAGATGCCATAAGGCTCACAGAAGAGACCTGCATACTGACAGGTGCTCATCAAGACTCGGATAGGTGTAGTGCGGTACCTGAGAGCTGAGGTAGGGCTCAGTGGGCTCAGAGCTGTAGAGCTGCAGGCCCTTCCTGATGCGCTCCCTGAGCACGTACAGGGCAGGGTTGGCCTTCATGATCTTGGCCATGGCCTGCGTGATCAGGGGCTTCACCCCAGTGAACCAGTTCCCAAAGGAGCTGTGCAGGTTGTACGCCAAGTCGATGCCAATCATCACACCTGCACAAACAGTGAGCGACTGACACAATGATGGCACCAGCATTGTCAAGCAGCAATGTGTCTTTGGTAGCAATCTACACTGGTGCATGGACATATAGCATGCAGCAACTTGCTTTCAGGGCATTACACAGATCCAGACCTACAGCCAAGGCACAGCTGGAAGACAAAGCATTCACCAACGTGGGGAAATGCACCAGGCTTCAGCAACTTTGTATGTGGCAGACAGAAGACTAGGCATACCTGTAGGAGATGGGTAGATGGACATGTTGTCAGTGGTGTAGTCCAGGAACTTGGCACGAGTGTAGCGCTCCACATCGTGACTGTCGTAATCACCCCAGCGCAGCTGCACATCGATCCAGTACTTGTTGCTGGGCTTCTGGTCAAACATGTCATTCTGGTCCGCCATGAGGGAGGGCTTGGACATGGTCCACTTGTAGGCAGCAAACAGCAGGATGTCGGCACAGGAGGAGTTCATCTTGTACGACTTCCTGGGGTGGATGGTCTCCTTCTGGACAGTCTCGATCTCCAAAGCATCCAGCTCCTGATCAAACACCTGACACCTGCACAAGACAGCATAAGCAGGTCAGCAGGGATCTTACTGAGATGGACTTTTGCACCAAAAGATGCAACATAATTGAAGAACTATGCAGACAGGAGTTATGCGATGCATCAAGTTGCTGGCTTGCTGCAAGACTGAGCAGCAGGATAGTTGCCAGGAACCCTTTAACACAGGACAGATGTGTGCATACAGCATGACTAGTTGCATCTGCATATGCTGTTGTACAATCAGCATTGCTCCAAGCATACACAGGGGTTGAAGCGGTATAGAGACTTACAAGTCCATGACCACACTCTCGTGCACCTTCTGCCACAGGTGAGCCCTGAAGATCTGGATGAGGGAGATCTTGAGGGTGGGGATCTTGCCGTGCATGAAGATGCCAGTCAGATCCAGCTGCACTTGGAAGCCCACGTACACATTGGCACGGTTGATGGTGGGGGACCACCACAGCGTGAAACGCCTGTTGGGGATCTGGTTCAGACCAGACCTCTGTGCATTGGTCAGCTTCTTGTACCTGCACAAGAACAGGTTAAGCCAGGGACACTAAAGATCATGCACATGTGCACAGCTTATGCAAAGCTTTGACATGCCCAAAATGTTCTGCCTTGGCGTATGAGACACGGAGTACTGACCAGATGCATGTCAAGCATAAGTGACTGCACGTGAGGACTTATCGCAGTGTAAAGGCAGACAGACAAACCCATTGCCACTAGATGATGACAAAACATGCAGACATACACAACAGTATATGTACAGATGCAGCAGTTTGAGTTCTTACTTCATGCTCTCCTCAAAGCCGGAGGCCTTCTCCCAGAACAGCCCCTCCCATGTGGGGAAGTAGGTGCCCTTGAACAGGGTGTGCTCCAGAATGCCCTCCACACCCCCCAGGGCTTGGATGACATCTGTTCTGTAGTTGTTCAGGTTCCACAGCTTGCCATCGTGGCGCTGGTGGGTCCACCAGAAGGGGTTCTGCTTCAGCACCTGGTACTGCTTGAAGTCCGTGCGTACACGCCAGCCCTTGTCATAAGCCAGGGTGTGACGATCCTTCTGGAACAGGGTGTTGATCCTGGGGACACCTCTATCCCAGGAGTCCTCCAGGTCCTGCATGAGCAAAGACTCCAAGGAATG
>JAABUW010005054.1_pt1 | contig 17458 bp, 17 predicted proteins | sample 5560081 | NCBI WGS metagenome assembly JAABUW01 (sample SAMN10711882, study PRJNA513363) | rock metagenome | isolation source: Antarctica rocks | place: Antarctica: Victoria Land, Knobhead sud | reverse complement strand
CGCGGCTTGCGAGCCGGGTAGCAGCCCCGAGTTCTGGACGAGGTTGACCAGATGGGCCCGCGCGACCGAGGCCAACTGCCGGGCGTGGCCGTGGGTGAACTCGCGCAGGAACTGACCCAACGTCGAACACGCGTACACCCCGCCGAACAGCTGCTCCATCCCGCCGGAGCCGATCACGTCGAGGTCATCGATGCAGTCCGCGCCCGCGGCCATTCCCGCGGTGATCGAACTCAACTTGCCGGCCGGGTTCACCCCCGCCGACTTGACTCGGGACTGCTTGATCGCGACCTTGGCCCAGATCAGCGTCGACAGCCCGGCCCGCTCGGCCAGGACCAGCACCGGAACCAGCCCCGCGAACGACACCAAGTTCTCGTCATCGAACATCGGGGTTGCGCGGGACCAGGCGTGAGATAGTTGCACTGAAAGTGCCTACCGATGCGGTGGCGATCAGGATCTCGACAATCCCGATTGTCCTTGCACAGAAGGCACTTTCGCCGTTAACGCGCCGAACGAGCAGCTACCTGATCCACGGATCGAGGCTAAGCAAGTGTGGACACCGGCCCAGCTCGCCACCTTCCTCGATGCCGCGCAGGGACACCGCTTGTCCGCGTGCTACCGGCTGGCTGCTTACACCGGGGCTCGACGTGGTGAGCTGCTGAATGTCCGTTGGCGCGATGTGGACCTCGACGCCGCAGAGATCACGTTGACCGGCTCAACCGCTGTCATCGACAGGCAGCGGCACGATGACTCCATTAAGGGCGGTCGGTCCCGCATCGTGAGCCTCGATCCGGGCACGGTGGCCGTCCTTCGGGAGCACCGCAAGCGGCAGGCCACTGAGCGGCTCGCTGCAGGGGCGGCCTGGTCGGTGCCAGCGAGCACGTGTTCGTCACGGAGGCGGGCACTCAGGTTTACCCGACGACCCTCACGGCGCTCATGCCGGAGATCACCGCGACGGTTGGGCTCCCCCACGCGTCGCCCCACGACCTGCGGCATCTACATGCGACCACGCTGCTGCTCGCGGGAGTCCCGGTCCACGTCGTCGCGGCCCGGCTCGGGCATGCCGATCCGAGCGTCACGTTGCGCGTTTACGCCCACGTGCTGCGAGAGCAGGCGGCCGGCGTCGCGGACGTGTTTGCTAACGCAGTCGCCGGCTCCTGTTAGCAAACTGTTAGCAAGATCGCGGGAACGGGCACCGGCCCTAAGACCCGTATCCGCTCTGACCTGCGCTTTTACTGTCGGGACGACAGGATTTGAACCTGCGACCCCTTGACCCCCAGACAGCCCGAGTTGTCCGTGTACTTCCGCTCTCGTGCGCTCTCGTGCGTAGGGGTTGCCCGGCCGCCCGCTCTCGTCCGGTCTCGTCTGGCCAGGTCCGTCGCCGTTTGTGAGAGGTGCTGTGAGAGGACTGCCTCAGGGGTGGTCGGGCACCTTGCCGGTCAACTCCGCGATGCGCGCCGCGATGCGGTCCAGCTCGCTCACGAGTTGGGCCAGCGCAACGCGGCGCGCATCCTCGTCGGGGGCGTCCTCGGGCGCTAGCCGGGCCGCCATCTTGTCCCGGTATCCCACGGCGTTGCTCAGCCTGTCCGTCAAAGTGGACAGTTGCTCAGCGGGCGGCAGCTCCCGGACCCCCGGCCCAGCGAGTCCCACATGGCGACATTCCCGCGGTCATCGAGGAAGGCGCTGAGAGCCTCAGGGTCGCTCAGGTCTAGGTCGTCCGGTCGGCGTCGTACGGCATTGGCTCACTTTCGCGCGGGGGCCCCCCGCGGTTCAAAACCGGCCCCGACAGTCTCCGAGTTACGTTGCTAATTCAAGTTGAGAAGGTTAGCCGACCCACAGCGCAAGCTGTGCCCCAGTCTTGTCTTCGTCGTCGGGCTGCTCCGACGCCGTATCGCTACCGGCAATCGCAACATAGGCCGCGACAATGTCTCGCTTGGAGAGACTCATATGCGCGGTGTTCATGCCATTGAGGAATGAGAAATCGAGGCGATCAAACCGCTCCCTGACACCTTCCACTAGCGGTCGAATAAACCAATGACTTCCCCTAGTAACATCGCGGACGTCCTGGGGGGTGAACCTCATCCCGACCTGCGGGATGGTGAACTCATACATGTCACGAAGGCCCTTTAACTCGCTCGGCATCACCCTTGACAGATGGCAGTGGCGCATTTGGAAGTGCGGGTGCGCCGATGGCAATACAGTTTTCGCTCTTCGGACAGTCTTTCGCTCCCAAATCTGGAACACAGTTTTCACGGAGTGCGACTTCCCGCCGCTAAGGTAGAAGTCCTCGCAGTCGAAGGCGTCTCTGAGGTGGAAGAAGTCAGGAACCCTGTTTTGAAATGTCCACTTATTGAAGCTTCGCGGAAGGATGAACGCGACTGCATCCGCCATGGCGCACGCCCGCTCAAGGAAATCGAACGCCAGCGCTGCGCGTTGTCCAAAAGGAGGGTTTCCGATGACCAATGTTCGCCCGTCCCTCGCCGGGGGCGCCCATTCGAGAAAATCCGCTCTTACGATTCCGCCGGCACGCGGCTCTATGTCCACTCCAAGACGCCGGTCCTGCGGCAACAGCGATAAGAACGAGGCTTCGCCGGCACTCGGCTCAATGATCAACGAGAAGGTTGAGAGATCTAGCACACGGTCAGCAAATCGAACGCAACGCACCGCTAGAGCTGAACTCGTGAAGTACTGCTCTTTGTCGACTCTCCGTTTGGTGCGAACCTGTCGTTCCATACCTTCGACCAAAGCGCTCCCCTACCTGAGCATCGCACTATCGAGCTTGAACTGGATTGTAGCGTCTTTCCAGATCGCGAGAGTTAGACATCTTACAGTGTCCGGACCTCGCCTAACCCGCACACCAATGATCGAGCTACCTGGCTTATGGGCTAGGACAAACACGCATCCGGGCGCGAGCACCCTCCTCAACGCGGCGTACGCGTCGCTTAAGTGACTATTCTCGACCTTCTCGACCACCCCCAAATCATTCGATATCGCGTTCAAGGTCAGGATATCGTTCTCCATCCCTAAGACGAACCGAGCCCCCCTAATGAATCGATGCCACTCCTCGGTAGAGTCGTGAGTGACTACGCTATTCATGCCGTGCTGGAACATCTGTACGTAGAGATCTGCAAACCTGTGCTCACTTTTAAACCCTCGTGTTCGCTCAAAGTGGTCCCCCACCTCCTTTCGGCGAAGTGGATTGTTAACCTTGCGGTACCCTTTTCGGCGTTCGTACTCATCGATGAATGCGAGGCCCTCTGCCGACACGTAGAACTCTGTGGCAGCCCTTTTGAAATCGGCAAGCGTCTGGACAAAGCTTTCAGCCGCGGTACCGAAATACTCTACAAATGTGGCATCGGTGACTCTCTCTTCGTTGAGGAAGAACCGACAGAGACTCGCCCGGGCGCCCTTGCTTCCGAGACTTGCAACGGAACCCTTGTATGCTTTCAAACTAATGGGCAGCACAAGAGTCTCGACCTCTCCGACGTAGAAGCCCAAACGGAGGTCTGCGCTCGACCCACTGCTTGTCAAGTGGCCCGTCGGCAGAACATCTATTGTTATCTCCGCCAGCCGGAACGCATCCGCGGCGATGCCCAACCGTGTTGGCTCTCTCGTGATTCCGTCAAAGATGTAGCGCGCCAATGCATCGCCCTGTTCAAATGCGCGGTTGATCTGCGCGGCCGATAGCTCATTCGCAACTCGCTGCTGAGCCATGTCTCTCATCCCCTCAAGGTCACCTTGGGGTGTCAGAGTTCGGATACCTGCAGCAACAATCAACGAGGTGAGATGGACAGCGCACTCATACTCGGCCAGAAGACCGTTCGCGCCCTTTTGATGCAGTTTCTCGACCATGTTGGGACACTAGCCACCAGACGCGGCGGAACATGGAGGACACGCGGCAAGCGCCCTTGGGGGCGCATTGGCGTGGCGCGGGATTGCCGGCCTGGGTGCCGCCACTGATGATGATGTTCAGCCCGCCGGCGATGGCCGCTTCGAGGGATGCCCGCCGCCGGCGGGTTGAAGGTGCCCAGAGCCACCAGAGCGTCGAGGGGGTTCGCCCGCAGCACGAACTTGCGGATGTTGACCCCGACCAGCGCAGGCAGGTGGTGGCGGGGATCACCACATGCAGCCGAGAGACTCAGGCGACGTGCGCCCAGGGCTCAGTCGACGGCACCGGACCTGCTCGGCCGGTCCGCCTGGCGACGTAGACCAGGTCGCCGTAGCCAGGCAGGTCGGCGCCATCCAGCACCGAGCCCCGCAGTTGCTCGGCCGCCGTGGGGTCGGTGACCTCGACGTGAGCGAGGAAAGCCTTCGCCGCCGCTGTCGTACCCACCGCGCCGTCACCGCGGGCGTCCTCGCACGGAGGGCAGAGGTAGCCGGCCAGCGTGTCGACCGAGCCGGGCACGGTCTGGGTCGCCGGCCGCCACACCTGCCGAGCCGCGCCGTGACGACCGCCGAGCCGAACCACGACAGCCGCGGAGAGCGTAATGGCGACTACACCGCACATCAGGCAGCCACCTTCGACGGCCACCGCGTCGGCCAGGCTGGCGTCGACCAACGGCGGGCCGAGCCGCACCGGCGGGGCGGACAGCGCCACCCGCGCGACGAGCACCCGCGCGTACCCCCGGCCCAAGGAGTCCCGCGAGTCGCCACCCACGTGGCTCCACGGGCGGGGATTGCACAAGTCGGGGTCGGCGCCGCTGTGCCAGGTCGGGGAGAACCGGCTCACCCACCCGGCGGCGGAGCCCGGCCCGGCCAGGTGCTCCATCAGCGGCCACAGCAGCGCCTCGGAGTCCTCCGGCAGCTCACCGAGGTCCAGCCCAAGAGCCGCGACGGCGTCCAGCGCGCACGCCAGCCGATGTGCGGCGACGTTGCCGAGCCGACCGGCGATGGAGGGGTGGGCGGTGAGCAGCGACCGCGCCCGGTCTGCACGCTGGGTGCACGCCGAGCAGCGCCCGAACGTGAACACCGGCAGCGACCGGGGGCCGGGAGGGTCTCCCTGCCGGCTGATCGCAGCCACCTCGACTGTCTCCGACTCACCTGATGCAGCGATCCCGCAGGCCCGGCACGCAAGCATCCCTTGCGGAAGCGGCACGGGGTCGGCGGGCACCGGGACGGGAGGCTTCGTGCGGGCGCCGGGTGGCCGGCCGACAGGGCGACGGACGGGCACCTCCTGGTCAGTGGTCACAGCTCGTCCCACAGGTCTGGATGAGTCCGCAGCAGATGGTCGAGAAGATGGACCTCCTCGGCGCTCAACACCATGCCGTCCGGCACGTGGGTGACGCGGCGCGGCGTATCGGCGGGCGGCGGCGGCGGCTTGGAAGCGGCCAGTCTCGCGGCGACCGCGCGGGCCCTGGACCGGGCCGCGGCCTTCGCCTCGTCCGCCTTGCTAGCGTCGGCCTGCCGGTAGCGAGCGTCCTGCGCGACGGAGAGCTCCCCCGGCACCCGGTCGTGGGTCACGTGGAGGAAGGTCATCGCTGTCTCCGGGGGTCGGGTGGGCGGCGAACGAGCGGCGGCGGCGGTGGCCGGTGGCCAGCACGGGCGCCGCACACCGCCTGGTGAACGGGCCCGAACACGCCAGACTCGACCGTCCAGCACGGTGCCCCGGAGAGGGCCTCGTGCGCCGGACAAGGCCGACTGAGGATGGCGGCGAACCCCGCCCGGCCGCGGGCCAGCGACGCTGCCAGCTCCAAGTCGGTGAAGTTCGAGCCGTCGCGGTGGCGGTCGGCGCGGTCGGTCACGACAGGGGCAGACTTGCGGCCGGGGTGGACGAGAGAGCGGCGGCTCGGACCGGGGCCGGGTGCGTACTCGCCCGGCAGGAGCGGCGAGGAGTCGACGAGAGCGGTCACGACGGGCGTCCGTGCTCTGCCCGGCACGCTGCGCGGCCGGCTGAGGCCAGAATACGGCTGAGACGGGCGGCTGGGGCGAGGCCGGCGCGAAACGCCTGGTGAGCGTGAGTGGCAGCGCGACACGCCGTGGGGAAAGGGCGTGCTACGGATGCGAGGCGTGGCGTAAGACGCGCTCAGGGTCGTTGGCCGAGCCCGGTAGCAGCACCGCGCCGCCAGGCAGCCCACGTGGCATGCCCCGCCCAGCGGCCCGAACCGCGAGCCGGGTCGGAAGCGCCGGGTGACCATCCGCAGAGGTGCGGACGACCGTAGGACCGGCGTAGACGTGGCCCGGGACCGTGACCGTGCCGCGCCCGGTCGGTGCGCGCTCGGTCAGGGCGAGGGCCGCGAGGCCCAGGGACACGGCGCGGTCATCGTGCTGGCCCGAGTCATGGTCGAGCCGGAACACGCCGGGGGTGGTCTCGCGGAGGCGCACGAGGGCCAGCTCGTCCAACAGGTCGGCGTCGTCGGGCAGGGCGAGCCGGTGCTCTCTCAGCAGCAGGTGCAGGGTCATCGCGAGGCGGCCGACCGAGGCCGGGGTGAATGTCCACTCCTGCACCGTGACGCCGCGGGCGCGCAGCCGCTGGGCCAGGCCGACCGCCTGCCACGGGTCGACGCGGACGGGTGCGGCGTATGACCGGGCGGCCTCCATGGTGATGGCCTCCACGTCGGCCAGTTGCACCGGTGAGTCTCGGGTACCCGCCAGGACGTGCAGCCGGTCGCAGACGATGCGCGGCGGCCCGGAGCGGTCGGGGTGCTCGGCGTGGGCGACCGTGAGCACAGTCCGGTCATTCTTGAGGCCGAGGTCCAGCCCGATCACGTAGCGGTGCCTCGGGTCGGGGTCCAGCGGTCCTGAGTGGGTGACGCACGCCGCGAGGTCGTCGGGATCGGTGAGCCGGTCCTCGGCGGCTGTCCAACGGTTGAGGTGCAGTCGTGCGTAGGACGAGACCGGGAGCAGCCGCCGTTGCTCGGCCAGGTCGTCGGGGTCGGCCCAGGGTAGCGGGCCGGGCACCTCCGAGACCCGCCAGCGCACCGACGTGCGCGCCGCCGCGATGACCCCGGCCGACCAGTGCGCCGGATCGCCAGCCGTGGTGAGCACCACGAGCCGGGAGTCGTGGCGCTTGGGCAGCCCGGAGACGATGGCCTCCCACAACATGCGGGCCGCCCGGGTCGTGGGCCACTGCGCCAGCTCGTCGGCCACGACCAAATAGGGCAGGTGCCCGAACGCCGAGGAGGCGTCGGCCGACTCCACGACCAACCGAGCGCCGGTCGCCTTGACGGCTACGCCCCACGGGCCGAGGTTCAGCAGCCCTGCGAGGCCGGAGCGGTGGGCCAGGGCCGTCAGGGCCGCTACGAGCAGGGCGGCCTGGTCGCGGTCGCGGGCGTAGGCGTGGGAGGTCGAGCGGGCGGGCGCTTGGGTCAGCAGCGCCGCGAGCCCGGCCGCCGCGAGGTCGGTCGTCTTGCTCCCGCCGCGAGGCCGAGTCAGATAGTGCATGCGCGGAGCGCCGGGGCGAATGTCCAGAACCGCGGCGGCGTCGGCGCGCTGCCAGTCGTGGGCGACCTCGCCCCAGGCTCGCCCGCCCTCAAGCACGAGCGAGGCCATGAGGTCGAGCGGGTCCAGGCGGCTCACGTCCTCGGCTCCGGCTCCCGCTCGACCCAGGCACGGGCGCTGTCGTTCCACGCGCGGCGGCCCTCGGCCTGCGCGACGGCCAGCACGTCGCCCGCCGGGTCTGGTGGCGCCGGCAGCCCGGCAGCCTCGCGGGTGGCGAGCGCGGCGCGCCCGCGCTCCGCCAGCCCCACCAGGTCCACCGTGAGCACGGCAGCAGCCGCACGCTCGCGGGTGAGCGTCGCCTCCGAGCGCGGATCGAGCCCGAGCGTCGCCCGGTGCTCGGCGGCCAGCCGCTCAAGTTGCCGGAGCCAGGTCAGCGAGGTCACGCGCGGCTCCCCCGTCGCTGGGTCGATCGGGCCCACCTCGGCGACGTGTCGGCGCAGCAGCGCCACTTGCGCCTCAGCGGTAGCCCACGCCGCAACGGCCTCGGGATACGCCCCCAGGTCGGGGCGGTCCTCGGCCAGCCCGGCCGCTAGCCGCTGGGCCAGCTTGCCGTAGACCCGCGGCGAGCGGTGGCCCGAGCGCAGACCCACCACGTTGCCGGGCGGGAATGGCATCAACGAGGCCGGGCCGCCAGCGGGGATGCCCGAGGCCGGGCCGTGCAGCCACCCGCCGCCCTTGCTCATCCGGCTGTCACCTCCTCCACCTCCCAGGGTGGCAGACATCGGCCCTGGGGAGCCTCGGTTGTGAGAGGTGCTGTGAGAGGGCACGGCCATAGGGCCCCTGACCTGCACAAACGTGGCCGGACCCCTTGACTCCTGCTCACGTGGCGGGCCCGGCCGGCAGGGTCGAGGCGGCGTGCCGGGCTCGCCCGACGCGGGGTCGTCCCCGGCCACTGCTGAGCGCGATGGGCGCTGGCCCGAGCCGAGCGCGGCGTAGGGCAGGGTATTCGGCCGACTGCTCTGCGTGGCCGGCGAGGTCCGGGGTGCGCACGCGCGACGCCCGGCATATTCGGCGCCGACTGAGGTGGGCGGTCGGCCGGGCACCCACTGCACTGCGTCCGGGGCGCGCTGACGATGCCGGTCCGCCCCGAGAGCGTGCTCCGAAATGGCGGGAACCGCGGGGACGTTCCCGTGGTGACTCGCGCGGACACTCGTCCACATACGCACACGTGACATTAAGAAAGAGGAAGAGATTTGGGTTTACGTACACGCGCGAGCGACAGCACCACGGGAACCGTTACCGCGGTTCCCGCGGTGGCCCCGCCGGATGCGCACCCGGTCACGAGGCCGCCGCCAGCCGGTAGAACACGGCTCGCTTGCCGTTCCCGCCGGTCCGCTCCTCCGCCGCCAGCTCTCCCGACTCCACCATGCGCGCCAGGGCGTCCGGCACTACGACGCGGTAGCGGCCGGCGAGCTTCTGCACGGCGTTGGTCGAGTGCTCCCCCGGGTGCCGCTTGAGGGCCGCGCTGATCACCTCCATCGCCCGCACAGTGCGAATCTCGGCCTCGGAGTCCGCGGCGATGACAGCGGACCGGCCGGACCGCTCTGCCTTGCGGTCCTCGGCCCGCCGCACCACCTCGCCCCGAGCACCGACGACCTCGCCGCGCGTTCGCTCCGAGACCGCCATCACGTGCCCGGCCAGTCGCCAGTCGTCCCCGGCCACCTCGTCGTCGCGGCCGTCGAGCAGCGCGAGCAGGGCGGCGACCTTGGCCCGGGTCAGCAGGGCGTGCGCCAGCAGCGGGTCTCCGGCGCCGCGCCCGATCGGGCGATTCTGGCTCTCCGCCGCGTCGAGCATCGCGGAGACGGCGACCTCTGGCAGGGCCACGACTCGGCGCAGCGGCCACGTGATCGTGTCGTCAGCGGCCACCGTGAGCGCGGCCCCGGGCACTTGCCACGACCACGGCAGCGGCTCGGCCGGTCGGGCGTCACGGGGCAGCATGCCCGGGTCATAGGTCGGCATCCAGAGCCACCGCTGAGGAAAGCCACCGCCCTCGTCGTCGAGGATCACACCGGCGTTGACCGGCTGGACGCCTGCCACGACCGCCAGCCGGTAGGCGTGGGCCCCCACGCGCCGCAGGCGCGACGCCTCCGCGTTTTGCGTCGCCAGCGTCTTGCCGCTCCAGGCGGACTTGAGGAACGGGAGCAGCGTCGAGTTGGTCCGGCCGGTCAGCGCGCCGAGCGACTGCACCTCGTCCACGTCGAAGAGCACCGACAGGCGCGTCTGGACAACCTGAGGGGCCTGGCCCTTCTCGAGCTTCACGTAGCAGTAGGCGGACAGCAGACCCTCACCGGAGCCCGGCTGTGTGTCGAGATAGTCGGCGGTTCCGCCCGTCACGGCCAGGAAGTCGCCGGCAGCCTCCATGGCAGTCGTCTTGCCGCCGCCAGACTCCGAGCAGAGCGCGACGAAGAGGTTGAGCGAGGCGACCGCTCCCCGCGTCGGTGGCAGCACCACTGACGGCGGCACCGAGGCCGAGGTGCGGGCGAGCACCGCTCCGAGCAAGGCCCACGGGCCGACACGTCGAGCCCGCGCGTAGTCGCGCGCGCACCGCAGGAAGGGCCGCGCCTCCCAGAAGTCGGCCGGGTCGGCTGCCGGGGCGAGCGAGGCGATCGAGGGCGGGGCCACCCCCAGCGCCACCCGGAGGTGATCGGCGGCACGCTGTGCGGCCTTCACGACGGCGGCCGGATCTGCGAGGAGGTGCTTCGCGAGCGTGGTCCAGCCGGTCACGTTCTCGCCGGCCGCCAGCTTCTTGGCCGTGGACGGCACGGCCTCCGCCACGCGCGCCCCTGTGCCGTCGCGGTCAGCGGTCAGGACTGCCAGCGCCGCCACGACCCGCTCAGTCCAGCGCACGACGGCGGGCACGGCCTCGCCCTCGCGCAGCAGCGCGCCGGCCAGCGCGAGATAGGCATCGTGTCGGCTGCCCTCCTCCGGCCAGGCGTCGGCCAGCACGGCGACGAGGGCCACTGCGGCGGTAGCGGCCTGCACCTCGGCGGTTGTCACCTCGGCCGCGCCCCACGGCTCGCCCTCCCAGGCGTACAGCTCGCCGGAAGGGTGAAGGCTCGGCGGCAGCACGGTCTGATGGCCCTGTGTCGCGCGCAGCTCCACGACCGTCGAGCCGTCGGCCCCCGTGTGCTTGACGTAGCACTCTCCCCCGTCGCTGAGCTGGTACCACCAGTGCGAGCCGGGCGCGCTCGGGCGGCCGGACCGCATCGCCGTTTCCGGCAGCAGCAGGGGCGCGGCCCGGCGAGCGGTCGGGCTGTCCAGGTCCACGTCGGCCAGGCCGGCGCCGAGACGCACTCCGAGCCCTGCACCGTCGAGCATGGCTGCGAACTCGCGGACCACCGCGGCCTCGTCGCGGTAGGTCACGTGCTGCCAGTCCGACCGCGCGGGGCGCTTCTCCCTGGGCGTAAGCGCGAGCGGCACACAGTCGTGCCGAAAGACTTCCACTGCTGCGAGGGTCAGCGGGGAGTCGGGAGCGTTGAGCCGGTGGCCCTCGGTCGATGTAATCATCGGTGCGGCTCCGGGAGGCGGGGCGGGGCTGGAAAGCGGAGGGCCGAGCCCTCGTCGGTTGAGAGCCCGGCCCTACTGCCAGCAGCATCGTTGTCCGTCGGCACGGGCGGCGATAGGCCAGCCCGGATGGCATGCCGCAGCGCGTGACCGAGATTGACGCTCATGAGGCCGCGCCCTGGACACACTCAGCGCAGCACCGCTCGTGCACCCACCATCGGCCGCGCTCGGGGTGCTCCAGCCGCACGACCCGGCTGCTCACCGCGATGAACGACGTGCAGCGGGGGCAGCGCCTCCCGCCGCCCTCCGTGCCGGCGCGGTAGACCACGCCCGTCCGGCTCGGGTAGGTGACGAACGGCAGGTCCTGCGCCCGGTACTCGTCATTGGAGCCGTGGCGCTTGATCGAGCGTCTTGCCCCACGCCGCCAGCCGGTCATCGGCTGTCCTCGGCCCGGCGAGCCCGGAGCCGGGGCGGCGTACCGCGAAAGGTCGATCGTCACCTCGTCGGGGTCAGGACGCGGCGTGGCATGCCGCGCCCTTTGCACCTCGGCCTCGGCCTCGCGGGCGTAGAACTCCCGGCACTCCCGGCAGACGTGCAGGTGACGCTCCCGCACCACTCCGCCGGTGGCCCAGGCGTCCCAGCACGGCGGGCCCCAGTCTCCAAACGACTGGCAGCGGGCGGCCCAGGTCTTCGTTACGGTCATGTCGAGCCCCTCTCTGGCTCTCCGCGGCCCTGCCTCTTCCCGGGCGGGGCCGCTCTTTGGTCGTGGCCGATCGGGACGAGGGCACAGCTACGGCCCGCCCCGCCTGCCCCGCTTAGCGGTCAGGAAGTCTCTGGCGGCAGGTCGCCGAGCATCCGGCGGAGCACCGGGACCGCGACGACAACGCGGCGTCCGAGCCGGATCGTCGGCAGCTCCCCTCTTTGGGCCATCCCGTAGGCGAGGTCACGGCTGATGCCGAGCACACCTGCGGCGTCAGGCCGGCTCTTGTGCCAAACCGGCACGGTCCCCAGGTGCCGCACGTCATCGAGGCTCGTGGGCTTCGAGGGTGCGTTCGTAGTCATGTTCATGTGGCTAACGCTGCCGTAGTGATGCGGCGTGCGCTAGACTAGGCGTGCGCCAGGTTGAACCTGGCGCACACACAGGGAGCGAGAGCCGGTGCCGGGCAGACGACTCAAAGGCCACGCAGAGGGCGGTTGGTGCACATTCCACGACGTGCCCGGTTGGGAGAGCTTCACCGTGACGGTTCGTGCGGCTGTCGTTGCCGGTCACGTCAAGGTGGTCGCCTTGCGCGTCGAGCTGGTGGACGGCGTGCAGCCCGAGGGCCTGACCGCGGCCCGACTGCGCTCCCTCCCGATGGCCGAACTGGCAGCTATCGGCCTGTCCGCGACCCACACGAGACGTGCGCCGGAGCTGCACGCCGCCATGCGCAAGGCCACTCGCCCCGAGTCCGTCAAACACGATCCGCGCGCGGCCGTGACCGTCGAGCAGGTGGCCGCGGTGTGGAACTCCGCCTACTCGCAGGGCCGCCCTCCCCGGGCCGCTGTTGTGGGCGTCCTGACCATCGGCGCTAGGACAGCGGACAGATACATCGCCCGCGCCCGCGAGGCCGGGCTCATCCCCGAGGCGTCGACCGGGCGCCCCCGCAAGAGCACCCCGGGCGGAAAGGCCGCCCGGGTGACGGAGAGGAAGAGCAGGCAGTGACCACCAGCAGGAACGGCAACCGCCAACCGTTGCCCGAGAACGCGCTACGCGTCTGTAGCTCATGCGGGCGGGAGCGCGGGAATCAGCGTCGCGGGTGGCATCCGATCACCCGGGACGGGCAGATCATCGGGTGGACCTGTCCGGCATGCCCGGAGGTGTCCGAGCCGATCCGCCGGGTCGCCACGACGACAAGCGTCCGGTTCCGCGTCGTCGTGGACGCAACGCCTCGGGGAGCCCGTCAGCGCCGCCAGGTGACCCGCACGCTGCCCACGCTGGCCGAGGCCCGGGCCTGCGTCGCCCAGGTGCGCGACGAGGTGGCCCGGGCCGGTGGGTTTGCTCCGGCGCCCGCCGAGACCATCGCGCGCCTGTGTGAGCGGTGGCTCGCCTCCCGGGTCGACGTGCGGGCGGTCACCGTGGAGGGCTATCGGGGCGCGCTCGCGGCGGTCCTCCGGCGGGTCGGGGCGCGCGAGGTCCAGAGCCTCACGCCCAGCGACGTACGCGACCTCGTGACATGGCTCAGCGCCCAGGGCGGCAAGGCCAGCAAGGCCCACCCGGACGGCCGCCCCCTGGGGCCGCGCTCGGTGCGCGCCGCCCTCGTCGCACTCGCCCAGGCGGTCGACCTCGCGGTTTCGGACGGCACGCTGAGCCGCAACGTCGTTCGCGGCGTGAAGCGGCCCCGACAGGCCAGCCGCGTCGGGCGCGATCTGGAGCACTGGCAGCCCGGGCAGTTGCTCCGGTTCCGCGCCCACGCCGACGCCGACCCGCTCGCGGCGGCATGGCGGCTCACGCTGTGCGCCCTGTCCCGGGCCGACGTGCTCGGGCTCCGGTGGTTCGACGTGGACCTGGAGCGCGGCACGGTCACGGTGGCTCAGGGCCGAGTGCAGCTGCACCACGAGGGCCAGCGCTCGCACGTGGATGAGCCCAAGAGCGAGCAGCGGCGGCGAACGGTCCCGGTGGAAGTGATCCACCCCGGCACGGTGGCCCTCCTGCGCTCGCTCCGGGCTCAGCAGGCGGCCGACCGACTCCGGGCCGGTGGGTCGTACGCGGATAGCGGCCTCGTCGTCGTGGACGCCCTCGGCGTGCCGGTGCGCCCCGAGTGGTACTCGGACACGTTCCGGCGTCTGTGCGCCTCGGCGGGCGCGCCCGGCATCCGGCTCCACTCGGTGCGGCACTCGCTCGCGTTCTGGCTCCACCAGGTCGGCGTAGCGCCGGCCGACGCGGCGGCGCTGCTTGGTCACACGGTGGAGGTTCACCTCAGCACCTACCTACCCGACTCCGGCTCGGCCGGGATCGCGGCGGCAGGGGCAGCCCTCGGGCGCGCGTCCGGGCAGGTGGCAGCGGCGGAGTAGTGCCCGCCGCTGCGCCTCGCGGTTTGTGAGAGCCCTTGTGAGAGGGCGACAGGAGAGGGCCCTCCCGGGTGGTGCGCCGGTTGGGCCCTCTCATCGTGTCTTTGCAGGTCAGATCCGGTTCCCCGGCTCCGGCGAACCTGTCGGGACGACAGGATTTGAACCTGCGACCCCTTGACCCCCAGTCAAGTGCGCTACCAAGCTGCGCCACGTCCCGATGCCTCAACCTCGAAGCGACCAGAGCCTACCGCAACCAGTGGTTGCTCATCGGCTGCGGCGTTCCTTCACCCGTACGGAGATTTCGATCGGTGTGCCGGGGAATCCGAAGTCCTCGCGGAGCCGGCGCTCGAGGAACCGGCGATAGCCCGGCTCCAAGAAGCCGCTGGTGAAGAAGACGAAGCGCGGCGGGCGGGTCCCGCCCTGGGTGGCGAACAGGATCCGCGGCGCCCGGCCCCCTCGCGGCGGCGGCGGGGTGACGGCGACGACTTCGCTGAGCCAGGCGTTGAGCCGGCCGGTCGGCACGCGCTGCTCCCAGCCGGACAGGGCGGTCCGCAGGGCCGGAGCTAGCCGGTTGACGGCCCTCCCGGTGCGGGCGGAGACGTTGACCCGCGGCGCCCAGCGCACCCGGGCGAGGTCGCGTTCGATTTCCTTCTCGAGCATCGTGTGGCGGTCCTCGTCGACGAGGTCCCACTTGTTGAGGGCGAGGACGAGGGCCCGTCCGGCCTCGACGACCATGGTGATGACCCGCTGGTCCTGCTCCGACAACGGCTGGCTGGCATCGAGCAGCACGACCGCTACCTCAGCGGCGTCGATCGCCGAGGCGGTGCGCAGGCTGGCGTAGTACTCGGCACCGGAGGCGTCGCGCACCCGGCGCCGCAGGCCGGCGGTGTCGATGAACTTCCAGGTCTCCTCGCCGAGGGTGACCAGGCTGTCGACCGGGTCGATGGTGGTGCCCGGCACGTCATGGACGACCGACCGGGTCTCCCCGGTCAGCCGGTTGAGCAGGCTGGACTTGCCGACGTTGGGCCGCCCGACCAGTGCCACCCGCCGGGGACCGGCCGGCTCGTCGTCGAGGTCACGCGGCGCCTCGGGCAACGCCGCCACGATGGCGTCGAGCAGGTCTCCGCTGGAGCGCCCGTGCAGGGCGCTGACCGGGTAGGGCTGCCCGAGTCCCAGCGACCACAGGCCGGCCGCGTCGGCCTCCATGCGCTCGTCGTCGACCTTGTTGGCGGCCAGCAGCACCGGTTTGCCGCCGCGCCGCAACACCCGGGCGACGGCGAGGTCGACCTCGGTGGCGCCCACGGTCGTGTCCACCACCAGCAGGACGACATCGGCGGTCAGGACCGCGCCCTGCGCCTGGGCCGAGACCTGCGCGGCCAGGCCGCGGGCATCGGGCTCCCAGCCACCGGTGTCGACCACGGTGAACCGGCGGCCGGCCCAGAGCGCGTCGTAGGCCACCCGGTCGCGGGTCACCCCCGGCACGTCCTCGACGACCGCCTCGCGCCGGCCCAGAATGCGGTTGACCAGGCTGGACTTGCCGACGTTGGGGCGGCCGACGACAGCCAGCACCGGCTGCTCCAGCAGATCGCTGTCGCGCTCCGGGCGGACGTCCTCGGATGGGTCGGTCATCGGGTCGCTCCTCGGCCTGGGCGCCGGCGGCGCCCTCCCAGGCTACGGCGTCAGGCGGTCAACCCCTGCGCGTTGATGAACGAGCTGGCTCAGCCGGGCCACCACGTCCTCGATCCCCAACTCGCTGGTGTCCAGCACGACGGCGTCGCCGGCGGGGGCCAGCGGGCTCAGCGCCCGGGTGCTGTCCAGGCCGTCCCGGCGCGACAGATCCGCGGCGACCTCGTCGGCCGAAGCGGTGCCGATCTCCGCCCGGCGCCGGCCGGCCCGGACGGCGGAGGCCGCGGTCAGGTAGACCTTGAGGCAGGCCTGCGGCGCCACCACCGTGCCGATGTCCCGGCCTTCCACCACGATCGCGCCGGCGCCGATCAGCCGGCGCTGCAGGGCGACCAGCAGCGTACGGACGGCCGGAACGGAAGCGACCGCACTCACCGCCGCGGTGACCCCGGCCGTCCGGATCTGCCGGTCAACTCCGACGCCGTCCAGCGAGATGCCGGGGTTCTGCGGGTCGGTGCTGATCTGGAGTCGGCTGGCTTGCGCCACCGCGGCGACCGCATCGAAGTCGTCGGTCGGGACGCCGGCCCGCAGCACCGCCCAGGTCACGGCGCGGTACATCGCCCCGGTGTCGAGATAGCGGCACCCGAGCCGGTCGGCCAGGAGCCGGGCGACGGTGGATTTGCCCGAACCGGACGGGCCGTCGATCGCGACGACGGCAGTGTTGTCGACGGCCGCCATCTCGATGCCAGGGGTCACGACGGCAGGTCGCGGCGCAGCTGGGCAGCGCCGTGGAGGTAGACGTGGTGGACGTCGCCGCGACCGAGGTCGGTCTCCACCTGGGCCATCAGTCGCAGGATGCGTGGGAGTGCACCCGGTACGTCGATCTCGACCGCGCACAGCAGCGGGACGTCGGTGAAGCCAAGCTGCCGGGCGGCGTAGGCGGGGAAGTCAGCGGTGAGATCGGGCGTCGCGGTGAATATCACGCTGATCAACGACTCGGCGGTGAGGCTGTTGCGGGCGAGCACCTCGACGATCAGCTCGGAGGTGCCGGCCAGGATGGCCTCGCGGGTATTGTCCGCCACCTGGGTGGCTCCACGTACCGCGCGCACCGCCATGCCCCGCCGCTCCCCCGTGCTCGCCGATGTCAGCTGCCAGTTGTCCGCTGCCAAGGTAGCCGGTCACAGATCGGCTGCCGCGTACAGCGCGCCGAGCTCGGCCGGCGACAGCCGGCGTAGCATGCCGGCCCGCAGGCTGCCCAGCCGGATCGGCCCGATCGCCGTCCGCACCAGCCGCGACACCGGATGCCCGACCTCGGCGAGCAGCCGGCGTACCACGTGGTTGCGGCCCTCGTGCAGGACGACCTCCACCATTACCCGGTTGCTGACGCTGTTGACCACCCGGAATTCGTCCACCGTGACCGGCCCGTCGTCGAGCTGTACGCCGGCCCGCAGTCGTCGTCCGACGTCGCCGCGCAGCGGGCCGCTGACCTCGGCCAGGTATGTCTTCCCTACCTCGAAGGACGGATGGGTGAGCCGGTGGGCGAGCGGCCCGTCGTTGGTGAGCAGCAGGAGCCCTTCGCTGTCGGCGTCGAGCCGCCCCACGTGGAACAGCCGTTGCGGGCGGTCGGCCACGAAGTCGGCCACCGTCGGCCGGCCGCGCGGATCGGACATGGTCGACAGGACTCCCTGCGGCTTGTTGAAGGCCAGGTGCACCAGATCCGCGCGCAAGTTGATCCGCATGCCGTCGACGGCGACGACTGCGGTGGCCGGGTCCACCCGCCGGCCCTGCTCGCGGACGACCGCGCCGTCGACGCTGACCCGGCCGGCGTCGATGAGCGCCTCGCAGGCCC
>JAABUW010005053.1_pt1 | contig 17466 bp, 3 predicted proteins | sample 5560081 | NCBI WGS metagenome assembly JAABUW01 (sample SAMN10711882, study PRJNA513363) | rock metagenome | isolation source: Antarctica rocks | place: Antarctica: Victoria Land, Knobhead sud | reverse complement strand
AAATCGATTACAAACAGCAAACTTGTATTTTTGCAAAAAAACAATCTAACAAAGTCCGACTCGACAGATACTGACAGAAATCAATCAAATTACAAAGTTAGAATAAATAAAAAAAAATTACAAATTTTCTGAAAATCTTAAACTATCTGATACAGCAAAAAAATTGCTAAAACACATATTACAAATATACAACAATTGGAAATATCTGTTTTAAGAAAAGAAAACAGCAGAAACTCTTTCTAAATATTAATTGTAAAATTGTAAAATCAGATTTGAATCAGATAAGCAGTTTATATTTAAATTTATATATATTCTATTCGAGAAAAAACTCGAAATACTTCGCGAATATCTGACAGAAAACAAAAAAAAAATTTATTAGAAAATTTTAATTACAGACAGAATATTTGATTCTTTTTGTATTAAAAAAAAATAGAACTTTTTATCTATATATTGATTATCGAAAACTAAACAATATTACAGTTAAAAATCGATATTTACTATTTAATATCAGCAAGCTTCAGAATCGACTATTCGAAGCAAAATATTTTATTAAACTGAATTTACAAGAAATATATAATCAGATTAAAATAAAAACAGAAAAAAAGTAAAAAACAGTTTTCTATATACAATATAAATTATACAAATATATAGTAATACTATTCGGACTTACAAACGCTCCGACAATATATCAGAAAATAATTAATAATATACTACAACAATATCTGAATCGATTTGTTATAGTATATTTGAACAATATTATAATTTACTCAAAAATCTTAAAAAAGTATATTAGCTATATCTTTAAAGTATTAGAATATCTGAATATAAAAAACTTATATTTTAAGTTAGAGAAATGCAAATTTTATCGAGAGAAAATTGATTTTCTCGAATTTGTTGTTAAACAATATAGAATATATATAAATTCCGAAAAACTACAAACAGTTAAAGAATAGAAATTATCAACAAATATTAAAAAAGTACAATTTTTTCTAGATTTTATAAACTACAACAAGAAGTTTATTAAGAACTACTCGGTAAACACAATATTACTGACAAATTTTACAAAAAAAAATACGCTATAATTATAAGAATTTGCAGAAGAGAAATTATTTCAAAATCTCAAACTAGAATATTTGAAAAAGTCAGTATTAAAAATATACAATCTACAATTATTAAATAGAATTGAAATCGACATATCAGATCTAGCTATCGATATATATTTTAATCAGAAATATAAAAATATTTAATATTTAATAATATATTTCTCGAGAAAATTTTTGTCAGCTGAACAAAACTATAATATTTACAATAAAAAACTACTTGCTATAGTAGCTTTCTTGAAATTATAAAAAGTATATATAAAAAAATTGTCAGAACTTACAATTTTTACAGATTACAAAAATTTTGTGCATTTTGCTACTACAAAACAGTTTAACAGAAAACAAATGCAATAGTCAGAAAAATTTAAATAGTACAAGTTCAGAATACAATATATTTTAAACAAGAATAATAGTAGAGCAGACATACTCAGCAGAAAAAATAATTATATAGAAACAAAGAAATTGTTTAATTACAGTATATTTAAAATCAACAAAAACAAATTACTATTAGCAAACAAATATAAACTAAATACTATATTACAAATACTCCGAGACAATACAGAAGAATTTTTAATAGAAAAAGAAAAATTTCAAATATCTATTAATAAGATTGACAAATATATAAAAGAATATTATAACAGATTACTGCAAAAGTATTCAGAAATAACAAAAAATTTTCAGTTTTTATATCAGTATTGTTAGTTTTTATAGATAAAACAAACTGTCGAGATATATATTAAACAATATTTTAGCTGTTAGCAGAACAAATATAATATATATACAAGCTATAGCAAAATTCAATATCAGAAACTATCTGAATTGCTATAGAATAAAATTACAATAAACTTTATTATCAAGTTGTTCAAGTCGACAAATCCAGCAACTGAAGACAGATATAATTCGATACTAATAATAGTTAATAAATTTATTAAATACTTATATATTATCGCATGCAAAGAGAAATTTACTGCAGAACAACTGAAATATATTGTATTAAATCGATTTATACAATACTACAATATACTCAAAAAACTAATCAGTAACAGAGACAAGCTCTTTATATCTAATTATTAAAAAATACTTTTTTCAATATTAGATACAAAATTTCGAATATCTACTGTCTACTACTCGGTTACAAATAATTAGACAGAAAAAACAAATTAGAGTTTTAAATAATATCTGAAATACTATATTAACAATATTTATAGCAATTAAATATTATTTCTATCTATAGTATAACTAGCACTCAATACAAAGATTTCGAATACTACTAAAATAACTTTATTTTTCGTTAACTATAACAAGAAATTAAATTTTTTCGAAAAAAAGTATATATATCTGTCTGCGCAGTCAGTTATCGAAAAAATAGCAATACTAAAAAAGATATATAACAATATTTTAAAGATGCAGAAAAAGTCGATCAAATATCAAAATAAAAAACAAAAAACAATATTTCAGCTAAAAGAGAGAGATAAAATATATCTTTTTACAAAAAATTTTAGAACAAAAAAATTAAACAAAAAATTAAACTATATTAAAATCGAATTGTTTCTTGTCAAAAAAATTAAAAAATCAGTTAACTACAAACTCGATTTATTCAAAAACGTCAGAATATTTTCAGTATTCTATATTTTATTGTTAAAACTAGCAAACTCAATTATATTTTTACAGAATATTTTTTATTTCTATTTACAGAAAAAGAAACAGTTTAAGATTGAGAAAATTCTACAACAAAAAAATCAGAAATATTTTATCAAATAAAAAAAATACTCTATTTCTGAAAACATATAGAAGTTACTCAAGAATCTGAAGAACTGTTCTAATATACTGCAATAATTTTGCCAGCAACAAAATTACTTATAAGAGAAAACAGAGTATCAGAAAACAAAAAAACAAACAAAAATAAATCAATATTTGTATCGGATAGAGTTTCGGGCATTTTTTCAGTATTTTTAATTTTTTTTTTGTTTTTCTCGATTTTCAGAATATTTTTCGATTCAGTATTGTCTATATTTTTCAGACAACAAAATTAGTATTTTTTTTGTTTTATTTTATATATAATTTTTAGATACAATTCAGTTATTTTATTATTCAGCTTTTCAGTCTTTTTTATAGTTTTATCTATTTTTTGATAGTTAGAAATCAAGTTATATTTCCGATTCTTCCGATAATATTTTTTACACTTAAAATATTCTCTATTTACTCGACAGAATATATCAAACAATATACAAACTTAACAAGAATATATTAAGATAGAAGTGTATCTATAGCGACAATCGATAATCGAATTGCGATATTGTTCAGTAATCAGTTTTGTTAATATAATAAAAGAAAAAATAAATAATTTCGGAACAAAAAACTTTTGAAAAAAGAAAATAGTATTACAAACTGCATGCTGATATATACTAGTTGTTGCGCACTGCTTTTTACAAAAGTAATCAGAAAGAGAAGATCTGCCGACAGAATCAAAATAATTAAGATAGCTTGGTTCTTGAATATCTGTTACGCTGCTACTTTCTAAGAGATCTTAGAATATCAGAGAGAGTTGTACTGTTGAAGAGATCTGTAGATATTTTCAGACAATACAAGCAATTACTTGATAACAAAAATTGCAGCTAGATGTAGCAATAACAATAAATAAGAACTTATTTTGAGTTAAACACAATTTATAAAAGAGTTGTGTTCGAAAACTATATATTTTTCTATTATCAGATATTCAAAATGTCCAAAATAATCAAGATTTTGATTATTTTGATTATCTTAATCAGAATTCAAGATATTCAAGAGTTAAACTATTTTAATTATTTTGATTCTGTCGGCAGATTTTCTTTTTCTGATTATTTTTGTAAAAAACAATACACAACAACTAGTATATATTAGTATACAACTCGTAATACTATTTTTTTTTTCAAGAGTTTTTTGTTCCGAAACTATCTATTTTTTTATTATTATATTAACAAAACTGATTACTGAACAATATCGCAATTCGATTGTCAACTGTCGCTATAGATATGTTTCTATCTCAATATATTTTTGTCGAGTTTATATATTGTTTGATATACTCTGTCGAGTAAATAGAAAATATTTTAAGTGTAAAAAATATTATCGAAAGAATCGGAAATATAACTTGATTTCTGACTATCAAAAAATAAATAAAATTATAAAAAAGATTAAAAAACTGAATAATAAAATAACTGAATTGTATCTAAAAATTGTATATAAAACAAAACAAAAAAAACACTAATTTTGTTGTTTGAAAGATATAAATAATATCGAGTCGAAAAATATTCTGAAAATCGAGAAAAATAAAAAAAAAATTAAAAATACTAAAAAGATATCCGAAACTCTATCTAATACAAATATTAATCTATTTTTGTTTGCTTTTTTGTTTTCTGATACTCTATCTTTTTTTATAAATAGTTTTGTTGCTGACAAAATCGTTGCAGTATATTAGAGCAGTTTTTCAGATTCTTAAGTAATTTCTATATATTTTCAGAAATAAAGTATTCTTTTTATTTGATAAAATATTTCTGATTTTTTTGTTGTAAAATTCTCTCAATCTTAAACTGTTTCTTTTTCTGTAAATAAAAATAAAAAATATTCTGTAAAAATATAGTTAAGTCTGCTGACTTTAACAATAAAATATAGAATACTGAAAATATTCTGATATTCTTAAATAAATCGAGTTTGTAATTAACTGATTTTTTAGTTTTTTTGACAAAAAACAATCCGACTTTGATATAATTTAATTTTTTGCTTAATTTTCTTGTTCTAAGATTTTTTGTAAAAAGATATATTTTATTTTTCTTTTTTAGCTAAGATACTGTTTTTTGTTTTTTATTTTAATATTTGACCGACTTTTTCTGCATCTTTAAGATATTGTTGTATATCTTTTTTAGTATTGCTATTTTTTCGATAGCTGACTGCGCAGACAGATATATACGCTTTTTTTCGAAAAAATTTAATTTTTTGCTATAGTTAACAAAAAATAAAGTTATTTTAGTAATATTCGAAATCTTTGTATTAAGTGCTAGTTATACTATAGATAGAAGTAATATTCAATTGCTATAAATATTGTTAATATAGTATTTCAGATACTATTTAAAACTCTGATTTGTTTTTTCTGTCTGACTATTTGTAATCGAATAGTAGACAGTAGATATTCGAAATTTTGTATCTAATATTGAAAAAAGTATTTTTTAATAATTAGATATAAAGAGTTTGTCTCTGTTACTGATTAGTTTTTTGAATATACTATAATACTGTATAAGTCGATTCAATACAATATATTTCAGTTATTCTGCAATAAACTTCTCTTTGTATACAATAATATATAAGTATTTGATAAATTTATTAACTATTATCAATATCGAATTATATCTGTCTTTAGTTGCTGAATCTGTCGACTTGAACAATTTGATAATAAAATCTATTGTAATTTTATTCTATAGCGATTTAGATAGTTTCTGATATTAAATTTCGCTATAGTTTATATATATATTATATTTGTTCTGCTGATAGCTAAAATATTGTTTAATATATATCTCGACAGTTTGTTTTATCTGTAAAAACTAATAATACTAATATAAAAACTGAAAAATTTTTGTTACTTCTGAATATTTTTGCAGTAATTTGTTATAATATTTTTTTATATATTTGTCAATCTTGTCGGTAGATATCTGAAGTTTTTTTTTCTTTATTAAAAACTTTTTTGTATTGTCTCGAAGTATTTGTAATATAGTATTTAGTTTGTACTTATTTGTTAATAGTAATCTGTTTTTGTTGATTTTGAGTATATTGTAGTTAAACAATTTTTTTATTTCTATATAATTATTTTTTCTGCTGAGTGTGTCTGCTCTGCTATTATTCTTGTTTAAAATATATTGTATTCTGAACTTGTACTGTTTAAATCTTTCTGACTATTGCATTTGTTTTCTGTTAAACTGTTTTATAGTAGTAAAATACACAAAATTTTTGTAATCTGTAAAAATTGTAAGTTCTGACAATTTTTTTATATATACTTTTTATAATTTCAAGAAAACTACTATAGCAAATAGTTTTTTATTGTAGATATTATAGTTTTGTTCAGCTGACAAAAATTTTCTCGAAAAATATATTATTAAATACTATATATTTTTATATTTCTGACTAAAATATATATCGATAGCTAAATCTGATACGTCGGTTTCAATTCTATTTAATAATTATAGATTGTATATTTTTAGTACTGATTTTTTCAAATATTCTAGTTTGAGATTTTGAAATAATTTCTTTTCTGCAAATTCTTATAACTATAGTATATTTTTCTTTGTAAAATTTGTCAGTAGTATTGTATTTGTCAAATAATTTTTAATAAACTTCTTGTTGTAGTTTATAAAATCTAGAAAAAATTGTACTTTTTTAATATTTGTTGATAGTTTCTATTCTCTGACTGCTTGTAGTTTCTCGAGATTTATATATACTTTATATTGTTTAATAACAAATCTGAGAAAATTAATTTTCTCTTGATAGAATTTGCATTTCTCTAATTTAAAATATAAGTTTCTTATATTCAGATATTTCAATACTTTGAAAACATAACTAATATATTTTTTCAAGATTTTTGAGTAAATTATAATATTGTTCAAATATACTATAACAAATCGATTCAGATATTGTTGTAATATATTATTAATTATTTTCTGATATATTGCCGGAACATTTGTAAATTCAAATAGTATTACTGTATATTTGTATAATCTATATTGTATGCAGAAAACTGTTTTTTATTTTTTCTCTATTTTTATTCTAATCTGATTGTATATTTCTTGTAAATTCAATTTAATAAAATATTTTGCTCCAAATAGTCGATTCTGAAACTTGCTGATATTAAATAGTAGATATCGATTTTTAACTGTAATATTGTTTAGCTTCCGGTAATCGATATATAGATAGAGAATTCTATTTTTTTTTAATACAAAAAAAATCGAATATTCTGTCTGTAATTGAAATTTTTTAATAAATTTTTTTTTTTTTTTTTCTGCCAGATATTCGCAAAGTACTTCGAGTTTTTTTTCGAATAAAATATATATAAATTTAAATATAAACTGCTTGTCTGATTCAAATCTGATTTCGTAATTTTACAATTGATATTTAGAGAGAGTCTCTGTTTTTTTATTTTTTAAAACAGATATTTTCAACTGTTATATATTTGTAATATATATTTTAGCAATTTTTTTGCTGTATCAGATAGTTTAAGATTTTCAGAAAATTTGTAATTTTTTTTATTTATTCTAACTTTGTAATTTGATTGATTTCTGTCAGTATCTGTCGAGTCGGACTTTGTTAGATTGTTTTTTTGCAAAAATACAAGTTTGCTGTTTGTAATCGATTTTCGACTTGTTCTTTTATCTATTATTAAATACTGTCGATATATAGATTGAATATAAATTACGTAATTATATTGCGCAAATCTAAATACTTGTATATTTCAGTCGACTTCTGAATTGTACTGCTTCAATTAAAATATTTCTAGAACAATATTGTAAATAACTATTTTTACTATATTAAAAATTAGTTTCTTGTAATATTGCTGAATAGCTATCGATAGTAACTTTGTTTCTTTATTTATTTTTCTATTTTTGTCGGATAATAGATTTCTATCTACAATTATTAGATTGTATATATCAGACTTCTTTTAAGTAGAGTATTTTTTTTTAACAAGAGTTCTGACTATAAAATTATCTGTTGTATCAGAATCGACTATTGCGATAAGTTGACAGTTATTGATTTTAACTGATATAATAAAATATTGTACATATACTGTTAAGTTTAGTTGCTGCTGTTAAACTAATATATTGTATTTCTCTGATATATTTTTTATCAAAAAATTTGAATTTTTCTCTGTTTTTGTGCTGCAATTTCTGTTTTAAGTATCTGTTTGCGCTGAGCTTTTTTCTGTTGTTGTTTAAAAATAAATAGTTTTCTAGAAAACTATTCAGATTTTTTTTTGTTCTCTATATAAGTTTAACAGAAGTTATTGTAGTATTTAGTTTAACTAAATATTGTATATCTTTTGATTTTCTCTATCTTTTCTCGGAATAGATTTATACTGCTCAGTTGTTGTTCGATTTTATCAGAATTTTTTTTTTAATAATAGTGTTGTTTTCTAGCGCTTTTTTGCATTTATTTATAGTTTGATTAATCTGTTGTTTTTTCGATAAACTAGCTAAAGTCTTGAGATATTTTGTAATATTGTTTAGATATTTGTAAAAAAAATTTTAACTATATTTATTGTCTGAGTCTGTTGCTGAATAAAAGTATAGTATTCTTGATTGTTTCGCTCTTATAGTTTCAGTAAATATTTGATTAATTTTCTGTATAAATACAAATATCTTATCTGATAATATTCTATCTAGAATTTTCTGTAACTGATCTGAATTCTCTATCAGATAGTAGTTGTTGTTCGATTTAGTCTCGAAAATATTTGTTTCTGTATCGATTTGTTTTCTGATATTGTTTTAACTATCGAATATCTCTTTTAATATAGTATTGATCTGTTGACAGTTTATCAAGTTCTGTAATCGACAATTTTTTGCGAAATAATTCGATTTGCTATATAAATAATATATTTTCTGAAATTTGTTATTTTGTTTTTCTCTAGAGTTCTTTTTTTTATATTGTTAAATAAAATTCAGTTCTATAGATATAGATTTATAATAGTCGGAATTACTGTATTTCTGATTAGAACAAAATTTTTTCTGCTGATATTTAATTGTTAATTTAAAAAAAATTTCTGTTTTTTCTCGAAATTAATTGTATCTTTTTTCTATAGTTTTTTTATACAGTTTGTTGTCAAGATCGATAGCTATTTCGATAAAATCGAATATATTGCTAATATATTTTCTGTTGCGTATAATTTTGTTTTTTAGATTGTTTTTTAGATTTTGTCAAAATATTATTATAAATACAATATTGTTCTATTCGATTAGATTAATATATTTCTGAAATCTAGCAATATAATTTGTTGCAGAGATTTGTTGAGTTAGATACTGAATTACTTTTTTTGCAATTTGTTTTTTGTTAGATATTTCAAAGATTCTTCGAAGCTTTTTTTTGAAGTTGTCGAAATTTGTAAATATTGTATAAAGATTTTTGTTATAGTTTTTCAGATATTTTTGTAAGTTTGACTTAAATCAATATTGAACTCTCTTTTTAAGAAATATTGATACAAAAATTGTTTTCTAATTTGCTGAAACAGAATAGAAAATAAAGTAGATATTTATCTATATAAGTCAGTTTTTCAGATCGATACAGTTTTTATAATAGATATCGAATTTATTGATTCTGATTTTGTTGTTTCTTATAATCGATAGTTAATATAGTACTAATAAATTAATGCTCGAAATAGAGACGCGTTGATCTGATACAGATATTTTTAGAATATTTAAAATATTATACTGCTACTTTCTAAAAAATCTTAAAATATTAAAAAAAGTTGTACTGTTAAAGAAATCTGTAGACGTTTTCAGACAATACAAGCAATTACTTGATAACAAAAGTTGCAGCTAGATGTAGCAATAACAATAAATAAGAACTTATTTTGAGTTAAACACAATTTATAAAAGAGTTGTGTTCGAAAACTATATATTTTTCTATTATCAGATATTCAAGATGTCCAAAATAATCAAGATCTTGATTATTTTAATTATTTTGATCAGAATTCAAAATATCTAAAAGTTAAGTTATTTTGATTATCTTGATTCTGTCGGCAGATCTTCTCTTTCTGATTATCTTTGTAAAGAGCGATGCGCGGCAACTAGTATATATCAGCACGCGGCTCGTAACAGCAAACAACAAAAAAATACAAAAAAAAACAATATTGAAAACGCAAACGAAAAAATTGTCAACTTTATTCGAGAATTGCTATTGATATCAGTTTTAGCAAAATTCTACAACAACTTTGCTATATATATTTACGTCGATAGTATTGCGCTCTGTCAGATATTAGCTAATATTATCAGAAGTTTGCGTTATTTCTAAAACTTATACAAAATGCTAAAAAAATTTATTGTTCTTGCTGCTGCGACTACAGATACACTCTATTAGTATTATATATATTAGAAAAAGATTGCCAAAAAATTGTTACAAAACTATTTTAAATATATTATAATAATAAAAAGAGTGCAATATTCTAATAAATAAATATTACTATTGTATCTAATATTGCACTAATTCGATTCGACTTAAACGCGCAAATCGAGATAATTTATAGAACAAAGAAATTTTTACTGCAAAATTACAAGTTAACACTGCGCAAAAAACGAAATGTCTAGTAGAAAGTATTGCATATAATATTTTGATTTTAGCTAATTGAAAATTGTAGTATAATCTAATTGTAATCTCTAAAAATAAACTACTGTTGTACAATAAGTAAAAAGCTTTTCTCGGATTTCCAATTTATAATCGAAAAGCATCTATAGAAGTCTTGTCCAATTACGAGACTACTATTTAGTAATGCACAAGAAAAGCACTTTTGTTGCTATTGCAGCGATTTTCTATCCGTAATATATAAGAAACATAGAGAACGATACAAGAAGAATCTATTTATATATTTTTATTAACAAACAAATTGATAACAAACACAAAACGTAATTGCGATAGTTGCGCATTTGCAGCGTATAGCAGTTAGCAAATACAGCACTAATTCTAGAAATCAGAATTCTAAAAAGAAAAACAATTGTAATACTATAACTATAATATTTCAAACTTTGTTGTAACTTGTAGCCGAATTATATTATATATCAAAACAGTGTTCAGATTTTGTCTTGACAGTAAAAAGTTTTTTTTCCGAGAATTTCTCTCTGAATTCTTACAATTTATTTCTTTTATAATTGTAGATCTATTTTTCTATTCCGCTCTCTATACGCACAGCGTGCGTCTTGATAGCGCCACTTCTATTACACGATTATATAATCTTATACAGATTTTGTTGTCTATTTTGTTTTTATAATCTAATTGTTTTAACAATCTATCTACGAAATTAATTTTTTCTGTTCGATATTTAATTTCGAAATTATATTTGATAAACAAAAGAGCTTATCGAGATTAGCAACAATTAAAAGACGTTATTATTATAAAATATTTCAGATTGTTATAGTTTGTTAGAACAGTAACTGACAAATAACTGTTTTTAAGATAGTATTACTACTACTAAAATCTTGCAACAATAGCTAACAGCTTTTAATTATATATTTTATAACAAGTTTCAGCAAAAATTATTTTTCTAAAGTAGAATACAACAGAATACTATATTGTCTAATTGTTGTTCTATATATAAAGTACAAACTAAGAAAAAATAATTGCAATAGCAAATTCCGATATATTGATTTTAATTATAATTCGATTTTTAAAATCGAAATATATTAATATAAAAACAGTAATAAAAATATCGATAAAAATTCGAAACACAATTAGAGTAAAAATATTAAACAAAAATAATCTATTTTGTTTTTTTTGTTTGCTATTTTTAAGCAGCTCGATTAAGAATCTAATTATTTTTGCAAAATATTAAACAAAATATTAATAGAAGTTTGCAAATCTCAGAAATATTTACAACTTTTGCAATATAGTAGATTAAAATTATATACAAATTAATTTTACTTATAATATATTTATAGCAATACTCTTGCTACTAACAATATAGTTCAGAAACTTAATACTCTGTATTAGAAAAATATATTTAGAAAATTTTATATATAGTTTAAACTATCTCAGTTAATCGAGTATTTATCGAATATAATTTCAATACTTTTTGCAAATTTTAAAGTAAATCAGAATATTGTTTAGATAGATAATACAGATATAGTTTATTAAATTTTGCAGTACTTTATTAATTAGAGTTTGAAAATAGCAGAAATATTAAACAAATCGAAAAATATAATTGTATATTTAAAAAAATTATAGTATATACAAAACGCAATCTTCTATTTGTCTTTTTTCTATATATAAATATAATAGTATATATTTTTAAGATCGAGTTTAATAAAGTAATATATATCTATCAGTTAATTTAGTATTTTTTTGATAAAAAATAGTAAATATCTGTTTTTAATAATTATTAAATTTAGCTCTCGATAATTTATACAAAATTAAAAAATACTATTTTTTTTAAAAACAAACAGTATTGAAATATCTGCGCAATTTTTAGATTTGCAAATATATTCTAATATTTAATTTTCGAGCAAGTAATCTCGAAATATAGTAAGTTTTTTTTCGAACAATATATACAAAAATTTAAATAGCAATTTTGTATTAAGTTGTAGATCTATAATATAATTATTTTTGTTATATTCTAAAAATAGAAAAATATTAGTTTCGAAAAAACAATTTTTATACAATAAAATCTCTATCGAAATCTAAAAAATCGAGAAAAAGATTGCTTTTACAATAGTACTAATACTATTTGTTACAAATATATAAACTGAAACGTTCTTTGTATACAATAGAAAATTCTCAAAAAAATCTATTATAATTTTGTTTTCTATTATTTAATATTTTTATATAAAAGTTTGTCAATTAATATATAAATTTGTTTTTATTATTTATAATAGTTTAACAATTATATTCTGAGCAATTTTCGAGAAAAAATAGAAAATTTGACGCAATATATATTTTCTGTTGTTGCTATTGCAGATTCTGATATCTATATTGTAGAATTCTAGAGATTGTATTTTAATTTTGTAAAAGATCTCGATTTTAACAGACAAAAAATCTGTATTTTTTAGATATTATATTTTTGCTTACTGTTTAAAAATGCAATTGATATATATTTCTCTATTTAGAAGTATTACTTTTTTATAATATTTATCTGATATATATATAAACAGTTCTATTAAAATTGTATTAACTTTTGCTTTGCAATTTGCAACAGCAACAATAATTGTTGCAAGCTTTTCTAGTTTTTCAAATTGTCAAAAATCTTGCTGATATATTGAGACAATAATATCTTTTGTATAATATACAATATACTCGACTTTGCAGCAACTGTTGCATTAATTTGCGAATTTTTTTTTTTAAAAAAAAAGCAGTTAAAAGAGATATATTTCTGCTGATTACAATTGTAATACGTGCGAATTTTATTTGTATAATTATTGTTACTCGAGTTGTTTTGCAGAAAAAATATAGTAGTATCTTTATATCAATTTTGCTGAAAGAGATTGCAAAAATCTGATTTAGAGACTGTTTTGTTCGATTTTTGTTCAGAATAACTATCTTTTAAAATAGAATAAAATTTATAACTTAATTTTTGAAATCGATTTTTATAATTATTTTGCAAAATAGTAGTATTTTCTATATATACAATCAGTACAACAAGCGCGTTTCTTGTTACAGAAAAATCAAAAACAACAATAACTTTTTTATAAATTTTGTTTTTTAGTTTATTTAAAAACATATTTTGTTTCTAAAATTTAGTAAAGAGTTCTAAATTTGTTTCTAAAAATTTTAAATAAACAATAAAGTTGTTTACGCTCTGCGTAAAATTTTGCTTAATATAATTGTATTTAATTACAATAGTTAGTCGACAATTCTTAAGTAATTTTATAAAATTTATCAGATACTGTAAGAATTGTTCGAATATTTAAATATTTAGAGCAATAGAATTTGTTTTTTTGTAGTTATTCTATTGCGTTGTCGAACTGTTGTGCAGAAAAAATTAATATTAGCAAATCTTATAGTTTTTAATAGAAAAGAATTTTGAGCTAAATTCAAATATAATTTTTGCACTTCTGATTTAGTTTTTCTATTTTTTGAAGTTTTTTCTGTAGTAGTTATTTAAATAAGACAGTCTTAGATCAAATATCGATTTTTGTTTTTTCAAAAATAATTTGTTGTTTTTCAGAATATTGTTTTTCGAAAGCGTTGCACAATATTGTTGCGTAAACAGTATACTTATTTTATTATTTTATAACAAAATTTGAAATTTCTGATTTTTTCTTAAAAGAAATTGATATTTATATTTAACAGCAAGTTGTTTCAATTTTTCTTTTTTTTTCTCTAGAAGAATTTCGTAGTTAATTTTAAAATTGTCGAAAATAGAACTTGTATTTGTTTCGAGTTTGTTTCTGATCAAAAATTTGTTATTGAAATTGCTATATTTTTTATTTAATAATTCTCGAGAATTAATAATTACAAAAAATTCTCTAGTTGCAGTTGTACTGTTTTCTACAATAGTTGTTTTTGTTGCAGATTTGCTTTTATTAAAGCAAGTTGCTTTTTTAAATTCTTAATTCGATATTCTAACAAACAATTGCTTTTAGAAAATTAGACAATTTATTACTGTAAAATTATACAATTGTATAATAGAAGTAACGCTATTAAGATATATGCTGTGCGTATAAAAAGCAAAATAGAAAGATAGATCTACAATTATAGAAAAAATAAATTGTAAGAATTCAGAGAAAATTTTTTAAAGAAAAAACTTTTTACTGTTAAGACAAAGTCTGAGCGCTGTTTTAATATATAACGTGATTCGGTTACGAGTTACAACAGAGTTTGGAATATTATAGTTATGGTATTATATATTAAGTATATCTTATAGCAATCGACTTTTTGCAGAAAAAAGACAATATAAATGCGTTAGAACTCAATTGAATACAAAAATTTCTTTTACGATATTTGTATTTGAACAACAAATAGTTACAATCAATCGAGAACAATAGACTTCTATACAATTGATTTAAAAATCTAGCAAAGTAATTTATATTCTAGTAGACTGCATTAAAGTGTTACAATTTCGATATTTACAATATTTACAATATAGACGAAAAGAGCTTTGTTTAGAGACTCTTAGAAGCTCTAAAGATTGTTTGTAATAAACAACAATTAGCTATTAAGAAATCTTTAAAGAAGTACTGTAACACACGCGAATAAGTATCAATAATAGAATGTATTTGCGCGAACAACAAAGCTATATTATTGCATCTAATTTTTGCAAAAAAGCTAAATTAGAACGCTTGACTTAATATATTTATAGCTTCAAATATTCGAGACGATTCTATATCTACTATAGAAAGCGAATAAACTAATAACAAGATCGATACAAAATAACTATTAAAATTATTCGAATCGCAAACTAAACAACGACAACAAAGACAATATCGATATATATTGTTTGACAATTATAACTCTTATCTAACGTTCGAAGCAATCTAGTTTTGCATTAATAACAAAATTATTATAATTTGTTTATTATTATATTCTACGCATCTTTTGCAATTGTTAAATATTGATATATTTTTATCTATAATAACGTACTACAAAGACAAATTGAAAATTGTTATACAAAATTAACACAAATATACAATTAATAAGCTTAAGTTTATCTAGATCTTTTGCAAAGCTCGTGTAAAAATAATAATATCAAACAACATATTTAGCGTCTAAAAAGACGTCGATTTATTTTCTTATTGCTCGAACGTAATATTAAGCAAAATAGTTCTAAAATTGAAGCAAAAGAACAACAAACAAAGATCTTCTATATCTTTAAAAAACTTTGTTACTATTATTGTCTTTAATAGAGCTTTTATTATCTTTATAATATTGTCAAAAAAGACGAACTTAATTAATAAGTGCGTAGAACGCTTTGATTATTCTGCGAATCGCAAAGCAATAATAAGATTAACAATAAAGTTTGTTTAGACTATTGCAAATACTTATATCTATAAGTAAACTAATTAATAGCTACTAGAAATTGCAAAACAAAAGCAAGAAAGCAAAAGTTATCGAAAAAGTTAAAACAACAAAGCAAAGATTCTAAACAAATAAATATGTAGCGAAAAATATATGCAAACTCTTTTGCAACAAGAGCTAAAGATATTAGATTATATATACTTGAATATCTTTAATTACTTTATTATCAAACAAAAACAAGTTGATTAGATTGATTAAACAATTGTTAGACAAGCAAAACAAGCAATAAAATAGATAACGAAGAAAACAACAAAGAAGATAACAAAGAACTATAATACTACGTACAAAGTTTTTAGAAATCTAGATTCTAACATTTTTATACTTCAAAGCTTTCAATCTAATTCTAGAAAAAGTTCGCAAAAGAGTTCAAAAACAATTGTTAATAATATTTTAAACAATCTTTATTTATTTTTTTTACAATTGTTGTTTGCAAAAGTCTTATTGTCGATTCTACTATCTTCTTTATTATTAATATCTATATTGCTAGTTGAGCGAAGAAAAGCTTTGCGTGCGAAGACAACAAGAACTTCTTTGTTAAAAGAGAAGAAGACTTCTATAGAATTATTACAAATTAGTCGACTTGATTGTTCAATTAGATCTTTACGAAGATTAGATATCTGAAGCATCTTTATTAAATTGCGCGTACACAAATCGTCGCTAGACTGATCGTTCGGGTCGGTTTTTCCCCAAAATCTATAACCCGACCCGAAAGTTATACCTAATTAGGCCAAGTTTTAACCTAATATAGTTAGTATTTTCATAATTTATGCAATTCGGTTCCAACTGTTGGAACGGAACGGTCAGTCTAATCGTCGCCATTATATTATATAAAGGGGTTACAAGATATAAAGCGATCGCGAACGACTTTATGCTTTTGCAAACGATAAATAAAATAATATTAATCTATTAAGATAATTTAGACAAGAAATATGTTGTCGTCTTCGCAAGCAACATCTATATGCTCGTTTGTATTGTTTATATGTAGCTAAAAATCGATAATACTGTCGATTTAAGAGCGACGATAACGACTTGAATAGTTATTAGGACAGACTTCGTAATATTAGTGAGAGAGAAGACTTCGAGAGATGCTTTAGTGCTATCTACAAACAAAGTTCAATTGGAGAGTTATTAGAGACAAATTTTGAGCACTTCAAAAGATACGTTTTAGATTTATTTCTTAAATAAACACTTTAGAGAAGTTCAATGAGAATAGAGTTCTTTCTAGCTTATTTAGGTGGTAAAAATGTGATTATACAGAGATTTCTTTTGCTCGGGATGGTGCTTTTCGTAATCCTAATGATATAATTCTAGATATCCCTACTAGCGCGATGCATTGATAGGTGGGATGCATTAAGGGGTGATATTGAGTAGCGCAGCGCGGCTGGCGCTTCGTATGTCAACATCGACGGTTATCCATCATTGCCCAAGTCAGATTGCTTTGAGTATGGATACATGCAAGCAAGTGACGACTGTTGACCCGGACGAATTGGTATGGGGAGAAGAAGGCGGCGGCAGGCCTAAGGCAATTTACTTCCTCCAACACAAGACGGTCATGGCAAAGAACAGGGGTTTGACAACCGGGTAGTGGCGAGCGAAAACACTCGATATCGCACAAGATTCACGAAGAGAGCAATAC
>JAABUW010005049.1_pt1 | contig 17472 bp, 15 predicted proteins | sample 5560081 | NCBI WGS metagenome assembly JAABUW01 (sample SAMN10711882, study PRJNA513363) | rock metagenome | isolation source: Antarctica rocks | place: Antarctica: Victoria Land, Knobhead sud | reverse complement strand
CGCTGGACCTTCTTGGGCGCCCCTATTGTTTCTACAGGCTCCATGAGTTCGTCCCTCCTTTGGGATGTATCGTGAGATGTATCGGTGTCTCAATGATTGCCGGATGTCTCATCGATGTATGCCGCGCGCCGTCTGTCATGACCGTCGATCACGGGAGCGTTACCTGCTATCACCTCCTCTCGTCCGCACTTGTTCATTCATGATCTGAGGCTACAATAGCACTTGTTCTCGGTTTTGTCAATGATATTCCACTAAACGTTCTGGCCTTACCTCACCACCTAGCAATAGGTCAAGGCGATAGATGGGCTGTAGATAGTCTGAAGGATACGGTACGCCTACAGTTTTCTCTCGGCACGTCAGGGGGGAGCGGTTCAACTCTCAGAAAGGTATTGCGTTTCGCGACGCCATGGTGTATGATCGCATAAACGTCTAGTAAACAGGCGTTGCGCTGAGTCGGCGCTACCCCCCTGTCCTGTAAGGATTGGGTTGGAGCCGGCGGCCGTGACGGCCGCATGAGTGGGCGGGAGGCGCTACACCGCGCTGGCACACAATTAGCACGTAGAGATATGCCTGGCGCTGAACATGGCAACTCGTGGGGATGGGTGGAGAGGTAGGAGGCTAAGGCGTGAGCGTCAAAGCTGAGGAGCACGATCAGGAGGCGGTGATCAAGCGGCGTCCTAGTATGCGTGACGTCGCCCGCGCCGCGGGGGTGTCACTCTCGGCGGTCTCGTTGGTCGCCGCCGGCCGTCCCGGTGTGGGCGATGAGACACGCGCCCGCACGCTCGCCGTGATGCGCAAGTTGGGCTACGCCCCACGCCCCCGCAATCATACGGAAGAGACGCGCTATACGCTGGCCATCATTAGTGAGCGTTTGCTGCAGCCGATTGAGCGCGATGTCTTCTATGCCGAGATCTTGCAGGGCATCCAGGCCGAGGCGCAGCGCCAGGGCCATCGCGTGCTGCTGCATCTACTCGAAGGCGGGGAGGCTGGCGTCGACGAAATGATCGCCGGCATGCGTGAGGAGATCGACGGCATGATCCTGGCCAATGGTGGAGATGTGACGGACGAGGCAATTATGCGACTTGTTATCAGCCAGGTACCGGCTGTCCTGGTGGACAACTACGTCGTAGACCAACCGCTGCACTGTGTCGTGGCGGATAATGTCACGGCCGGTTACCTGGCGACGCGCCACCTGCTGCGCTTGGGCCATCGCCGCATTGGCTTACTGGCGGGGCCGCACAAATACCGTAGCCTCGTCGATCGGCAGGAGGGCTATGTCGCGGCGCTGATGGAGCGTGAGATCCCGGTCGATCACGCGCTCATCGCCGCCCCGACCCACCACGCGGGAGGGCAAAAAGGCTACCACCAGATGCTGCGTCTTCTCGATGCGCCTGAGCCCCCAACCGCCGTCGTGGCGATCAGCGACAAAACGGCCTTCGGGGCGATGGAAGCGCTCAAGGAGCGTGGCGTACGCATCCCTGAGGATATTGCCCTGGTCAGTATTGACGACGTGGCGGAGAGCGCGCATACGACCCCTCCGCTGACCACCGTCAGCGTACCGCGCGTCGAGATGGGCGCCGAGGCCGTGCGCCGGCTCCTGGCGCTGCTGCGCGGTGAAGGAACGGAGCCGACCAAGACGACGCTGTACACCCGCCTGATCGTGCGCCAGTCCTGCGGTAGCTAGACCGTGCTACGACGCCGCATGAAGCGGCGCGTCGAGGTAGTCGGCGGCGGCCAGCGTCGCCGCGCCGATCACCTTGGCGTTCGCGCTGAGCGCGGAGGGCACGACAGGGACGCGCGCGTCCCATTGTTGAGGACGGCGCTGCCCTACGGCGCTACAGGGGCAAAGAGAGTACTTTGTCTTCCCACTCGCTTTCGATGCTGCCTTTTGCCAGCAGTAGAATGTCGTCGAACGCCCGGCCTATGGACACCGTGTTCCTCACGGCGACGACGCCAGGCATGGGATGGCCGGCATCTACCCGCGCATAGGCGTAGCCAACGAGGGTCGCGACGTCATGGGTCAGCATGACACGTCCTTCTTGCGCTGCCCAGGCCAATATCGTCGGATCGTCTGCTCCCAAGAGGCCGACATCCTGAACGCGTACAACATCTAGGCTTGCCTCGTGATACCACAGGCCACGGAGGATATTGTTGTCAAAGTTTTCGTCGGCAAGGAAGCGCGGCATGATAATGCTACGACTGTGCGACACGGCGCGCTAATAAGCGCTCACGGATGCCGGTTTGGTCAAAACGCGCTTTGACTTGTTCCCGAACGATAGCCGCTTGCCGCTCCTGTTGATCCAAGTACGCGTCAACGTCGGATCTGTGGCGCAGGTAGTAGCCAAGCACGGCATAGACATCGGCGAGATCAAGCGAAGGGTAGCGATGGACGATTTCTTCGGCGCTCGCGCCTTGCGAAAATACGGCGACAACGGTGTCCAGCGTGACACGCGTGCCGCCAACGCGCACGGTCCCGTGCGCGTCTGTCCGCAGCGGGACGGGCGTCTCTACAATAGAGAGGGTCATGGGATAAGCCTTTCTGTTAACACCCTGTGGGTCATCGTGATTGTACGACGATAGGGGCGCAATGTGCCAATCGTGCTATGTCGACGCGTGGAGCGGCGCGGCGAGGTAGTCGGCGGCGGCCAGCGTCGCCGCGCCGATCACTTTCGCGTCCGCGCCGAGCGCGGCGCGCGCGACGGGGACGCGCGCGCGTCCCACGTCGAGGATGGCGCGCTGCCCCCCCCCGAGCGCGTCGTCGAGGCGATCCCCCACGGCCAGCGCCATGGAACCGCTGAGCACGACGCGCTCGGGGTCCCAGTTGTCGATGGCGTTGGCGACCGCCAGACCCAGGTACGTCGCGGCGCGCGCCAGCAACTCACACGCCAGGGCGTCGCCCGCCCGCGCGGCGGCCACGATGTGGTCGAGTGTGAGTCCGCCAGACGCGTCCGCCGTGAGCGCGGAGGCGCGTCCGGCGGCAAGGGCGTCGGTCGCGCGGGCGACGAGGCCGTGGGCCGACGCCACTGTCTCCAGGCAGCCCCGGTTGCCGCAGCCGCACACGGCTCCGTTGGGCTCGACGATGTTGTGGCCGACTTCTCCCGCGGCCCCGTGGACGCCGCGGTACAGCGCGCCATCGATAATGACGGCTCCTCCAACACCGTACGCGGCGTCGATGACGACGACAGTACGCGCGCCGCGCGCCGCGCCGTAGGAATGCTCGGCCAGGGCTAGCGCGCGCACCTCGTTGTCGACCAGAACTGGACGCCCCAAGCGCTCTTCCAGCATGGCCTGGATCGGTACGTCGCGCCACCCCAGGTTCGGCGAAAAGAGGATGACGCCATCGGGCCAGCGTACCAAGCCTGGCACGGCTACCCCGACGCCCAGTACGTCGCGGCTATCGACGCCGCGCAACGCGCGCCGCGCTACTTGCGCCACCGTGTCGACGATCGCGGCTGGCCTGGCTTCCGGCGCGATCGGGGCGCGTTGCGTGGCGCGCATCTTGCCGCCGAGATCGACGAGTCCCGCCGTGATGTCGCGCACGTCGATGGCGATCCCCAGGGTGACGCGCGCGGCGGGGTTGAAGACGAGGCGCATGGGACGCCGGCCCACGACCCCTGTCGCCGCGGCCGCTTCCTCACGCACGAATCCCTCGCGGATCAGGTGATCGACGATCCCGCTGACCGACGCGGGGCTCAACGTCGTCTGGCGGGCGATTGACGCGCGCGAGAGCGTGGGGTCGTGGCGGATCAGCGCGAGCACCAGGGCGCGGTTGGCCTGTTGCATGCTCTGTCCATCGACCTTGCGCGCCACGAAGGGACTGGCGGTAGCCATATTTCTCCATTCGTTATATAAACGAATTCCTTAAAATACTCCCATCATTGTACGTGATTCGCGCTATTGACACCACGCACGATCCGTGTTATATCTGTATTTGTTCAGCCAATGATGAAATGGGGGCGTGGGGGAGGCGGTATGACAGTCTCGGGAGGAGAGGACGTGCCGGGGCGATTCTTTGAGCCCGGCCGTCCCGTCGTCGTGGCGCGCGCCCCCGCGCGGCTCGATGTGCTGGGCGGGATCGCCGACTACTCCGGCGCGGCGGTGTTGGAGTTGCCGTTGGATCGTAGCGTCCGCGTGGTCGCCCAGGCGACCGGCGATGGGCTGCTCGTGGCCCGTAGTGATCGCACCGATGGGATAGGCGCTACCGTCGTCGAGGCGCGCATACCCAGGGCCGTCATTGACGACGGCCCAGCGGCGGGCGCTCCGCAACGCCTGCGCGCCGCCCTGGAGGCGGACGGCGCCCATTGGGCGGCCTACGTCCTTGGTCCGCTAGCCGTGCTACACGCGGCCGGCCTACTTAGCGCCGGCGGCAGTGGCGGCGTCCGCCTCTTTATACGGAGCGACGTGCCGGCGGGGGCGGGCGTCTCGTCGTCGGCAGCGCTGGAGGTCGCGACCCTGCGCGCGTTCGCGGCGCTCTGGGACCTTGACCTGGACCCGCTGGGCCTGGCGCTGCTGGCGCAGCAGGCCGAGCATCGCGTGGCAGGCGCGCCCTGCGGTATCATGGATCAGGCCGCGGCGACGCTCGGACGGGCCGGACATCTGCTGATGCTGCGTTGTCAAGCCTCAAGCGGGCAGCCGGCCACGGTAATGGGACAGCGCCGGTTGCCGCCGGACGTGCGGGTCTTGGGGCTCGATAGCGGCGTGGCGCATCGGGTGGCTGGAAGCCAGTATGGCCGCGTGCGCACCGCCGCCTTCATGGGGCGGGCCATCATCACCGCGCACGATCCCGCCGAACCGGCCGGCGGCTACCTCTGCAACCTCGCGCCCGCGCGTTTCCTGGCGCGCTACGCCCCGCTTTTGCCTGAGGAGTTGGGTGGCGCCGCGTTTCTGGCGCGGTATGGTGAGACCGGGGATGACGCGACGCGCGTCGAGCCCGACGCCGTCTACCGTGTGCGCGACTGTGCGACGCATCCGGTGCTTGAGCAGGCCAATGTCGCGACATTCCTGGCGGCCCTCGATGGCTACGAGCGGGACGGTGACCCGGCGGCTCTCGTGGAGGCGGGGGCGGCGATGTATCGTTCGCATGAGAGTTACGGCGCACGCTGCGGCCTGGGTACGCCCGAAACGGACCTGATCGTGGATATCGTCCGCGAACTAGGACCCGCGCACGGTCTCTATGGCGCCAAGATCACCGGCGGCGGCGCGGGGGGCACAGTGGCTATCCTGGGCGCGGGCTCAGGGGTAGAGGACGCCGTGGAGGCTGTACGTGGGGAGTATACGCGGAGGAGCGGGCGTCAAGCGACGGCGCTCGCTGGGAGTTCCGATGGGGCCTGGGCGTCGCCGGTGCGGCGCGCCCTCGTCGATGAGAACGGAGGGTTGCATGACTGCTAGCTTGCCGCGCGACGCGGCCTATTTCGTGGCGCGTCTACGGGCGCTGGCGCTGGAGATGCGCGACGCGGTGGGGCGCGGCGTGCGCGCCTCGACGATCGAAGAACTTGCTATGTCCACGGGCGAGCGCGGCGGCGATACCGTCTTCCGGCTCGACGAGCATGGTGAGGGCGCGCTGCTCGCCTACTGTGCCCAGTGGGGCAAGGAATTGCCTTTCCTGCTCGTGGCCGAGGGGTTGGAGGGAGGACAGCGCGTCTTCCCCGAGGGGGCCGACGCGGCGCGCCTCACCTTTACCATGATCGTCGACCCAATCGACGGCACGCGCGGCCTGATGTACGGCAAGCGCAGCGCCTGGGCGCTCTTCGGCGTGGCCCCGCCCCCGTCCGACGGATACTACCCGACCCTGGCTGACATCTCGGTGGCGCTGCAGGCCGAGCTGCCCACGGCGCGCGCCGCGCTGGCTGATGTGCTGTGGGCGGCGTGCGGCGAGGGCGTCGGCGCGGAGACGCACGACCTGCGCGCCGGGACGATCGTTCCCTTCACGCCGCGGCCAAGCCAGGCCACGACGCTGGCGGGCGGCTTCGCCGCGATCAGCAAGTTCTTCCCCGGTGGCAAGGCGGCGGCGGCGCGCCTTGAGGAGGACCTCTATCGCGAGCTGTTGGGGCCGCCGCCGACCGAGTCGCCGCAGGTCTTCGACGACGAGTACATCGCCTCGGGCGGACAGCTCTACGAGTTGATGGTGGGCCATGATCGCTTCCTGGCCGACCTGCGCCCGCTCTTGCACGACCCGTCGGAGGGTGTGCCGCGCCTGTGCTGTCACCCCTACGACCTCTGTACCTGGATCATCGCCCAGGAGGCGGGCGTGATCGTGACTGACGCGCGCGGGGAAACACTCGCGGCGCTCCTCGATACAACGAGCCCGGTGGCGTGGGTGGGCTACGCCAACGACGCGTTGCGCCGGGACATCGCGCCCGTGCTGCAACGGCTGCTGGATGAGCGATCAGCTGTCAGCTATCAGCCGTCAGCTTCCGCACGGTGAAGGCCACGGCTAAACCGGAAGGGCCGGATGCCCAAGGGAGAGAGGCCGGCAGCTGACGGCTGATAGCTAAGGAGCTACAATAGGATGAAAGTACGCAAGGCGGTTATCACGGCGGCGGGACGTGGGACGCGGCAATATCCCGCCTCGACCACCGTCCAGAAGGAGATGTTCCCGCTCGTCGACGTCGATGGGCTGACCAAGCCGACGCTACAGATCATCGTCGAGGAGGCGTTGGACGCCGGCATCGATGAGGTCTGCATCGTGACGGCTCCAGGCGATGAGGAGATGTATCGCCAGCACTTTCGCGGCCTGTCCGAGGACTTGCTCCCCGCCTATAAAGGTAAGGAGTGGGCGCTCCAGGAGTCGGAGCGGCTCGCGCGCATCGAGCGGGCGCTGTCCTACGTCACGCAGTCGTCCCCCGAGGGCTACGGCCACGCCGTCTACGCCGCCAAAGATTGGGTCGGCGGCGAACCGTTCCTGCTGCTGCTCGGCGACCATGTGTACGTGTCGTCCGACCCGACCGGCCGCCGCTGCGCACGGCAGGTCGTGGACGTTTTCGAGCGCACCGGACAGACGGTCTCGGCGGTCAAGCGCACACCGGAACGCTTGCTGCATCTCTTCGGCACGGTCCGAGGCGCGCCGGTCGACATCCCGGATGGCGCCCATGATGGCGGTCAGGGCAAAGGTGATGTGTATCGGGTCACGGCGATGGTCGAGAAGCCGAGCCCGGAGCGGGCGGCGCGGGAGTTGCGTACGCCCGGCCTGCGTCCCGACGAGTACCTGTGCTTCTTCGGCATGCACGTTTTCACCCCGGCGCTGTTCGACTGCCTGGGCGAGAACATCGCGCATAATGTAAGGGAGAAGGGCGAGTTCCAGCTCACCTCGGCGCAGGCTATGCTGGCCGCACGCGAACCCTACCTGGCCTTCGAGACGCTGGGCGAGCGCTACGACATGGGTGTCCCCTTCGGGCTCGCCGAGACGCAGCTGGCCCTGGCGCTGAATTCGTCGATGCGCGAAGAGATGATCGCCTCGCTCATCCGCATTCTGGCCGATCAGGGTAAGGGCGCGCCGCGGTTGGCGGCCGCCGTGGGGGTAACGGCATGAAGATACTTGTGACGGGCGGCGCCGGCTTCATCGGCGCTCATCTGGTGGCCGCCGCGCTGGCGGCGGGCGATGAGGTCGTGGCGCTCGACAACATGCGTCGCGGCGTCCGCGCCAAGCTGTCCGACGAGGCGCGGCTCATCGAGGGCGACATCCGCGACCGCGACACGGTTGCGCTTGCCATGCGCGGCGCCCAGCGCGTCTACCACCTCGCCGCGCAGAGCAATGTGCTCGGCGCCGTGACCGATACGGACTACTCGTTTACGAGCAACGTCGTCGGGACGTACGACGTGCTCGTCGCGGCGCGCGACGCCGGTGTCGAACGCGTCATTTTCACCTCCTCACGCGAGGTCTACGGTGAAGTCGAGCAACTGCCGGTGGCCGAAGATCGTCCCATGAACCCCAAGAACGCCTACGGCGCGAGCAAAGTAGCGGGGGAAGTTTACAGCCGCACATTCCAGAACACGTATGGGCTCGACGTGAGTGTGTTGCGCCTGGCCAACGTCTATGGCGCGGGCGACCGCGACCGCGTGATCCCGATCTGGCTCGACCGCGCGCGCCGTGGTGAGGACCTGGAGCTCTACGGCGGCGCGCAGGTACTCGACCTCGTTCCGGTCGATCTCGTCGTGGCGGCGCTGCGTCGCGCGGCCGAGGTGAGCCTGGGCGGGCGAGTGGTTAACGTGGGGAGCGGGGTTGGCACGCCGCTGCGTGACCTCGCCGACCGGATCGCGCGCCTGCCGTCGCGTGAGGTGGGCCTGCGCGTATTGCCTGCGCGCTCCATAGAGGTGACACGCTTCGTCGCCGATGTGGCGCGGATGCGCGGCCTGCTTGACCTCGCACCGGCCGTCGATCCGCTGGAGGGCCTCGCGGCCCTGTGGGCGGAGGAGAATCACCAATAGAAAAGGATGATGGAGCATGACCACTCAGAGCGATCCCTACCAGCCCACGCGCGAGGACCATTTTACGTTCGGCCTCTGGACCGTCGGCAACCGTGGGCGCGACCCCTTCGGCGTCGAAGTGCGTCCGGCCCTCGATCCCTCCTACATCGTGGAGAAGCTGTCCGAGTTGGGCGCCTGGGGCGTCAACTTCCACGACAACGACCTCATCCCCTTCGACGCCACGCCACAGGAGCGCGACCGCATCGTAGCCGCCTTCAAGAAGGCCCTCGCGGATACCGGCATGGTCGTCCCGATGGTCACGACCAACCTGTTCGGTCACCCTGTCTTCCGCGACGGCGCCTTCACTAGCCACGACCCCCGTGTGCGCGCCTTCGCCCTCCAGAAGGTCATGCGCAACATGGAACTCGGCGCCGAGCTCGGCGCGAAAATCTATGTGTTCTGGGGCGGGCGCGAGGGCTCCGAGTCCAACGCGGGGAAGGACCCGCGCGAGGCGCTCAAACATTTCCGCGAGGCGCTCAACTTCCTGTATGAGTACAACCTGGACCAAGGCTACGGCTACACCTTCGCGCTGGAGCCCAAGCCCAACGAGCCGAGGGGCGACATCTACCTGCCCACGGTGGGGCACGCCCTGGCCTTTATTTATACGCTTGACCACCCGGAAGGCTATGGGGTCAACCCGGAAGTGGCGCACGAGCGCATGGCGGGGCTGGACTTCTCGCACGGCGTGGCGCAGGCCCTCGACGCGGGCAAGCTCGTGCACATCGACCTCAATGACCAGCTGCCCGGCCGCTTCGACCAGGACCTGCGCTTCGGGCAGGCCGACCCGCGCGGGGCCTTCTTCCTGGTCAAGCTGCTTGAAGACGCGGGCTATACCGGGCCGAAGCACTACGACGCGCACGCGCTGCGCACCGAGGACGAGCAGGGCGTGTGGGACTTCGCGGCCGGCTGCATGCGCACCTACAAGATCTTGCAGGAGACGGTGCGCCGCTTCAACGCCGACCCCGCGATCCAGGCCGAGTTGTCCCGACTCAAGAGCCTCGGCGCTGCTGGCTCCAAGCCGCCAACATCCTATAGCCGTGAAGCGGCCAACGCGCTCAAGAACGAAACCTTCGACGTGGACGCCATCGCCGGCGTGGGCCTCGGCTACGAGCGCCTGGACCAGCTCACTACGGAGGTGCTGCTCGGCGCCCGATAGACAAATCCGTGCTGGCTACTCGCCTCATCAAAACCGCTGTGATAAGGCGAGTAACGGCTACAGCTATATATCGAATATGTCGGCTACGGGATGGGAGAAGCCGGGGATAACATCTTCCCCATCAAGCTGATCCGTGGCGTTCGCGCGCAGCGTTTTGGATGGATGTTCGATGTCTCCGGGGCGCCATACATCGACGGCGCGCGCATCCGGCCAGACGACCCACACCAGGCGCGCGCCGCCGCCTAGATAGCGCGCCGCTTTGGCGGCCATATCCGCAGCGGTCTGCTCTGGTGAGGCGACCTCGACCGCGCACTCGGGCGCGAAGGGGATCGGCCTTTTCTTATCCACGACGCGCGTGAACAGGGCGGCGCCGTAGTATCCGACATCGGGCAGTAAGCCTGTCTCAGCGCCTGGGAACTTGTACACCCCGTCAGCCGGCGTGACCCGGCCCAGTCGCCGCGGGCGGACATAGGCGAAGATCACGCCAAAGATAATTCCCGCGATGTTTGTCGCCTCTTCGCCGCTCCCGGCCATACGGACCAATACCCCTTCGACCACTTCATAGCGCCAGCCGTCATCCGGCCGGGTCAGCAGGTTATCCACCGTTGTGCATCCCGCGTCCGGGACAATCTCCGCCCATGGCGCTAGTGTAGCCGATGGGAGCGTGCGCGCTTCGGCCATCTCCGTCATGCCTCCCCTGATCGTATTCGCTCATGCCGCCCGCCGATAATCATGATGCAACCCACGTCGTCGGTTCACCCCTACTCCCTCACACCCGCCTTTGCATTCATTATCCATCATTAGACGAGAGCCTGTAATAGGCATGTCCGGCGCTGGGTGTACCCCACGATTGTGAGAGGCGGCCTGACCTTGAAAGGTCATGGCAGGAGACGGACCTTGAAAGGTCTGTGCGGGCGCGCCATGCGTGCCTGTCGTCGGTCGGGCGACCACCGCGGCGGTCGCCGGGAGACCTTTTAAGGTCTGGTCCCTGCCATGGTCTTTTAAGGCCAGGCCAACGGCGCCCATCTCACTTTTTTGAGGCGCACCCTCCGGCGCTTCTGACGAACGGCGGCGATCAGAACAGGGCCGGTCACGGAGACCGGCCCTATCGCTGGTCCAGGGCCACCGTCAACTCAGCACGGTGACCTCATAGACTTCCGGCGCCACGTCGAACACGCCCCCCGCGGCCTGGAACTGGGCGACTATCTCACCGAGCGCGTGCGCTTCCGGCGCGCTGCCCCTCCCACCAACCGCGCTGGTCGGGCGCGAGCGCGAGGCGGCGGAGGTAGACGCCCTGCTGCGGCGCGACGACCTCCGCGCGCTCACGCTGGTCGGGCCGGGCGGCGTCGGGAAGACGCGTCTGGCCCTGCACGCCGCCCATGCGGCCCACGAACGCTTCGCCGACGGCGCCGTCTTCGTCGACCTCACCCCGCTGCACGACCCCGCCCTGGCGCTGCCGGCGGTCGCGCAAGCGTTGGGCCTGACGGCGCAGGGCAGCCGGCCCGCCGCCGAGGTCCTGGCCGCTCACTTACGTGAGCGGCAGCTCCTGTTGGTGCTGGACAACTGCGAGCACCTGCTCGACGCGGCGCCGGAGGTGGCGACGCTGCGCGCGGCGTGCCCAGGGCTGCGCGTGCTGGCGACCAGCCGCGTGGCGCTGCGCGTGCGCGGTGAGCAGGTCTACCCCGTGCCGCCCCTCGCCATCCCCGCGCCCAGTCGGCTCCCACCGCTCGCCGCGCTAGAACTGGAACAGATCGCCGCCGTGGTCCTCTTCGTGCAGCGCGCCCGCGCCGCGGACCCCGCCTTCGCGCTCGGCCCCACCAACGCCGCCACTGTGGCCGCGATCTGCGCGCGGCTGGACGGGCTGCCGCTGGCGATCGAGTTGGCGGCGGCGCGCGTGGCGGCGCTGCCGCCGGCGGCGCTGGCGGCGCGGTTGGACCGGCCCTTGGGACTACTGGTGGGCGGGCCACGCGACGCGCCTGCGCGCCAGTGGACGCTGCGCGACACGATTGCCTGGAGTTATGACCTGCTGCCCACGGCGGAGCGGGCGCTGTTCCGGCGGCTCGCCCCTTTCGCGGGCGGCTGCACCGTCGAGTCCGCGGCTGCCGTGGGCATGCCGCACGATCCGATGGTGGGGGCGGACGTGGACGACGTGGCCGAGGGGCTGGCGGCGCTGGTGGACGCTCACCTGCTGCGGGTGGCCGTAGGGGACACGGGGGAGCCACGCTACCGCCTGCTTGCGACCGTCCGCGAATATGCGCTGGAACAGATCGAGGCATCCGGTGAGAGCGCGTTGATTCGTGAGCGCCACGCCGCGTACTACCTGACGCTGGCGGAGGCGGCCGTGGCACGCTTCCACGACGCCGGGCTGCCGCGTGCGCTCGACGCGCTCGATGGGGAGCTGGACAACCTGCGCGCCGCGCTGGCCTGGTGCGTGGAGCGCGGGCAGGCCGGCGACGGTCTGGCCACCGAGCGGGGCTTGGCGCTGACCGCGGACCTGTATCCGTTCTGGCTAATTCGTCCGCACCTGCGCGAGGGCGCGGCCTGGCTGGATCGGCTGCTGCCGACGCTGGGCGCGGCGGCGCCGACGCCGGGACGCGCCCTCGCCCTAGTGGGTCACGCCCCAATTAACTGGAGTTGGTCAAGTACCACCCCCGGCCAGTCAACAAGCGTCACAGGGCGGGTAGCAACCGCGATGGGCTGCTACGCATCAATTCCACCTAAATGGGGCGTGACCCACTAGTAGTCCGTCAAGCCTGGTTTAAACAGTTGGGCAGGATGTCCCCCCTGGGACCGCCGGCATCCTGCCGGCAAGCGCTTGCCGGCAGGATGCCGGCGGTCCCAGGGGGGAGTGGCCCAGGAGCAACTGCTCAGAGTTCGCTTGACAGAGTACTACTGCCTGCTGCGCTGGATCAAGGATGGATAGCCCGTTACTTTAACCGGTGAACGGGTTTTTCCGGGGGGCTACCGCGCCGTACGCGGCGACTTGCGTACTCGTGGCGTTACCGTCGTAGCCACCAATCGCATATGCGCGACCATCCGGTCCCGTTACCGCCCCAAACGATGCCATGGGCCGTGGCAAAACACCTATGGCGGTCCAGGTGTCGGTTGCCGGATTATAGGTCTCCGCCTTAGTGAGATAGTTGTCGGTGGGGTTGTATCCGCCGAAAGCGTAGAGGCGTCCTTGAGCGTTGACGACCAGGCCAAAGTCGGCGCGCGGGGTCTGCATCGGACTTCCGTTGTTCCAACGGCGTCCGTCGAAGACAAATAGATCGTTATAGAAGGAGGCGTTGCCGTCTGTCCCTCCGGCAACGACGACCCGGTTGTGCGTCACGGTCGCGGCCGCGCTCTCCTCAGCTCGCGGCAGACTCGCGCTAGGTCTCCATGTGTTCGTGCGGGGAGTATACACCTCGACGCTCGACATAATTGATCGGCCGTTCCAGCCACCGATGGCATAGACGCAGCCGTCAGGTCCGAGCGCGGCGGCGAATCGATAACGAGGCGTACGCAAAGGGGAGAGCAAACCCCACACATGGTTATGCGGATCGTACTCCTGTACGACTTGCAGAATGGCGCATGCTTGCGTGAAGAAACATCCGACACCTCCACCTATGACGACGATTCGTCCGTTTGGCAAGGTAACCGCCGCACCGCCTTCCATTGCTACCGGCATGGGCGTACCTTGACTCCACGTACGGCGACCTGGATCGTAAATAAAGACAGTGTTTGTCACCTGATAGGCGCCACCTGCCCCCGTGAACCCGCCAAAACCATAGATTTTACCGTCGCGTCCTACTGTTGTCGCGGGACGAGCGCGAGGCTGTGGAAGCGAGTAAGCGTCGTCCAACCAAGACTTGGCCTGGAGTTGAGCGAGATCGGGGTGGATAATGTCGCGGGCAGCGTCATCGCGATAAAAGCTAGTGCTGTAACAAACGCAAACAACGTTGATCTGAATAGCATAGGAAACCTCAGTTCGTGAAGGGGTTATGCCGTGCCGCACGCGTTCCATACACAGCGACCTGCGTGGAGGGGGCGCCGTCCCAGCCCCCAAAGGTGTAGATACGTCCGTCGGCTGTCATAGCGGCGCCAAAAATAGCGAGTGGCTTTGGCAAAGGCGGCTTATTTGACCATGTATCCGACTGAGGGTTATACGCCTCTACCGTCGAGAGATATCTCCTGGGGGCGTAGCCTCCCATGGCGAAAATGAGACCTTGCGGACCCACCCCGGCCGCCAATTGTGCCCGTGGGGTCGGCATCGGGCTACCGCTCTCCCATGTCTTGCCGTCGTACACGAACAGATTGTTGTAAAATGTACCGCCTCCACTCGCGGCAAAACTGCCATCAAAGCCGCCTACTACGGCAATCCTATGGCGAATGACAACCGCCGCGGCGCTTTCCTCCGCCTGTGGGAGGCTGGTCACGGTGGTCCAAGTGTTGGCGCGAATGTTATACGCTTCTACGGTCGCTATCGCTTCTCGACCATCCCAACCACCGATAGCATAGACGCGACCATCCGGACCGAGCACGGCGGGAAAGCGATAGTGGGACGTGCGCATCGGGGCGAGTAGACACCATGAATGAAGCTTTGGATCGTATACCTCGACGGTTTTGTAGGTCGTGCACTGCTGCGTGTTATGGCAGCCTGTGCCGCCCCCCATGACCATGATGCGGCCGTCAGGCAGGGTAACGGCCGCGTTGCCTTCCACGGCAAAGGGCATCGTCGCGCCCATGCTCCACGCGTTACTTCGCGGGTGGTAGATGAAGACACTGTTGTAGTCTTCAGTTTCGCCGTTGGTACCGCCGAAAACATAGATATTGCCATCATGTCCCACTGCAACCGCCGCGCTTGAGCGTGGCGCGGGCAGACTCGTGGGAGTAGTCCATCCGAAACTGAGGCTGGTAGCGCGGGACGGAACACTCCCCGAAAAAGTTGATGCTACGAGCGTGATAAGGCACGATGTTACCGCGGCCCGAGTGATTTTTCGTGTGCTCATCGATGTCCTTTGTCAATTCACTAAGAATTCAGGCGTATTCACCAAGCGCTCTTCCAACCAGCTGTCGTCACGACGCTTGAGATAGAGAAGAGTGCGCGGTGAGGATGTCGCAATTAGAGTATGCGGTGCTATTGCCTACCACCATAGGACAATTGGAAGGCGCATCCTGTCTCGCACGAGACGGGTTGCAAAAGGTGGTTTGACATCGATCGACCACGCTGTCAGATTGCGGCTCACCCGAAGTATAGCCGTCGTATGGCTTATAGTGATGAAGTGATCGGCGATTGATGAGATCTGTCAGGCGGGACGGCCAGCATGACGACAGTAGAGATAAACGACGAGGTTGACCCGATGCGGCAAGCGCAAGGGGGACAAGGCCGCGCGCGCCCCGTTCGGAACGCGAGCTATCTAGCCATAGCGAACGCAGGCTCGCGGGTGTTCTCTCTTCTATTCGTGGTTTACGCGAGCCGCGCGCTGCAGCCGGGGCCTATGGGTATCTATACAAACGTGACAGGGTTGGTCGCCCTGTTCGGTGTGATCACCGACCTTGGATTGGGGACGTTCGCGGTACGCGATGTATCGGTCAACCGCGGCTTGGCGGTGCGGTACGTGTCGAACCTGCTCGCGATCCGCCTGCTGCTCTCCTTTGTGTGCCTCGCGCTGATCGTCGTGCTGGCCCAGGTATTGTTCCCCCCCTATACGCGCGACGCCGCCTACGTCTTCGCCCTCACGCTCGTACCCCAAGCTGTCTCGAATACGCTGCAGCTTGCCTTCCAGTTCTCGGAGCGCCTCTCGTATAGTGCTGTGCTCACCATCGTGGGGACGGCTACAACTTCTATCTTTGGTTTAGTCGTCCTGGCCCTTGGACATGCCGTCCTCGCGCTGGTAACAGTCTCCGCCGTCGTCGCGGCGGTGACCGCCGTGATCACGGCCTGGATCGTCTACGCGCGCTTCCTGCCCCGCCGCCTAGAGCTCGACCCGCGCTGGTGGCCGGCGCTACTCGCGGGGGCGCTACCGTTCGTCGTGCTGACGTTCGCCAACGTCCTGTACAACCAGGCGGACCGCCAAATTCTCTACGTGTTAAGTGGGTGCGCCCATCACGCGCCAAAAGTTGGCTGCGTACCCACGGGCGAATACGGCGTCGCCTACCGGCCCTTGGACATCCTCGTCTCTATTTTCGTCGGCAGCGCCAACGCGGCGGTGCTGCCGACCTTTATGCGTTTGGGTGGTGAATCGCGCCAGACCCTGGTGCGCCTGATACGTATGTCCGCCACACTGGCCTTTATCTTTGGGGCGCCGATCGCGCTACTCACGACGTTTTTCGCGACCGAGGCGCTGCACGTTGTGGGAGGTAAACGGTACCTTGACGCGGCCCCCGCGTTGGGCATCCTGATCTGGACATTTCCCTGCGTACTTCTGCTGACGATGCTGTACAACGCGCTCTATGCCGTGCACAAGCAGAAGGTCGTCACGGTATCCTTTATCATCACGCTTGTCTTCAACGTCGTGTTGAACATTATCTTTATCCCGCGCTTCTCGTATTATGCCTCGGCCGCGATCACCGTCGCCTCGGAGGTCGTCAACGGCGTGATCGTGCTCTACGTCTTGCGCCGCGCGCTCGGACCGCTCGGACTCGCCGCGCCCGCGCTACGGGTTGGAGCGATTATCGTGCTCACGACGCTCGTGCTGTGGCTCTTGCATCCCTATGGCATCCTCGTCGGGCTGCCCGTTGGCATCGTCGTCATACTGCTGGGATTGCGTGTGTCGCGCGTGGTGGGCCCGGAGGAGCAAGAAATCCTTGGCCGCATGCCCCTATTCGGTCGGTATGCGCGCTTGCTGTCGTAGGAAAGGGATCATCGGCGGGGTGCGCGCCACCCCGTTCCCTCCAGCATCTCTTGGTAGACGGCGTAGGTGCGGCGCGCCACCGCTTCCTGCGTGAAAAGCGCCAGCGCGCGCGCGCGCCCGCTCTCCGCCAGGCGCCGGCGTTCGGCGGGGTCGTCGCGCAGGCGCACGATGGCGGCGCGCAGCGCTTTGCTATCGCTCTCAGGGACGATCACGCCGGCGTCGCCGACGACGTTGGGGATCTCGCCGCTGTCGGACCCGATAACCGCGACGCCGCAGGCCATGGCCTCGACCAGCATGCGGCCGAATTGCTCCTTCCACGTCGGCGTGGTCAGTGAGGGGCCGGCGAGCACGTCGAACGCGCGCATGATCTCCGGCATCGCGGTCGAGGGCCGCACGCCCAGAAACGCCACGCGCGCCCCAATGCCCAGCCGCCCGGCCAGCCGCTCACAGTCGTCGCGGCTCTCGCCGTCGCCGATCACCTGTAACCGCCACGCGCCGTCGACCCCCGCGAGGGCTTCCAGCAACACATGCAGCCCTTTGACCGGGGTCAGCCGCCCTGGCCCGCACACGAAGCCGATGGTAAAAGGGCCGGCGTCAGACTGTTCGCGCGGCGTGAATAACTCGGGGTCAATGCCGAACTGGGGGATGATAGCGATCGGACCGTGATAGCCTTTGGCGCGGATGATGTCGGCGGCGTCCTGGTTGCCCGCGATGGCGTAGGCCGCGTGGCGTAAGGTGTAGCGCTCGATCAGCGAAAAGGGCGGCGGGTAGCGCTTGGGGATGTTCTGCCAGGCGAAGAAGAGCGCTGGGATGCCGCGCCGATCCGCCAGGCGCATACCCTGCAGCGTGGCGACGTTATAGTGCTCTTCGTCGACGTGGATGACGTCCGGGGCCACGCGCGCGATCAGCCGGTCCAGGTCTCGATAAAAATGGGCGTGGTAGTGCCCGTTGAAGACCATCGGCAACGTCACCAGTTCATACCCCGTGGTATACGTGCGCTCCAGGGTAATGTGGTGC